>Ga0302325_10023358_pt1 | contig 12891 bp, 9 predicted proteins | sample Palsa_T0_2_FD_201948 | JGI IMG/M metagenome (GOLD analysis project Ga0302325, IMG submission 201948) | Peat permafrost microbial communities from Stordalen Mire near Abisko, Sweden - Palsa_T0_2 | ecosystem: Environmental > Terrestrial > Soil > Palsa > Peat permafrost | place: Sweden: Abisko... | reverse complement strand
CCTTCCTGGCCTGGTAGAGGAACTTCCTCACCTGCCTGTTCTATCGACACTTCTATCGGCGCCGTGCAGCGCCTTCGCGCAAAAACATCTCTTCCTAGCTCTTCCTCGATCTTGCGCTTGCGACGAGAGAGTCTGGCAGCAACCATCACGGAAGAATGAGACGGAAGAATGAGACGGAAGGATGAGACCGAAGAATGGAATCGCAGACCGTTTACTTGCACTGAATCCTTTCACTGATCACCTGATCACCCTGACCCTTCGTCTGACCTGACCCTTCGCTCACACTTTGCAGCTGATCTGCTTGCACACTGCAGTGCAGGTTTCGTGCCACTCCCGGCCGTTCGCCGGAGATAGGAGATAAGTTATTGGATCAGAATGATTTAGAAAACAATGACGGTGGGGAGCGGGCAGCTTATCCCATTTCCTCGTTCGGGGTAAGTTCCAAAATAGAACACCAACCCCGCCTCCGTCCGGTGGTAACTCCAATCCAGGGGGTGCTTTACGATCATGATTTCATTTTGGGAACTAGTCGTGCTGTTTCCGAAACGGGAAACGGGGGCGCAGCAACCGCCAGGATTTCCTGTCGGATTCGTGAGCCAGCGAACTTCATGCGGTCCCGGCCAGCCGGGACCGCACACGTGGCCATTTGTCGCCACCGCGCAGCAGGAAATCCTGGTCCCGCCGTGGCTCTCATACAATCAGGGAATGAACAAACAGGAAAAATCCGCGGCGGCGTTCTTCCGCCCCCACGACCGCGCCCCCGAAGCAATGCGACCGCTGCGCCTCACGCCTCATTACACGTCGATGGCCGAGGGCTCGGTGCTGATCGAAGTGGGCCACACCCGGGTGCTGTGTAACGCCACCATCGAACCCGGCGTGCCCGGTTGGTTAAAGAACAGTGGCCGGGGATGGGTAACAGCGGAATATGGCATGCTGCCCCGGGCGACGCTGACCCGGACCCCGCGCGAATCGGAGCGCGGTAAGGTGGGCGGCCGGACGCACGAGATCCAGCGGCTGATCGGGCGTTCCCTGCGCTCCGTGGTCGACATGCAGGCCCTGGGCGAGCGCACCGTCATCCTGGATTGCGACGTCTTGCAGGCCGACGGGGGCACGCGGACGGCCGCCATCACCGGAGCCTGCGTGGCCATGGCCATCGCCTTCCGGCGACTGGTCGAGGCGGGAACACTGAAGAAATTGCCGCTGACGCAACTGGTTGCCGCCACCAGCGTCGGTATCGTCGAGGGCGTGACACTGCTCGACCTGGCCTATGAAGAGGATTCCCAGGCAGAGGTGGACATGAACGTGGTCATGACCGAGGCCGGTGGATTGGTGGAAGTGCAGGCAACCGCGGAGCGCAACGCATTCCCCCGGGAAAAATTGTTGGAGATGATGGATCATGCCCAGCGCGGGATCATCGAACTGATAGCGGCCCAGCGTGCGGCGCTGACGCCGCAGTAGAACTTCATCGCTGGCGCAGAAAATGAAAATGCTTGCGCATGAACGGCTCGACGGGCGAGCTTCATTTAGAATGAGCCGCGGGAAGCAAGCGCAGAAATTGAGAGGGAATGAGTAATGGCAACCATCAAGTTGACACCTGGAAAACTGGCGGGTCTCAAGGCCGTCTCGGACGCACGCGGGGTCATCGCCGCGGCCGCGATGGATCAGCGCGGCTCGCTGAAGAAGTCACTGGCCAAAGAGAAGGGCGTTTCCGACCTGCCCGACTCGGCCCTGGTCGAATTCAAGGAACTGGTCACCGACGTCCTCACCCGGTATGCCTCGGCGATTCTGCTCGATCCCGAGTACGGGTTGCCTGCGGCCAAGCGGCGGCATGGCAAAGGCCTTCTGCTGGCCTACGAGAAAACCGGCTACGATGCCGACACGCCGGGACGGCTACCCGACCTGCTCGACCACTGGTCGGTGCGCAGGCTGAAGGAGGCGGGCGCAGACTGCGTCAAGGTGCTGCTCTACTACACCCCCTTTGAGAAGAGCGATATCAACGATCAGAAGCATGCCTTTATCGAGCGGATCGGCGACGAATGCCGGGCCCACGACATCGCCTTCTTTCTGGAGTTCGTCGGCTATGACGTGCACGGTAACAGCGAGAAGTCGGTCGAGTACGCCAAGCGGAAGCCGGAGATCGTATCCGGTTCCATGGCCGAATTCGGCAAGGAAAAATATCTGATCGACGTGCTGAAGGTGGAGGTTCCGGTGCAAATGGAGTTTGTCCAGGGGACCAAGGCCTTCAAAGGTGAAGCCGCTTACACCCGTGCTGAGGCGCTGCACCATTTTCAGGATGCCGCTACCATGACCCACAAGCCGTTCATCTACCTCTCCGCCGGCGTGAGCAACCCGGTCTTCACCGAGACCCTGGAGTTGGCCGCGGAGAGCGGAACCACCTTCAATGGAGTGCTCTGTGGCCGCGCGACCTGGAAGGATGGCATCGCGGTCTACGCCAAGGGCGGGGCCAAGGCCTTTGAAGCGTGGCTCAACGATCAAGGGGTAAAGAACATCCAAAACGTCAATCACAGCCTGGAGTCGGCACACTCCTGGTTTCCCAAGGTTGGGGTCACCGCCGCCGAGGTGCTAGCGCTGGCGTAGGGCAGCTCACCATGGCTGTGACCCGCGTAGACAAGTACATACCCAGGTCTCAAAAGCGAGACCTGGGGCACCCAAGACCTCGTAGGTCGCATCGCACCGTCACAGTTTCGGATGCCCTATTCCCACTCTATGGTCCCCGGCGGCTTGGACGTGATGTCGTAGACCACGCGATTGATACCGTCGATCTCGTTGACGATGCGGGTGGAAATTTTCTTCAGCAGCGCGTAGGGCAGCGGCACCCAGTCGGCGGTCATGCCATCTTCCGAATGCACGGCGCGGATGGCACAGGTGTAAGCATAGGTTCGCTGATCGCCCATCACCCCGACGCTCTTGACCGGGAGTAGCACGGCAAAGGACTGCCAGATCTGCTGGTATAGCCCGGCCGCCTTGATTTCCCTGACCACGATGTCGTCGGCCTCCTGCAGCAGCGCCACCCGCTCCGGCGTAACCTCCCCCAGAATACGCACTGCAAGCCCCGGGCCGGGAAAGGGCTGGCGCTCCAGGATCTCGGCCGGCATCTCCAGATCGCGGCCGATGCGCCGCACCTCGTCCTTGAACAAATCGCGCAAAGGTTCAATCAGTTTCAGCTTCATGGTTGCCGGCAGGCCGCCGACATTGTGATGGCTCTTGATGGTCTGGGACGGGCCTTTGACCGAGGAGGACTCGATCACATCGGGATAGAGCGTCCCTTGTACGAGCCAGGCCACGGCTTCCCCTCTTGATTGGTCCTCGAGGATGCGACGGGCCTGGTCGTCGAAGACGGCGATGAATTCGCTGCCGATGATCTTGCGCTTGGTCTCGGGATCCGTGACCCCAGCCAGCCGGGCCAAAAATCGCTCGCTTGCGTCCACCGCTACCAGCCGCAAGCCCAGCTTGTCGCGCATGTTGCTCTGCACCTGCAAGAACTCGTTCTTGCGCAGCACGCCGTTATTGACAAAGACGCAGGTGAGCCGGTCGCCGATGGCGCGCTCCACCAACACCGCGGCAACCGAGGAATCGACGCCTCCAGAGAGCGCGCAGATGGCGTGACCGTCGCCCACCTGCTCGCGTATGGCGGAGACCGTCGACTCGATGAAGTGGGCGGCCGTCCAATTGGGCTCGGCATGGCAGATGCGAAAGAGGAAGTTGCGCAGCAGCTCCGTGCCGCGGGGGGTGTGCCGGACTTCAGGGTGAAACTGCACCGCCCAGATGCCGCGGCCGGGATCGGCGATGCCGGCTACGGCATTCGAGGTACGCGCGGTCAGGTGAAAGCCCGGCGGCAGCTCCAGGGCTTCATCCCCATGGGACATCCACACATCGAGCGACGGGGGCAAGCCGGCAAACAATGCGCTCCCGCTGTCCACGATCGAAACCTGGGCGGGGCCGTATTCGCGCTTCTCCGCCGGGCTCACCTTTCCCCCGAGGTGATGGGTAAGGAACTGCAGGCCATAACAAATACCCAGGATGGGCAATCCCAGAGCCAGCATGGCTGGGTCCGCGGCGGGCGCGTCCGCGTCGTACACCGAGCAAGGACCGCCGGAGAGGATGAGCCCGATGGGGTGCTGCGATTGGATCTCGGCGATGGAAGCGGTACAGGGAAGGACCACCGAGAAGACGTTCTGCTCCCGTACGCGCCGCGCGATCAGTTGCGTGTATTGGCCGCCAAAATCCAGGATGACGATCGAGGAGGTGTGCATCCCCTAGTTTTTCAGGGTTTCCCTAAGTGAGCAAGAGCGGGAATTGCAGCCGAGCCGGACTGCAACTGTCACTGTTTCTCACTGGTTCCCCGCCGGCCTTTGCGGGTCGAACGATCGCAAAAGCAAATGGTGGGGCTCCGCCCTCTTTTTCGTCCCACGTACCCCGGATTTCCTGTCAAGGTTGGTGGCGTTGTCGAACTCCATGCGGCTTTCCTTAATGAAAGCCGCACACGTGGTCCTGTCTGATGCCGCGTAGCAGGAAATCCGGGTACGCTGGTGCGAACGTGGGGCACCCGTCCGACTTGGTGGCCCCGCCTACTTTGGCTTTGCACGAGGCAGACAGGCGAGAATGCCTTAATGCCCATTCCTCGCCGGGGGACCGTTGGGATGATAGAGGCGCCAGAACTGGACAAAGGCGGCCAACCGCGTCACCTGGAAGAAGTCGTTGGCCACCAGGTAGAGCAGCGTGACGGCAGCCAACCATAGGGAGAGCGCGGTGCCCGTCATGTCGGCTTCAAAGGGCAGCGGGATCGCCGAGAACACCATGGCCAGCACCACCAGCGCCAACTTTACAATGCCCAGCACCAGGTTCACCTCGACCAACTTGCCGGTGAGGGCGCCCAGGCGCAGGCTGCGCGCCAGGCTGCGGAAGACGCCTGTACCCTCCAGCATCGCAAGCAAGGGGGCGATGGAAAAAACCCAGCTCAGCAAGGCCCACAGGGTAAAGCCGCCCAGCGACAGGCAGATGACCCATGCACTGTAGGCCACCAGGTTCGGCGTGGGGCCGTTCAAGGTCGCCTCCGCAGCCCAGAGGATCCCGCGATACCATCCCAGGCAGGCTGCGGCGAGGGCCAGCAGGCGCAAGAGTTGCAGCAGGATAAGGGTCAGCGGAGCCGGGCGCAGCTCGGCACCCAGGCGCGTGAGCACCGCGCTGCGGCCGAGCCCGGAGACGATGGCCCAGCCCACGGCCAGCAAGGGTCCCAGCCAGAAGAGAACATGTAGGACCAGGGGAGTGACCACCGCGGCTGCGGCCGCCAGCTGCTGCTCAGCCTGGGAGGGGTCCTGGAGGGAGAAATCGGAGAGGCTTACAGGAGCACGGGCCACAATCCTGGAGCCCTGGTAGTAGAGGATTGCAGCCGCGGGAATGCCGAAGCCCCAGCGCCAGAGCAGCTCCCATCCCAGCAGGCTCGGGCGCTTCCAGCAGAGGGCGCAGAGGTGCACCAGAGACTGAGTTCCACGCACGCTCAGGCTACTTCACCACGATGTTGATGAGCTTGCCGGGGACCACCACCACCTTGACAATCTGCTTGCCGGCAATGGCTGCCTGTACCCTACCCTCCGCCAGCGCCGCCTGCTGCATGACCTCGGCATCGGCGTCCGGCAGCAGCCGCACCACGGCGCGCAGCTTGCCGTTGACCTGCACCGGGATTTCTATCTCGTCCTCGCGGGCTAGAGCTTCATCAAACTTGGGCCACGGCGTGCGCAGGATGCCCTGTTCATGCCCCAGCTGCTCCCATAACTCAAACGCAAGGTACGGCGCGAAGGGCGCGAGCAGCAGCACCAGGTTTTCAAGCAGCACCTTCACCGTTGCCGCCGGGACCTTCCCCGCGGTGATCTCTTCCTCGGCCGCGGTGAGCGTGTTCACCAGCTCCATAATGGCGGCAATGCTGGTGTTGAAATGCCAGCGCCCCGCGAAGTCGCCGGTGATCTTGCCGATGGTCTGATGCAGCTTCCGCAGCAGCGCTCGCGAAACCGGGTCTGGGGCACTCGTATTGGCAATCGATACAGAACGCGCCGCATGCGCATGCCTCGTCGCAAAGCGATACACCTTGCCCAGGAAACGGCTCACGCCGGCGACGCCGTCCTCCTGCCAGTCGAGGTCGCGGTCAGGGGGAGCGGCAAAGAGCGTATACATACGCGCTGCATCGGCGCCGAAGCGGGCGATCATGTCGTCCGGCGTCACCACGTTACCCTTCGACTTAGACATCTTGGCGCCGTTCTTGATCACCATACCCTGGGTAAAGAGGCGAGTGACCGGCTCATCATTCTTGATGAGGCCCAGGTCGCGCATCATCTTGGTCCAGAAGCGCGAATAGATCAGGTGCAGGATGGCGTGCTCTACGCCGCCGATGTACTGGTCAATCGGGAACCAATATGAGACTGCATCGGTATCAAATGGGGCCTTGTCGTATTTTGCGCTGGTGTAGCGGTAGAAATACCACGACGAATCGACAAAAGTGTCCATCGTGTCCGTCTCGCGGCGCGCCGGTCCTCCGCATTTCGGGCAGATGGCGTTGACGAATTCCGGCAGCTTACCGAGCGGCGATCCGCCTTCCTGCGTAATCACAACGTTCTCCGGCAGCAGCACCGGCAACTGGTCATCCGGGACAGCAACGATGCCGTCCTTTTCGCAGTAGAGCATGGGGATAGGTGTGCCCCAGTAGCGCTGGCGGCTCACGCCCCAATCTTTCAGACGGAAGGTCACGGTCGCTTTGCCAAAGCCATGCTCCTGGGCGAACGCCGCCAGCTGGTGCTGTGCCTCCTGGCAACCCAGGGCGTTGTAGTCGCCGGAGTTGATCAGCAGGCTGTCTTCTTCGGTGTAAGGCAGCACCGGCTCCTCCCGCTGACCGGCAGGTGGCAGCTCGCCGGTGCGCCGCGGCAGAATGACGATGCGGACTTCCAAGCCGTATTTTTTGGCAAATTCAAAGTCGCGCTGGTCATGGGCGGGGACCGACATGATGGCGCCGGTTCCGTACTCCAGCAGGATATAGTTGGCCACCCAGATGGGCACTCGCTCTCCGCTAAACGGGTTGATGGCATAGTGCCCGGTGAAGCTGCCGCGCTTGTCGATGGCGGCCGGATCATCGGTCTCGCGCGCCTTCTTCTGCTCTTCGAGCAGCGACGCTACCTCGGCGGCCAACCGTTCATCGGCCTGGGCAAACTGCTTGACCAACGGGTGCTCGGGCGCCAGCTGCAAGCTGGTGGCGCCGAAGATGGTATCGATGCGCGTGGTGTACACCGGGATCCTGGTGCTGGTCTTCTCGATCTGCTCGACGCTAAAGTCCGCCGGCGCCGCCAGAGGAACTTTGCCACGATCCCGCCCAGTCTCTTCTTCTGCCGGCGCAGCAGTATCCAGAAAAAATTCGACCGTCGCGCCCTCACTGCGGCCGATCCAGTTGCGCTGCATGGTGCGCACTCGCTCCGGCCAATGCTCAAGCTTTGCCAGATCGTCGAGCAATTCCTGCGCGTAGTTGGTGATGCGGAGGAACCACTGATCCAGATCGCGCTGTTCGACGATCGTGTCTTCATGCCGCCAGCAGCGCCCGTCGATGACTTGTTCGTTGGCCAGAACCGTGCAACATTCCGGACACCAGTTCACCTTACTTTTCTTGCGGTAGGCCAGGCCCCGCTCAAACATGCGGATGAAGAACCACTGGTTCCAGCGGTAGTACTCCGGCATGCAGGTGGTTATTTCGTTGCGCCAGTCGTAGCTGAGGCCCATCCGATCGAAGACGCGCTTCATGGCCGCGATATTGCTGAATGTCCACTCGCGCGGTGGCGTGTGATTCTTGAGCGCGGCATTTTCTGCCGGGAGCCCAAAGGCATCCCATCCCATAGGGTGGAGCACGTTGTAGCCCTGCATCCACATGTAGCGCGCCAGGGCATCGCCAATGGCATAGTTGCGCACGTGACCCATGTGCAGCTGGCCGGATGGATAGGGCAGCATCTCCAGCACGTAATACTTTGGCTTGCTGCTGCTCTCGGGCTCGGCGCGATAAAGATCCGGTTGCTCGGCCCAGCGCTGCTGCCAGCGCACTTCGATCTCTGCCGGGTCATAGCGATCGTCGCGCCCAGACGCCGCCGTCTGGGTGGAGACCACCCCCGCAACCCCCGCGCCGGATTGGGTATCCAGTTTGTTTTTTGTGTCGGGCATCGTCATTTCCGATTGTAACTGGGGACCGAGGTTGCCCGGGCGATCAGCGAACGCAGCACGCTGACGTTGCGCAGGTCATCGTCCGGTTCATCGACCGGCGTTTCCGCAACGAAGGCGGCGTGGGCGAAGCGCGGGTCGTTCAGCAGACGGCGGAAGGGGGCGATGCCGAGGGTGCCTTGGCCGATGTGCTCATGGCGATCCAGATGCGAGCCCCGCGGAGCCTTAGCGTCATTCATATGCCACACGCGAACGGCTTCGCAGCCGAGCAGGTTTTCGATTTGTCCCACCGTTGCCTCATACCCCTCGGGGCTGACGATATCGTAGCCGGCAACATGGGTGTGGCAGGTATCGAGACAGGCCGCGACCGGCGCGATCGGTCGCAAGCGGGCAATGAGCTCGGCGACCTGCTGCAGAGAGGCGCCCAGAGAGAACTCGGCGCCGGCGGTGTTCTCAATCAGCAGGGTGAAGGGGGTCTTCGCCCAGGGTAGGCCGTCCAGCGCGCGAGCGATGGAGTCGGCCGCCAGTTGCAGACCGTCCTCGCGGGTGAGGCCTTTCCAGGAACCGGGGTGCAGCACCAGATACTCGGCGCGGAGCGCGAGGGCGCGCTCTACCTCGCCACGCAGGGCCTGGATGGAGTTGGCCCGCACCGCCCCAGACTGGCTGCAGAGGTTGATCAGGTAGCTGGCGTGGATGACCAGCGGCGAGCAGGCGTAGAGCGCGCGCAGCTCCGTCATGCGGTCGCAGTCCTGGGGAGCGATTACGCTGCCGCGCCACATGCGTGGGCTGGAAGAGAAGATCTGAAAGGTGTTGGCGCCGATAGTGTGGGCGCGCTCGGCGGCGCGGAAGACTCCGCCCGCGGTGGGCAGGTGAATACCCACCCGACGCGGGGGTGTTGCTGGTTGGCTCACCATCCTGTTCCAGTGTAGATGGAAGGGACAAGGCTCGGTTCTACTCTCCGTCGCCATGGTGTGAGGCTGCGCCGTATTTGACCACCGCAAGATGCAGGCGGGTGCGCACGTTGAACCCCAACTTTTCGTACAAGCGAACGGCAGCGACGTTTTCCGCTCTCACGTGCAGAATTGGTGTCTCCCCTCGCTTCACGATGCGGGAGATCAAGACAGACAGAAGAGCGTTTCCGTATCCTCGACCCCTGAATTCAGGATGCGTGCAAACTGCGCTGACTTCAGTGAAGCCGGTAAGGTGAAGCCGTTCTCCTGCCATCGCCACCAATGACCCGGAATCGTGAATCCCAAGATAGGAGCCGAGTTCGATCGTTCGGGAGAGAAAGGGACCTGGCTCGGTCAGCTTGGTCAGGGCCAACATCTCCGGGACGTCGGCCTCGGTCAGTTCGCGGAACACCTGATGCTCGTTTCCGGGAAGCGGCGTCTCACAAACCATCTGATAAATTTGCCCGCCGTGAACTAAGGCCCAATTGGGGGGCAGGACTGGCTTTGCGTCGAGAAACAGGGCGGCGACTTCATCCGGGAATATCTCCTTAAGAGCTTCGTAGGAGGCCGGCGATTGATTGATCAAGGCTCCAAAAGGGGCCACGCCTTTCGGGAAGCGCTTGGCAAGATTGTCGCCTTGCGACAAATGGCGCTGCTCTGTGGATAGGGCGTGCCAGATCGGATTGTCGAGCAGGAGAATATCTGGGGAAGCGTGGGAATGCTTCATAAGCGATAACAGACAGATGGCGAGGCACTCTATAGGATTCGAGACTTCTCCGTGGACCACTTGGAACTGACGCGGAGGTTGGCGCCGCGTAGTAGGAAGCCGGGGCACTCTCGGGCCGGAACGGCAGCTTTTTTTGCAAGAGATCATTGACCCGTGGGCTGGCGGATGTCTGAGGGCGCGGGGGGAAGGGTGCGCATTAAGCGCACTATGCGCATTAAGGGTCTCCACACCGATGGGCTCAAAGCCATTGAGGGCAGCTTTTGGCCGAGATGTGCAGAAAGGTATTCCACTGCGGGCCTAAAGGCCCAATCATTCGTTCGGTCGACGTAAGGGCTTGAACGGGCTGCGGAGAAACCCCGGATGCGGGTGAAATCGGCGGCAAGCATACCTCAGGGGCTAAAGCCCGGGTTGATTACATTGCATTTACGCCGGGGATAAATCCCCGGCCTACCCTAAAACCGAGTTTTTCCGCAGCCTTTGAAGCCCGTACACTTCACTAAAATCCCTATGCTTCGCTAATACCGTCAGTTTTCCCCTACCCTGCAGCCCACGGGGCTCCTTCACTCTTTCAGAAAGCAGGGGACGGCTAGGGCACCTCATCGATTGCGGGGTTGTTCAGGATCTTCGATAGCACGTTCAGGCTGCCATCGACTTTGGGGGCGTTCAAGCCCAGGATCTTCGCCACCAGCGGATAGACATTCACATTCTCGAAGGGCTGCAGCGTGGAACCGGGACGAATATCCGGGCCCACGGCGATGAAGATGCCCCGCATGGACTTCATGATGCGCGGGTCAAAGCCGTGCTCGCCCACGTCCGGCGGCCGGTCCTGCGCCCCGCTTGCCGGAGCGTGGGCACGGATGGCGTAGGGCCCGTTCGCCACAATGACGGGATCGCCCTCGCGGGGATTGCTGTCGTAGTCGAAAGCTGCCGGAACACGCTTGCGGCGGTAAACGGTAAATGCATCGCTCTTGATCTTCAGTTCCTGGTAGGCCTTTGCGGCCGCGGCTTCAGAATTGGGATAGAGCAGCGATCCGACGGTGGTGAAGTTCGCCAGATCCGTGTATTTGTCCAGATCGATCCAGGGCCCCTGCTCCCGCTCCATGCCGTGGTCGGAGACCACGATCAGGTCGACCGGCAACTGCAGCCGGGCGAGGTCCGTCCACAGATCCCCCACCAGCTGATCGACGTGCTCCACCGCGGCGGCGGTCTGCGGGCTGTCGGGGCCGTATTCGTGCCCGGCATGATCGACATTCGAGTAATAGAGGGTGATGAAGTGCGGCCGCTGCGCGGCCGGCAAGCGCAGCCAGGCGATGACCTGTTCGATCCGCTTGGCATCCGGGAAGTGGTCGTCAAACTTGAGGTAGTACGTTGGCCGCTGGCCGGCAATCTCCGCCTCCGAGCCGGGCCAAAAGAAGCACGCGCTGCGCATGCCTTGCTTCTCGGCCAGCACCCACAGAGGAACGCCGCCGTACCAGCTTCCGTCGCCGTTGGTGGCCGGATCACTCATTGCGTAACGCTGTTTGCGGACCGGATCATAAAAGTTGTTGGCCACGATGCCATGGTGCTCCGGATACAGCCCGGTCACCAGCGTGTAGTGGTTGGGAAAGGTCAGCGAGGGGTAGGACGGGATCATTCCCTGGGTGGCTGCGGCACCCTGCGCACCCAATGCCAACAGATGTTTGGCGCCATACTTCCTGGCATAGTCGTAGCGGAAGCCGTCCAGCGAAACCATCACCACATAGGGTTTGGCCTGCTGCTCCAACGCATTCGGTCCGTGATCGACCGTGATCACGGGAGCTATGCTCTGGCCGGCTAAACAGAGCGACAGAACGAATGGCAGCATCCCAGCCAGACGAGTCAGGCGGCGACGGCGCACTTTTATACAGCTCCGCCGCGCAACTGCTCGGCGGCAGTCTCGGGGGTAATGTCCCTCTGCGGCATGCCCAACATCTCAAAGCCCACCATGAACTTGCGGACCGTGGCCGAGCGCAGCAGCGGAGGGTAGAAGTGGCCGTGAAAATGCCATTCCAGGTGCGCCTCTCCATCCGTGGGGCGCTGGTGAAAGCCCATGGTGTAAGGGAAGCTGGTGGCAAACAAACGGTCGTAGCGTATGGTCAGTTGCTTCAGAATATCCGCCAAGCCATGCTGCTGCGCTGCGCTGAACGCATCCATGCTCCCTAGATGCGCGCGGCTCAGCACCAGGGTCTCGAAGGGCCATACCGCCCAAAAAGGCACCAGGACCACGAACTCCTGGTTTTCGCAAACGATGCGCTGGCGCTGGTCCAGTTCTATCTTTAGCGTTTCGCAGAGCAGGCAGGCGTTATGCTGCAGGCGATAAGCCAGTTGGTTGGCCAGCTCAGCTGCCGGCTCGTCGGGAATATGTTCGGTGGCCCAGATCTGGCCGTGGGGGTGGGGGTTGCTCGCCCCCATCATCGCGCCGCGATTTTCAAAGATCTGCACATGACGAATCTCCGGGCGCGAACCCAGATCCGTGAACTCCGCGGTCCAGGCTTCTACCACGCGGACGATGTCGGCCACATCCATGCCTGCCAGGGTCAGGCTGTGGTCGGGATGGAAACACAACACCCGGCAGACGCCGCGCTCGCTCTCCGCCCGCAGCAAAGGATTGCCGCTCTCCGTCACCAGCCGGGGCGAGTCCGGGAGCAGCGCTGCGTAATCGTTGGTGAAGGCAAAGACCCCGGTGTATTGCGGGTTGTGCTTGCCCCCGGCACGCATATTGCCGGGGCAAAGATAGCAGCCGGGGTCGTAATGCACCGCCGGCGTCGAGTCCGTGCGGCTGACCTCGCCCTGCCAGGGACGCTGCGTACGGTGGGGGGAAACCAACACCCAGCGCCCGCGCAAAGGGTCGAAGCGGCGATGGGGAAACTGCATGTTCTGGTCGTTCATGCTTCCTCTGAGAGCCGCATCTTCAATTTTTCTTGCCGGCCGGCGGTGGGCATTGGGCACAGGTTTCTGCGGTGACGCCCTTGCCCTCTTCCACGGTGAAAA
>Ga0302325_10023354_pt1 | contig 12892 bp, 10 predicted proteins | sample Palsa_T0_2_FD_201948 | JGI IMG/M metagenome (GOLD analysis project Ga0302325, IMG submission 201948) | Peat permafrost microbial communities from Stordalen Mire near Abisko, Sweden - Palsa_T0_2 | ecosystem: Environmental > Terrestrial > Soil > Palsa > Peat permafrost | place: Sweden: Abisko... | reverse complement strand
CGCTATTTTGCTGACGACCCTGCTTTTACCCGCCTTTAATGAGCTTACGGGTAAACAGCTTTCGTTGCCGGTTCGTCAGCCGCTTTTCTGGACCGCGATGCTGGGTTTATTGTTATTGGCTGGATTTGTATCCGGCAGCTACCCCGCCATCTTCCTCTCGTCCCTCAACCCTATCCGCGTGTTGAAAGGCTCCCTACGATTCAGCGGCGGGGCGACATTCTTCCGGAAGGCGCTGGTGGTTTTTCAATTTGGGCTTTCTATTATCTTTCTGGTGGGGATGATCGTCATGTACCGTCAAATGGACTATATCCAACGGGCCAACATGGGTTTCGACCGGGACAACCTGGTCTATATGCCGCTGGAAGGCGAGCTGGCCAATAAATATGAGCTGTTCAAACAGGAGGCCGAAAATATACCGGCTATCCAACAAGTCTCCAAGATCCGTCAGCCCCCGACCGCACTCTATACTCATTCCGGCGAGATCCGGTGGACAGGGAAGGCCCCCGACCTCGTGACTTCATTCGTCATATCGGATGTCGGCTATGATTTTGTAAAGACCATGAAGCTAAAGCTGGCTCAGGGACGCGATTTCTCCCGCGACTTTCCCACCGATTCGGCAGGTTTTATCGTCAACGAAATGGCCGTAAAAAAGATGGGGTATACCGACCCTATTGGCAAGCCTGTCTGGTGGGGCCGTTACCAGGGAAAGATAATCGGGGTGCTGCAGGATTTCCACTTCGCTTCCCTGCACCAGGCTATCGAACCGCTGATCATCCACATGAACGAGGACCGCCATTCGGGCACGCTCCTGGTGCGGCTCAAGGCAGGCAGGGACAAAGAAGGACTGGCCGGTTTGGAAAAGCTGTGCAAAGAGCTGAACCCTGCCTTTCCATTTACGTACCAATTTTCGGATGCGGAATACAATAAAGCATACCGGAGTGAACAGCTGGTCAGCAAACTGGCCAATTACTTCTCCTTTTTAGCCATCTTCATTTCCTGTCTGGGTCTGTTGGGCCTGGCCATCTTCACCGCCGGGCAGCGTACCCGCGAAATCGGCGTCCGAAAGGTGCTCGGAGCCAGTGTACCGGGAATTGTCTCCTTACTATCAAAAGATTTTTTGGGGTTGGTCCTGATCGCCATCGTGATCGCTTCGCCGATAGCCTGGTATACGATGTACAGCTGGCTGCAGGGCTTTGCTTATCGAACCCCGGTGAGCTGGTGGATCTTCGCAGCCGCCGGCGTTTCCGCCATTCTGATCGCTTTCCTGACGGTCAGCTTCCAGGCCATCAAAGCAGCAATGGCCAACCCCGTCACCAGTCTACGTTCGGAATGAGCGCACGCGGCAGCGGCCCCTACTTCTTCTTCCCCGAGAAGAACCGCAACACCTTGCTCACCACCTTATCATTGGCGCCGAGCTTGCCCTTGAGCGAGGTATAGGCCGACAATAGGGCATTGTCCAGCTTGACCAGCAGCTTATTGCTGCCATCCCCGGGCCTCGCCTGGTAGTAGGTCGCCCGGCGGTAGGGATTCTCTTCGATGGTATAATAATAGAGGGCGATAGACCTGCGGTAAGTACCCTCGGGACAGGTCATCGGCAGCGGATGGCCATGATAGGAATCGGCATCCGTATTAAAAATGACACAACGGTTGAAGACAGGCAACACACTTTCCTCGCAGGCTTTCATTTTTCTGTCCCACAGCTCCAGCTTGCTCCCCCATTCCTCTTTCCAGTCTTCATTCAGGTATACCAGCACGTTGACCCGCCGCTGCCAGTTGCGATGGTGCGGGTGTACGGTGAAATCGGCATGGATATTCAGAAAGCCGCCGCGGGTGGATTGGTGAATACCACCCCCCTCGAGGCCATCATCCTTTTGCAGGTTCTTGATACCGGTAATAGCGCTAAGCCATTGCAGGAAGGCGGGTGAATTCAGTTCATTGATCGTCCCCCTGATCGCTTCGGGCAGCACATCTAACTTGTTCAATCCCCGTTTATCTTCGTTATAATGTTTGTAGTTGATCCAGCCGTCGGTCTCATTCAGCTTGTTGAACTCGGCGATGCATTCCTCCAGCACACCGGGGTCGAGGAAATTCTCCAGCACAATATGCGGATAGGGTTTTGCCGACTGGTACCTTTTGCCCAGTTCAGGAAGCTGCGCTGTCCATTTGCTATAATCAAAGATTTGAGTCGTGGTCGTCACCGTTGTGATTTTTAAGGGGCAAAGGTACGAAGTTTTTACCATCTGCCTGCAGCGTCGGTTCAGGCCTTCTGACAGTTCCCATCCCTGTGCCCGTAGTTCGCATTTTTGCGAACTTCTTTCGCCCGAATAACTACTTCGTTCCCAGCCGTTCCGCAGACCCGCCCCGGCAGTTCAATCCCGCCTCGATTCCAGCGTAAACCCGATCGTCGTACCCACATCCGGCCGGCTCCGGACATGCACCGACTGGCCATGCGCCTCTATAATGTGTTTGCAGATGGCCAGCCCCAGGCCGGTTCCGCCTTTATCGCGGCTTCTGGCGGCATCGGTGCGGTAAAACCGCTCGAATATCCGGAGCAGATGTTCTTCCTCGATGCCAATCCCGTCGTCACTGATCTCTATCAGCACATTCTTTTCGTCGATCTTATAAATGCTGGCGACAATACTACCACTGGCCTTGCCATACTTGGTCGCGTTTTCAACCAGGTTGATCAGCACCATCCGGATCTTTTCCTTATCGGCAAAAACAGTAATGGGGGACTCACAACCCTTTTTGATAGCCGTCCGGATATTCTTGTTGTGCGTTTTGATGGACAGCGATTCGAAGATCTCCCGGATCAGGTCCTGGACGATAAAATTCTGCTTGTATAACAGTTGCTCCCCCCGCTCCAGGGTCGAGATCTCATCCAGGTCGTTCATCAAATTCACCAGCCGTTCCACGTTCTTGGCCGTATTTTCCAAAAACTTTTTCCGGATGACCGTTTCTTCCATCGCCCCATTCAACAGCGTGTCTACATAACCCTGGATAGCGAAAATGGGTGTCTTGAACTCATGGGCAAGGTTTTGCAGGAATTCCTTCCGGTAGGCTTCGTTCTTCTTAAGCAGCTCGATCTCTTCATTCCTTTTCTCCCCCCACTTCTCCACATCTTCCCTTACCTCGTCGATGCTCTTCTGCGGCAGGATATATTTGAAATAGACTTCTTCCTTTTTGGTTGCCTTGGTCTGATGGATCAGCTTGTATATCAACTTTATCTTCCGGTAGATAAATTTCTCCAGCGTGAAAAGGATCAGCCCATAGCTGCCGGAAAAAATGATCAGCAGAGAGGCGCCCCCCACGATCTTGTTGGCAGTCAGCAAATATATACCGGCGGAAATCGGTAGAGCCAGCAGGACGGCGGTAAGAGCGGATAATTGTTTTGGAGATAAATTTTTGGTGGAAGGCATTGACACACAAATTACAAAAATACCGGCGTCTTGTTCAAAGTCGGCATAGCCAACCTGACCGAAGCCCCATCATTACAAGTTGAATTTATAGCCGACTCCTTTTACAGTGGTAATACAATCCAGCCCAAGTTTCTGGCGGATCTTGCGGATATGCACATCGATCGTCCGGTCCCCAACGATCACCTCGTTACCCCAAACCTGGTTCAGGATCTCATTGCGTAAAAAAACCCTGCCCGGTCTGGAAGCCAGCAGGTATAACAGTTCAAATTCCTTTTTGGCCAGGGTGACGTCTCTCCCGTCAACCATGACCTCGAATTTGGCGGGATCGATACTCAGGTTCTCCACCTTCAGGACCTTGTCTTCGGGTTCCTTATTCACGCGGCGGAAAAGGGCATTTACCCGGCTGATCAGCACCTTCGGACTGATAGGCTTTGTTACATAGTCGTCGGCGCCCGTCTCCAGGCCCCGGATATGCGATCCTTCATCGCTCAATGCCGTCAAAAAAAGGATGAGGGTTTCTTTAAAGCTGGGCTGGGATCTTAGTATTTCGCAAACTTCTACTCCGTTTTTTCTGGGCATCATGATATCAAGGATGATCAGATCCGGCCGCACGATCTTGGCCTTGCCGATCGCCTCGTCCCCATCCTTGGCCGTGCTCACCTCGTACCCTTCTTTTGTCAGGTTGTATTGAATGATTTCCAGGATATCGGGCTCATCATCAGCGATCAGTATCTTCTTGCCTTTGGATTCCATTACAAAAATTTACGCAAACCTACTGGAAATAAAGAATGACGTGGGATTTTGCCGGACCTGTTTACAATTTGTTAATACATAAATAACACGGCATCTTTCCCGTTCCAACCCAAATATTACATTTTTTTATCTCTTATGCCTTCTTTGGTCGTATTTTTGTTTGACTTTCGGAATAATATCTTATGAGTCCAATTTTACGGTCAGCGACACAGTCTTTTTTCGTAACAGTACTCCTGGGCCTTTCCCTTTCCAGCCTGGCACAGCCTGATTCCTATCCCTATAAGGTGGCCCAGGACCGGATGATCTGGCATGACAAGGTGGATAAGGAACAGCAACGGCTGATCCTGCTGGGCGGCGGCAAGGACGATAGCGTAATCCACCTGACCAAAGACGAGACGGTCAACCTGCAGATCACCGATGCGCTCGTCCGTCAGGTAGACGATCTGCAGCAGCAGATCGAATTTGATTCAACACTAAATACCAATGGGAAAAAACGATATTTACGCGGGCTGGAAGCCCTTCTGACGGGATTCGAAAAAGCATACCAGTCGAAAGCGATTCCCGCCTCCATGGCGCCCGATCTCATACAGGCCTTTACACAGGCGATGCAGCTGGACGAAAAGGCGCAGAGCATCGAGCCCGCAGTGGCCAGCCATTCCTACCCGGTAGGAAATATCCTGGTGGATTGCTTTCTATATCCATCTGCTAACCAAGGTGTTGCACCCTCAAGACTTCTCCTGACACGCCGGTATTGCGAAATGCACCCGGGCTCGATCTTCAACTATCTGAGCTTGCACCGCGGCCTGCCTTTCGAAGACAGCCTGATTATTGTCGCCGGTCATTATGACATCGGCCAGCTCTATAACTTCGCCGCCTCAGGCAATGATCTGGCCTGGCGTATCCGCAACAGCAAGGACTCTCTTGTGCATACCGTCGCCATGCTGGCGGCCAGCCGCAGCGGACGCCTCTACTTCCCCTTCCTGGATCAGCTGGTAAAAGGGAAGCTCACCCTGGAAGATATCGACAAGGTTAAAGATGATGACCTCAATTATTTCCGGTTGATGGTCCGGACCCGCCTGGACTACGCGGCCAGGGTGCTGCCGCCGCTTCTGGACACCCCTCTCGAAATGGACGCTCTGACCGAAATGCTGGAGAAAAAAAGCAAACAGGTGTTTGTCAATGAGATCAACGCCCTGCATACGGTAGAAAACCCGGCCATCCGGTTCAAGATCCTCGACCCGCTGACAGCAGAAGAGCTGTATTATCTCGTCGTGCTCAGCGAAGACGAGATCTATACATCCAGCTACCTCGGCGTCTATGACCGGATCTTTCAACGCATGAAACAGCCTTTTGGCGATAGCCTGCTCATGGCCGTGCACGGCGATTATTTCCGGAAGTTTATAAAAATGGCAGCGGCATATAACAAGCTGGAACATTTCCTCGGCACCATGGATAAGGAGAACGCCGGCACCGTGATGAAATCCTTTGTCATCCACCTGGAAAAAGCAGGGGAGGAAGAGGCCGTCGACGTGGCCGACTCCTATAGTAGCCTTGTCGAAAAAAGCCCTGCCCTGGCCCGCTTTATCCTTAGTGAGGTCAAATGGAACTATGAGAAGAATGTATCAGAGGGGGACAAGAAAGGTATCATCATCTATCGGCTGCTGCAGACCCTCTTCGAGTCCGCCGATACGGCCAATAAGATCGATCTGTCCGCCCTCCTTGGTATTCCGCCGGTTTATACCGTCGACTATCGTTCCCTGGCCGACGACAGCGGCCGGGTAATAGAACAGGTCTTTTTCTACGGCGATAAAGACAAGGACGGACAGAACTCCTACGAGGACTTCCTATCGCTGTTCCGGCCAAAGTATACCCGCCCGGCCAAACGACATGGACCGGCCCGGCCGGAGACAAAGCCGGAATGGAAGATCACCGATAATCCGCAATGGACAACCATCAGCTCTATCCGCGGCAAGCCGGTTCTTATCTTTGCCAACAAACCGCTGCTGGGTGACGACGACCCCGACACCAAGGCCCAGGAAGCGTTGGCGCATTATCTCGACCAACACCACCTCCGGCCTACGATCGTCATCCATCGCGGCCATAGCTATCATGTCGGCTCCACTATCGAGCAGATGGCGCAGACCGCGCCGAACGCCCGTATCGTCGTACTCGGTTCCTGCGGCGGCTACAACAACCTGAGCCAGGTCCTGAAGATCAGCGAAGATGCGCATATCATCTCCTCAAAACAGGTCGGTACCAAGACGGTGAACGAACCCATCCTGGAAGCCATCAACAATACGCTGGTGGCCGGCAGGGACATCGAATGGCTTCCCATGTGGCGGGAGCTCGAAGCCCGCTTCCAGAACGATCCCGCAGGGAAAGAAAAATTCGACGATTATATCCCGCCATACAAGAACTTAGGCGCTATTTTCATCAAAGCCTACCGGAAAGCAATGGAGAACGAATAACTTCTTACCTTTGTACCAGCCGTCATGTCAGCAGAGAGTAAGAAAAAAAAGATATTCGATTTCAGCCTGTTAAGGCGTGTATTCCATTACGCGGCCCCTTATAAGAGCCGCCTTTACCTCTCCGTCTTTCTGTCCATTTTATTGGCCATCCTTTCCCCCCTGCGCCCCTTTCTGATCCAGATAACGATCAATGACTATATCCGCAAAGGCTCGGCGCCCGGTCTTTCGATCAAGGAAAAAATGGAGGCGCTGATCATCTGGATAACCGTCCTTCAGATCGGCCTGCTGCTGGTCGAAACAGTCGCCCGGTTTTACTTTTCCTTCGTCACGGCCTGGCTGGGGCAAACAGTTGTCAGGGATCTGCGCATCGACGTCTATAAAAAAGTGCTGGGATTGAACCTTTCCCAGTTCGATAAAACCCCCATCGGCACGCTCACTACCCGTACGATCAATGACATAGAGGCAATCAACGACATCTTTTCCGATGGGCTGATCCCTATCATTGCCGACCTGCTGTCCATTCTTTCCGTCCTGCTGTTTATGTTCCTGGCAGACTGGCGGCTGACCCTGGTCTGCCTGGCGCCCTTCCCCGTTCTGATCCTCGCGACCTGGCTCTTTTCGGATTCCGTCAACAAATCCTTTATCCGGGTCAGAAATGCAGTAGCCGCCCTGAACGCCTTTGTCCAGGAACATATCACCGGCATGCAGGTAGTACAGGCCTTTGCTGCCGAACGACGGGAAGCGCGTAAATTTGAGAAGATCAACCGCGAACATCGCAACGCCAATATCAACGCCATCTTCGCTTATTCCATTTTTTTCCCGGTCGTCGAGATCATCCTTGCCGTCAGCACCGGTCTGCTGGTCTGGTGGGGCGCCACGGGGGTACTTCACATGCCGGAACACGAGGCCAGGGAGCTAAGCGGTAAAATCGTTGCCTTCTTCCTGTATCTCAACCTGCTTTTCCGCCCGCTGCGGGTGATCGCCGATAAATTCAACGTCTTACAGATGGGAATGGTGGCTAGTGAAAGAGTATTCCGCGTGCTGGATAATCCCGACACGACCCGGGATGAGGGAACCTACAACCCCGGTCAGGTAAAAGGAAAAGTAGAATTCGATACCGTGAATTTCGCCTACACGGGTGACCGTTATGTACTGAGAAATATCTCTTTCACCATCCAGCCTGGCCAGACGATTGCCATTGTCGGCCATACCGGCAGCGGTAAAACTTCCATCATCAGCCTGATGAACCGCCTTTATCATGTCCGGGAAGGAGAGATCCGCATCGACGATGTGCCCATCAAAGACTACCAGCTCGCCGCCCTGCGCAGCAGTATCGGCGTCGTCTTACAGGACGTCTTTCTGTTTTCCGGCTCCGTAGTCGACAATATCACCCTTCGCAACGATCAAATCCCGATGGAAAAAGTCGTCGAAGCCGCCAAATTGATCGGCATGCACGATTTTATCATGCGCCTTCCGGGCGGTTACCACTACAATGTCATGGAAAGGGGAAGCTCCCTCTCCCTCGGCCAGCGCCAGCTGCTGTCCTTTGTACGCGCACTCCTTTATAATCCTTCCATCCTGATACTGGATGAGGCGACCTCCTCCGTCGATACCGAATCCGAACAGCTTATCCAGGAAGCCATCGACAAGCTCATCTCCGGCCGCAGCTCTATCGTCATCGCCCATCGGCTCTCCACCATCCGCAAAGCCGACCAGATCATCGTCCTCGATAAAGGGGAGATCCGCGAGATCGGCACCCACGACCAGCTCCTGGCCAAGGGCGGTTTTTATGCCAAATTGCACGAGATGCAGTTCAGCAATAGGAAATCCCCTATTTTTTAATCTGTTTTTCATATTCTCCCCCTCCCCCCCTATCTTTGCAGCAAATTTTGAGGAAAGTATGGCATCCGGATGGTTCAAATCTATAGTGGTCGCGGCTTTCAGCCTAGTTAGCTTGTTTTTTTCTAATATGTCTCAGGCGCAAAAGCTGGACCCTGCCAAAATCATCCTCGAACACGTTGGCGATGGCCATGAATTCCACTTCTTTACCTTCCATAAGCAGCCCGTGTCCATCCCGCTGCCGGTCATCCTTTATTCCCCCGAAAAAGGATGGTCCGTCTTTATGTCTTCCCGCTTCGAACACGGCCATCAGACTTATGAAGGCTACCGCCTGCTGAACGAAGAATATATCGGGGAAAACAAATTGGACGGGAAAATTTACAGACCCGGCAGGATATGGGCAGTGAACGAAGCCGGCCAGCCAGACCCTTCCGTTAAGATATATGATCTGTCGCTCACCCGCAATGTAGTCCAGATGCTGATCTCCGTCATCCTGCTCGTCTGGCTTATGACCGGCGTCGCCGGCAAATACACAAAAGGACAAGGCGTTAACACCGCCCCAAGCGGATTCCAGAATGCGATAGAGCCGGTAGTCGTCTTTATCCGGGATGAGGTAGGTAAGGCCAATTTGGGCAATCGCTACGAAAAGTATATGCCTTATCTGCTGACTGTTTTCTTTTTTATCCTGATCAATAACCTCATCGGCCTGGTGCCCGGAACCGCCAATGTCACCGGCAATATCGCCTTTACCGCTGTACTCGGTATCCTGTCGTTCGTCGTCATCATGTTTAGCACCGGTATACATTACTGGGGCCATATCGCTAATCCGCCCGTTCCGCTCGGGGTAAAGCCGATCATGATCCCAGTGGAGATTATGGGGATTTTCACAAAACCCTTCGCCCTCATCATTCGTCTTTTCGCCAATATGATCTCGGGACATATCATCATTCTGAGCTTTATTATCCTGATCTTCGTTTTTGGCGCCATGAATACGGCGCTTGGCTGGGGAACTTCGCCCTTCTTCGTTCTGCTGTCCATCTTTATTTACCTCATCGAAATATTAGTTGCGTTCATACAGGCATATATCTTCGCAAACCTTACCGCGGTATTCATCGGCCAGGCCTTCGAAGGCGGGCATGAGGAAGGCCACGGTCATGAACATAGCGATGAAGCCGTCGTCGTATGAGCCAAACTCTTTTTTAATTATAAAACCAAGTATCATGACGTTGATGACAGTTCTGTTGGAAGTGCAGCCGGGTTATGGCGCAATTGGTGCAGGTCTCGCCGCCATCGGCGCCGGTATCGGTATCGGCCAGGTCGGTAAAGGCGCTGTAGAAGGTATCGCCCGCCAGCCCGAAGCTGCGAATGATATTCGTGCCAACATGATCCTGGCCGCGGCACTGGTAGAAGGCGTTGCCCTTCTGGCTGCCGTAGCAGGTCTGCTCGTTGCAGTTAAATAAGCCGGATGGCTTTATGAAGCTGGCGCGCGCAGCGGCGCACGTAAAAAAACATACTGCATCCGACGCATAGGGCCGAAGATGCAGTATCTCTTGAAAAATCGTTTCTTAAAATAGATTGTATGGATTTATTAACGCCGGACTTAGGCTTATTTATCTGGAACCTCGTGGCCTTCATCCTCCTCTTTTTCATCCTGAAGAAGACCGCCTGGAAGCCCATCCTCAAATCCCTCAACGAGCGGGAAAAAGGCATTGCCGATTCCCTCGCCACCGCGGAGAAAGTAAAGGCTGAAATGCTCCAGCTGAAAGGGGAGAATGAAGCATTGCTGGCCAAGGCCCGCGAAGAAAGGGCCCAGCTGCTGAAGGAGGCGCGTGATACCCGGGACAAGATCGTCAACGAAGCCAGGGAGCAAGCCAAGCTGGAAGCCGGAAAGATCATCGCCGACGCACAGACGGCTATCGAACAGCAGAAGATGGCGGCCCTCACCGAAGTCAAGAACCAGGTGGGTAACCTGGTCGTCGAAGTAGCAGAAAAGATCCTGCGCCGTGAGCTGGCTGACAAGTCCCAGCAGGAAAGCTATATCCGCCAATTGACCAACGAAGCGAAACTGAACTAAAATAATTTATGACGCCAAATCCCCGTTTAGCAGCCCGCTATGCCAAATCGATCCTGGACCTCGCCGTTGAAAGAGGTCAGCTCAATACTGTCTACAACGACATGCTCCTGTTGAGGGACATTTGCCGCGTCAGCCCCGAACTTGTGAACGTCCTCCGGAGCCCCATCATCAAGACCGATAAAAAGAGACATATCCTGGAAGCGATCACGACCGGAAAGATTTCCCCGCTGACGACGGCTTTTAATACGCTGCTGATGAACAAGGAGCGTGAAGCTTATCTTCCCGAGATCGCTACCGCCTTTATCGAACAGTACAAGGTGCATCAGGGCATTCAAACGGTGAAGCTGACTACCGCTGTTCCCATCAGCCAGGAAGTAAAACAAGCTATCCTGGACAAGGTGAAGACCGACCGGCATGTACCCCTGATCGAGCTGAACACCGAAGTAAAAGAAGAGCTGATCGGCGGTTTTGTCCTCGAGATCGGCGACGAGCTGATCGATGCCAGCATCGCCTTCGATCTCAATAAGATCAGGCAACAATTCGAGAATAACGACTTTATCTATAAGATCAGGTAATAAACTTCAAACTGAATACAATTATGGCAGACATTAAACCGGATGAAATTTCAGCGATATTGCGTCAGCAATTGAGCAATACTAATGTTGCCACCGAGCTGGAAGAAGTCGGCACGGTGCTGCAGGTGGGTGACGGTATCGCGCGGGTATATGGACTGAGCAATGTCGGCAGCGGTGAACTTGTCGAATTCGAAAATGGCGTCAGAGCTATCGCGCTAAACCTGGAAGAAGACAATGTCGGGGTGGTATTGATGGGAGACAGCGGAGATATCAAGGAAGGCGCGAAAGTCCGCCGCACCGGCAAAATAGCCTCGATCAATGTCGGTGAAGGCATGCTGGGCCGTGTGGTCAATACCCTCGGTGAACCCATCGACGGCAAAGGACCCATCGCCGGGGAGAGATATGAAATGCCCCTGGAACGCAAAGCGCCGGGCGTTATTTTCCGCGAACCGGTAAAAGAACCCCTGCAGACCGGCATCAAGGCCATCGACGCCATGATACCCATCGGCCGCGGCCAGCGTGAACTGATCATCGGCGACCGCCAGACCGGTAAGACGGCCATCGCCATCGACACCATCATTAACCAGAAAGAATTTTTTAAGGCAGGCAAGACCGTATACTGTATCTATGTCGCCATCGGCCAGAAGGCATCCACCGTCGCCGGGGTTATGAAAACCCTCGCTGACAACGGAGCCCTGGAATACACGGTGATCGTTGCCGCATCGGCAGCCGATCCCGCGCCGATCCAATTCTACGCTCCATTCGCAGGAGCCGCAATCGGCGAATTCTTCCGCGACTCCGGCCGGCCCGCGCTGATCATCTATGATGATCTGTCCAAACAAGCCGTCGCCTACCGGGAAGTATCCCTCCTGCTCCGCCGCCCGCCGGGCCGCGAAGCCTACCCCGGTGACGTATTCTACCTGCACAGCCGCTTGCTCGAACGCGCCGCCAAGATCATCACCGATGACGGCGTGGCCGCGAAAATGAACGACCTCCCGGACTCCATCCGGCACCTGGTAAAAGGCGGTGGCTCGCTTACCGCGCTGCCTATCATCGAGACACAGGCCGGCGACGTATCCGCTTATATCCCAACCAATGTCATCTCGATCACCGACGGCCAGATATTCCTGGAAGGTAACCTGTTCAACTCAGGCATCCGCCCTGCAATCAACGTAGGGATCTCCGTTAGCCGCGTTGGCGGTAATGCCCAGATCAAATCTATGAAGAAAGTGGCCGGCACGCTGAAGCTGGACCAGGCCCTGTACCGCGAAATGGAAGCCTTTTCCAAATTCGGCGGCGATCTCGATGCGGCCACGAAGCTGGTCATCGACAAGGGCGCCCGCAACGTAGAGATCCTGAAACAACCCCAGTACTCCCCGGTTTCCGTCGATCGCCAGGTCGCTATCATTTACCTGGGAACCCAGGGTCTGCTGCGACAGGTGGCGGTTAGAAAGGTAAGAGAGTTTGAAGACCAATTCCTGCTGGAAATGGAAAACAAGCTGCCCGACGTTCTGGCCGAGTTCAAAAAAGGCAATTTGCCGGACGACGGCGTGAAAAAAATGGTCGATCTGGCCAATGGATTGATCCCGCAGTATAAGTAAAAGAACACGATCATATTCTTCTGTGAGTGGCCCGGTAGCAATGACCGGGTCTTCTTTTTGCAGATGGACAGCCTAAAAAAATAAGGATAAACGCTTGCAGAATCAAAAACTTTTGGCAATCTTTACAATGTCGTCAGTGACCCCCTCCAAATTCCCGAAAAAC
>Ga0302325_10023353_pt1 | contig 12892 bp, 11 predicted proteins | sample Palsa_T0_2_FD_201948 | JGI IMG/M metagenome (GOLD analysis project Ga0302325, IMG submission 201948) | Peat permafrost microbial communities from Stordalen Mire near Abisko, Sweden - Palsa_T0_2 | ecosystem: Environmental > Terrestrial > Soil > Palsa > Peat permafrost | place: Sweden: Abisko... | reverse complement strand
CCAAGGGCGCGCACACGCGACCAGGCACGCCCCCAAAGCAAGCCTGCAAACCCGGTGGTCGATCCGCAAGCACGCCGACTGATGACGACTCACCTGTGATATCGGGGAAATAATATTCGAAACTACTACCACTACAAAGCGCAAGTAATAACAGAACAGGAGGGCGGCCTGCTGGTAGGGGTCTTTCGCGCGCTCGCCCGCACCCGCCGCGCTCGCGGCGACCGCCTGGCCCTTGACCGCACGGGCCTGCTCGCCGATGCCGCCGCACGCGATGCTCTGCTCGGCGGCGAACGCGTAGCAGGTACCGGCCTTGGTGAACTGGCCCATCGCGCAATGCACCTCGCCTACGCAGTTGAATGTCATGGCGACATCCAGCGGCAGGTCGAGTTCGGTAAGGATCTCCTGGCATTGACCGGCGAGGTACGTGACCGGTCCGAGGCTGGCGGGCGAGACCGGTGGCGGGCTGGGGCTGATGCCGGAGTCGAGCACCTGGAAGGTCCTGGCGTCGACCACGATGGACAGGTAACTGCCGGCTGGCGCCGGTGCTCCCGGCGGCCGCGAGGCCGCTGTTGGCACGAAGTTCCCCCGCATCGTGACCAGGAAGACCGGGACGTCGCCGGCGCCGGAAACGAAGTCACCGGGCGTTGCTGAGGTGAGCGCCTTCGCGTGCGTCGTCAGCACCGCTGTCATCCACAACGGGGCGGTGTCGCCGCAGGCTTTCGCCGCGCGGCCGCCTATCACTGTCAGCCGCGATATCGCAGACGCTGGAACCGGCGAGCCCGCCCTAGCCAGTGACCCTGCCCTGGCGGGCGACCCCGCACAGCCCGCGCCCGCCAGCCCGGATGCCATGGCCAGGGCGCATGCCAGTGCTGCGGCCGCACGGGCCAGTGGGCGGGCGGCCGTCAGCGGGTGCGTGGGGTCTTCAGCCTTCATGCCGGTTGGACGGTCACCGCACCCCGCCCGGTTGCATGCTGCGGGCCTCACCGCATCCCGCCGGGCGGCACGTGGTGACCCGGGCTGTCCATGCGGAAGGCAACCGGACGATCATCTGGATCGTCTCGCTGCCTACGGTGGCGTGCCTGGCTCGGGCCTATCGGCCTACAGCGCGGATGCCGGCAGCGCGTCGAGCGTGCCGATAGTCTGGGCCAGGGCGAGGATCTGGCCGTACATCAGGCGCTGGTCAAGCTTGTCCAGATCGAGCAGCTGCGGCTGCTGTGTATCCCCGGCCTGCAGCAGGTAGGTGGGCGAGGGGCACAGCGAGACGGTGCCGAGCCCGGCCGCGTACAGCGATGATCCCTCACCGAAGTAGGCCGGGAGCGTTCCCGGCCGTACGGTGGCCACGGGATAGTCAGGCCAGCCGCTGGCGTTGACCGCGGCGACCGCGGCCAGGTACGCGTCCTGCTCGGCGTTGACCAGGCTTAGAATGTCCCGCTGCATGGTGTAGGTGGCGCCCCACTCCGAGCCGCCGGTCGGCACGTACTGCCCGGTCACCGGGTCGTCGGTCCACATCGTGGCGCCAAGGTGCTCCACGGTCACGCCGAGCACGGCGGCCTGGTAGATGTCCGGGTGGTCGGCCATCCACACGCTGACGGCGCCTTGGCCGACCTCGGGGTGGGCCAGGTTCAGGATAGTGCGGCTGAATTGCGGCAGCTGGAAATGCCCCGTGACCAGCGCGAAATACATGTCACGGTTGCGCGAGGGCAGGGCCGCCAGGTGCCGGGCCAGGGCGATGAGCCCGAGCCCGCCGTTCTCCTCGGTGGCGTTCGGCCCGTCGGTGTGGGTGTTGATGATGATGTTCTGGCCGGTGTTCCCCGAGCCTTCCAGCCAGCCCCAGATGGTCTCTGTCGCCGCGCCCGCGGTGATGTCGGCGGTGAGTACGAGCGTGGCGCTGGCCTGGCCGCCCGCGGCCAGTTCGGCCAGTTCGGTGCCGGTTGAGTCGCCGACCCAGACGGCGGGGCAGCCGGGATCGCCGGGGGACGGCAGGCCCGATGCCGCCGGATAGGACGTGGTGAACGGGTTGTACTGGTTGACGACCTCCTCGTCGGGCAGCCCTGTCCAGGCGACGACCACGCCGAGCACTCCGGCGTTCTTCGCGTCGAGCAGCGGAACCGGCTCGAATATGCCCTGGAAGAGAGGATTCGTCAGCGCGGCAGCATACGCCGCGTAATCGACGGCCGCCAGGGCGGAGATCTGGCCCGGCACGTAGCCGCCGGTCGCCGTCTGGGCCAGATCCAGCGAGAACTCTGGCGGCACGGCCCGGACCACGGCGATCCCGCCCCGGGCCGGCGTCCAGAACGCCTCGGTGTAGCCGCTGACGACCGGGTTGCCGGCCGGGTACAGGCCCAGATCGACCAGGGGGCCGGTCACGCCGCCGGGCGGCGTCTGCCCGGAGTAGGGATAGTAATAGGTCAGCGGGACCGGGCCCGACCGGCCCACGGACGCGGGGGCGCTGACCGTCAGGGCAAAATCGCGGGCCAGCCAGCGGCTGAAGGTAAGCCGGTCGGTCTGCATCCTGACGCCGGGCACCGCCGCCAGCTGCCCGGCCAGCCAGTCCACGTAGGCCGCATGACCGCTGCTGCCCGTATAACGGGTCCCGAACCCGACGAGTTGCTCCTCCCACTGCCATACTTCGGACAGGCCGGGCATGCCCGCGGCCCCACCACCGGTCGCCACGCTCATCCTCGCTCCTCCTCACGCGCCGACCTCAAGAGCGGACCGGACAGCCTCCTCACAACCACCACGGGCGGCCGGCGCACGACCCGCTAGCCGCTGTGCAGACCATGCCCGCACCAAGGCAGATCTGCCCGCAGGTGACGGCGGATAACCCGGCGGTTGTCATGGCGGAAAATGCGACGTGCCGAGCAGGGGTAGGCGGCGTGCTGCCTGGCTGGCTGATCCGGGCCGCAGCAACAGCGCAGCGGTGCAGCACCTGTTCGCCCGGTGATCGAGGGGACATGGCAGGCGTGCCGGGCAGCGACGCAGTCAGGCGCGCACTAGACGTCCTCGATTCGGCTGATCCGGTCTGGGCGGCTATCAGACGATGCGCATAGCTGCACACAGATCACCCTGTTCGGCGTGGCGTCGGGCGTCATCTTGACAACCAGATTGCCGAGCATATCGGCGGGTACGCGCGAAGACCGAGGTTGCTCTTCGTGACGGCTTCCCGTCAGCCTCCGTCCTCGGCTGGCAGTGTTCATGCCTGCGACCACATGGCATGGCCCGGGTCCTGCCGTACCCATGATGCTCGACCCCTGTGGAGCCGTTACGTCAACCGGCGGCACCGTGAGTCGGCGCATGCTGCGTGACATGTGTCAGCGTCGACATACCACCAGCCATCCCTCATTCCAAGACCAGTCGCGTCCCCTGGACTGCGGAGAAGTGGACCCGGCAATGTTTGTGCCGGCGGCGCTCAGGGTCGCGTCGGCTGTACGGCGTTTGACGAGATGGCCGGAGAGCTGAAAGCGTGACAGCGATGGATGAACTGTCGCGTGCCGTCGCTGCGCCCTGGGCCGCGCGCGGCTCTATGTTCAGTCAGCCCGGCCTGGCCAGGCCGGTGGCCTGGGCCACACCGCATGATCTGGATCGGCAGCGCGCCAGCCACACGCACGGACAGCTGGGCGAACCGCTGGTGCCGACCGGTGTTGCATCGCCGCGGCTGGGCGATTAGCTGTTCGCGCGGCTCCTGGCCTACGGCACGCCGCAGGAGACTGCCCGGGGCGATGTACTGTTCGGGCCGGGTGATGAAGACGTCGATCTGATCGTGGTCGAGCGGGGTTCGGTGGAGGTTGTCCGGACGGAAACGGCTGACGTGCCCGCCGCGACTGTCGCGGCGGTGGATGCGGGCGGCTTTGCCGGCGAGCTGAACCTGCTGACCGGGCAGAATGTTCACCTGCTGTGCCGGGTGCGGGAGGGCGGCACGGTCTACCGGGTGCCGCCGGAGCGCCTGCGGCAGCTCATGGCCAACGACGCCGAACTGTCCGACATCGTCTTCAAGGCGCTGATTGCCCGCCGGGAGCTGCTGCAGCGCAGCACCGCCGCCCAGGCGATGGAGATCGTCGGCGCCGACAGGTCGGCGGCGGCGCTGGCGCTGCGGACTTACGCCGCCCGGCAGCGCCTGATCCACCTGTGGTTCGACGCCGGCACCCCTGCGGGCCGGGCGATGATGGAGTCCTGCGGCCTGACCGAGGACGACCTTCCCGCCGTCGCCCTGCCCGGCGCCACGCTGAAACAGGCCACGCCGGGCGCGCTGGCCGACAAGCTTGGCCTGTCCTACCGCCGTTCTTCGGCCAAGCCGGCTGACGTCACGATCGTCGGCGCGGCCCGGCCGGCCTGGCGGCCGCGGTTTACGGGGCGTCCGAGGGCCTGGACACCGAGCTGCTGGACGCCGTCGGCACCGGCGGGCAGGCCGCGGCCAGTTCCCGGATCGAGAACTACTTCGGCTTCCCGTTCGGCCTTTCCGGCGCCGATCTGACCGGCCGGGCCGTGCTCCAGGCGCTGAAGTTCGGGGCCCAGCTGGCCAGCCCGTGCCAGGCGGTCACGCTCGACACCGACCGGAACGGCGACCTGCTCCGCCTGCACCTGCAGGGCGGGGAGGTCATCGACAGCAAAGCCGTCGTCATCGCGGCCGGCGCCCGGTACCGGGCACTGCCGCTGGAACGCTGGCCTGACTTCGAGGGCGCCGGTATCTATTACGCGGCCACCGAACTAGAAGCCCGGGGGTGCACGGGCAGCCCGGTCACGGTGGCCGGCGGCGCGAACTCCGCGGGTCAGGCGGCACTGTACCTGGCCGGGCGAGGCAGTGAGGTCTCACTCGTCGTCCGCGGCCCGGACATCGCGGCCGAGATGTCGGCGTATCTCGTCGACCGGCTGCTGGCCCACCCGCGGGTGACGGTGCGATGCCGGAGCGAGGTCACCCGGCTGGATGGCGGTGACTTCCTCGAGGAAGTCAGCATCACCGACCAGACGGCGGACACCGCGCAAGCCCAGCCGTGCTCGGGCTTGTTCTGCTTCATCGGCGCCGAGCCCGCCACGAGCTGGCTGACCGGGATCGCTGCCGGGGACGACGGGTTCATCCGGACCGACGTCCAGCTGACCGGTGATGACCTCGGACCGGCCTGGGCCACGCTGGGACGGCGGCCGCTTCCGTTCGAGACCAGCATTCCCGGCGTGTTCGCGGTCGGCGACGTCCACTCCGGCTCGATGAAGCGGGTCGCCGCAGCTACCGGCGAAGGCGCCAGCGCCATCGCCTCGGTACCCAAGGCCATCGCCACGCTAGCCTAGCGACCAAGGGACGCGGGCCGGTCCGCATCGGTTCCGGGTCTTAAGGACCAGGCCGAGTCCAAGGTTCCTCCTGAAGGACTCGCCGCAATCGCAGCTCATCGAGGCGGTTCGTGCTATCGCCGTTGGAGGCGCGCTTATCGACCCCCTCACCACCCGGCGTCTGATCGGCCGCTTCGCCAGCGCCGTCCGGCCCGCGCGAGCGGTGCCCTCCATACTCAGCGAGCTGACTGGCCGGGAGCTCGACGTGCTCAGGCTGGTCGCCGAGGGCTTGTCGAATGCCGAGATCGCCGAACGGCTTGTCGTCGAGGAAAGCACCGTCAAGACCCACATGGGGCATGTCCTGACCAAGCTGAACCTGCGGGACCGAGTGCAAGCCGTAGTCCTGGCCTACGAGACCGGGTTCGTCCGGGCTGAGCCCTGATCCGGGCTGGCCGGGTTTGCCTCCGGCGCCCCTGTCAGGCATTACCCGGCCGTCCGCGTTCCCTGATCGCTCAGCCGCGCGGCAGCCCGGCGCCGCAGCACTGCCGTCCCCAGGACGGCGATGCCGATCAGGCACAGCGCGATGGACAGTATCCCGAACAGTGGCGGACTCGGGTTGGTCGTGTGGTGAGCTGTCGATTCTGGCCATACGAGTACCGCGTGGTCGGCGATGTCCAGGACGATCAACGCAGCCACTACGACCGTTCCCGCCCGGGTGGCGCGCTTGACCATTTCCCGCGCGGTTTGCCTGCCTGTACCAGGAATAACGCGGGACCGCCGCTCGCCGATGAGCGCGGAAAGGATCAGCCCGAGCGCCAGGATGACCGCGGTCACCACCACGTACCCGATTACCCGCGGGAACTGGGTCACCGTCTGCGGCGGGCTGACGGCATAGCCGAGACCGATGTCCGCGGTCTGGTAAATCTGTGCGACCAGCCAAGGGCCGAGGAACGCCGCCATGGCCAGCCGGGCCGCGGGCACCATCCAACCGGTAATCAGGGCCAGCAGAAGTGCTGAAACGGCAGTCATAGGTCAATCCGCCTTCGTGTCCGGCTTGTTTTTACCGATGCTGCACGCAGAAAGCTGCCGTCTCATCAGCCCGGCGGGGAAACGTAGCTGACGGGCTACAACCTAAGGAGGAGGAGAAGCCGCGAATCGTGTATCCGCGACCGGCGGGAGACGACGCAGGCCCCTGTGCCCTCCAGGCCGTGACGCTAGGGGCGGAGTTGCGCGAACGCGGGATCGGCTCGCACGTGATCGAGCAGGGCACCGGCACGATGCAGGGCCGGGCGACCGCGCGTACACGCGGCTGGATCGCTGGTCAATCCGGCATCGGCGAAACTCGGGCGGCCGCGCCATATCGGCGGGGATGTGCGCGTTGTTCCTGATCTCCTCCGTCACTCAGCGTGATGTTGCCGATGGATGCAGCCTGTGGCAACTGGCTCAGCGCAGAAGGCCCAGATGCTACTGGGCTTGCGTGGCCTGCGGCCGGGGACTAGCCCGGCCTGGCTCGATGCATCGCCCGCTGATCCGGTTCGGCGCGATGCGCACGTACACGTCGCGGGCGCCGCCTGCCCACGGCTGGAGGTGCGTTCTGTCCTCAAGGCGCTTCACGCCACCCTCATCTGTGACCTTGTGCGCGCGACCATGTACCAGGACGCTCCATCCTGCACCGAGCGCCCCGTCGAGGTGGTCGACTTCGAAGCTGACCTGCCCATTGGCGTGGACCGCCAGCAGCGTGTCCGGAGCGGTGCGGAAGATGATGGCCTTCCCGGTGACTGCGAAGTTGACCGGCAGCATCATGATCCCATCTGCGGCCACGAACCCGACACGGCCGATGCCGCCCAGTTCCAGCAGGCCGAAGCACTCGGCCGGACTGAGCGTCCGCAGGGCGCGCTCGGCGGCAGCGGGATCGGGTGCCTGCGACTCCCGGCTGGGCACGGCAGCCGGCGCGCCCTGCCTGTTCACCGGCCTGTTCCCGGTTGTCATCTATATTCACCTCCGCCATTCGAGGGCTGTTTGGCTTGTTCAGCCTTGCCTTGCGGCGTCAGCGGGCGCTGCGGACCGAAGTCCCGGCCGGTACATGGGCGCGGCCCCAAATCCCCGGATTCTCACCGGGTGGTTCGGGGCCTCATCTCACGGCCTCGGACAACTCCCCGGCGGGCTTTCCTCCGGTTTCCCGTTTGCCCACCCGGGCTCTTCCCATCGTCCGCCTTCTTCCGGTTTCCCTTCGCCCGGCGTTCTCAGGTTCCGTCCCTTCGGCCGTCGCTGTCCGGTTCGGTTCCCCGTCGGTTTCCCTCCGGGTTCCCTTCCCCTTGAGCAACCTTCACGCTAGCGCTGCCGCCAGGCGGATCTGCAGGCGTTGGTCCCGTGCAGGGGCGACCAAGGTCACCAGTTCCCGGTGCGATCCCGGCTCCGATCGCGCCGGCCCGCCCGCAACGCAGATGTTCCCGGGAGCGGATCGGGCCGCGCGGCGCGGCGGGCCGGCCTCATCACCGCCTGCACTTAGGATCTCGTGACGATCCAGGATCCTGGCGGCCCCGGCCCGGAAGTTTTCAACGTCGTGCTCGGCCAGGCCCGTGAGGTCCGGTCTACACCGTTCGGCGATGCCGGGACCGTGTTCTCCGGGCAGGGCACCGAAATGGTCTGGGTGAGCAAGCTGGCCGAGCCCATGCCGCCTGGACCAGACACGCCAGGCCGCTCACGGCACGGCAGCTGTCTACCCGCCTGGCTCAAATACGCAGATCACCCACATCTGCGCCGATGACAGGTGGTGCCACACGCACCAGCCTGCCGTGCATATCGGCGGGTACGTGCGCGGGCGCGCCGAAGACTCAGGTTGCTCTCCGTGACGGGTCTCCGTCAGCTCCCCCGACTAGCAGGGTTCACGACTGATGGCTGCCGTCCGGGCTTCCCGCCGGCCGGATGACCGACCGTCCTGCACTTCTGTTAGCCGTGGGTTGCGGGTGTCATCTGGAACTCACCCCGACGCGGCCCGCGGTGGTTTACGCAGCGCGGCTGGTGTGAGCTCCTGCGCGCCGAGCGGGCGTCCGGGCACGGGCTGATGCCGGTCCCATTTCACCGAACGCTTGGCCAGCCACCTGGCGAGCCCAGCGCATCCGCCTGACCGCAGTCTCGGGATGATCGCCGAACTCCTGCGCTACCCGTCCGGCACAGCCACGCTGACCGAATGCCTCGACAGCCGCGGCAACGGCCTGCCGGACTTCCCTGGTACTGGGATGGTCACCGCGCTGCAGTTCCGACACGAACAGGGCATCGGCCCGGATGGCGCCAATACTGAGGTGGTGCATCGCTGGCCGCATCATGAGCCTCCTCGACTTCTGGTTCCCCCTGACTACATCACCCGGGGCCCGGCACTCTTGACCTCTATCTGACGGAGCATCCCGGCGGGCTGGTGATACCGGCTATCCGAAAGAACGCCAGAGGACCAGGCTCACGGCGCGCATCCGCGCTCTTTAACGGCCCGGCCTCTTGGCCGACCCCTGGGAGGTCGCCCGGCCAGCGGCATGAGCGGCTGGCGGGCTCAGCTGAGGACAGCCAGCATGCCTTCGAGCGCCTGGCGGCGGCCGGGATGATCCAGGGCATAACCCTGAGCTGCGTGGGCAGGGTGCGTGGTCACTGACCTGACTGGTGAGCTACCGGGCGTTGGCCTGCTCATCGCCGAGGCCGGTGTCGTGCGGGCTCGGTGCGCGGCAGCCGTGCTCATCCCAATGCGGGCAGGTCGGCACAGAGCTGGGCGGGGAACTGTGGCTCGACCTTGTGCACCTGCGCGCATCCCGCGGTGGGCGCGGCGGTGATCGTCTCCCAGCCATGAGGGCTGGCGCGGAAGAACCAGCGGGTGGATACCAGGTCGGGGCGGCAGGGAGGGCCATCGCACCCGGCCGGGCCGCCGGGCCAGCCCACGCTGAGCACCAGCCAGCGCCCATCGCAGCCGAGCACCGCGTAGACCGCGTCCGCCGCCGGCCCGGTAGAAAGCATCGCCTGCTGGTAGGAGGCTGCGGTGCAGCTCGCGGCGGCGGCAGCTTGAGGCTTCGGCGGGATCAGTCGTGTCGATTGACTGACTAGATCGATTTGCAGCCTTGCAGATGGCACGCTAGCGGCCCGGATTCCACGGCAGCCGGTAGGCGCGGTAGGTGGCCACGCCGTTGGGGAGCTTGGCGTTGAACAGCAGCTTTCCTGAAGGGCTGAACTCGGAGAAGTATGACAGCCCGCCCCAGCTGACGAACAGGTCGCCGTTCTTGGTCGTCTGCGCGTTGCCGGTCGCGCCCGCCGTCAGGCCCTCCGGCTGGTTCACGGATTTGATCAGCGTCGCCGTGCGGGTGGCGGGGTCCAGGCTGATCGTGACCGCGCGGCTGGACGAGTACAGGGTCGACTGCCCGTCGGACTCGTCGTCGAAGACCGTGTACACGTTGCCGCCGAGCGCCTCGGGGTCGTGCTGGAACGCGAAGATCTCGCCGGCGCTGTCCAGCTTCTGGCCGGGCGCGGCCTTGAGGGCGAACGTGCTGTGCTTGCCGCCGAGCTGCCACATCACCGCCCCGGTGCGCAGGTTCACCTTGTAGATGGTCCACGTGAAGCGCGAGCTGATCAGCAAGTTGCCGTCGGTGTCGAGGTGCACGGCGTTGATGTGGAACCAGTCCCAGGGCTGACCCGGCTGCGGCATCGGCGCGTGGCTGTCGCTGTAGGGCACGTGGTCCGAGCTCACCCACTGGAACAGCAGCTTGCCGGTCTTGATGTCGATCTCCTGCACGACGCCGACCACGACCTGCTGGTGCGCGGACAGGCCGAGCGAGGTCAGGTCGGCGGTCCCGGGCTCGTCGGCGAGGATCAGCGCAGTGTTCCACGGGGTGATCAGGAACTCGTGGAAATCGGGCGCATACCCGTTCGCTGGCCTGACGGTGGCGATCTGCTGGTAGCGGGCGTTGTCGATGACGTCCTCGCCGCCGGTACTGGTGCTCTGGAACCAGGTCAGCACCGGCTGGCCCAGGTAGGTCTGGGTGCGGAAGTCGGTGGCGAACGTGCCCGCCGGCAGCCGGTGGAACCAGAGCACCTTGCCGGTGATGCTGACGATCTCCGGGCCGGTGCCGTACTGGCCGCCGCCCTGCGGGGCCAGGAAGATGTCGCCGTTGCCGTTGTCCGCGCCCTTGGTCAGCACCGTGACCGGAGGTGCTTGCGTGCTCGCTGTCGCTGCCGGTCCGGACGAGCACGAGACGACCGCGGCGCACAGCGCGGCACTCGCCAGTGCCGCGGCCACCTTGAACCTCACGCGAACCTCCGAGACAACTCGCCAGCCCTCCGGAAACTCCCTCACGCCCTATAACGAGCAGCTCACCACGCCGTTCCCGCTATGTGGCGACCAGTTATGAGCGGGCATGTTGCGGTAATCGGGGTGGGACGGGGGTCACCGCCGTCATCCGCCCGTTCATCGAGGCTGGAACGACCGCGGCGAGCCATTCACCTAGACCAAGCCCGCCGACGAGATCCTCGCCAAAGCCTCCCGTAATGAAACTTCATTAACGTGCCTGCGGGGCGTCGAATTGAAGGCCGTTAACCACGTGCCGGGCATAACTTTGCATAGTGGGCTCTCGGACGAGATTCTGATGAACCTCGCCAGAACGTCGGCCGCCCCGCTCTGCGACTGCGGATGACCGGCCTGCGGCAAGACCGCAATGCCGCTCGCGAGATCGCGGCGGCGGCCCTGGGCCGTGATCCAGGCCCCATGGCCGCTGTTGAGAGCAGCTCCCATCACGTCTACGCCGGCTCCGATGTCGTCGTGAAGATCATCGATGCCGCTGGCCACTCGTGACTGGACCGGGAAACCGCGCTCGCACCCCGCCTGCCCGCCGGGCTCACAGCCCCTTTTCCCGGCGGCGGGCTCTGCCGGCTCGCGACGCGCGAGGTCCGCTACGCCCGCGTGCCGGGGGCGGCTCCCGGCATGGGCATGCCCGGTGTGGACGGCGTGACCGCGCGCCTGCTGGCCGCCGACGCAGTCCAGCGGCTCGGCGGACTGCACAGCTGGATGCCCGCTGGCCGCGCCGAGCAGACGCTGAGAGAACCTCTTGACCACGGCGGGTTCATCAGCCACGCCGCGCTGTGCGCGGGGATCGAGAACCTCGCTGCCTTCCGCGGCCGGCAGAACGCCAAGCTCCAGTACGCAGTACTGGCCGCCGCAGCCCTCCATGGCGGGACCGAACCGGACCTTCTCGATGAGGTCGCCTGGTTGCAGGCCGACGACTTCTGGCAGTACGCCCTGTTCGCGGCGGTCGCCTAAATCCGCGCCGCCGCCAGCCGGGCGGGCGTTCCGGTGCGCCAGGCATGCCAGGACCTGACCCAGAGCCCTGGCCACCCAGCACCATGACGACCCCTTCGGGACACAGCCGAAGCGGTCATCTGACGGCCGGTGGCCGAGCATAATGGCGAGTCGCGGTCCGCGGGCCACGCGCCGCGTTCAGCTACGCGAGTCTGGCCGGGGTTGCGGGCGAACAGGCAAGGGATGAGGGCCGGCTGAATTGATTTGCCGCAGGCGGGCGCCGCCGGGAGCATGGGGCCATGGCGGAGCGATTCGATGTCAGCCGGGATGGCACGACCCTGGCAGGGGAACGGTGGCCCGGTGGCGGTCAGACGGTGCTGCTGCTGCATGAGGGCGTCGCGGACCGGCGGGGATGGGCGGAGGTAGCTGGGCTGCTGGCACCCGAACTGACCATGGTGGCCTACGACCGCCGGGGTTACGGGCAGACGCCGCCAAGCACCGGGCCGTTCTCGCACCTGGATGACCTGCTCGCCATCCTCGCTCACACCGGCGTCGGCCCGGTGTGGCTGGTCGGCGCCTCGGCGGGAGGCGGGCTGGCACTCGACGCCGCCCTGGTTAGCCCTGGCGGGGTCGCGGGACTGGTGGTGATGGGCACCGCGGTAAGCGGCGCCCCCGAACCCGGGCTCGACGCCGCTACCAGGCGGTTCGAGTCGCTGCTTGAGAAGGCCTATGCGGCACAGGACGCCGACGAGATCAACCGCCTGGAAACCTGGCTGTGGCTGGACGGCCCCGGCCAGCCAGAAGGACGCGTGGGCGGCGCCGCGCGGAAGCTGGCGGTCGACATGAACGCGATCATCATCGGCCACAGCGTGCCGGAAACCGCCGGAGACGCCGACGTGGACGCCTGGCATCGCCTTACCGAGATCAAGGTCCCGGTCACTGTCGCGTGTGGCGATCTCGATGTGCCCTTCCTAGTCGACCGCTGCCACCTGCTCGCAGACCGGCTCCCCACGGCCCGGCACCACGTGCTGACCGGCATGGCACATCAGCCCTATCTGGAGTCGGCCAGCACGATAGCGCAGCTGATCCGCTCCGCAGTGACCGAGGGCTAGCACGCGCACCGCCCCGACAAGCCTTAGTGGGTGACACCGTAAATTCGTCGGGGGGGTGGAGTCCAGTTACGCCGGCGGCTCGTGGCCGAGTCCGGCGAGGTGAATCGTGCAGGCGGTGTCCAGGGCTTCTTGCGGGGTGCCAGTGGGAAGTCCGGTGCGCAGGACGGAGTCTTCGTAGCGGTCGCGGGCGGCGGAGTAGATCGCGAAGCCGAAGGAATGAGCTGAGCCGCCGTAGCGCAGGCGGAATAGCGGG
>Ga0302325_10023352_pt1 | contig 12893 bp, 14 predicted proteins | sample Palsa_T0_2_FD_201948 | JGI IMG/M metagenome (GOLD analysis project Ga0302325, IMG submission 201948) | Peat permafrost microbial communities from Stordalen Mire near Abisko, Sweden - Palsa_T0_2 | ecosystem: Environmental > Terrestrial > Soil > Palsa > Peat permafrost | place: Sweden: Abisko... | reverse complement strand
CCCGGCGTACCCACCGTCGGCGCACCCGAGTTCGCCGTCGTGGCCCAGTTGGAGCCGCCCATGTTCTGCAGACCCTCCTGGTTGGGGAAGGTGGCCAGCGAGATGTATCCGGCATTGACCGTGTCGCCATAGGTTGCGTCGGTCGGGGTCTCATCGGTGTAGGTGACGCTGCCGTCCTGCCCGATCGCCAGGTTCGTCGATCCGGGCGGAACGTAGATGTAGGTGTCCGAGGTGCCCGGCGTGTAGGTGATGTTCGGGGCGGTGCCGGACGGCGTCGCCACCCGCCCGATCACGTACTGCCCGTCCTGCGTGGTGAGAAAGCCGGAGGCGTTGGTCGTGAAGTTTCCGGCCTTGGTGTACTGGAACACCGTCGGGGTGTTGCTGGCCGGAGCCGTGGTGGACGGGGTGCCGGTTCCAACCCGGAACCACCCGTCGCCCTGAATGGCGACGTCGGTCGGGTTGCCGGTGCTCTGCAGCGAACCCTGGGTCATCTCCGGGCTGATCGCATTGAGCTGAACCCCGAGCCCGATCTGGATCGGGTTGCTGCCCCCGGTCGAGCCGACGGCACCGGCCGCACCCTGCTGAATCTGGGTGAGGGCGTTGGCGAACGTCACCTCGGAGGACTTGTAGCCCACCGTGTTGACGTTGGCGAGGTCGTTCGCCGTCGCGTCGAGCATCGTCTGGTTGACGTCGAGGCCGCTGATTGCGGCATACATGCCTCTCATCATGGGAGTGTCACTTCCTTTCGCGGCCCCCTCGACGAGGTCCAGCCGCATGTGGGGTTGGCCGGGACGCTCACGCGATCACGGCGCTGTCGATGTTGGTGAACACGTGCTGACGCATGTGCTCGGCTCCCACCGCCGTGACGACGGTGTTATTGCGGACCGACACCACGAAGGCGGTGCTGTCCACAAAGACGACGGAGTCGCGCGAGCCCTTGCCCGCGGCTCTCGATATCCCGCCGGTAAGGCGGTCAAGGGTCGGTTGGTCGAGGTCGATCCCCCGCCGCTGCAGACGCTCCAGTGCGTGACGGGAGAACTGCGGCGGGGTGCCGGCCGTGGTGCGTTGCGCGAGCACGTCGGCGAACGACGGCCCGCGAGTCGGCGGGGTGGCCGCCGCGCCTCGGGCGCCGCGCGCCGGAACGGCACTCGCGGGGTCGACCGCGGTCGGCGGGATGAGCGCCGGATTCGGGACGGCATCGCTCACGACACCGAGGTGACGCTGGTGGCTGAGATCCCGGTGGCATCGCCGACGTTGAGCGTGGCGCCGCTGCTACTGAGGTCGACCTGCTTGACCACGCCGCTCTGGGTCGCTCCGGTGGCATCCGTGTAACTGACGGTGTGACCGAGCAGCGATACGTACTCGGAGTTCTGGGTGTTCGTGGCGACGTTGGTCTGCTGTTCGACCGAGGTGAGCTGGGCCAGCTGGGACACGAAGTCCGTCGGATCGCTCGGGTTGGTGGGATCCTGATGCTGCAGCTGGTCAACCATCAGCTGCAGGAACTGGGTCTCATTGACCTGCAGGCCGGGATTGCTCGTCGCCGCCGAGGTGGCTGCGGTCCCGGAGGTGGCGGACGTGGTGGAATCGATCGCGGACATGGGTTGGAGTTCCTTTCGGTGGTAACGATCAGGCGAGGACGTCGATGAGGACGCCGTTGGCAAGCGCAACGGTCGTCTCGTTGGCCCCCGGGGCGGTTGCCGCGAGGTCTCCGTCGGTGGATTGATCTGACCCCGGCTCGCCCTGGCCACCGCCCGAGGCGGAGTTCCCCGCCCCGGAGCCGGCCTGCTCGGCGGAGGTGCCAATGTCCAAGCGGGCGAGGGTGACGCCGAGCGTGGCCAGCGTGGTGCGCAGCTCACCGGCCGACTGGGCCAGCACCTGAGCGGCCGCCGGATGATCGGCGATCACCCGCGCGGTGAGTCCGTCGCTCGTCTGGGACAGCTCGATCCGCACGCCGCCAAGCTCGGCCGGGGACAGCGAGATGCGCGCCTGGGAATAGCCGTCCCGAGCCGAGGTGGCCAGGGTCAGCTGCACCGTCTCGACCACGTCGCCGAGGCCGACGGTGTAGCGAGGTAGGCTCGCGGCCGCGGTCGAGCCGGCCGGCGCGGACGCCCCGCCGACGGTCGCGGTGGAGCCGAATGGGTTGGCCGTCGCCGCTCCGCCGCCCGCCGGGGTGTCGGCCTGCCCGTCGCCCTGCGGGGTCGCGTCGCCGGCCCCCGCCGCCGGCGCCGGATGCCCGGACGGGCCGGCGCTGGGGGAAGCCGCATTGGCCGCCGAGGGGGCGGCCGGCACGGTGGATGCGCCCGCCGCGGTCGAGCTGGCCGCGGCGCCGGCCACCGTCGACGCGGACGCGGGCGGGAAGGCGGGCGCCGACGCGGACGCGGGCGGCGGCGTCGTCGTCGCGGTCGGGGCCGGAGCGGCTGCGCCGGCGGTCGCAGTGGGGGCAGCCGCAACCGTAGCCGGGGCCTCGGCCGGGGGGCTGGCACCTGCATCGGCCCCAGCGGAGGCCGGCGGCGGGCTCGGCGATTGAGCGCTCCCCGCCGTCGGGGTGCCCGCGGTCGTGACGGCGCCGCCGGGGGCGCTCGTCGCCGTGACGCCCGGGGGGGTGGTCACCGCGGGCGGGGCGCCGCCGCCGGTCGCGGGGCCGGCCGACGCCGGGGCCGGGTCGACCGGGGGGCTCGACGCGCTCGCCGCGCCGGCGGTGGCGGCCGTCGCCGGGAGGCCTGCCGCCACGGAGGCGTTCACCGCGGACGACGTCGTCGACGACGACGGGGATGGCGTGGACGCGCCAGCAGCGGCAACGGTGATGGCGGCGGCCGGCGCCGCGGTGGCAGCACCGGCCGACGCGAGCGAAGCCGCGACGGCGCCGGTGGACGTGGACGCCGAGGTGCTCGAGCCGGCGGACGACGGGGCGGCCGCAGCGGACGGAGCCGCCGCGTCGGCGCGGACGGCTCGGTGCGCCCGTCCGCCCGGCCCCGCGGCCGGGGTGTCGGATGCGCTGGTCGACGTGGCCTCAGTGGCCGAGGCGCTCGCGGCGGGGTCGGCGCCCGCTTCGTCGCTGCCGGGCTGGTCGGTGGCGACGGTCTCGTTTCCGTCGCTTTCGGTCTGGCCTTCCGCAGGTGCGGTCCGGGCCACTTGGTCGTCGAGCACGCTCGCGAACGGCGAGCCTCCCGGCGGCGGTCCGGGTGGCGGCGGACCGATCGCCGGCCCGCCGACGTCGCTGGCGCCGCTCGTGGCGGCGACCGCGCTCATGACGCCCCCCGTCGAAACACGTTGAGGGCGACCTCGTCCAGCTCGCGTCCCTCCTGGCGGGCCGCCTCCACATCGTGGTCGATGCGTCGGCGCTCCTTCAGCCGCTCAAGCGCCTCTCGGGCCCGCGCCGCCTCGGCCAGCCGGTCGCGGCGAGCGGCCACCTCGGCCTCGTGACGATCCAGGTCGCGCGCGGTCGCGTCGCGCGCCCGCTCAATCCGCTCCAGGTAGGCCTGGCGCGCAATCAGGTCGACGGCATTGGTGCTGCTGTCGCCCGCGTCACGCTGCGCCGTGCGGGCGCGGTCCAGGTGCTCCTCGGCGTCCTGCAGCTCGTCCTCGCACTCCTCGCGCCGGGTAAGGGCGCCGGACAGCTCCTGCTTGGCGAGGTCTTCGCCATGCTGGCGCAGCGCGCGAACACGTTCGAGGCGAAACCGAAACGGGGAGCCGGACACGTCCCGGTTATCGGATCCGGCGAGGTCGGCTGCAGGGCACTGGACACCTGTACGACGCGAGGCGCTCATGGCGCCAGGGCCAGCGAGGGAATGGCCACGGGCGCGCCGCTCGGCGACCCGACCGGCACGGGGCCGGGCGCGACCGACGAGATCGGCGCCGGCTCGCCGCCGGTGGCCATCACGGTCCCGTCAAGCGTCTCGGCCCCGGCGTGCTCGCGCAGCGCGTCGGCCAGCGCGACCAGCTGGGCATCAGCGTCCGGCGCCGTGCTGACCCGGTCCACGGATTGGCGCAGGAACGCGTCAACCTCGCCTCGCAAGGCGATGAAGGCATCGACGATCGGCGCCGTCCCGGGCTGGTAGGCCCCGATGGCGATGAGGTCCTCCTTCTCCTGATAGGCCGAGAGCGCGGAGCGCAACGTCTGCGCGGCCTCCCGCACCTCGTCGCTCACCACCTCGTTGACCAGCCGGGAGACGCTCTGCAACACGTCGATGGCCGGGTAGTGGCCGGAATGAGCCAGTGACCGGGTGAGCACGATGTGCCCGTCGAGGATCGAGCGCACGGCGTCGGCGATCGGCTCGTTCATGTCGTCGCCGTCAACCAGCACGGTGTAGAGGCCGGTGATCGATCCGACCGGGCTTGACCCGGCCCGCTCGAGCAATCGCGGCAGCAGCGCGAACACGCTCGGCGTGTAGCCGCGGGTGGCCGGGGGCTCGCCGATCGCCAGGCCGACCTCCCGCTGCGCCATGGCGAAGCGCGTCACCGAGTCCATCATCAGCATCACGTCGTGGCCCTGATCGCGAAAGTGCTCGGCGATCGCGGTGGCGGTGAACGCGGCGCGGATCCGCACGAGTGCCGGTTGGTCAGACGTGGCCACCACGACCACCGAGTGGGCCAGGGCGTCACCGAGGTCACGCTCGATGAACTCGCGCACCTCGCGACCGCGCTCGCCGACCAGGGCGATGACGTTCACGTCGGCGGTGGTCGACCGCGCGATCATGCCGAGCAGCGAGGACTTGCCGACCCCCGAGCCGGCGAAGATGCCCAGGCGCTGACCGCGGCCGCACGGCACGAGCGCATCGAGCGCCCGCACGCCGAGCCCGACGCGTTCGCTGATGCGCGGACGCATCAGCGGATCGGGCGGCGTGGCGATGGTCGAACGCCACGCCTGCGGAGTGGCGGGCGGGCGCTGGTCGATCGGATCTCCGAGCCCGTCGATGACGCGCCCGAGCAGCTGCTCGCCGACCCCCACCCGGAAGGCGGCACCGGTCGCCTCCACCGTCGTGCCCGGGCCGATGCCCTGCAGCTCGCCGAGCGGCATCAGCAGCGTCTTGCCTTCGCGGAAGCCGACCACCTCGGTGGCCACCGGATCGCTCGCGCGCCCGCCTCCGACCAGGCAGACCTCCCCGATCTCGGCCTGCAGGCCGCTGGCCTCGATGATCAGGCCGATGAGCTCGCTCACCCGGCCGTGGCGTCGCGCGAGGTCTGAGCGCGTGAACGCGGCCTGCACGCGCGACAGGGTCTCGTTGCGCTCGGGTGCCGGCGGGTCGAGGCTCATCCGGCGGCCCGGTTGAGCTGCTCGGCCACCACCTCGCGGGCGCGCGCGAGTTGCGTGTCGATCTGGGCGTCGATCTCTCCGGCGGCCGTCTCCACCACCACGCCGCCGCGGCCGACGCGTCGATCAGCCTGCACGTCGCACTGCTCGATGCCACCGAGCTCGGACCGCACCGCTTCCATGCGCGAGCTGACCAGCTCCAGGTCGCTTGGGTTGACCAAGATGGTCACCCGGTGACGGTCAACCAGGCGCCTCAGCGCCCCGCGCACACCGTCGAGGATGCGTTCGGGCTCCACGTCGAGCGCGCCGGCGATGATCTGCTCGGCCAGCGACAGCGCGAGATCGACGGCCTCGCGCTCGAGCTTGGCCGTCAGCTCCTCGCGCAGCTTGCCCACCTCGCTGGCGGCCCGAGTGAGGCCGGCGAGGGCCGCGTCGATCTCCGCGTGAGCCGCCAGCAGCCCCTCGGCGCGCCCCTCGGCCTCGCCGGACGCTCGCGCCTCGGCATGGATACGCTCGGCGTCGGCCAGGCTGACGCCGAAGCCGCCGCCTCGCCCATTGCCCCGGTGAGCCACCGGCTGCAGCTGCTCGAACGCGTAGGGCGCGGCGTCAGTAGACAACGTCGCCCTCGCCGCGGCTGATGGTCAGTTCGCCGGCTTCCTCGAGGCGGCGAACGATGGCCACGATGCGGCCCTGCGCCTCTTCCACCACGCGCTTGCGCTGCGGGGGCTGGAACTCCATCTCCTCGCGCAGCATCTGGGCGCCGCGCTCGGACATGTTGCCGAGGATGCGATCGCGCACCTCGTCGCTGACGCCACGGAGGGCCAGGGCGAGGTCCTTCTGATCGGCCTCGCGCAGCACCATCTGGATCGAGCGGTCGTCGAGCTTGGCGATGTCCTCGAACACGAACAGCAGCCGGCGCACCTCCTCGCCGAGCTCCTCGTCGGTCGTGCTCAGCGAGTCCAGCACGTTGCGCTCGGTGGGGCGATCCGCCTGGTTGAGGATGTCGGCCAGCGACTTCACGCCCCCGGCGGCGGAGTAGACGTGCTGCACGACGTTGGCCAGCTTCAGCCGCATGACGCCCTCGACCTGCTTGACCACGTCGGGGCTCGTCTCGCCCATGCGGGCGATCCGCAGCGCGATGTCGGCCTGCTCGGACTCCGGAAGGTTGGACAGCACCTGGGCCGCGAGCGTCGTGTGCAGGTTGGCCACCACGAGCGCGATCGTCTGTGGTGATTCGTTGCGCAGGAAGGTGACGATCTGCTCGGGGGGAGTGCGGCGCATGAACTCGAACGGGCGGCGCTCGATGACGCTGGACAGGCGGCCGACGATCTCCAGCGCCCGGTCGGGACCGAGCGCGCGCTCGAGTACCTCGCGCGCGTAGTCAACTCCGCCGATCAGCGAGGCCTCCTCGCCCTGCACCGTGGCGGCGAGCTCTTCGAACACGAAGGAGCTGATGTTCGCGTCGACGTTGTCGAGCTTGGCCATGTCGAGCGACAGTGACTCGATCTCGTCGTCACGCAGATGCTTGAACACCTCGGCCGCCTTCTCGGAGCCGAGTGAGACGAGCAGGACGGCCGCCTTGTGACGGCCGCCCACCCGAATGCCACCCATGCGGTTGGCCGGAAGTCTGGTGGGGGCGCTGGAGACGCCCTCGTCGTCGTCGGCCACTTCGGCGGCGCTCATCGCAATCGACCCTCCACGGCGTCGGCTAGTCCTCGGCCATCCAGGCACGCACCTGCGAGGCGACGCGGTCCGGGTCGCGGTCGACGAGGTCCTCGACCTGGCGTTTGGCCGTGTTCACCGGCGGGCGCAGCTGCTTGATCGGCGGAGGTGGCTCGGTGTTCTCGCGCTCGAACTCACTGAGCGTGCGGCGATGCTCGAGCTCGCGCAGCCAGGTCGGCTGGCCGGCCAGGCTCTCGCGCTCGCGCCGGCGAAGCATGCGCGTGGTGAAGAACAGGAACAGCAGCGCCCCAAGGCCGACCGCACCGTACTTGGCATAGCTCAGCGGGCTCTTGGCCGCCACGATGGGCTTGGTCGCGGTGGTCGGCGCGAACTTCAGCTGCGCCACGGTCACGGTGTCACCGCGGGAGGGCACCAGCCCGAGCGAGTTCGACACCGCCTGCTGCAGGCTCTTGACCGTCGCCGCGGGTACCGAGCTGTCGACGTACAGGGCCGCCTTCTCGAGGGTGACCTCACCCGGCGCCACCGTGGTCTGTGTGACCGTCTTGTTCACGCCAAAGGTCGAGTCGGTGATCTTGTGGCTGTAATTGGAGGCTCCGGTGGTGCCGGACGGGATCACGGTCGGCACCGTGGTGGCGGTACCGGTGGTCCCGTTGCCGTTGCCCTGCAGGGTCTCCGTCTCGGTGTGCTGGGTGAGCGGCACCGTCTTGCCGGTGTAGGTGAGCGCCTGCTCGGTCTGCTGGTTGGCGTTCAGATCGGCGCTGACCTGGACCATCGCCTTGTCCGGGCCGAGCATCGTCGTGAGCATCGCGTCGACCATCGCCGCCTGCTGTGAGTCGTACTGCTGCTGGGCCTGCTGCTTGGCCAGCAGTCCGCCGCCGGCCCCGGAGCCGCTGTCACTGTTGGGCCACAGCAGCGTGCCGGTGTCGTCGGTGATGGTGACGTTGGACAGGGTCAGGCCCTGCACGCTCGAGGCCACCAGCTGGGCGATGCCGCGAATCTGCCCGGGATCAAGGCTGCCGCCACCGTCGAGCAACACCGCGGCGGTCGTCGGCGTGGTCGTGTCGGCGAACAGCTGCTGCTGAGCGCTCGGCAGGACGAGTTGCACCTGGGCCCCGTTGACGCCCTGGATGTCGTCGATCGTCTCGGCCAGCTGACCTTCGAGCGCCCGCTGGTAGGTCACCGCCTCCTGGAAGTCGCTCGCGCCGAGCTGTGACTTGTCGAACAACGAGAAATCCGGCTGGTTGTTGGTGAGCAGGTTGGCGCTGGCCAGCGCCACGCGGGCCTGGGCCGACTCACTCGCCGGCACGGCCACCGCCGTGCCGTTGCCCTGGATCTGGTAGGAGATCCCCTGCGTGCCGAGCGCGGAGGTGATCTTGCTCGTCTGGGCTGGGTTGAGCCCGGTGAGCAGGGTGGTGTAACTCGGCTGGGTGGCGAAGTGCAGGATGAAGAACAGCAGCAGGATGGAGCCGAACACGGCGGCGCCGAGCACGGCCCAGCCGCGGGGCGGAAGCTTGCTGATGAGGTCGCGGGCGTTCATCGAGCGCTACAGCTGGGTCGAGAAGATCGTCTGGACGTCCTGGGTGGCCTTCTGGCTCACCTGCGACGCGAGCTCCATCTCCAGCTGGGCGTTCTCGACAGTGGTGATCGCCTGCGTCGGATCGGTGATCTGGCCGGTGGCGAGCTGCTGCGACGCGGTGCTGGCGGTGGTCTGCGCCTGCTGAACCGAGCCGAGCGCGTTCGACAGTGCGTCGGCGAAGCTGGTCGACGACGGGGCGGCGGCCGCGCCGGTCTGGGCCGCGGGGCCGAGCCCGGCGATCGGGGAGATGTTCGCTCCGGCGCCGAGGGCGTTGAGCGCGCTGACCGGAACGATCACTTGAGCACCCCGAGCATGCTGGTGAACATCGACTTCGCGGTCTGCATCGCCGTGACGTCGGCCTGGTAGGAGTTGGACTCGTCGATGAGGTCGGTCATCTCGGTCACCGTGTTGACATTGGGCATCTGCACGTAGCCCTTGGCGTTGGCGTCCGGGTTGCTCGGGTCGTAGACCGACTGGCCCGGCGTGGGGTCGCTGACGATCCCGGCCACGCTCACCCCGCCGGGAATCTCGCCGCTCATCGTTCCGTCCTGCGAGTCGGCGTTGTCCAGGCCGTCGCCCGAGGACGAGGACGAGGAGCCCATCGCCCCGGCGAGCGTCGAGCCGAAGCTCGAATTGGGGATCTGCTGCAGCACGACCGACTGGCGTTGGTACGGCCCGCCGGCCTGGGTGCGCGTCGTGTCGGCGTTGGCCAGATTCTCGGAGGTCACGTCCATGCGCACGCGCTGCGCGCTCATGCCACTCGCGGCGAGATCGATCGCATCGAAGAGGCCCATCAGGCTGTTCCCATGGCGTACTGGAGAATCGAGTTGTGGGCGGCCAGCACCTGGGCGAGGGCCTGGTATTCGAGGCCGTTCTCGGCCAGATCGGCCGATACCTGGTCGGTGTTCACGCCGGTGCCACCGGTCGCCTCCAGCTGCGGGGCCGACGTCGCCTGGTAGTTGACCTGAGAGGGACTGGAGCCCGACTGCATGGCGCTGTTGAGCTGATCCTGAAAGTCGACGTCCGTGGGCTGGAAGCCCGTCGTGTCAGCGTTGGCTAGGTCGCTGGTCAGCGCCGTCTGGCGCTGCATGGAGCCGCTCATGGCGGACTCGATGACGAGCTGGGTTGAATCGACGAGGGACACGATGAGCCAGATCCTTTCCTTGCCGCGCCCTCCCTGGGCCAATTGGCGACCGCGTCCGTGCGAGTCGTCCTGTTCATCGGCGGCCGCCGCCCGTTCTTGAGCCAGCGGCGCCAGGAAATGCTCAGACGCGGGCGTCGACGCGGGGTGCGGCGGGGGCTTGCCCGACGGACTGGTAGTAACCCCGGGCGGCGCGGCGCGCCTGCAGGACGCGGCGAAGCGAGAACAGCGCCTGCTCGCGGCCGCGCTGCAGCTCCATGGTCACGCGCGTCTGCGTGAGGGTCGCCTGGACGAGCAGCTGACGGGCCGACGCGGGTGGTCTGGCGGGCAGGCTCTCGATCAGCGCCTTGCGCTCGGCGGCGATCTGGGGCAGCGCATCAAGTCGCCCCGCGCCGGCGCACTCCAACTCGCGTTCGGACAACTCCAACAGTCGGCGATACGGATCGTGCGGTTGGTCCGGCGCCATCAGCAGATCTGGGCCCAGGCGTCACGCAAGGTACTGAGCAGCCGGTCGACCTCTTCGACCTTGGTGGCATCGAGCCCAACGCGCGCCTCGTTGAGATGACGCCGGCAGAACAGATAGATCGACAGGAGGTTCTGGGCGATCTCGCCCTGCTCGAGGTCGAGCGTGCTCTGCAGATGGGCGAGAATCGCCTCGGCCGAACGAAGCTTGTTATGCACGGCCGGGATGTCGCGCTCGCGCATCGCCGCCGCGGCCTGGAACAGAAAGCGATGCATGCCGTCGTAGAGCATCACGACCAGACGCTCTGGAGTCGCGGTGAGGACGGCGCTCTGCTGATAGGTGTTGGGGGCGGCGGCGTAGGCGTTCATGGCTGCGAAATCGATCCGAGGAAGCGGTGTGGCCTCTCCCGAGGTGATCGGTCGCCAGCCGGCAAAGTTGAGGCGAAACGGCGCTCAGATTGGCGCGGCCGCGCGCTCCGATGGCGGTCCGGTGTGCGCGCGGCGGGCTGGCGTTCAAATCCGCCCCGGCCCACCCCCGCGACCACGATTTCGTTACGGGCCCGTGACCGAGCGTTGTGCATCCCGACCGCTGTTGACATACCGCCGCGTCACCCGCCCCAACCGGGCGCCAACCGTCGCCCTTGAGTCCCTACCCGTTCACCACCCCGGGGGGTCCGCGGGAGTCCGTCTTGATACCACCCCTGATCGGAAAGCACGTGCCGGAGCGAGCCGCCCGCCCATCCGGCGGTCAGTCACAGCGTCGCCCGCCGGCGGGGAAGGGGCGTGTGGCGAGGAATCCACCGTGGTGACCACTTTCTCGCCAACCCCCTCGGTGGGCGGACCCAACCCAGGGGGCGTGTGGCGAGAAATCCTTCGCATTGACCACTTCCTCGCCAACCCCCCTCGCGCACGAAGGCGAACGTAGCCGCGATGTGCCGAGTGCGCCGAAAGCGCACGCCGCCGTATCACCGCCGTCACAGACCGGCGCCCCCACCCAACTCGCGTGGGCGCACCCAGCTCGCCCCCCGGCGCACCCAACCCGCCCCGGGCGCACCCAACCCGCCCCCGGCGCACCCGGACCGCAGCGCGCCACCCGCCCAAGGCGCACCGGGACCGCAGCGCGCCGCGCGCGCTACGACGAACTCGAACTGTCCAGCGAGCTGATCTGGCTGGTCAGGTACGACTCGGTGGCCTGACTTGACTGGATCGCCGTCTCCATCGAGGCGAACTCCGCCTGCAGGGTGGTCTGCTGATCGGTGAGCGTCTCCTCCATGTCCGAGATCTGGCTGGTCATGTCGGACGACGTCTGCCCGTCGTCGGTGATCCGCGTCGAGAGCGTGCCGCCCGGTCCGGCGTCGGCGCCGACCAGCGACTGGAAGCTCGAGGCGAAGCTCGACAGCACCGATTCGACGCCATTGGGATTCGACTGGATGGCGGCGGTGAGCGTCGCGGTGTCGACGGTGAGCGTGCCGGTGAGCGAGGACTGGGTCGGCTCCCCGCCGGTGGCGGCGCCGGTGTCGATCCCCAGGTCCTGCAGGCTCGCCATCCCCGTGGGCAGACCGGTACCCCCCGTGTACATCAGTTCGCGCATGTTGGTGAGCAGCGAGGTGAGCTCCTCATCGCCGTACAGGGTGCCCGTTCCGGCGTCGGTCGCGTCCGTCGGGTTGTCCACGGGCGTCGTCGCGAGCTGCGTCTGGATCGCGGTGATGGTCGAGTTGTAGTCGCTGACGAACTGATTGACGGCGGTGGTGACCGCGGACGCGCTCGCCGTGGGTGGTGCGACGTTGACCGTCACCGGACCGCTGTTGGTCAGGCCGGTCAGCGACAGCGACACCCCGGGGATCGCGTTGGTCACGGTGTTGCTCTGCGAGGTCAGGGTCGCCCCGCCGTTGACCGAGAACTCGGCGTCGCGGCCCTCCTGGGCCAGCGCGGTCTGCTCGACCAGCGTGCCGCCGGGATCGCTGACCTGAATGTAGTTCGAGCCGTTGTCGCCGGTGGCCCGGTCAGACAGGGCCAGCGTGCCGTTGTCGAGCGCCGCGGCGTACACGGTCGCGTTGGGGTCCGAGTTGATCTGGGCAGCGAGCGACTGGACCGATTCGCCGGCGCTGACGGTCTCGGGCACGCCGTCGATGGTGAGCGTGTCGGCCGAGCTGGGGCTCGTGTAGCTGAAGGTGCGCTGGGCCGAGCTCGCCAGCTGCGTGACGCTCACCTCATAGCTGCCGATGGCCGCTCCGCTCGAGGTCGTCGCCGTCATCGTGTTGGGATCGCTCGTGGTCGCCGTCTGGGAGGTGGCGAACAATGCCGGCGAGCCGAGTGCGGCCGCGTCGTTCATGACGTTCTGCAGATCGGTCTGGATGGTGGTCAGCTGCGCCTGCTGAGCGTTGACCGAGTCCTGGCTGAGCGTCAGCGTGTTCAGCGGCACCTCGTCGACGGCGAGCAGCTCGTTGATGATCGCGGTCGTGTCCAGGCCCGTGCCGAGACCGGTGATCGAGTCCTGCGCGCCGAGCGGGTTGTCGATCCCGTCCGAGGTCGCGCTCGTCAGCGTGCCGCTGAAGAATGAGCTACCGCTATCGCCTACCGATGAGGTGGACACGACCTAGTCCTTTCCGTCAAGAATGTCGAATACGCCGCTGGGCGGCAGCGGCGGCGAGATCACGTTGCCCTGCAGATCGGTGACCTGCACCTTCACGCCCCCGCCACCGTCGACCACCTCCACGCCGACGTGCTTGTTCTCGGCGGCCAGCGAGTCGTAGCGGTCTGATGCCGCCCCCATGGCCTCG
>Ga0302325_10023351_pt1 | contig 12893 bp, 9 predicted proteins | sample Palsa_T0_2_FD_201948 | JGI IMG/M metagenome (GOLD analysis project Ga0302325, IMG submission 201948) | Peat permafrost microbial communities from Stordalen Mire near Abisko, Sweden - Palsa_T0_2 | ecosystem: Environmental > Terrestrial > Soil > Palsa > Peat permafrost | place: Sweden: Abisko... | reverse complement strand
CATGAGGGGGCTTCGTAAGAATCGTGGCATTTGCTGGTATCTTGTGAATGATACGGCTTTGTGGTGTACCACAGCAACTGTTTGCCAAGCTCTTTCAGCCATAATCCGCATGGGTAACCATCAAAGTGCCGACTGGATCCATAATAAGCTGCTGCGATTCCTGAAAACGCAGCAAGTCTGTCGGAGCTCTTCGTAAGCTGGAGAGCGGAGTAACTCTCTACGGTTATGGCCCAATATTTCAAAAATTCCAGAGATTCCCGCACAGGAAGCTTACACTCGCACTTGGTGATGAACTCAAGGCAACATATCTAGCCTTCTCTCCTTGTGCTCCATAGAGGAAAGGGTCTTTTCCCTCAGATCCGACATGAAGCACTTTGGTGGGGAGACGCGATTCTTTGAATGGTTTGCAATTGAGAGAACCGTGTTCTCGACGACAATCTGACAAGCATGCTTCACAAAGCGTCGTGCACTTCGGCGACCGTAGATCTAGCGAAATCGTGCGAGCCCAGCCGATGTCCTTGCAAGGCGAGGACTTCCCTTCAGCGGAAATCATTCAGCATCATACTCGATGCCACCAGAAATAGCTTCATCCTAACTTGGAACTTTACTTAGCTTCTTCGACATAGAATTCCCAAGGGAACGTATGGCGGGATCTTTACGTTAAGCGAGGTGACTTGGACTCTGGATAGTTCGTGCCCAAGTGAGTTTGGTAGACTCCCACATCCTCTCTCTTCAAATTCTCAACATTCTCACGGCCTATGAATGTTGCTATACCTTCAAACAACAATGAGCATGACGGGCAGGCAGGGTTTCGCTTTTCAAAGACCGCAAAGCGACTATTTTCTAAGAAGAGATCAGCTTTGCCGGGAAGATGGCTCTTCCTATCTTGCCAAAAGCTCGAGTCAACGAAAGTTTTGGTGGCTTCAACTTTGAAGTTGCCATCGTCACGATGTGATGTTAGTTATGAGAAGGGACTGATGCATTTTCCTTGGAAGTGAAAGGAGTTTGTCCCGGAGAAAGCTGATTAGCTGAAAGCATAAGTACGACCCACGGGCCACTTGCCAAGCCTTGGTGAGACCCTCCTAAGAACATGATTGGCTCTCCCTAGGTGATAGTAGGAATACATATTTTTCAGCGTGCTGCGCGGGTTGCAACATGATGCTGAGTTCAAGAGGCTGAAAGATTTCAAGGACGACTTATTAGCAGATGTCGTGGACAATGTCAAGGAGGTTTGACTAGGAACCTTTCCAATTCGGGCAAGGTCTCTGTCCCTGCTTTAAAAAGTGGGTCGAGATGACCCACGAACACGCCGATTGGTAGTAGCTGATGGAGACCGAACTGCGCCCGTGTCCACCGTTCACGGCAACAACCGGTTTCAATCTCCACTTCCGACCCCATAACCGTGCCACCCGGCGTTTTCGAACCCTTCAAGATTTATGAAGATCATTACCTATGACGGCCTCTTCAGCTGAAAACGAGGCTCATGCCTCTGTGGTTGCTGGTTAGTCCAACTGTCTTGAAGATGAATTGTCGAGGTCGAAAATGGGGAAATCTGGGGTCCTGTTTCGCGAGACCAGGCTAACTCAGGAGCAGAAGATAAGCCACAGCTATTAGATAGCTCGAAAGGAGTATCTTCAGCCGTTGCGGAAATTCCAGCAGTTTCTCACAGCAATGAAAATGAACCAAAAGAAAGTACTGAAGGGAAATCAGAGGGGCATTCTTACCCAGCATCCGAAACTGTCGCGAAAACCACCAGCGATATCGAGTCCGGAGAGGCGTCCACCCAAGCTATCTTGCAAAATGAGAACTCAATCTCTCAAGGAGCACACGTATCTCAAACGTCTAGCTTAGCAGCGTTAACAGTTTGTGTCTCCATAAGTTCAAAAGAGATATCGCTGATAATTACCAGGTGGATAGTGAGGAGCCGACGGACGATGATTCAGCACTGGGAGATCCAAGCATTTAGTAAGTGCAGCTTCTTGGAAAACTATTGAAGATATGTTGAGCATACATTTCTAGCACCACGTCAACCTCAGTGCGATCGAGTGTGTATGATTTTGTCTTAGAAAATGGGAGGACGTATCATGCGTATCGGGAAGGAAGTAGATCACTCCATCTTAAGCAAAAGTTGAGCGATACTAATTACATGCAGAGTATGAGTTACCGAATGACGAGGTAAGCGAGTGGGAAGATGAAATTTTGTAGAGGCCATGAGCTGATTGATGCTTCAAAGCGAGAGCAAGACAGATTAGGTAATGTGACTTCTTTAATTGACCAGAGTATACACACACTCACGCTTCCAGATCTCCAACATCACCTCTTTCTATTAACTCTGTCTGGCAATTTATACAATGCTCCAATCAAGGATCTTCCAGGTGGGGTGCACAACGTCCTTGACATTGGAACCGGGACTGGCATTTGGGCTATCGACTTTGGCAAGTTCTCCTTCCATCTCCTCTCATACGTCTGGTCATCTAACGGAGATTTCAGCTACCGAATTTTCCGCAGCCAACGTGATTGGAATGGACTTAAGTCCCATTCAACCAGAGTTGTAAGTTGATCTGCGCTCGATTCATATTCTCAAACCAGAGCTCATATATCAGTGTCCCACCAAACTGCCATTTCGAGGTAGATGATGCTGAAGACCCGTGGCTCTTCTCCCACCAATTCGACTACATCCACGGACGCGCGCTAGCAACCTGCTTCAAATCTCACATGACCGTCATAAACACTGCCTTCAACTTCACTCGCCCAGGGGGGTATTTTGAGCTTCAAGACTGTATTGTCCCCTTCCGCTGTATCGATAATTCAATGAACGGCACCACGATAGAGAGATGGGTAAACCTAATCATGCAAGCGACGGCAAGAATTGGAAAAGATTGGACGAGAGTGAAGAAGTACAAGGAGTATCTGGAAGAAGCCGGGTTTGAAGATGTAGTGGAGAAGAAGTATGAGTGGCCCGTTGGGACCTGGGCTAGTGGGAAAAGAGCAAAGACGTTGGGGATGTGGTATAGAGAGGATCTGCTGAGTGGGTTACAGGGCTTTACCATGGCGCTGTTGACGAGGGCGTTGGGGATGTCGACTGCGGAAGTGGAGTTGCTTTTGGCAGGTGTGAGGGAGGACATCAGGAGTAACAAGGTACATATTTATATCCCTGTGTAAGTTGATTTCTCGTCTTCCTTTTTCTGGAAGAGGATGCTGCTAATATCAGCGGCAGGCGAGTTGTATATGGGCGAAAGCCGCTCTGAGTTCTGGATCTGGACATTTTAAAGTACGGCATTTGGATTCTGGCGTTTCATTTATGAGCATTGGGTGGCATGCAATGACCATGTATGTTTGTTTTGTTTGATGAGAGGAAAATATTATTCTGCAAAGTGGTTTAAGTGAGCAGTGAGAAAGCTATTTATTGTTCTATTTGAGAGGGGACAGTGTATGCATACATGTGAGCAAGCTGCTTAGTGTCCTATAGTCAAAACTTTGTATTTCACGTTCTTACTCAAATTTCAAAATCTCAAGTGGGGCTGTAAACTTTTCTGGGCAACAAAGAAAAGCTGTCAAAAAGGCAAGGCGGGAGTCTGCTCATTCTGTTCTCGTCTCTAACAGACTTCTACGCTCTTTCCTGCATCGCCTTCCGCCAGTCACTAGAATATGCATGGACTTTGGTAGCCTCAACCAATAATCGTTATTCTCTCGCAACTTTATCTGACGAGCAAGCGGAAGGCTCCTAGATTTCCGAGGTGCTCAGCTAACCCTGGACGGATCGGCTCCCTCTTACACCAACCAGGTCAGTTTATGCACCCGTCGTAATCTGAAACACCTTCCAAGCTGGGACTACATCTGGGAATCTTTTTCTCTTGCTTCTGCTTCAAGTATTTCTGGGCTGGAAGGCACAGCCTAGAAGATCGTACCCGTGCCCGGGTCTTAGTAAGCTGATAATGAAGGGGTCGGTTTGGATCTTTCGGACTTCCAACCAATTGGAAGCAAGTGTCAACTCGTCTGGTCGTCAGCCCTATCTCCTCATATCTATCTCCACCGCCTGGATTTCTTTCTGTATCTGAATTAACAGCCTCCGACGAAGTGGTTGGATCTTCCGGACTTTCAGCCAATGGAGCCAAGCTCCATCTTGTCATGCTGTCAGCCTTTCCTCATATCCTGCCGCCATCTCTTGAATAAATGAATGCATTTCTCTCTCTCTCTCTGAACTTATAACTTTTGAAGGTTGTGAAGAAAAGAAAGATTTCTCCAGTTGGTTGCCAACATGCCTACCAACGCAAATCCGTCAAGTGTGCTACCGCCGAAAGATGTAATCATCATCGGACCAGGGTGGTATGGTCTCGCTGCTTCAAAACACATCTTGCGATCAGCCCCTCTGTATCCCTAATCATCATCGATAACGACAGCAGCTTCGGAAGCGTCTGGTCGCGGTCTCGAGTCTACCCCCGCCTGGTGCTCAACCAGCCAACACCACATTTCGAATATTCCGACCTCAGCATGTCTGAAGTCCACGGCGGCATCGAGGACAACAGCGATATCTCAGGGGACATGGTAACTAAGTACCTTGAGATATACGCCGGGAAGTTCTAATTGCGAGAGCGGTACCGTTTCAACACTCTGGTGATCAGGATAGAACGGGACGCCGATCTTGGGTCATGGGAACTCATTACTAGAACAAGCACGAATCTGAATACTGAATTGAAGGAGCTGAGATTCACGAAGTTGATCGTATTAAACGACCGTGAATGCGTGCCGGACTTGCCATCGCGTCTTGATACCAACAAGTTCACAGGAACAGTCTTCCACGCAAAGGAAATAGGGAAACGACATGACGGAATAATCAAGGATGGGAACATCAAAAACATCACCGTCGTCGGCGCCAACAAATCTGCGTTTGAGATCGCAGCCAACATGGGACTAGCAGGAAAGAAAGTAAACTGGCTGATCAGAGAAGGTGGCGGGAGCAGACATGAGGATCGTCAACCGCCCAGACGGCAGGGAGCACGGCATGAAAGGAATGACAGCTCGAGCTGTCTCTTCGCTATCTACAAGCTTCTATGCGCCTGACAAGTTGATCACGCAGTTTTTGTATGGTGGGAAGAACTGGTTTGGGAAATGGTTTACGCGTTATGAGCTGCCGCATTATAAGGGTGTAATTGAAGAGTTTTTAGAGGTTGTGGGGAGGGAGGGGAAGTTGAAGGGAAGGACTTGGCAATGTGAGATGATAGAAGACTTATTTAAATTCTCTTAATGTCTTTCATCCACTCTAGCGATGTTTTGAATCCAAATAAGACAACAAAGCGAGAATGCAGTGAAGTTTGCGCGCTGTCTTTGACCCCGTGTTCGAACCCCACCATATAGGCGAGAAGCCCCTGAATCCTTGCCGATCACGTGAATAGCCGCCACAGCGTTTCGAAACTGAGACAGGTGATCCGATACACTGGAAAAGCAGTGGCTTGTAGCACTTCTCTCGAAAGATCGAGATAAGACCGTGGCGTTCAGCTACGCTAGGCCGGCGGCTAAGCTTCGCTTCTGTTTTGCATTCAGGTCATTTGAATTCCTCATCTTGAAATATTGACTGCAAATGCTGCCATAACTTTCAACTCACTTGGAACAAAACGATGAAAAGGATATACTTGCTGCTATTAATTTTAGCTTCTGCAATTCGAGCTGAGGATTCAGGCTCTACGCTCACTACCAGAGCCATAGCCTCGACTCAGAGACCTGTCTGCACAAACAACAACTGGGCGCCCTCAAGCGCCTTCTACTTTCTCCTCGCCCTCGCTCTCGGCTGCCTTTCTCATCCCCAAGGTTCCCTAATCTTCACGCGCTCCTCCAGACTTTGGCGCCTCTCGCCTCTCTTCCTCCTGATCGAAAATGTTCAAATTTTTCTTCACATCTTTCAGTGTGTAAGATCTCAAGGGTGGAAGGATGTGAGAGTTTACGCCTACGCGATCTTGGCGTTGAGGGAGGGGAATGCTTGGTGTCAGGGAGAGTACGATACTTTCTTTAGCGATGAGGGGAATGAGCGGTTTTTGGAGCAAGAGGAGGATTCAGATAATGGAGGGCTGGCTGGATCCACAGGTGTGGACGCGGTGCTGGATGGAAATGAGAGCAGAATCCAAATGGATGGCCTTGAGCCTTCCAGTTCAAGGTTTACCCGTCGAAAAAACACAACAGCACTCGGTGAGGGTCGGCGATCTGCTTCTAGTTCAATTGGTATCACAGCGGTGGGCTCACAAGTCGGAGATCCAGGAAGGATTTCCCTGGACGACTGGTTCACGATCGGGCGCTGGAATCTATTGGAATACCGGTTCACGACCGGGCGCTGGGTTCCATTCAGTGAGAGCGACAGGAATCTCACGCATGACGAAAGAGTAGCTGGAATGGATCGCATGAGTGCGCTTGCCGACAAGAAAGCGGCGCAACTTCTCGATGCCAGGTTCCGGAAAAATCTTGAACAGGTGCAAGACTTTGAGAAGGGACCGACATATCGATTGATTATTTGGTATCCTATGGTGCAGCAACTGGCGAAGGCGACGCAGGTGGGGTTCTCTGGGGCATGGTTCACCCTAAGTGTGGGGATGCTCTTTCTGTTGTCTTTCGGGATCGTTGAGGCTTTGCTCTTCGCTGTGAGAAAGCCTTTGGATGGAGATGGTCGAGAAAAGGCATTGAAATTGCTGCGAAAATGGGGAGCGATGAAGCGGGAACCTGTTCTAGGGATGAAAACTTGGAAATTCAGCAGCGATAAGAAGATTGGGATGCTGCTGGAGCCGGTGGCGGGAAAGTGGTGGCCGTTTGATTCGAGTGATATTAATCATGCATCGGTCTTGGTGGCCATTGCCTCAGTTGCGAACTTCGCATTGTTCTGTCTGGTTTGGAACATTCATCCTTTCCAAATTGTCAAGCAACTCTTGTCCAGCTTTGCTGAAGTGTTTCGTACGAAACCGGTCCAAACGCCTTGGTACTACTGGTGGCCACTGATGGTGCTAATTGCTGTGATGATGTTGGTCTATCTGCCTTTCATGATTTTTATTTGGATTTTCTCGCTGGTATTTCTAGCAGCGGTGCCAATATGCATCTCCGTCGATTTGGCAAGCCAAGTTCTCAAATACCAAAGGTACTTCTCCAAGTCGCCGGACCGCCAGATCTACCGCTTCAACCCGGCGGTTACCGCGAGTACAACGGCCTTGTTGGTATTCGTGGCGTATTTCGGCTTGGGCGCATCCGGAGGTCTTTCGTATGATTGCTCAACGACGGTGCAATACTCATTTTATAATCTCCTCGGTTAGCTGCAAATGGGCATTGGACAAAAATGATGCTTAACAAGACTTTCTTAATACAGAAGTGTGCTTCTCCCGATAACAATCGCAAACAGAAATGTAACTGTGAATTGGAAGTGGACGGCTGAGATATATGACAGCAATGAGGCGCACGGGAAGGAAAACTGATAAGCTTAGTTATTGACATCGTAGGTATTCATTACTAGGTATCATAGACTATCATAATTCATCATCTGACTCTGTTTCGGAGCCTTCCAGAATAGGTGCGGGCTTCGCTGCCGCCGGAGCTTTCTTACCGAACGGTAAGTCCCGTTTTGGTGGAGGTGCAGTATCTTCCGGGGGTGCTCTTGAGGATGATGCCGTCGCTGAACTGCCTTCGCCATTCTTGTTCTCGGGTTTTCTGGCTGGTAGTAATGGTGCCTCATCCTCTGATTCGGCCTCATCTGCTGTCGACCCGTCCGTCGTTTGGGCTTGTTCTTCGGACTCATTGGGAGCTTCATCAACGTCCATCTTCTCAAATCCACCGTCTGATTCAGAATCGCTTCGGTCTCGTACAGGCCCACCTGCTTTCCGTTTCCCCCTTCGAGATGGACCTGCAGAGTGCCCTCTCACTGCTCGACTCTCCTCCGCAGCCTCGAGCCTAGCGGGGTCGATGCTGGAGCTTGCTAGCAGACGTTGTTGATCTCGAATTTTCAGCTTCTTTTCGTTCAAGAGAAGTGAGAACTTCTCTAGCAGCTGGTTCTCGTAGTCAGTCTTTAACTTGATAAGCTCTGCTTGGCTATCTTCTAATCTTTTCACTTCTTCATCTTTCTCTTGGAGAGCTGTGTTTCGGGACTTCAACTCTGTCTCAATGGCGTTTTTTGAACTGATAATCAAGCCACACCATTCGTAGAGATCGATTTTGTCTAACGCTGCCTCATTTTCAGGAAGGGAAATTGATCCGAGTGATTGCTAAGACAAGACATATCAGCGGCAAGTATTGGTCGCGCGACACATAGCACAAACCCTGATATTTCCAATTTTCCTTTGCAAGGTGATTTTGAGAGATGTAGCGGGGTCACCCTCGACTTTTGCAACAGCCTCAACATCCTTCGTAGCGGTGGGATGCTGAGTGTCTGGAGCCCTCCCAAGTAAAATTGCTGACAATGTGGCTTCCCAATCTTCCTGATTGACAGAAGAATTTTTCTTGCCCAGTGACGAAGGATGATTTTGCGTAACTAAATCACCCAGAATTTGATTAGCTCCCGGATTAACGCATGAAAATGAAGGCCAAGGGTTGAGCCGGCCGGCGATCTTTGGCTACCTTACATGAGACCGCGAAGGCTGAGTTATTGTCTGTTCCAATCAGATTGAGATCGAGTGGACGAGAGCCAGCGGACGAGACATGCACGAGCACAAATGGGGCGGCTTCATCCTGCGGCGGGTCGACGCGGGGAAGCCTCACCACGACCGGACCCGGGTCCATGGCATGGAAATAGCAGGTTGTTTCGTTTCAGAGCTCCAAATTGAAGGATGCGAGCGAGAATTAAGATTTCTGGATTCGAATCCCTCACCTTAAGAGGCAATGTGATATGCGTCCGCCGGCGGGAGAAGGCTCGCCGAATTGCACAGATCAGGCAACGTTAACATTGACTTGTTCCGTCCGAAAACGCGGTCGCGAACTTGACGCGTCGAATTTTCACGCTAGCGGCCTCAAAATTAAGGCACCGACAAAATCAACCAGCCACCTTGAGCGACGAGACCCAGCCATTCTGACCACTATCGATACGACGTCAACGACCAATTCTCTCAACCCAGCTTCCCTCAGTTCAACGCAACGATATCTCGAGATACTGCACGACGAGCAAGCCAATTGCTGGTGGGCGCCGGAGGAATAGCGCGACCGGGTGGAGGATATACAACGACCGACCCGCAGACGAACATCAACTCAGATCGACGACACGGCGCAACCATACAAACAACACCAGCCGCCCTGTACCATTATTGCACACACGATACTAAAGACTTCCCCGGACCTTTCGACCATGAATTTACGACCCTGATAATTGCGCGATCGATGTTGTTGCCTTGCATGATAGAGTTTTCCTGAGGGTCTCCAATTGAGCTTTCGCAGAAAAATCTTCATACTCAGGCGATACCATTCTTTCAGATTACCGAAAGCGCTCACACGATGGATCAGTTGACGTTGAAACCGCGCAAGGTGGTGGTGGAGGAGCTAGTAGAGAATTGGGACGACGATGACTTGGAGATCGCAGGAGATGATTTCACATTTCGGAGCGCGTCGTTAGCAACCACATCAGCATCACATCACCGCGATTCCGTCTCGTCACGCCTGTCCATTCGATCTGACTTCGATTCAAACCACGGAGATGAGGAGAAGCAGGTTCATCTACCAGGAGACGATGAGAAATCGACGATTGATGCCATAGAGACAGCTACGAGAGCCGGGATACCTATACCTGCCAATGTCCCACCTTCGGCACTGATGGGTGGTACAATAAAACGACTTGGGGGGAGGAAAATCAAGAAGATCATCCAAGACGATTGGGATGACGGAGATCTGCAATTGCCTGGCGAAGGAGGATTAAAGATCAAACGACAAGACGGTTCGAATTTCCCGGATATGTTACGGCAAGTCAGTGGACCAGGCTCAACGCAAACAAGCCCAGCGAGGCTGTTGCAACCCGCACCAAAATTCAACATAAGCCCACGACCGGAACTGAAACCGAAACCTGCGTCCTCAAATCTTATCCTAGATCGATTCAGAGATGAGGAGGAAGACGATTTCTTTGGAGATGGCGGAGCTACAATCAAAGTCTCCAAGAGTCGACAAGCGCCAAAACTTCTTCCTCTCATTACACCACCAACGCCGCAGAAAGGAGACAAGTCACCAGGTGATGATGACTTTGAACAAGATTTCCAACTGCCCGCAGATGGAGAACCTCTCAGACTCTCTGCTCGAAAAGAGATTCCCAGGACTCCTGTCAGTATTCAGGATGATCTTGATGGTTGGGGAGAGGGTGGGAGCTTGGGTACGAGACATGGAGGAACGAAACGAGATAGCCGCTCAAATAGAAGCTCCTCCGCTTCTGCTTTGAGCCCAAGCGTCTCAAGCTCATTAACAATAGAGAGCGAGGATGAAGGTCTTGATGGAATTGTTCTACCAACCGGACCTATCCACTTTGACGACATCCTGAAAAAAAGGCAACAAGATCGATCTCCAGACCACCAATCCAGCGAAAAACAAGCTGCCAAGCGTGCAGAGGTCAAAGAAGATTTTCTGTCAGGTCTTGAAATTGGAGATGGAGACGTTTTTGATTCAAGCAAGCTCACTCTCAATCGCAATATTAAGATGAAGACAACACGTCAAACCAGCCCGACCCGACCGAAAACGGCAGTCTCGTTGACTTTCACTAACAAACCTACTCCATCAACAACGACAGGGTCGAGACTTCCTCGTCCGCTTGGTGGCCACGAACGAGTACCATCGCACCTCGAACCTGTTTCGGAGAGTGGTGGACCAATTATCAATCGCAATCGCCGATCTCAATCCAGGCTTGGAGGACATTCATCACAATCATCTATTACAAGCATCCCAACCCCCGCCACACCCACCTCAGTGCACTCATTACCTCCATCAACGCCACGCCGACGGGAACTGGCATCTAAACCATCGATCACCGCTCTTCGCAATGAACCTACAACGACCAATGCTCAGCTATTGAAGCTTAAGCGATCGATGCCTTCGATGCGATCCTATCCTCAATCGCCAGCAAAGCCAGTGATGTCGCGATATGAGAGACCGCCATCCCGTACTGATGGCAGACCTCACTCAGTGTCTCGGCCCAAAACCCCAGTCGAGCGGGATCGTTCTGGAGCTGAATCAAGCATGTCTCATGCTAGAAAGAATCCCCTGCCTTTCCTCCCAGCTGGTGCATCTCATTCCACATCTCACCATGTTACCATCAAAACTTCCCGCCATTTCCGACGTCATGATTCCGAATCATCAACTAACAGTACCGAACTTCGTCCGTCGTCGCGGGCCGTCTCGAGGTCGACGATGAGGTCGCCTAGTCCGAAGCGAAACCCCAGGGGCGCCGAAGCCTTGGCTCGTGAAGCTGCTGCAAAGCGGCAAATGACAAAACCAGTACGGCGAAGGCATTTTGGAGATGGGTTCGAACTGGATGGCTTTGACGACTTGCCTACCTCTCGAGATTCAGAGCAGAAGTTCATCAAAGAACCAGTGGGTCGAGGCCCCCCTAAATTATCTGCTCTTCGCAACAAAATCCACCAAGACTCATTCCCCTCACGAACCAATACACCTGCTCCGCTCACTCCTTATTCACCGGCGAGATCTAAAGACGAACTACCACGATTTGCCCGTGACACCAATGCAAGTCGTATGGCAAGGGAGCATACGCTTACACAACGTGCGCCCTCAGCTCAAGGCGCTCCTCTCGCTGCCCTCACGAACCAATGGAAGGCCAAAGTCTCGGCAACAACGGGCTTGAGTGCGATCCACGCTCAACCAGTTAAGCCGAAGAGAAGCAAAGGACCGCCTCAGAAACCTCAATTGATCAAGCCCCTAGGAAATCTAAACAACCCAAAATGTGAGTCCAAGTTTGCGATTATTCCTCGACTCTATACTGATTCCGTTCTAGCCGTCAAAGGAATGTACTATAACCCATACACCTATCGTTGGGAAGGCAATGAGAACGACCTTACACCTTTTGACGCACCTGCTTCCTCTCCCTCGACTACATCGGTACCTTCTCACATTTTTCGAGAGAAAGAACTCTACCGCGAGAAGGAGAACACCACCCCCCGCCCTGCCCTCATTCAGAACGTCAACTCGTCCCAAAATGTTCAAGTGGTCGGTGGCATGGTCTTTGATCCTCAACGCATGTGCTGGCTCAAACTACCTGCGCCATCTCAAAACAACAGAAGTGATGCCGGTGATACCATGGATGGGTTTGACGCTTTTGATGATGAGGAAGATGTCTTTAAGAACGTTCCAGATCTTGAGGACATTCCCGCAAAGGAAGCTGATGAGGTTAGTGGCCGGAAGAGTGAAGGTGCGAGCGGTTTGAAGGATGACTGGCTTGTGGGCGAGGAGTTCGATGTTGGGCCCGAGTTCGTGAGGCGACAGCGAGAAGAGGAAGAGAGGTGGCGCAGAAAGTGCGAGAAGTGGGTCGGAGCTGGTCTTGACAGAGGCGGCGAGGAGTGGAGGTGGAGCATTCGAGATGTGGTCAATGAGTAGTACCCATCAAAAGCGAGTTTACATAAGGAGGGTGAAGGTACATTATGCTTGTACTGTTGTCGATATGCGAGCCTCCGATGGGATTTAGAGAAAATGGAGTCGATAGAATTCATGGGAGGCGCTTAGGGATTTCAGTCCTTTAGGGTAGATATGATATGGTATCGATTAGATACTTTTTCATGAATGTTACGAAGGTTATGAATGTTATCCTGACTTACTTGCATTGATCCATTATGTATGGTAAAGAGTGTGCTTTCTCCAGCCAAAAGCGTGGTAACCGACCCTGACTAGTTATTTGCAACGTCTTGGCAATTTACGAAACCGAACGAAGCTGCGGATCAAGGGAAAGCTGCCCC
>Ga0302325_10023350_pt1 | contig 12893 bp, 10 predicted proteins | sample Palsa_T0_2_FD_201948 | JGI IMG/M metagenome (GOLD analysis project Ga0302325, IMG submission 201948) | Peat permafrost microbial communities from Stordalen Mire near Abisko, Sweden - Palsa_T0_2 | ecosystem: Environmental > Terrestrial > Soil > Palsa > Peat permafrost | place: Sweden: Abisko... | reverse complement strand
TCCCGATCTACGCGATTATCGGCAATATCGTTGATGCGGAGAAACGCCTGCAGGTGTTCGAGTGGACGCATTCCGCGATCGATCCAGCCGCGATCGTGCGTGATTTCGTCAAGTGGGATGACCAGCCAGCCTCGCTGCAACATTTCGCCGAATCGGCGATACGCGCTTACAAAATCGCCCTCACGCCTCCAATGGGTCCGGTCCTGCTCTCGCTCGACGCCGAATTGCAGGAGAACCCGATACCGGATCGCGGGCGCCTGCGCGTTCCCGCACTGACGCGGGTCATACCTCCGGTCGCCGACTCCGGCGCGCTGGCCGAGGCTGCTCGTATGCTCGTGTCGGCCGAGACTCCCGTGCTTATCGTCGACCGGATGGCGAGAACGGCAGACGGCATGACGCACCTGGTTGAGCTTGCCGAGACACTGCAATGCGCAGTCGTCGACGCGGGCGGGCGCATGAACTTTCCCTCACGTCATCCGCTGAATCAGTCGGGGCGCAGAGCGGATGTCATTGCCGAGGCCGACGTGATCCTGGCTATCGAGATGAATGACCTGTTTGCAATCACCCACTCGCTGAGCGATCGCATCGAGCGCTCGACGCGACCGATATACAAGTCCGACACGCGCATCATCACGCTCGGTAGTCGCGATCTGCTCATCAAGTCCAACTTCCAGGACTTCGGACGCTTCATTGCGGTCGACATGGCCATCGCCGGCGATGGCGAATCAAGTCTGCCGGCGCTGACCGAACAGGTCCGAAAACTTTTGGATGCTCACCGTAAGACCGCCTTCGCGGCGCGCGGCAAACAACTCGCCGACGCGCATCGGTCCCTGACCGAGCAGATCAAGTCCAACGCGACGATTGGCTGGGACGCGAGCCCGATCACGACTGCGCGGTTGTGCGCGGAGCTCTATGGCCAGATCCAGCACGAGGACTGGTCGCTGGTCGGAAACGGCATCAGCGTTTACTGGCCGCAGCGGCTCTGGGACTTTAATAAGCCGCACAGCTGGAACGGCGCCTCAGGTGGATCTGGACTCGGCTACAACGCCCCAGCGGCGACCGGTGGTGCGCTCGCGAACAAACGTCATGGACGCTTGAGCGTCGCGATACAGGGTGATGGTGATCTGATGTATGTGCCCGGCACCTTGTGGACCGCGGCTCATCATCGCATTCCAATCCTCTATGTGGTGCACAATAACCGTGCCTACAACCAGGAATACATGTACCTGCAGGCGATGGCCGATCGGCACAACCGCGGCGTCACTAAAGCGCATATCGGCACGACGATTACCGACCCGAATGTCGACTTTGCAACAGTGGCCAAGGGCTTCGGTGTCTACTCCGAGGGGCCGATCACCGATCCCGCCCAGCTCGGGCCGGCACTGCAGCGCGCGGTCGCCGTAGTCAAGCGCGGGGAGCCCGCGCTCGTTGATGTGATCACCGATCAGCGCTGAGGGAGCACCGCATGCCTGTCCGCGAACCTAAATCGGCCATCGTCCTGGCGTTGCTGGCGGCGTGTATTGGCGGTGCGGCGTGGTCTGCAGATGCACCGGCTGGCGATGTCGCACATGGCCGCAGTCTGTTTGTTGCCGTTGGCTGCTATGAATGTCATGGCCGCGTAGGGCAGGGCGGTAACTTCAACTATGCGGCCCCAGCGCTGGCTCACATAGCGATTCCGCTGGAAGGATTCAAAGTGCTGGTACGTATGGGCTTGAACGACATGCCCGCGTACAAGGAACAGGTATTGTCGGATCAGGACGTCGCGGACATCCACGCGTATCTGAGCTCGTTGCCGGGTCCGCGTCCCGCCAAGGACTTTCCGCTGCTCAATCAGTGAGGCGGTGAGGAAAAGATCTGCCAGGTCCCCCGAGTCGGCACCTGTTCGATCCCCGCAATCCGGTAGTTGCAAACACCGGCAGGGAAGATTTCTTTGAGCTCGGATATCTCGCTATCGGCGAATCGCACTTTGTAGTCGTGCTGGTCGATCGGCTTGAGCTGACATTTGAGCACGTTGTTGGTCAATGGCTCCCCGGCCACGAGCCGTGGCATCGAGAATGCGGGATAGAGCCGGTTACAGGCTGTGTCGCCGCGATAGACCTGCAACTCGGTGATCTTGACCGCGCCATTGTTGGTGAAGCAGGCATCCTGCAGATCGGCGGGCTTTGCCTGGGCGATCTGTGCCAGGGTCTGGGGTAGACCGCTCCGGCCTGCGCCGGTGGCTAAATTCGTCAGCCATTCGTCCATCTGTGTCAGCGCGTGCGAGAGCACAGGGCTCGCGTCGCCGAATTGGCCCGTAGTCCCGGGCATCCCGGATTCAACGAGCATCACGTGATTGGCGAACGAGCCGTTGACCTCGAGCAGCCGCTCGCGCAAAGAAAAAGAATGAACGCGTGAATGCACCTCGTTTGAGTTCTCCGGTTGGTCCACGTAGCCTCGATAATCGATCACGGGCGTGCTCTTCAGGCCCAGGCCGCCGTAAGTCACACGGCCCGTCTCATAGATGTGCCGGATCGCCGTGACGTCGCCGACACTGCGGCCGGCCGCGTAGTTGCCGTCCTGATCGTAGCCGCCGATCGAGCGATTCAGATCCAGAAATTGCTGAGTACTGATCGCACCCTCGTTCAAGGCCCCGAGCCCATATTGCACACCGATATTGTCGATCGGACGGCGTGCGGATCCCGTTTTTGGATCGCGTCCGAGCACATTGACGTAGTGATCGTAGATATCGCAACGAACGCCGTTCGGATTGGTGGCACGATCGAAGCGCACTGCGGCTGGAACCTGATCCACGCACGAGCCGCCCTGGGCTTTGATACGGATGGCGTAATAGCCGACGTTGGCAGGCGTCGTCGCATTGGGGTAGCCCGTGGCCGCCGCCTGCTCCTCAAGGCTCCATTTCAGCTTGCTGTTGGAGAAATAGTGTGCAAACAGATCCGCATCGGACTGGTTCGTAATCTGAGCCATCAGGACCTCGGGGAAACTGCAGCCCACGATGATGCCGTCAACGAGTCCAGGGTACTCGTCTGCGATCGGGTGCAGTTGTTGCGAACCGCCCGAACAGCCCACTCCGATCGTGAATTTCACCGGCCCGTAGGTTTTGAGGAATTGCTCCTTGACCATCGAGAGCGTCTCGGCCGCGATCAGATCATTGCAGTTGTTGCCGTAGACGTTTAAGGAGGCAGAGGCTACGCCATAGCCTTGGCGCAACATCAGGTCTTCGAGGATGGTCGTGTTCCCAGTAGTGTGACCCTGTATGTACCAGCCGCCAATGCAGCCGCCGCCTAAGGTATAGACGAGCCTATGATTCCATGCCGCGGGTGGCGTGAACGGCGTGATTGCGCGCTCGGTGGCTGGATCAGACAGAATTGCGGTCTGATAGATCGCGCGATTGATCGTGCCCGTCTCGACTCGCACGATATAGGGTACCGCTTTACCTTCCGAGGTCGTGGTCTGCGCGAGATCCTCAGGGTGCCCAGCGCCCGCAGGCAGCGGTTTAAACTGGCCAGCAGCGGTGCGATACACATAATCCACACGCGTGGGGACGGAGCAGTCCGCATCGATCGGCGCTCCGAGCGTCAGCGTCGAGGCCGGCAGCGTAAACTGGCTTGTCATGCAATAGAACGGCTGCTCGTGCGGGCCGGCGAGTACCGGCCCGATGATCGGATGGTTCTGTAGGATCAGTTCCTTTGGCCCCAACCCCGGGCCACTCACCCGAATCGAATTCGCACCAAGCCGCAGTGCACCGATGAGCCCCATGAGTCTGCCGGATCCATCGGGCCTGAACGAGGCGGTCACATCGGCATCGTTCAATGTGATCGCGAGCAAATTCGAGGCGGCCGCGGACGGCACCGTCACGCCAATGAGCGCATTGCCGCCACTGACGACCTCAGGGCGCGATGAGAGCACGGCTATCGTGGCGGAAGGCGCCGCCGCGGACGGCGTCGAGCCACGGGCGCCGCCATGGGCAGCCAGGCCGATGCAGCCCAGGAGCACTATGCCCGCGCGAACGAGAGCCTTAACGCGCATTTCTCGTCTGCCGGCTCAGTGGCGATACGAGATCCGGAAGATCTCATTGCTGGCATCGTCGCTAATCAGCAGCGAGCCATCGCTCGCGACCACCGCGCCGACGGGGCGACCCCAGACATCTGCGTTATTGACGATAAAACCGACCATGAAATCATCGTACTCACCGGTGGGCACGCCATTATTCATACGCAGCCGCACGACCTTGTAGCCGGTGCGCAGCGCGCGGTTCCACGAGCCATGAAGCACCGCGAAGCCATCGCCGAGATATTCCTTCGGAAAGGCCGAACGCCCTGAGCTCGCGGTGTAGAACAGGAGGTTGAGAGCGGCGGAGTGCGACGTGTAGGGTACGTCCGGGACGGTTGCCTTGCCGGCGAGATCCGGTCGCTCTCCCTTGAGGCGCGGATCCTCGTGGTTGCCCATGTAATACCATGGCCAGCCGTAGTAGGCCCCTTCCTTAACGCGCGTTGAGTAATCCGGTACCAGATCATCGCCGAGCAAGTCGCGCTCGTTGGTCGAGCACCAGAGATCGCCGGTTTGTGGCTCTATGGTCAGGCCCACGCAATTGCGAATGCCAGTGGCGAAAACCTTGCCCGGCTTGTCCGAGCCGACATCGAACACGAGCACATCCGCTCGATTGGTCTCCGTATCCCAGGTCGCCCCCAGACCGTGCTCGGCTTCCCAGGCCTGTGCCTCGGCCACCGTCTTTTTCGCCATCTGTTCGGCAACATTCGAGCCCGACCCCACCGAGACAAACATGCGCTTGCCGTCGGCAGAGAAAGCGATGTCGCGCGTGCTGTGGCCAAAGCGGCTGTCCGGCGCCAGCTCTTTGACAACGACCTCAGGACCACCGGATGCCCGCGTGTCGCCCACCTTGTACGCATAGCGCACGACGCGATTGTTCTCCGCCACATACAGCCACTGCGGCGCGCTGCTGACCGGAAAGAACTGGATGCCAAAAGGACCGGTCAAGCCCTCAGCGAAGATCGTGACACTTCTCGCTTTGGTGCCGTCGATCGAGGGCCGCATGACTTTGATACGACCGGCGGCGGTTTCTGCGACAAAAATATCGCCATTCGGCGCCAGACGCATGGTGCGTGGGGCCTGCAGGTTGCTGGCAAATACATTGACTGCAAAACCCGCAGGCACCCGCAGCTTCGCGCCCTGCGGCTTTGGGACGATCCTCGAGCGGTTAGCGTTCGAGGGCGTGTCAAACGGGGGTGGCAAATTCGCAACGTTGACCCGATGCACTCGCCCTGGCACATCCTGCCGCCAGTCCTCCGAGCCCGCTTTCGGGTGCGCCGTAGTCATTGCAGGCGCCACATTCGCCGTCGCGCTCGTCGCGCCCACCGACTGAAGATACGCCACGATGTTTGCGCGCGTATTTTGGTCCGTCACCGCCATGCGCATCGTCGAGCCCGGCACCATCGCTGCGGGCGAGTTCAAAAAGCGATCCAGAGTAGCCCGGTCCCAGGTGAGTCCGGAATCAGTCAGCGCCTTCGAGTAGGGATAATTCGGTAATCCGGCCGCGCGCCGGCCAACAACGCTCATCAAGTTAGGCGCATCACCACCGCCGCCGTCGTTCGGCTCAGCGCTGTGGCACAGGGCGCATTGCAGGCGAAATGCCGTCCGGCCCGCGTTGACATCGGCAGCACGCGCCGGGGCGGGCCCTACGAGCACGAGCAGTGCGGTCGCGGCCAGCACTGAGGGCCTTCGGACCGCTCCCTGGATGTGAATCTGCATTTGTGCCCCCTGGCAGTATTGTAAGAGGTAACCGTTAGGGCGGTTATCGCAGTGGCGTGAATTATACGCCCCAGAAAACCTCCCGAGGCGTATGTCGATTGCTCACTTGGTGGCAACCACCATGGAATCCACCGGCGTCAGAGCAACGACCGACGTCTTGCGGAATCCCGTCGTTTTCATCCAGCCGCGACAGTCGGAGGGGGTGTAATCAAATCCCCCTGGCGTCTCGATCAACATGTTCAGGCTCATGAGCAGCCCCATCACATTGCTTTTGCGCGCGTCATCGATCATCGCGTCATAGACGATTAGCGCGCCGTGCTTGGGCAATGCGGCGTAGGCCTTTTGCAAAAGCAGATGTTTCTCCTGCAAGTTCCAGTCGTGCAGGATGTGTCCCATGATCAGCACGTCGGCCGACGGCATCGGATCGCGGAAGAAATCTCCGACGCGAAAATTCAGGCGCGATTCGAGACCGAACGAGCGCACATAGTCCAAATAGATTGGCTCGACCGCCGGCAGGTCGAATACTGCCCCCTTCAGATGCGGATGGGCGAGCGCAAGCTGCACCGGTACGCAGCCCTGGGCGCCGCCGACGTCTACGAAGCTCTGGTACTTGCGCCAGGGAAACTCGGCGGCGATCGCCCGCGCCGCGCCCATGCTCGCGCCGGTCATCGCGGCAAGGAATCCGCGTAGCCGATCCTCGTCTTCATACAACGTGGCGAACAGGTCGCCACCGCTCTTCGCTTCGTTTTGCGGAACCCCGGTCCGCAGGGCTTCAGTCAGTGAGCCCCAGGAGGGGTACAGGCGCACGGCCGCCATCTCAAGCATGCCGCCAACATAGGCCGGTTTGGCACGGTCGAGAAACTGATTCGCGTCGGGCGCATTGCGGTATTTGCCCGCATCGCGTCGCAGGACACCGAGCGCGACTAATGCGTCAAGAAAGTCACGCGCGGAGCGCTCATGCAGCGTGAGCCGCTTGCGAAGCTCGAACTCATCCAGCGGCCCCTTGGCCAGCAGCGAGAATACGCCGAGCTCGACGGCGCTCAGGAAGGCGCGCGAGGCCCAGAACCCGAGCCCGAGCTGCAGTAGGCGCGCCGGGGAGAGCTCGGGAGGTCCCTTCCGAGCTGGCGCGCGCTTTGCGGTGCGCTTTTTTCTGCTACCTGTCTTTGGTGCGCTCCTCTTCTTCTTGGTCTTCTTCGCCATGGACCCTCCCGTATGATCTAATGCCGCAGGGGGCTGCACCGGGAATATTCTAAGCCACAACGGCCGTCGGCGCGGACGCGCAAGGCGGCCAAGGAGCGCCGTATGTGCGTTATTCGCTCTTCAGTAATGATTCTTTGTCTGCTTTGTTCTGCCGGCATTACGTTGGCTCAACAAACTGGTGCCGTCAAACCGGGTTGGGATGCGCCCGTGTTGAATTACAAGGCGGTACCAGAGTGGCCGAAGCCAGCCCTCGGGGACAAAGGCCTTCCAGCTGGCCCGTGGAATTACTGGCAAGTGCCCGGTGTGACCGTCGAGCAGAATGGCAATGTCCTGGTGCTACATCGCGGCGATGATGCCATTTTGGAATACAAGCCCAATGGAGATCTTGTTGGCCCCTGGGGAGATGTCAAATTCAGTCAGGGCAAGATCATGCCTATGCAACAGGCAGATCGCACGGCCACGATGTCAGCCTATCAGGCCGTCTATGGCCCGTCCGGCTGCAGCAATTGTGGAGCGCACGAGATTCGAACCGATTCGGCGGGCAACATCTGGGTGATCGATGCGCCGGGGCAAGTCGTTTATAAGTTGAATCCGCAGGGACACACGATCATGACGCTCGGTACCAAAGGTAAAGCTGGTATGAGCGCCGATACGTTCTATCTGCCGACCGATGTGGCCGTCGCTTCGAACGGAGATATCTTGGTCAGCGATGGCTACGGTAATGCGCGGATCGTGCGCTTTTCGCCGCAGGGAAAATATCTAAGCCAGTTTGGTGCCAGAGGAAATGGTCCTGGTCAATTCCAACTTCCTCACAATCTCGTAATCGATGCCAGGGGTCGAATTTATGTGACCGATCGAGAGAACCAACGAATTGAAGTCTTCGAAGCTGATGGCAGGTTTGTAACTGAGTGGGACCACACCGGCGGAGTCTCCGCGCTGGTTATGACCAAGGACCAGCATCTCTGGAGCGGTGGAGTGCTGCGCGATTTGAATGGCAGCGTCATCGGCAGGTTACCGGGAGAGGGCAGTACGGAGTCGCACGGGGCAGCGGTCGCTGCCAATGGCGATGTCTATCTGGGGCTGCTCGGCGGAAAAGTCGAGAAATTCGTGAAGCAGTAAGAACTACCGTCTGGTTGCCCACTAAGGTCTAGCCGCGCTTCTCAATGAGTCGAGTCGCGGCGAAAAATGCTGGTGGGTAACCACTCAGGACGCGTATCCGCATCGGCCACCCGCAGCGCGAGCGCGGCAACAAACTCATCGAGCTTCACCGCGTCTTCCTTGGATATTCCCGGTTGCTCGAGATCATCGGACGGGGAGTGGTAGCGCGTGTTGAGCCAACGGATGACGAACTGAAACTCCGGCGTGTTTGGGGCATAACCGAACCAAAAGGCCAGCGCCGGTACGCCCTCGCGTACGAAGCTGAACTGGTCGGTACGAATAAAGATGTTGTGATCCGGCAGCGGATCGGCCAGTAGCGTCAGACCTCGGTCGGACGCGACCGCCCGCGCATCGGCGCCGAGCGTGCTTTCGCCGTCGCCTAATGCAACTACGCTTTTGAGTGGCCAGAATGGCAGCGGCATGTCGAGATTGAGATCCGCCACGATCGAGCCCTGGGGAACGGTCGGATATACGGCGTAATAGTGCGATCCCAAAAGACCTTTTTCCTCGCCCGTGACGATGACGAACAAAATCGAACGTCGCGGCGGAGTCGCTGCGCTCCTGAGTCGGTGTGCGATGTCCAATACGGAGGCCACCCCCGAGGCGTCATCCATCGCTCCGTTGTAAATCCGATCGCCGTTGATGGGCTCACCGATACCCAGATGATCCAGGTGCGCCGAGATCGCCACATATTGCGCGGTGAGCTTGGGATCGCGGCCCGGCAGCTTGGCAACGACATTCGGTGAGCTCAATGGTTCGCGGTGCGCGGCAACCGTTGCCCGGATGTGTTGCGGCAGCTCGAATCGCGGCAGCGGTTTGGAGGCATCAGCCACGGCGCTGAGCTCGGCAAAGGTATGCCCCGAGCCTTTGAACAAGAGCTCCGATTTCTCGGGGTCCACGGTCGCGAGGAGAAAGCCGTCTTTCACGTCGCGCAATTTGGCATCGGCGAGATACATGCCAGGCTGGCTTGAGAGTAGTTTCAGACGCGTCCAGGGAATCTCGACCTGATGCGCAGTCGTAAGGCTGATCAGCCCTACGGCGCCGCGCTCGGCAAGGAGTCTCGGTCGTGCGAAGCGAGCGTTCGCCTTGATCGACCCGCTGATCTCAGCCGGGCCACCACTGAGAACGACAGCGACTTTGCCTTTCAGATCTATGCCGGCGAAATCGTCATAGCCCTGCTGCGGCAGATGCAGCCCATAGCCGATGAACACCGTGGGCGCATTGACGTAAGGCGGTCGCGCAGCACCTGTGGCGCTGATCAGCGCATCCTCGCCGATATGCAACGGCGTTGAGGTGCCATCCATCGACACCAGTTCAGCACTCGAGGCGGCTTGATCTACAACTTGCTGCTCGAAAGCCACTGGCTGCAGATATCCATACACGCCCGCGGGTTGTAGACCCTCAGAACGCAAGCGGGAGATCACATAATCGGCGGCGTGCAGATATCCGCCCGATCCGGTCAGCCGACCCTCCATGCGGTCATCAGCAAGGGCGCTGATGTCAGCCCACCACTGCGCGGCCGCGGGAGACAGTTGTTCCTGCGGCGACGGCGCTGGCGCCTGCGCCCAACCGCGGCCGGCCGCGAGCATGGCCAGCCACAGTGATGCAACGGCAATATCGGACTTGCGCACTAGTCTTTGACTTCAACAATCATCTCGATCTCGACCGGCACGGCGTTGGGTAATTCGGCTACACCCACTGCCGCGCGCACGCCCTTGCCGGCGACATCACCGAAAACTTCCGTCATCAGGTCGGAGCATCCGTTGATGACAGCGGGCTCCTCCCCGAAGCCCGGACCCGCGTTAACCATTCCGAAGGTCCTCACCACCCGCTTGACCTTGTCCAGACTGCCCAGCGCTTCGCGCATGGTTGCCAATAGTCTCAATCCCACCTCGCGCGCTGCCTGGCGGCCTTGTTCCACGGTCACGTCTTTGCCTACCTTGCCTTTGCCATTCCACTGTGCGTCAGGCGTGTGCCCCGCCAAAAACAGCAGATGCCCTTCCCTGACCCACTCGACGTAGTTGGCGATGGGTTTAGGCGCTTCAGGCAAGGTGATGTTCATCGCTTTCAAACGCGCCTCAGCGCTCGGCGTTTGAGCGAATGCGTGGGTGCTCGCTAGCGCGAGCGCAGTCATCGTCAGAATTATTGCGCGCATCGGAGGACGCTCCTTTTTGAGAATCAGTATGTTGTTCGAGCCTAGCAATGAATCTTTTGTGCCGCGCCTGCTAATTCGCGTTTGCGGAATCCGCGGCAAACGCCTCCTTGGTCTTCATATCGCGCGCGATGCCGAATACCAATAGTTCAAGCGGCGCATTTCCTGTAGCGGCAAATGATTTGCTCTGGCCCAGATCCACCGGAATCGAATCGCCCGCGTGAATCGTGGCTGTCTCGCCGTCCACCGTCACCGCGCCATCGCCGGCCATCACGTAATAGGCCTCGCTTAAATCGGCCATGCGGCTCGTACCCATACTCGATCCGGGCGCAAGCAGCAAATGATCGACATAGGACCAGGGTGTGGAGAATACGCTGGGACCCAGTGCGCGGCGGCGCATGATCGTACCGTGGCCGCCATTCATTTGCACGAGCGGTTTGAGCGCGGCGCGATCCAGCTTCATGGTGATGAATTGCGGTATGGGATCGAGTGGCACGCCGACGCGCGGGTCGCCGAGATTGAAGGCGTCATATACCTTGGAGGTGCCGACGTTGACGTTGAGCCATTCGATCGGCTTGTCGGTCGGGTTGTAGATCGCGTGAGCATGGCCCATGCGGTCGGGCGCACCTGCAGGCGCTTGGAGCAGAGCAGTGCGGCCATCGACCGTGAACTGCGCCTCACCGCTGAAGATCACGAACATCTCCTCGCAATGATTGTGGAAATGCTCGCCGATGCCGCTGTGCGGGGCAATGATGCCGCGATGCAGAAACAGCAGGTTGGTCGACAGCGTCTTGTCGTCCATGATTGGTCCGAAATTCATGGTTCCCGCGCCGTCATGCACGGCGCTGATCTGTTTGGCGTTCGCGGGAACGTAGTGACCGATGCGCTCGGCGAGCGGCGCGGCCAGCACAAGCGTAGTTAGCAGGGCGCTGATGACATAGAACGTACAGGCCAGCGCGATTGTTTTCATTGGATCCCCCTAAGGAGACGGCTGCGCCGGTGCCCTCGCGGACATGGACCAGGCGACCCTATCAGCCGGCGCCGACTCGTTTTTATCGTTATCTTTGCCCCAAGTCCAGTAGAGGCCCAGGTACGCATAAGTTTCAGATTGACCCACTACCGTGCGGCCCAGGCAGAACAGAAGCTGGAAAGCCGGCTTGCTGAAGTAATAATAGCCCCCAAAATCGAACATCGTGGCTGTATGCGTCTGCGGCGTCGCCAGCCCTTCGGGGCCGTGGTACCAGATCTCTCCACCCAAGGTCCACTTATCGCCAATATCGCGTTGTAGCAGCCAGCCCGCATAGGCAAAGCTCTTGTAATCAACCTGATGCACTAGTTCGTAGCCCGCGCCGCCATAGGTCGTCCACGGGTCCGAATCCTTCTGAATCCAGATTGGGAGCTTGTACCAGGTCTTGCCGACGCCCAGCCCCCTGGAATAGCTGCCCGTCGGCAGCTCGATCATCGTAAAGGTACCCACCTCCGGCCGATTGTCGGTTTGCGATATGAAGCGGTATTTGACGCCGAGTTCGGTGTCAATCAGGCCATAGGTCGTCGGCCCCGCTCCAGCCGGAAGATAGGTCGGGTCATTCGACGGGATGGCCGCTCCGAAGCTGGCTATGGCATGAAGTTGCGTATTCGGAAACGCGCCCCAATTAAACTCGAACGCCGGACCCATCGTGTCGGTCTCGACCGGCGTGCCGTCGCTGCTCGAGAAGACATAGAACTCGTAATGCCCGAGCTCGACCGGTTCAGGGTCATCGGTTTGAAACGGTGGACCAGCCAGCGTCTGGAGCGGCAGAACGGCCAACGCCAGCGCTAATGCGATCGTGCCCGCGCGCGCGCAAGCCGAACGCGTGTCCGCATAGCCGATCATTTGCCTTGCAACAGGTCCATGAAGGGAGGAAAAGTCAGCAGTAACCCCCCGACAAGCAGCAGCGCGGCCGCCAGATTAACGCGTTGCAAGTTAGGATTGCGTCCGACCCAGCGGCGAGAGAGCGCAAACCACGAAACGGACCATACGGTGATGGCGATATCCGTGACGCCTGAGAGCGGTCCAGTCGGATTCCAGAAGTTCAATATGTGCGCGAGCGCGGGGAATGCATCGGCGGCGAGTGCCAGTACGCCAAGGGCGAAGCCACCGATTGCCGCAGCCAGAACCGCTGCCGCTCCAGGGCCACTCACGCGCCTCGGCGTCGAATCATCGCTCATACATTTCCTCCTGCATGAGGACGACGTTCGGACCGCCTCGCACAGGTGCGAACTTATTCAGCATGGCGCCAAAGAAGCCCGCGACTGACGCCGCGATGAAGCCCAGCGCGAGTAGAGCAAACGCCGCGTTGCGAAGTGGCTTGTGAAAGCGCAGATCACTACCGTAGCGCGCGAACAGATATGCCACTGCGGTCAGGCTGATCGGTGCGAGCCAGGCGATATGCTCCTTCCACTCCATACCGATGTCGTGCCAACCGGCAGTGGAAGTCTTGGACAGCAGTAGGCGCTGAGGAAATCCGGACAGCTCGAGCGTTCCAGCTGGTGGATGAGCACGGTACCAGGGGTAGATGGCGTATGCCCCGAGAAGGACCGCGGCCCACGCGAGTAGCGCCATGACGGCCAGATAGAC
>Ga0302325_10023348_pt1 | contig 12895 bp, 11 predicted proteins | sample Palsa_T0_2_FD_201948 | JGI IMG/M metagenome (GOLD analysis project Ga0302325, IMG submission 201948) | Peat permafrost microbial communities from Stordalen Mire near Abisko, Sweden - Palsa_T0_2 | ecosystem: Environmental > Terrestrial > Soil > Palsa > Peat permafrost | place: Sweden: Abisko... | reverse complement strand
CCTTTGTCGCCGCTGCGGGCGAACGCAATTTCACGAAGCGGAATCACGGCCGAGACGGATTCACGAAGCTGAAGGAGGGCTTAACATCATGCTTGGCGATCAAAGTCGGCCAGTAACCGAAGATCGGCAGCACCTTGGGGCGTCCGCTGGCATAGCCTGTCACTCCCTGAGGTCCGCAGGTAACGAGCGGGGCAATCTCCTTCGTGAATCGTTCGACTGGGGGTTTAGCGTCCGCCGCGACACTGATACGGAGTACCGTTTCCACTAACTTTGATTCGACGCCGTTGCTTGCAATACCCTTAACGCAGTCTCCGCTTCCGAGGCATTCGATAAGGTGCTCGCGGTATTCGCAGCCAGCCGTTCGGAGCCTATGGAGGATTCCCTCTCCGGCAATGCGTGCCTTCCGGACAGCGTCGTGTCCAAAGACCGTGATCATTCCGTGCGCCTTGTAGCCGTCCCGGTACGTGGCGCTCACCTTGTAGGAATTGGTGGGACAGCGTCCCGTTGCCCCTGAGACGAGCACGCGATCCGGACCAACCTGTTCAGCTTTCAGCGCAAGAAGCGAAACCGTGACATCTGGCGAAACGTAGCATCCTGGGTCGCCGATCTCGTAAAGAAGTTGCTCCTTCAGATTTTGCACCGTGACAGCCCCGCCGGTGCCCTTAGGCTTGGTTACAACACAGGAACCGTCCTCAGAGATCTCGACAAAGGGAAACCCGATTGCGTCGTTGCCGGGCACGTTAATCCAGTCCGTCGAAAACCCTCCGCAGGCCTGGGTGCCACATTCGATCAGGTGGCCAGCGACCGTGGCACCCGCGAGCCTGTCATAATTCGAAAGCGACCATCCGAACTGCGCCATGCACGGTCCCACCGTCAGCGAAGGATCGGCAACTCGCCCCGTGATGACGATGTCGGCCCCCTCCAGGAGCGCGTCGGCAATGGGCTCCGAACCTAGGTAGGCATTGGCGGTGACCAGACGCTGCGCAATGGATGAAAGCTTCCTTCCGGTCTCAAGATTCGCAAATGCCTTTGTGGCAGGCCCTAAGATTGTCAGCACGTCATCACCCTCGACAACGGCTACCTTCAAATGCCGGAGGTTTGCCGTGCAGAGGACCTGAACGCATGCTTCAGCGCACGCCCTTGGATTTAGTCCACCCGCATTCGTGACAATCCTCGTCGTTCCTCCCCCAGACCAAAATGGGCAGAGCGAACTGACCACGTCCACGAAATCCCGGGCATAGCCCGCGTTTGCGTCCTTCGCCCGAACTGCCGCCATGATCGAGAGGGAAACCTCGGCCAAGTAGTCCAGTGTCAGGTAGTCCAGGTCGGGCTGGTCAGTGAGGAGCCGCAACGCCGCTTCGGGCTGGTCGCCCCAGAAACCGGATGCATTGCCAATCTTTAGCGGGCGGGTCATTGGCTTAGACTTGGAGGACGCCCGTGTGAAACGCCGCCTTGGGTTGAGGCCGGGATGCGAGGTCCAGTGTCTTCAGAAGAACGGAGCGGGTTTCATGCGGCTGAATGATCGCATCGACCCAGCCGCGCGCGGCGCCGTAACGGATGTCGGCCTGCTCGACGTAGTCCTGTTTCACGCGCTCGCGAAGCGCTGCGAGCTTTTCCGTTGTCTGGTCCTTTGCGCTGCGGGTGAGAATATTGAAAACCACATCGCTGGCCTGGGCCGCTCCCATCACGGCATACTTTGCATTGGGCCACGCAAAGATGAAGCGCGGATCAAAGGCCTTGCCGCACATCGCATAGTTGCCCGCCCCATAGCTGCCTCCGATGACTACGGTGATCTTCGGAACGGTCGAATTGCTCATGGCGTTCACGAGCTTCGCTCCGTTTCGAATGATCCCGCTTTGCTCGGCGTCCTTGCCCACCATGAAGCCGGAGACATCCTGGAAAAACACGAGCGGCAGCCGCGTCTGGTTGCAATCCATAATGAACCGCGCCGCCTTGTCCGCGCTGTCGGCGTAGATCACACCCGGCATCTGTAGGCCGGAGGTCTTTGACTGCACGCGCATGCGCTGGTTTGCCACTATGCCCACTGCGCGTCCACCGATGCGAGCATAGGCGCAGACCAGTGATTTGCCGTAGTCTGCCTTGTATTCCTCAATCGTGCGCGCATCGATGATGCACCCCAGAACATCCCGAACGTCGTATTCCTTGCGGCCGTCAAGGGAGACCAGATTGTAAAGCTCGCTAGCGGGCTTCTTCGGCTCGCAGGATTTGAGCGAGGCAACCGCTTCCTCAGGGAGAAGACCTACCAGCGATTTCAACCGTGCGAGACAGGTGTCGTCATTCTTTTCACGGAAATCAACGGTACCGGAGATCTCCGCATGCATCGCCGCGCCGCCGAGCTCCTCGCTGCCGGTCTCCTGGCCGATTGCGGCTTTCACGAGCGCAGGGCCTGCCAGGTAGAGGCCGCTGCCCTCGGTCATCAGAATCTTGTCGCATAAGACGGGGAGATAGGCGCCGCCGGCAATGCAGTTGCCCATGATTGCGGCATACTGCGGCAGACCGGCCGCAGAGAGGACGGCGTTGTTGCGGAAAATCCGACCAAAGTCGTCCTCATCCGGGAAAATCTCGTCCTGCATCGGCAGGAACACGCCTGAGGAATCCACGAGGTATATGAGAGGCAGCCCGCATTCAAAGGCGATCCGCTGGGCGCGCAGGACCTTCTTGCATGTCATTGGGACAAAGGCGCCGGCTTTCACCGTTGCATCGTTTGCGACTATCATCACCTGGCGGCCGCTAACCTTGCCGATCCCGGTGACGACCCCTGCCGCGGCGAATGAACCCCACTCGCGGTACATTCCGTTCGCGGCCCAGAGGCATATTTCGAGAAAATCGGTGGGGTCGTCCAACAAGGCGGCTATACGTTCGCGCGCAAAAAGGCGTCCAAGCTTGTGCTGACGCTCAAGTCCGGCGGGGCCGCCGCCCTCGCGGAGCTTTTCCTCCTCGGCCAGCACGAGCCGACAGTGGTCCATCATGATGTATTCGGACGACGGGCTTTTTACAGGGGGCATGAAGTTTTGGGACGATAGGCGCTAGGGCGTCACGCCATCCGCCCGAAAGCGGGTAGGGCAAGAAGAGGGGCGCCGCGGGGAAAGGCAGTATTCACCAGTGAAGCCTAGTGCCCTCCTTCCACCGGGCAAATCACAAGGGCAGCATAGGCGGCCTTTACTCCATTTGGAGTATTTGCGGCTGCGCGGCGGGTAGCCTCTTGCCCCGAGACATTCGTGCCCTTTTCGTACCCCTGCTGGCATGCGGCGGAGCTATTCGCTGCGAGCCCAAACCCCCTAAAAAAAACCTATGTCAGACCTGCTGCTAAAGGAACATTCTCTCTGGCGAGCGCATGTGTCCGCAGACGAAGCCGCCTTCCTGAAAAGGACGGTTTCATTCGTCGCGGACGAAGTGGCTCCTTATGCGGACGAATGGGAGTCCAAGGAGGCGTTCCCGCGCAAGATTTTCACCAAGGCCGGCAAACTAGGCCTTATGGGTATCACTGTTCCGCGTGAAATTGGTGGGTTGGGCCTCGGTTACGCCGCCTTCGCGCTCGCAATCCGCGAGATCGCCAAGTCGTGCGCAGCGCTGGCGATCGACATCGCGGCACACAACTCGCTTTCAGTCGGGCACATACTCCTCGCTGGAAACGCGGTGCAGCACCGGAAAGTGTTCCCGAAGTTGGTCAATGGCGATTGGCTCGGAGCCTGGGCTCTGACGGAACCGGAGGCAGGGAGCGACAGCGGCGGCGTTCAAACGTCGGCAATGGAGAAGGCCGGTGGCATATGGGAGCTTAACGGGCTCAAGCGATTTATCACATCCGGCCGCACAGCGGACATCCTTGTCGTCATGGCCACAACCGGCACAAACGATAAGGGAAGGAAAGAAATAAGCGCATTTCTTCTCGATCAGGCGCAGATCCAGCCGATTCGGAAGATCGCGACCTGCGGCTTGCGCGCAAGCGAGACAAGCGAGTTCAAGCTAGTGGGGGCAAAGGGGGAACTTCTGGGCGCACGCGGCACGGGGCAGGCGGGTGCCCTTGCAATCCTGGACAAAGGGCGAATCGGCGTGGCGGCAGTATCGCTGGGCCTGGCCCGTGCGGCGCTCGACGCAGCGCTGAAGCACGCGGTCACCCGCAAGCAATTCGGCAAGCGGCTGGCCGACTTCCAGGCGATGCAGTTCATGATCGCTGACTGCGAAACGGAACTTCAGGCGGCGGAGCTCCTGGTCCTGCAGGCGGCAATCCTGGCCACAAAGGGCGTGCGGCACACCACTGAGTCCGCGATCGCGAAGCTATATGCATCGGAAGCCGCGTCGCGCATTTGCAACCGCTCGCTCCAGATCCATGGCGGACTTGGGTATACCCGCGACATTCCGATCGAGCGGTATTGGCGGGATGCACGCCTGAGCGAAATCGGCGAGGGCTCCTCCGAAGTTCAGCGCATCATCATCAGCCGCGCCCTCCTGAAGTCGGCGGATGAGACGCTAGCCTCGGCGCGCTGAACAAGGCTCTTCAACCCCGATCCCCTGGGACCCCCCCGGGGGGGTGGCATTCTTTACATCCAATCTTTCAATGAAATCCCTCACTTCTCTGGAGCGAATCGAAATCGAGGTGCTCACAGCCCGGCAGATCACCTCCCGGTACGACTTCCCCCTGGGAATTCGGAAACCCGAACGTGCCTACCGGCTATTTACGCGAAAGGCCAACCAGACGGTCGGCTTTGTCGCGATCGATGACCGATCGAGGGGTCCAGGCCTTGGCGGCGTGCGGCTGGCCCCGGGCGTCACGCTTCCCGAGGTGTGCGGACTTGCCTCCGCGATGACACTAAAAAGCGCGGCGGCGCTCCTTCCCCTGGGAGGGGCGAAAAGCGGGCTTTTGGGCACTCCAAGCAATCTCACTGGGGCCGGGAAAACGGAGCTCATTGCCCGAGTTGCCGAGGCCCTCTGGCAGATCCCGGAGTACGTTCCCGGGCCTGACATGGGGACCGATGAGAAGGACATGCAGGCCGTCTATGACTTCTTTTCGATGAAAAGCGGGAAACCTCAACACGGCCGCGGCGGCATCGGACGCCCCCCTTCGATGGGCGGATTTCCGATCGACGAATGGGGCCTCACCGCGCACGGCCTCTTTGCAGCCGCAAGGGAGGCCGAACGTCAGATACCGGGGTTTCAAATCTCCGGCTCGCGAGTGATTATCCAAGGCTTTGGGAATGTGGGCCACGCGGTTGCTGCCAAACTTGCGGCTGCCGGCGCCATAATCGTCGGCGCTTCCGACGTCACTTGCGGTCTCTACAATGCAAAGGGCCTGGACATAAATGAACTCTCGGCCGCCCGGCGGCGACCCTATGGCCTTGCCGGCTACCAGGGGGCTACTGACACCCACTTAGTCCCCGAGGCACTGGACAGGCTCCTCGAACATCCCTGCGACATATTGGTTCCCGCTGCTCGGCCCGACATAATTCGCGAGACCAACGCCGGGCGAATTACGGCAAGGCTCATTCTTCAAGGCGCCAACAATCCCGTGCGGCACAGTTGCGAGGGCCAGCTTCACAGGCGGGGAATTGCAAACCTCACGGACTTCATCGTGAACGCGGGAGGCGTCATTGCCGGAGCTGTCGAGCTGAAAGCCGACAGGGATCCGGAATTTAGCCGGAAAATCCGCTCGGACGGCGCTTCGGGCCGGCTGTTTCTGGAAAAGTTGGTTACCCGCGTTGTCGCCGAAAATGTCGCGGAGGTCTTCGGTCGGCAAAAAAGAGCCGGATCTAACATCCTCTGGAAGGCAGCTGCCATGCAGCTGGCAAAGGAGCGGCTAACCTCCGAAAAATTGCGGGTCCTCCCGGAGCTGGAACCCTGATCTGCGTCAGCAATCTGAGACAAAATCGGCCTCTGTCTTGCCACGCACGTCGTCTAGAGTGACGCCGGGTTGAAGCTCGAGAAGCACCAGGCCTTCACCGGCCCGTATCTCAAACACGCAGAGGTCAGTTATGATAAGGTTAACTGCGCCGCGGCCAGTAATGGGCAGGCGGCAGCGCCGCAGGATCTTCGGTTTCCCGTCTTTGGCGCAGTGCTCCATTACGACGACGATGCGCTTCGCGCCCGCCACGAGGTCCATGGCGCCTCCCGGACCCTTCACCATCTTGCCTGGCACCATCCAGTTTGCGAGGTCGCCGTTTTCCGCAACCTCAAGGGCGCCGAGAATCGAAAGGTCTATGTGCCCTCCACGAATCATGGCAAAGGAATCAGCGCTCGAAAAATACGCAGATCCGGGTAGCCCGGTTATGGTCTGCTTGCCGGCGTTGATCAGGTCCGGGTCAACCTCGTCCTTGGACGGAAACGGCCCGACACCGAGGAGTCCGTTTTCCGACTGAAGCGTGACGTTGATACCCGCAGGGATGTAGTTGGCCACGAGAGTCGGAATACCGATGCCAAGATTGACATGGTAACCGTCCCGCAATTCCCGGGCTGCACGGCGCGCCATGAGTTCCCGGCTCGGTGTTTCCTTCCCCGGAGCCGCCGAACCTTGGAGGGTTAGGAATTCGATACGCTTTTGATAGCTTGTACCGTGAATGATCCGGTCGACATAGATACCGGGCGTGTGAACCTGGTCGGGGTCGAGCTCGCCGACCTCGACCAACTCCTCGACCTCGGCGACACAAACCTCGGCGCAGGTCGCAACCATCGGGTTGAAGTTTCGGGCAGTCTTGCGATAGACGAGGTTCCCAGCGCGGTCTCCTTTCCATGCCTTCACAAAGGCCAGGTCGGCGCGAATTGCGGTCTCTAGCACGCATTCCTGATCGCCGACGATCCGAGTCGGCTTGCCCTCTGCCAGCTGGGTGCCTAAGGCCGTCCTGGTATAGAAACCCGGGATTCCGGCGCCCCCAGCCCTGATCCGCTCGGCCAGCGTGCCCTGGGGAACAAGTTCGAGTTCAAGCTCGCCCGCCAGAACTTGGCGCTCGAACTCCTTATTCTCGCCCACATAGGAAGCCAAAACCTTCCTCACCTGCCGGGCCTTCAAAAGAAGGCCCATGCCAAAATCATCGACGCCGGCGTTGTTGCCGATGAGGGTCAGTCCCTTTACGCCGCTCTCGTGCAGCGCAGCAATGAGGTTTTCAGGAATGCCGCATAGCCCAAACCCACCCGCGGCAATTGTGAGGTTGTCGCGGAGCAGACCCGCGAGGGCGGCCTTGGCATTGGAAAATACCTTATTCAAGAATCCAAAGGCTTACGTAACGCTCCATTTCCGGCGGCAAGGGTCTAGCGCCGGTCAGGGCGCTTGAGTGCAAAGGTTTCGCGGGTGGTAGCGTAGTCTTCGCCGCCCAGGCGGCCAATCAGGTCCAGCTTTGAAGAGTCAGGCAGCCCCTCGGGGCCAAGCACCTCGTCCTGGATATGCGCAAGATGGATGCGCCCAAAGATCACGTTGGCCGCGAGCGGCCCTTCGCCTATGTTCACGATCTGGCGCAAGGTGCATTCGAATGCAACCGGGGACGCGGCGACACGAGGGGGGCGAACTCTTACGGAGGGAGCCGGAGAGACGTTGAATGTCTCAAATTCGCTCTCGCCGTAGGGTAGAATCGCCGCGGTCTTGTTCATAACCTCACTTAGGGCGTGAGGCACAAGGTTCACGACAAATTCGGGCAGTAGCTCAATGTTACGCACGGTGTCCTTTTTTCCACCCTCGCGGTTGTTGACGGGGACGAACATGAGCGTGGGCGGGTTGCCTGTAACGCCTTGGAAAAAGCTGAAGGGGGCCAGGTTCGTCCTGCCATCGGGAGACATCGTCGAAACCCAGGCGATGGGCCTTGGAAAGATCGTCCCGGTAATCCATTGGTAGGCTTCGCGGTGCGAGAGGCGTGCGAAATCGACAAGCATGCTTCTCCGACTGGCTAGCCAAGCCAGCTCAGGGGATAATTTGGATCATCGAGCGCCAACGCCTCCTGCGTCAGTTGCAGGGGAAACTGCGTGTCGAACATCACCGCGAGCTCCTCGGTGCGCTGGGCATTCATGCTCTTCAGCGTCGTGCCGGGATGGGGGCCGTGGGGGATGCCCTGAGGGTGAAGCGCGAATGACCCGGGCTCTACGCCCTTTCTTGAGCCAAACTGACCCCGAACATAGAAGAGTACCTCGTCAGCCTCTGTGTTGTCGTGGGCCCAAGGGACACGGATAGCCTCCGGGTGGTGGTCGAGCCAGCGGGGGGCAAATGTGCAAACGACATAGCCCCGGATTTCGAATGTCTGGTGGATCGGTGGCGGCAGATGCACCGTTCCTGTGATGGGCTCAAAATCGTTCGCATTGAATGTGAAGGGGTAGAGGCAGCCGTCCCAGCCGACCACGTCGAACGGGTGGCTCGCCAGGACGACCCGCGTGAGGCGAGAGCGGTCCTTGAGGAGTACGGAAAAACTGCCCTCGCTCTCATCCGGGGTGAGCTCGGAGGGTCCGTGGAAATCCCGTTCGCTATATGGGGCTCCCATTCGGATCTGGCCCTCCGGCATCCGGTAGCGCGCCGGTATGCGGACGGGGTGGGCGGATTCCAGGATGAGATAATCCTCTTCGGCGATGTTATCGGGAACAAGCCGGTAGATCGTACCGCGCGGGATGACGATGTAGTCATCCACCTTGTAGCGCAGCCGCCCGAAGTTGCTCTCAAGCCATCCGGCGCCGCGCCAGACAAAGATTATGTCGTCGTATTGGCCGTTCCTGTAGAAGTCGAATCCTTCGGCCATTGCCGTGGCTGGACGGCAGCGCGAGCAGATCATGTCCTCGTTGAACATGAGCGGGACCCGGCCCATATAGGGATCCCCGCGGCGGGGTAAATTGAAGGACTTCAGGTGATGGTGCCTGAGGGGAAGGGCGCCCGCAGCCTTGGGGGACCATTCGCTAACAAGTTCCACATTCCGCACACGGGTCGGCGGTTTCAGGTGATAGAGGATCGAATAGGCGCGGTCAAAGCCCTCCGTCGTGACGACGTGCTCATAGTGCAGGCCCTCCTCTTTAAAGCTCGAAGCCTTCTCGCGCGGAAACCGAATATGGTGCTTGCGAGGCGTCGTCCCGAGCTTCGCGTAGAAGGGCATAGCCTAGAGCGTCCCGCGTGCAGCCTGTTCGCGCTCGATCGCCTCAAAGAGGGCCTTGAAGTTGCCTTCGCCGAATCCCAAGGCCCGCCCGCGGCGCTGGATCACCTCGAAGAACAGTGTGGGGCGGGTGAAGACGCACTTCGTGAAGAGCTGGAGCAGGTATCCCTCATGGTCGCGGTCCACGAGGATCTTCAGCTTGCGGAGTTCCTCCTTATCCTCATCGATCTTGCCTATGCGCGCGTCGAATTCGGCATCATAGTAGCTGTCAGGCACTTCAAGGAAATCCTGGCCCGTGCGCCGCATCTCGGCAACCGTGTCGACGATGCTGGGAGTCAAGAGCGCGATGTGCTGCACGCCGGGGCCGTTGTAGCGGTCCAAGTATTCCTGGATTTGGGAATTCTGCGAGGACGGTTCGTTGATCGGCATTTTGACCCAACCGTCGGTGGAACTCATCACCTTCGACATGAGGGCGCTTCGGCCGGTGTTGATGTCGAAATGCATGAAGAGATCGAATCCGAAGATGTCCTCGTAGTATTTCACCCACTCATCCATGTGCTCCACGTTGGCCACGACGTGGTCGATCATGGCGAAATTGATGTCTCCCGACTCGAAACCGCCGGGGATGGAGACGTAGCCAGGCGCAAAATCCGTACCGGGGCGGCGCTCGATGAAGGAATGGATCGTATCGCCGTATGCGGCGATGGATCCCGCGGCGAAAAACTCATGCTCATCGAGCTGGCGGACAATCTTAGCGCCCCGCTTTGCCGCCTCTGCAAGGGCGTGACGCGCATCCCTGGTGCGGAAGGCGACATCGCGAACCCCGCAGCCATGTTTTTCGAGATGCCATCGGAGGAAATCCGCCTCCGGCCCGTGGCCCTGCGGCTCCGCAATCAGAAAGTTAACGCGGCCCTGGCCCACGACATGCGCCCGGCGGCCTTTTACTCCTGTCTTCTCGTCGGCGTAAAAACGGCTGTTCATCCCAAACTTGCCGATGAAGTAGTCGCGCCACTGGTCGGCTTTGTCTACGATGAATTCGATGTGGTCGATGCCCTTTAGGCCGAGGGGGTTTGAAACTGTGGGGCGCTCAGTCTTGGGCTCAAAAAAGGTCGTGCTCATAAGAAATATCGCGGGGGTTGGATTGAGGTTACCGCTTACGCTGGCAATCTAACGCGTGTTGCCGTTCGGGTCTATCCCCCAAATGGAGTATTCGCGTCGGGTACGCCTAATCTCTGTTTGCGGAGCCCGCGATGCACCCGTAACATCGGCTGAATGGCATTGCGCCCAGTACTCGGCAACGACTCCGCCAGATTGCTACCCCATGTCCTGGCTATCCTTGAGGATGTCCCCGTCGGCTTGCTTTTACTGGGCGCCGACTTGAGGCCGTTGTGGAATAACGCCGAGGCCGCCTATGACTGTTCGGTCTGGAATCTCGGTGAGCGGCAAGCCAGAGCGCTGAGGCCCGGAAGCCCTTTCCGCGTGCCCAAGCAGATCGAGGAAGGATGCCTTGCGCTCAGGAAGTCTTGGTCCGGCAGAGGATCCCCACCGCATCCACAGGTGGTGAGCGACCACGCCCGCGGCCTGCATGCGCGCATTAAGCTGTATCTTCCCTCGGTCAGGGGCAAGTCGCTGGCGTACCATATTCAGCTCGATTACCGTCGGCCGCGCGGGGACAGGCACCGCCAGCTTTCTCCCGGCACTGTGGCGCTCTTGGCGCGGTTTTCTGCAAGCGAGAGGGAAGTGGCAATTCGCGTCCGCGAGGGCCTGAGCAACCGCGAGATCGCTGCCGAACTGCGTCGAAGCCCTCTGACGGTAAAGAGCCAACTCGACTCAATATTCGAGAAATTGGGCGTAAGTGGAAGAGCGCGGGTGGCCGCGCTTCTAAACCGTTAGGCCTGGCGCCGCGCTCAGTCCCGCCGGTCTACGATTGGTGTTCGAAGGACGCCGAGGCGCTCAATTTCAAGCTCCACCACATCACCGGGTTTGAGCCATCCGCCGGTATTCTCTGGCCCCAGTTCAAGAATGCATCCTGTGCCAACCGTCCCCGAGCCAATCAGGTCTCCCGGAATGAGTTCTGCGTCCCGCGAAGCCTGCGCTATTAGCTGGGGTACCGAATGGTGAATGGTGGCCACGTTACCCCGTGAGAGTTCCTTGCCATTGACACGCGCCGTCATTTCGAGCGTCAGGCGTTCTCCCTCGATTCGGTCGGAGAATTCGTCGATCGTCAGAAGGTAGGGGCCAACAGAGGTTGCGAAGTCCTTTCCTTTCGCGGGCCCAAGTCCTACCTGTACCTCCTTCCGCTGAAGGTCCCGGGCACTCCAGTCATTCAGGATCGTGAGCCCTGCGACGTGCTCCCAGGCATCGGCGGGCTGGATGTTCCTTCCGCCGGTGCCAATCACGATCCCGAGCTCAAGTTCGTAGTCCAGTTCCTGCGAGCCAGCCGGCGCGAACACCGAAGCGCCATGGCCAAGGAGCGCGTTCGGATTTGAGAAATAGAACACGGGAATCTCGTACCAGAGGGGGAGCATTTCCAATCCTCTCTTTGCCCTGGCTGTCTTTACATGCGCCTCGAAGGCATAAAAGTCCCTGAAGGAGGGGGGCCGGACGACGGGCGGCAGAAACAAGAACTCAGCCTCCGTGAGGCATTGGCCGCGGTATTCAGCGGCTCGTCTTACATACAGCGATGGGTGCTCGGAGATGAAACGAAGGGCGGCTTCCATGTCCGCCACCGGTCTTTCGGCTAGGATCTTGAGCTCGATCCATCCGCCGCCCGGCACCTCGACGGCTGGGACTGGCAGGCTGGTTCGGCGGGGCAGAATGCTGGCAAGGCGCATGTCGGGAAGTGCGAGCGAATGTGGCAGCTATAGATGCCGTGCGCGAAGCCAAAGTTGATGCTCGGGGCTGGCTGAATGCGTTTACTCCATTCGGGGGATGGCGCCTTGGAAGAGGTGATGATAGTGTTTGGCGCACTCCAGTCGAAGTCCGTTTATGGCCGACACCAACCCCTCCATCGCTCCGCCTTCTCCCAACGCGACATCCGCCGATGCCAATGATCCGCGCTGTGTTCCCATCAAGCTTACGGCACCTATCCCAGTGGGAGACGATTGTGCCTATCCACCCTATACCGATGAGGAACACGCGGTTTGGAGAACGATGTTTGAGCGCCAGGAGGGGCTCCTTCCGGGACGGGCAGCCGATGAGTTCTTGAAGGGTCTCTCCCTCCTCAAGCTCGACCGCGATCGAATTCCGGCTCTCGCCGAGGTTTCTAGGAGGCTACACGAGGCAACCGGTTGGCGCGTGGCCCGGACCCCGGGACTCCTGGATGCCCACGACTTTTTCTCACACCTTGCCCGCAGGGTTTTCCCTTGCACCGACTACATTCGAAGCCGGTCGGAGCTCGACTACACTCCCGCCCCGGATTGCTTCCATGATATTTTTGGCCATACGCCAATGATCATGCATCCTCGCTTCGCTGATTTCTACCAGAAGATCGGCCAGGCTGCGCTGGCATGCAGGGAGGCCTCCACAGAGGAGGCGCTTACTCGCATCTATTGGTTCACCGTTGAATTTGGCCTGATCAAGAACTCCGGGGGCCTGCGAATATTTGGGAATGGCATCATTTCCTCCTATGCCGAGACGTTGCACAGCCTGACAGAGAAGGCGCGGAAGCTGCCTTTCGTTCCGGAAACGGTCGGTGCCACGCCTTACGACATCTGGCATTTTCAGGACACCTTGTTTGTCATCGATTCATTCGAGCATCTTGGAACCGCCTTTGATTGGTGGTGCCGGGATCATGTGCGGGGGTAGGGGCCTTTGGGCATGATCGA
>Ga0302325_10023347_pt1 | contig 12895 bp, 13 predicted proteins | sample Palsa_T0_2_FD_201948 | JGI IMG/M metagenome (GOLD analysis project Ga0302325, IMG submission 201948) | Peat permafrost microbial communities from Stordalen Mire near Abisko, Sweden - Palsa_T0_2 | ecosystem: Environmental > Terrestrial > Soil > Palsa > Peat permafrost | place: Sweden: Abisko... | reverse complement strand
CTGGATCCGAAACGCCAATCAATCCTGCAAATTGTCCATCCACCGCGACTAACATCACCGTCTCACCGACGGCATGAAACTGTGCGATGTCCGCCGTTTGTGCAGTGGTGTCCGCGCCGACGAGCTGCATCATGGCGGCGTTACCCAGCGCGATCGTCTTTCCATCGACTTTTCCGCGCACTCCTTTGCCGGTCACCGATTCAAATTCCGCGGCCACGAGCGTCGGCGCCGCATGTTCTGTCGCGTAACTCGTGATCGCCCGTGCCAGCGGATGCTCACTCAAGTTCTCCAAAGCCGCACAATACGACAGCACCTCTGCCGCTTTGAAGGCGGGCACCACAACCAAACGTTGAACCTTGGGTTGGCCCTCGGTCAGCGTACCGGTCTTGTCGATGACTACTGTGTTCACCTTCTCCATGATTTCGAGGGACTCCGCGTCCTTAATGAGTACCCCTTCCTGGGCTCCACGCCCAACCCCGACCATGATCGAGATCGGCGTGGCAAGCCCCAACGCGCAAGGGCATGCGATGATTAGTACGGACACCGCGACAAGGAGCGCGTTGGCCAGCGCAGGAGGCGGCCCGAACGCTGCCCAGACGATGAATGCCACCACCGCAATTGCGAGAACAGCCGGCACAAACCAGGCGGAGACCTGATCGGCGAGCTTTTGGACGGGCGCGCGCGTGCGGCCGGCCTCGTTGACCATTTGAATGATGTGCGAGAGCAACATGTCGGAACCGACTCTCTGAGTGTTCATCAGGAAAGAACCCGTTTGATTTAGCGTGCCCGCGGTTACGCTACTGCCCGGCACCTTTTCCACCGGCATCGGTTCGCCGGTAATCATCGACTCATCGATGTTCGACCGCCCTTCGGTGATGGCTCCGTCAACTGGCACTCGATCACCCGGCTTCACGCGAAGCGAGTCGCCTACCCGTACTCGATCCAAGGAGATATTTTCTTCGGCCCCGTCCGCCTTGACGCGTCGGGCGGTAGTTGGTGTGAGAGCGAGCAAGGATTTGACGGCTGCGTTAGTTCGCGAGCGTGCTCGCAGCTCCAATACCTGGCCCAAGAGCACTAGCGTTGTAATCATCGCTGCAGATTCAAAATAGAGGGGTGCCACGCCATTTATCTTGAAAGCCGTTGGCAAGAGTTGTGGCCAAATCAGCGCGATCACACTGAAGGTCCACGCGGTGCCTGTCCCGATCCCAATCAGGCTGAACATGTTGAGCCGCCGATGCACGAAAGAGGACCAAGCGCGTGTAAAAAAGGGCGATGCTGCCCAAAGTACGACCGGGGTGCCGAGTGCAGCCTGAACCCACCTGAGCGAATTGACCCCGAACCATCGGTGCAGGTTAATTGCCGGCATGTAGTCACCCATGGTCACCAGAATTAGTGGCAATGTGAGGCCGAAGCTGATCCAGAATCTTCGGCTCATATCATCGCGCTCCGAAGTGTCCTCAGTTTTGGTGCCCGCAAGAGGTTCAAGAGTCATGCCACACTTTGGGCACGATCCAGGTCCCTGTTGTCGCACTTCAGGGTGCATCGGACAGGTGTAGATCATATCGATATCAAGGGGGCCCGAAGTGGAGGCAGGGGTTGTGAGGACCGTAACATCGGAACCCTCGACGCGCGCAATGGGTTGCGATAATGCAGGAGTGCCCGCCAACTCGTTAGATTCCGCCTTGATCATCTTCAGCTCCCCGAGTTGTCCGTTCCACCCCCAACTTAAGGGTTCTCAGTCGGCGCGTATGTACGCCGTCGCACGGACGGGACTTCGGCAAGTACGCATGCTACTTGACCGCGTTGAGGGAGAATGTCATGCAGGCGATGGTTCTTATGAAGCTCAAGGTACCCCTCGTATGGACGCATCTCGCGGACCCGAGCCCGGGCCAGGGCGAAATTCGGGTGAGGGTCTTGGCCTGCGGCGTCTGCCGTACGGACCTGCACGTGGTCGATGGCGAGCTGCTTGATCCGCAGGTGCCAATCATTCCCGGTCACGAGATTGTGGGCCAAATCGATGCGATCGGCGACGGGGTTCAGGGCTTGCAAATGGGTGAGCGCGTCGGCATCCCGTGGCTCGGACACACATGCGGGGTATGCCCCTATTGCCGAATGAATCGCGAGAATCTGTGTGATCGCCCACTATTTACCGGATACACGCGTGATGGTGGGTATGCCACTGCGACGATCGCCGATGCGCGCTTCGCGTTTCCTCTCGGTCACGCTGGCAGCGACGTTGCGCTTGCTCCGCTACTCTGTGCGGGATTGATAGGCTGGCGTTCGCTGGTCATCGCCGGAGAGGGGAAGAAACTCGGCCTCTACGGGTTTGGGGCGGCGGCGCATATATTGGCGCAGGTTGCCAAATGGCAGGGCCGTTCGGTGTATGCATTCACGCGGCCGGGGGATGCCCATACGCAAACCTTTGCCTTAAGCCTCGGCGCCACATGGGTGGGCGGATCCGAAGAAATGCCGCCGGAGCCGCTCGATGCGGCAATCATATTTGCGACCGCTGGCGATCTCGTCCCCTATGCGCTCAAGGCGGTGCGCAAGGGGGGGCGGGTCGTTTGCGCCGGCATCCATATGAGCGACATTCCGAGCTTTCCCTATCGTGACTTGTGGGAAGAGAGACAACTACTGTCGGTCGCAAATCTCACGCGCCAGGATGGCATCGATTTTCTGCGCCTCCTACCCCAAATGGGTATTACCACCAAAATCACCGTTTACCCACTGCAGCAAGCCAACCAGGCGCTTGCTGATTTGCGTGCCGGCCGATTCGAAGGCGCCGCGGTCCTTACGCCGTGAACTCCCGGTGTGGGATAGCGAACAGACGCCTGTATTGGAAGCGAGCATGATTGCGTTTTCTTGATCGACTTCACAGTGGGTGATCTATGTTACGCAGCATACGAGACATGGAGCACTACTCCATTGGCGCGACTGATGGCGTCATCGGTAAAGTACAAGACTTCTACTTCGACGATGAAGCGTGGGTGATTCGATACCTCGTCGTAGAATCAGACGCATGGCTTTCACACCGCAAGGTGCTGATTTCACCTTTCGCGATCGGTCAGCCGGACTGGTCGAAAAAGATATTTCCCGTGTCGATCACACAGACCCAGGTCAGAAACAGCCCCGACATTGACACCAACAAGCCGGTTTCGCGACAACACGAAATGGGCTATCTCGGCTACTACGGTTATCCAAACTACTGGGGAGGCGGCGGCCTTTGGGGAGCAGGTCTTTATCCCGACATTTTGCAGGCGGGTTTAGGGGACGACGGCTCCAACGCCGAACACCGAAGTGCTCGATCTCTGAAAGCGGGCGCCGGAATCAGATCGCTCGCAGCTCGGGGTCTGCATGACAACCCTCATTTGCAAAGTGCGAATGCGGTCATGAGATATTACGTTCATGCAACCGATGGAGACATCGGGCATGTGGATGGCCTGCTGGTGGAGGAAAAGACATGGGCCATTCGCTACATCATCGTGAATACGAGCAATTGGTGGCTCGGGCATAAGGTTCTCATTGCGCCGGAATGGATCAATGATGTTTTTTGGGCAGAGTCAATGCTCAAGGTGGATTTGACTCGTGACGCAGTGAAGGCATCGCCTTTGTATGATTCGGCGATTCCCCTCAATCGGGAGCTAGAAACTGGAATCTACGAGCACTATGGGCGCGACGGCTATTGGCCGCAGCGTGCAACGCACGAAGGTGCCGCATCGCGACTGTAGTAGTGGTGGTCAACAGACGCACGTTGTCTAAGGAAATAGGACCCGGTTGAAGCCGTCGTTCTCACTTGGATGCTGGTTCGCTGGGGACACTGTCATTGCTTGCTGAGACTGAGAGAGGGTAGCTTCTGTCGTCTCCTGCGCTTTGGTGCACGTCAGCACGGAGCGCGCTTTGATGGCATTCCCGGCGGATTTAACTAACGTCGCAGGTGCTTTGTTCACTGATTCCACGGGGTTAAGGCTTACAACTCAAACACGAGTGATTCCGAATGGCGCGAAGTGAATGCTGTTGCAGTGCAGCAGCCGAATGAGGCGGCTACTCGAACGCCTTGATGAGCGTCTCAAGCTGCGTTCGAAGTGATTTGTCGTGCGCTGTGACCGGCGGAATTTCGCGATCGATTCTCAATAACGAGTAAACAGCCGTCTGCGCTGCGCGTACCGAGTATTCGACGGTAAACACCACATCGCTTTCTAGTTCAACGAACTGACTCACGAAGGCGATATTCTTCGTGTCGTGCGGAACGGGCAGGGGGCGATCGCCGTGCCCGCGTGGCATGAACATGCTTGTGATGTAGGGCATTCTGCAAGGAATACAGTTGGCGGTCGCTATGGTCTCAAGATCAAATCGTAGATGACCGCACAATTCCTGCAATATTTCGGTTCCGTTGCAATCCGCCATCGACTTAGGAACGAAATCGCCGATTCGGTCGGGAAAAAGGCTATATCCCCAAAATACTTGGACGTCAGCAGGTTGGTTGATGAAATGGGGTTGATGCGCCAACACAATTGACATCAACCAACGGGAGTCCTTGAACGTTACCAGTCCTCCTGTGCCGGCCTCGTTGCCGGTGAATTCGTGCATTCTTTCGAAGAAGTACGGATTTTTTAGCGTGATCGTGAATGATTCCCAACAGGACTGCGCGATGCAGCTGTTAAACGGCGCTGGAGCGCCGAACTGCGTGCGACCCTCTGCGAGACATTCCCAAAGATTCCAGCCGCTACTATCGGCCTTTCCCAGCTTGATAGGGGCGCTCGTCATCGACCCGAGGCTAGACGCATCAGTCATCGAGCCGTTTTGGACGAAAACCAGATCGTTGTCATTCACGGCGACCGTTTCACTTGCGTCTGTTCGACTGCAATGCAGAGCGGTTACCACGAAACGGCCGCCTTCGTACTTATGATCGAGATCTGTGACTCGACAACCGGTGATCAAGTTGACGCCGTGCGCTTCGAGCCATGTCTGCAACGGCAATACCAGTGAATCGTACTGGTTATAAATGGTGCGCTTGACACCTGCGAGCGTCTCGATGCGGGAGAATTCGAGCATGAAGCGATGTAGGTAACGCTTGAATTCGACGGCGCTGTGCCAAGGCTGAAAGGCAAACGTCGTGGCCCACATGTACCAAAATGCAGTCTCGAAGAATGGCGGTGAAAGCCATTCAGTTATTCGGCTCGACCCCAACACATTCTCGTCGGCGTTACTGAGCTTTAATAGTTCAATCCGGTCCTGCATGGAGAACCCCATTGAGGCTACCGGTACAATTGCGCGACGTCTATCGACGAGTCTTGCCCTCGAGTGAGATTTGTACTTTTCGTTGAAGTCAACCGTTTCGTCGTAAACTGATTTGTTCTCGTCGGTCAGTGAGGGAATCGATTTGTACAGATCCCACGTGCACTCGTAGTTGTCGGTCGTCAGCATCCGGCCGCCGCGCATTGAATATCCTTGGTCGGAGTCACCTGCGCCGTCTAGGCTCCCACCCATCAAGGAGGTCGCTTCGTAGATCGATATATGCTCACCAGCGATGCCACCATCGCGGATCATGAATGCAGCCGCAGCGAGTGAGCCGATCCCCCCACCTATTAGATAAGCCTTTCGCTCACCAGAGGACATATGTTTCTCGTACGAGCCCTGACTCAAGTGGGTGATGGTCCGCATAGCCCTGCTTTTGCCCGAAGGTCTCCCCGCAGACGGCAGCAGGAACTTTTGTCAGATGATCGGACACCGGTTACAGGCGATAAAAAGTGATAAGCAGCTCTTGCAATGAATTCCGAAAGTGACGATTGACGGGCAATTGAAACCCGCATCCGGGGCCGTTCACACTTGGACATTACGGTCGGCGACTGTCGCGGTCTGTGCGGTGGGTTACGCAGACAGACCTCATTTTAGGGGCGGGCGGCGCATCCCGTGCTCTCTAGTTCGCCGTAACGTCGGGCATACTGCCTGTCACTACGCACGATAGCGGACGTAGCGTCGGCTATGGGGTGCACGTGCTCAGTGCAGCGCACGATTGCCTACTGGCTCTGTTTACGCGAAATATCATCGGATCTTCGATTACTGCCCGATGCATTGGCCAGTTAACAAGGCGTCGACCAGTTAGAACCTGCTATGTGCGCTGTCAGACTGTAGCGACCAATTCCACTGTGTAGACTCAGAGTCTAGCGCTCCACGGGAGATGTGTTTGCCCGCCGTCCTGACTCAAGATCGCGCCCACGCTGACCACTTTTATGTCACGCATGAGTTCCTGGCATACATGTTGGGGGTGCGTCGCGTGGGTGTCACCACAGCCGCCGTCGCACTGCAGCGCCTCGGGCTGATCGAGTATCGCCGCGGCGAAGTTGCTGTGCTGGATCGTCGCGGTCTTGAGGCAGCGGCGTGCACCTGTTATGCCGCCGATAAGAAGGCCTATATCGACGTAATACACTAGGCAGGGTGACGAGGCATTCGTTGTGACAACCACGCTAGCTCGCACTGGGCGTGAATTGACTGGCGCGGTGGTCAATTGAGCGTCGTCACGCACGTTGGTTCGTGGACTCGGCCGGACTAAATTTGCCGCTCCAAGAATGCCGGCTGCGGTGGCTGTAGTCTGCGAGCTGTGGTTGCCGAAGAATTCGGTGCTTCCGCAAGTTTTTGATGACTTGCTTGAGTCCGGCCCGGAGTGAAGATGATCGATTGGATTGAGACATGTCTGTTTGCGGCCGCAATAGTGTTCCTGATTTGCGCCGTCACGCCCCGACTTCGCGCGTATCGTTCCTTGTTTTTGGGCGGCTTTGTGCTCATGTTGAGCACGGCTCTGTTTCGGCGACGCGACAATTTACTCGGAAAGTATCTTTTCAACGGAGCGGCCGGGACGATCCAGTTACCGGCTGAACTCTTCGGAATAGCGTGGTGGATTCTGGGCGCGTGGCTCGTCAGAAGTCTACTCACGCTGATCCTGCGCCGTACCCTGTTTCCGAATGACAATCAGCCTCATGCGCGGCGTCTTTTTGCCGATCTGGCATCAGGTCTCGTCTACGTCGTAGCATTTGTCGGCATCATGGACACCGTGCTCAAGCAACCTATTTCAACCGTGCTCGCCACGTCCGGTGTGCTCGCCATCGTACTGGGTCTAGCCCTCCAAAATACCCTGGCCGACGTGTTCTCGGGTATCGCCATTAACGTCGAGCGTCCGTTCGGCGCAGGCGACTGGATCACTATGCCCGATCACGTGGAGGGCCAGGTCATCGAAATCAATTGGCGCGCCACTAGGATCAGGACGTCGTCCAACGACATTGTTGTGATTCCCAACAGTGTCATCGCAAAGGCCGTCGTCACCAATCACCGCCGCTTGAACGACCCCCATTTGTGCGCATTGCGAGTCAAAGTTGATCACACTGTGCCGCCGATGCGCGTGATCGATACGCTGCAAGCGGCGGCGGGCGGCAGCGCAGGCATCGCGCCTGACACTTCTCCCGTTGCCTATGCATGCGAATTTATTGATTCACTGATCGTCTATGAGATTTGCTTTGGCGTTGACGACTTTGCTTTGACATCTACGGTACAGTCTGAAGTGATAAGGCAAGTGGCCGATGCCTTTCAAGGCGCTGGAATACCTATCGGCACTGCAGCAATGGACGTGCGGATCGTTCGTAATGGTGTCGATGCGCACCCGAAACGAGTGGCAGCCATCGTGGGCGCCGAGTCGTCTGCTAGTTGACGCCCGCATTATATAAATGAGACCCGGCTCAAGCCGATATCCGCGGCACGCCGGGCCGCGGAGAAAGTTACTCCATCCGACCGATATGAAGCCTGCGATCAAGCCTAAACCACGATTGTCATGTGCCGTTTTGCAATAGCCTCCACCTCAGGGGCGGTTAGCGCGGACAGATCAGCTGTTTCGGTAGCCTTGACCCGGCGTGAAATGGCTACGTGGTGCTTCTTCAGATATTCCTCGAGGACTCCAACGGCGCTGCTTTTGCCGGTTCCGTGACCAATCAACACGATCTCGTTTGCCGGCACCAATGCCGTGGCGATTTCCTCATAGAAGGATGTCTCTTCCGGAACACGGTCGCCTTGGTAGTGGGCCTCCTTTCGATGAACTAAATGATGGTGAAAGTGGTGAGGATCGTAGGGCTCGATGGTAACTTCGTCTGTCGGACGGCTCTCGCCGAGATCCCGAAAAATGTGCGCTGCGTGGTGATCGATAACCGCGACTATTCGACATGGTTGCACAAACTGTGTGGGTGGCGATTCAGATCCGGCCTGTTTAAGGAATCGTCGCAGTCGCGATACCTCGTCGACGCCGATTTCGGGCGTCTGAGGACGTTTGAAGACCTCGCGTTCGGAACCTACTACGAAGGCGAATTCATCCCCTCCCTGTGGCTGAACTTCGCCTAAGTGTCCAATGAGCTCAAGGGCCTCGCTCCAGCGCAAACTTCTCGGTAATTTGCCATGGAGTAAACTCTGGTGGAGTACAGCAAGCTTATGATGAAGGTGGTCGGTCACGAGCCGAAGCCCTGCCCGAGGACGCCATTGAATTGGTCAATCATTGTCGAATTAGCCTCGTTGACGAAGGAGCAAACGTCCGGGCGACGCGGCGACGGTTTCGTCTCCGTGTCGGGGAACCCCCATATCAGTCCACCACCGTGTACGAACTACGCGCCGCCGTCTGTGCGCCATCGTACGGACGATCGCAATCGTGACGAGCACTTCCTATGCCGCATGGCCGCTATCAATACTGCGCACGAGGGATACATGGCACAGCGGACAAGGGGGTCAGAATCCATGACGACGCAGCTAGGCTGCGCGCCGCTGTTTCAATGGTCTGACCCGATCACCCAGGTTCAGCCCGCGAATATCCGCGGATTCGAGGGTGCGTCTTGCACCGCACCGCTCGAGAATCCTTCGAATGTACGGAAGCAGACATGCTCAACTGGTCGTTGGACGATCAGGACATGGAAGCGCAAGCAGACGTGTTTGCCTCGTACCTGTTGATGCCATTGCCTGATTACCGCCAGCAGGTGTGGAGAGCGGTCGACTTGGACGTCATGCGCCACTGCGCTGACCGCTACGGGGTGTCGGTTACCGCCGCGATTTTGAAATGGCTGAGCTATACCGAAGAAAAGGCCATCGTTGTCATGTCGATCGACGGCTATATGAAATGGTCTTAGTCGAGCACCCCAGCCTTTAAGTCGGGCGCGTTCTTCCGAACTCGCACGAGTGCCGGGATGGAAAATGCGTACGCGCCGCACGCCGGACACTCGAAGTACTGCAAGAGCTGACGACTCTCGGTGCCGGTAAGTTTCGACACCGCGCAAACCGGGCATTTATTTTCCAGAGCGAGATATCCCTTCCGCTGAGTTGTGATGAGCCGCTCGTCGGGACCACCCGCACCCGAGGAGCACCTGGCTCGGACTTATCAGGCCGCCTGGTGCAGCGGCTTTACGTTGGGCGGTTTCTTCTGGCTCGCCACCCACAGATCGTGCTGTCCCTGAAGGCTCACCCACAGCTGCGCCTCGGTCGCGAAGACCGCCGCGAGCCGGATAGCCATATCCGCCGTCACGCGCGCGCGGCCGTTGACGATCCCGGATACGTGCTTGCTGGTGACACCGAGCGCTTTTGCCGCATCGAGGATCGACACATTCAAGGGCTTCATGTACAGATCACGAAGAATCGCGCCGGGATGCGGCGGATTGTGCATCGGCCCTTTCCTAGTGATAGTCGCCATAATCCACCTCCACTGCGTGCCCCGCCTTGAAGCGGAAGATCACGCGATAATTCTCATCCACCCAAACCGCATAGCGCCCGGCGGGCTTACCCTTGAGCGGGGGCAGTCGCAGGCCGGGGGCGTTCATCTGCCCGGCGTGCGTTGCGATGTCCAGCAATCCCAGGCTCAGCTGCAGTCGTGCGGTATGTTTCGGCTGAAGCTTGCGAGCACTGCCGGTGCTGAAGAGCTCCGACAGTCCCTTGTGTTTAAAGCTCTTGATCATGCGGGGTCACTATAACCAGACTGGTTATGCCACGCCACACCGGAATGGTTACGGGGCGTGACACCACTCACAGGGCCGGCCTTTCACCCGCGGCCTGGGCCGCGCACAGGCGCTCCGCTGGCCGGCGCCCGGAGCATTCGATCCAATCTATCGGCGAGCGTGCCAGCGGCCGGCTTGACTGCAATGCTGTAGATCTGCGGCGGCAGGGCGGGGGAGAGCGCATTCAACGTCGCCCGGATGATGGGGCACACCCGCTCGGCACTGGTCGATCAGGTGTACGCGCACTCGATGCAATCAGGGATGGCGAGCGTCCCCGAGAGCGTGACCGCTCGAGCGCTCGGAACGAAGCTGCAGCTGCGCGTAATCGAGGGCGGTGCGCGGGACGTTAGACAGCCGTTAGATGACGGGACGATTGCAGTGGTCGATTCGGCGCTAACTGCTTGATTTATTGGCTCCCCGGGACGGATTACTCGGCGCTGCGCGCCTCGCCCCTTCGGGGTCGCCCTAAAGGGCGATCGCCGCCGCTGCGCGGCGTCGTCGAACCGGGCTTGTTTTCTGTCGGCGGTTCGAATTAGGGCCGACGAGTCGGAGAACGAGGTCGGCCTCAATTGGAATTTTTTGAAAATTGGCTCCCCGGGACGGATTCGAACTGCCGACCAACGGATTAACAGTCAGCCAGGGAGCCCTTCGACCATAATCCACCGTCAATGATTGCCCTCGGATCCTCATCGAATTTCCCAGATATAACAGACTTTGCTAAAGCATGTTATACTTTGGCTAGGGTCGAATGAGGGGCCGATGAACGTCTCGTTGACAGCAGAGCTCGAGAAATACGTGCGGGGCAAGGTCGCGTCCGGTCTCTATAACAATGCTAGTGAAGTGATCCGCGAAGCTTTGCGCCTTCACGTCGAGAATGAAAGGGCACCGCCTACGAGGCGTGTCCGTGAATCGCCTAGGAAGGACGACATCGTTGCCGAACTCGCTGCGCTCGAGAAGCCGTTGCGCCAGCGTGGACTCGCGTCGCTCGCGCTTTTTGGGTCGGTAGTGCGCGGCGCAGCTCGCCCCGACAGTGATATCGACTTGCTCGTGGATGTCACCTCCGATGCGCAATTCAGTTTGATCGATCTGGTCGCAGTGAAGGATTTCCTAGAGGATCAGCTCGGACGCAAGGTCGATGTCGTCACAAGAGGGGGGCTCGAACCCGCCATTCGGGATCGTGTTCTTCGCGAGGCTGAAGCCGTGTTCTGATGGAGAAAGACCCGGCGATCTATGTCCGTCACATTCTCGAGGCGATCGCCAACATCGAGACGGATATTATGGGGTATGACTTCGAGAGATTTCGGGCGGATCGGCGCACACGACAGCTTGTAGAGCGAAATCTTGAGATTTTGTCGGAAGCCAGCCGCCGCCTTCCCAATGAATACAAGGATCGGGAAGTGAAAATCGCCTGGCGCGCAATCGCCGGTATCGGCAATGTCCTGCGGCACGATTACCATGAAACCTATCCAACCATCCTCTGGGACACGTGCCAGAAGGACTTGAAGCCGCTCGCAGATGCTGTCGTGCGCATCGGTGCAGTTATCGCCGGCACCAAATGATTCCTAAGTTTCAGCTGGTACGGCAAACACCCGGCAGGTCACCTATGTCTCCGTCGGTATAAACCGTTACCGATGTGCCCGGAACGGGCCCTTGAACAATTGGCTCCCCGGGACGGATTACTCGGCGCTGCGCGCCTCGCCCCTCCGGGGTCGCCCTAAAGGGCGATCGCCGCCGCTGCGCGGCGTCGTCGAACCGGGCTTGTTTTCTGTCGGCGGTTCGAATTAGGGCCGACGAGTCGGAGAACGAGGTCGGCCTCAATTGGAATTTTTTAAAAATTGGCTCCCCGGGACGGATTACTCGGCGCTGCGCGCCTCGCCCCTCCGGGGTCGCCCTGGCGGGCGATCGCCATCGCCGCTGCGCGGCGCTGTCGTCGAACCGGCTTGTTTATGTCGGCGGTTCGAATTGACGCGTCAAGCGGCCCATACGCGGCTGCGTTATTCAAATTTTTTAAAAATTGGCTCCCCGGGACGGATTCGAACCGCCGACCAACGGATTAACAGTCCGTCGCTCTACCACTGAGCTACCGGGGAATGCAGAGGAGGCGCGGATTGTCGGGAAGCCGCGTACCGAAGTCAAGGAATCAGATGTTCGGCGATGACGTGGGACAGGTAGAGCGCTTCCATCAAGCCGGTACAACCTGAATTTTTATGTTTCATGCGAAGGCGAGCTTGACCGCGTGGTCTCGCACGTCGCCGGGCCAGTCGGCCACGAGACCATTGAGCCGCTCGCGATCGTTCGCAAACAAGGCGCGCGAGGCCTCCTCGAAGTTCGGCAGATTACCGGCCATGGCTGACATGAAGTGATAGGCCGCCTCCTGTCTCTGGCGCCTTTGATCTGTGTCCTGGTTTGCCCGCCGTGCCGTCTCGACCAACTTGCGGATCGCCACCGATGCGCCGCCGGGCTGTGAGCCCAGCCATTGCCAATGGCGGGGTAGTAGCGTCACCTCGCGGGCGACCACTCCGAGCTTTGGCCGGCCACGCCCACGGGGCAGCGGTGGCGGGGCAGGGTGGGCGAGCCGAGCCAGAATTTCGGCATCGCTGCCGCGGTTGTCTATGTCGATGGCGCGGCCGGTGCTATCGCTGTAGATCAATACCGGCTGTTGCGTACCGCGGTCGATCGCCTTCTTGGCGGCAAGCGCTACGACATCCAAAGGGCCGGAAGCGAGTCGTTTCGAGCCTATAAATGCAGTGAATTCAATCGGCTGTGAATCATTCATCGAAATTATCTTATGTTGTATCAACGGTCAAATAATACCCGGATGAAAATCCGCGGTCAATATTATCCGGATATTATTGTGAGGAAAGTCTTCGGAGAGACAGCGCCAG
>Ga0302325_10023345_pt1 | contig 12895 bp, 11 predicted proteins | sample Palsa_T0_2_FD_201948 | JGI IMG/M metagenome (GOLD analysis project Ga0302325, IMG submission 201948) | Peat permafrost microbial communities from Stordalen Mire near Abisko, Sweden - Palsa_T0_2 | ecosystem: Environmental > Terrestrial > Soil > Palsa > Peat permafrost | place: Sweden: Abisko... | reverse complement strand
GGCGGCTGCCCTTGCCCACGACCGTGATCTCGCCGCGCCGCCAGTCGACGTCGTCCAGGCCGAGCCCGGCGACCTCCCCGGCCCGCAGGCCCATCCGGGACAGCATCAGCAGGACCGCCCGGTCCCGGCGCCCGGTCCCGGTGGCCGGGTCGCAGGAGTCCAGCATCGCCTGAACCTGCCCGGGCTCCAGCGCCTTCGGCAGGCCGGCCAGCGCATGCCCGGCCGGCGACGGCACCGCGCCCGCCAGCGGGGCGGCCAGGACGCCGCCGGCGTGCAGGAAGCGGAGCAGCGACCGCAGCGCGGTCACGATCCGCTTGGCCGACCGCGGCTGCTTCCGGGCCCGGTCCAGCACGAAGGCCCGCACCTCGCCGGCGGTCAGCTGCCCCAGGTCCAGGTGCCCGCCGCGGTCGAGTGCCCGCTGCTGCAGGAACGGGCGGGCCAGGCGGACGTTCAGCCCGACCGTCGCCGGTGCCAGGCCCCGCTCGGACGCCAGGTAGGCCGCGAACCGGTCCAGCAGCAGGCTCGTCTCCGTTCCCGGTTCCGCCGGCGGAAGCGGTGCCGCCCCCAGCCCGCGGAGATAGCCCAGCAGAGGGCCGAGTGCCTCGGTAGTCCGCTCGTTCGCGTATCCCGCCCGGCGGCGGGCCGCGAAGTACCGCTCCGCCGCCGGCATGCCCAGATCCTGCGCGGCCAGGCCCTCAGCGGTCAGCCAGCGGCTCAGGTGAGCGGTCAGCCGTATCTGGCAGGCCGCGGTGAGCGGGGTATAGCCGAGCCGGAACAGCTCGGCCCGGAACCCGTCCGCGTGTTCCGCGAGCGGCCCGGTCACCTTCGCCCAGCACGGTTTCGTCTTCGCCATCATGAACTCCCCTTCCGGACGTCTAGCGCGTCCGGAGAGAAGAATCAGCCCCTGACCTGGGAAGAAACCGGAAGCAGGCAGCCGCTAGGCTGGGATTATGCCGACATCCCGGCAACGCCGGCCAAGCTCGCAGCGTGCTTACAGCTCCTGGTCGGCATAACGGGCAAGTCAGCATAAGAGGCAGAGCTGTACCTGATCCGGCAGCGGATGCTGTCGGGCAGGCTGGCCAAGGCCGAGCGGGGCGAGCTGGCGGTCCCGCTGCCGATCGGCTACGTCCGCCGCCCGTCCGGCGAGGCCGTCCTGGACCCGGACGAGCAGGCACAGCACGTCGTCCGGCTGGTTTTCAGCGCCTTCAGCAGGCTGGGGACCATCAACGGGGTGCTGCGCTACCTGGTCGGCCATGACGTCCAGCTGCCGGTCCGGGTTCATGCCGGCCCGTCGAAGGGGGAGCTGGAGTGGCACCGCCCGACCCGGGAGACGCTGCAGAACATGCTGCACAACCCGGTCTACGCCGGCTACTTCGCCTGGGGACGCCGCCAGGTCGACCAGCGCCGCAGGGTACCCGGCCGGCCCGGCACCGGCCGGGTGGTGAAGGGAAGCGCCGAGTGGCTGGTCCTGCTGCCCGGCCGGGTGCCTGCCTACCTGTCTGAGGAGGAGTACGAGGCGAACGTCGCCCGGATGGCCGCCAACCAGCAGAAGGCCGCCGCGCCGGGCGCGCCGCGGGACGGGGCGGCGCTGCTGTCCGGGCTGCTGCGCTGCGGCCGGTGCGGTGGGCACCGGATGTCGGTCCGCTACCCTGACGGCACCGGCAGGGCGCGCTCGGTGCACGGCTACACGTGCTCGTTCTACCAGGCCAACTACGGGACCGGCGGGTCATGCCAGCACGTCTCCGGGCCTGCCCTTGACGGCTATATCGCCAGCCAGGTCCTGCAAGCGGTGGCTCCCGCCGCCCTGGAGGTCTCCATGGCCGCCGCCGTCCAGGCCGAGGACGAGCGTGCCATGCTGGACAGGCTCTGGCGGCAGCGGGTCGAGCGCGCCCGCTACGCCGCTGACCGCGCCCGCCGCCAGTACCAGCTCGCCGAGCCGGAGAACCGCCTGGTCGCCCGGCAGCTGGAAGCCGGCTGGGAGGCGGCGCTGGCCGAGACGGCCCGGCTGGAAGCGGACTACCAGCGGTTCACCGAAGAGCAGCCGGCCACGCTCACCACCGCCGAACGCGCCGCGGTCCAGGCCCTGGCCAGCGATCTTCCCCGGGTCTGGCGCGCCCCGACCACCACGCAGGCCGACCGTAAGGAGCTGCTGCGCATCCTGATCCAGGACATCACCGTGAACGTCGCCGGGGACAGCGAGATCGTCGACGTGACCATCACCTGGGCCGGCGGCCACCAGAGCACCGGACAGGCCGTCCGCCCCGTCGGGCGCCTGGACCAGCTGTCGTACTTCCCCGCGCTTCTCGCCCGTGTCACCGAGCTCGCCGAAGCCGGCTGGAACAACAGGCAGATTGCCGGCGTCCTGAACTCCGAGGGATTCCGGCCGCCTAAGCGGACCAGCCGGTTCACCGGCGAGCAGGTCCGCGCCCTGGTTACCCAGCGCGGCATCCGCCGCCAGCACAAAGGCCGGCCAGCCGTGCTCACCAGCCTGCCGCCCGGCGAGTGGTCAGTACCCTGCCTGGCCGCCGAGCTGGGCATGCCCGTCCCCACCATCTACACCTGGATCTACCGCGGCTGGATCACCGCCCGCCACGCCCCCGGAACCAGGAACTGGATCATCACAGCAGATGACCAGCAGATAAGAGAACTACGCGAGCGCAGGGCACGCCCGCCCGGCTACTGCACCCGGACCCGATGGGCACCGCCCGAACAACAAACCGGCGACAGCCAAGGAGCACAACCATGAAAAAGCAGCACAGCTTGACGGGCACCAGCGGTGGCCAATCTCGTATGCGCACCTACGACCGTAGACGCCCCGCGCCCAGACGGCGACCGACCCACCGCCGGCATCCCGATCGCTCAGTCTTCGAGTACATCCAGGTGGCCGCCATGTAGCCGCTAACCTGAGCAGCTCGCACCACGACCTCACCAGGCGCGAACTTGGAAAGGGCCCTTAACGACGCCGATAACTGAATGCGCGCTTCTGCCGCGGATGGTGTGGCAAGTGTGCTTGCCGGCGGTGTCGGCGGCTCTGCTTCCTCGGGGAAGTGAGTGACTTCAGGGTAGTTTGCGGGGTGAACGGGGCTCAGTGCCGCAGTCCATCCCATGACCATCGGGGAATGCTCATACCCTCGGGAACCTCATTAGTAGACTCGTGGTAGCGCGACAGGGTCGTCGTGGTGGCCCAGGCGAAGTAGTCGTGCAGCACCCGCCGCAGCGGCCCGGCCTCTTCCACGCCGACGTCGTGCATCGCCTGGTCGAAACAGGCGATCGCCCGGCGGTCCATCTCCTCGTGCGCGCCGTTGCCGCTGTGGATCCGCACGACCGAGGTCTCGTCTCCGAACCTGCCGGAGTACATGGCGGGACCGCCGAGGGCCTCGGCCCAGTACGCGGCAAGCCGCCCGGCGTGCTGCGGATGGAATCCATGGCTGAACGCGTGGCTGACTACCTCATCGGCCATCACCCGGCAGTGCCAGGCCTCGGCCAGGCGGAGCAGGCCCTCACTGCCGCCCGCGGCCTCATACACGCTCTGCATGCCTTCCAGAATGCCAGGCCACGCGAGGCGCGGGAAACAGTTGTTCGTGGCGCTGCGGCCGCGGCTTGGTCACAGGCCGAGCACGCGTTCGACGTCTTTCATCAAGGAAGCCGGCAGGGGGCCGACGGGCGGGTCGAGGTCGGTCTTGTTCAGGGTCACCAGGGCGGTGACGTTAACCACTGAGTCTTTCGGGAGGCCCGAGAACACTACCGGCAGGAACACGTTGCCGGGCATGGCGGCCAGGGCCGTGCTGGAGCTGATAACGGCCGCGATGATGGTGTTCAGCCGGCTGGCATTGAAAGGGTCTTGTGCCGTGCCAAAACCTGCACATGGGCGCTGAGGTGGTGTTTCTCGCGGTCATAAGCCTGCTCTGCGGTACTCGCTGATCAGGCCGTGGACGACCTGCCTGCGCTTGATCCGGGTGGTCATATCGATCGGCTGGCCAGATTCATGCAGCGGAGGTCGTTGTTCCCGCGACTGATGCGGCCGATGCTCGTTGTAGTGCCGCGCGTACTCGGCCAGGATCCGCCGGAGGTGTCGTTCGCCGTGGATCAGCAGGTGGTCAAGGCACTCGCGCCGCAGTGTTCCCACATACCGCTCCGCAAAGGAATTTGCCCGAGGCGACCGGACCGGCGCCTTGATGATCCGCGCGCCATTGCCGGTGAACACGTCGTCGAACGCCGCCGTGAACCTGCTTTCGCGATCGCGAATCAGGAAGCTGAACTTGCCGGCGCGTTCACCCAGATCCATGAACAGGTTGCGGGCCTGCTGGGCGGTCCATGCCCCGGTGGGGCGGCCGGTGACGCCCAGGATGTGCACACGGCGGGTCTGGATCTCCATCGCGAAGAACACGTACAGGCGTTGGAGGAACACGGTGTCAACGTGCACGAAGTCGCACGCCAGGATCCCTGATGCCTGAGCGGCCAGGAACTGCCGCCAGGTCGGGGATGCCCGGCGTGGCGCGAGCGTGAGCCCGGCTTCGGCCAGGATCCGCCGGATGGTTCCTGCGCCGATGCGGTGTCCGAGGCCGAGGAGCTCACCTTGGATGCGGCGGTGTCCCCATCGCGGGTTCTGCCTGGCCACCCGTCGGACCAGCTCACGGATCTCCTCCGGGACCGGCGGGCGCCCGGTGGTATTCGGATAGGTCCACTTGTTCCTCACCAGGCGCCGGTGCCAGGCGAGCAGCGTAGCGGGCGTCACGATCCGGTGCAGCCGTAGGTGCCTGGGGAGCAGCCGCGCGAGCGCGGTGATCACAGCGCGGTCGGCCCAGTCCGGTTTCGGGCGGGTGACCTGGCGGCGCAGGACTGCGATCTCATGCCGCAGCACCAAGATCTCTGCATCCTTGGAGGTATCGCTGCGGGCGAGCAGCGCCACCCAGCCGAACAACCGGATCATGAGCAGGTAGAGGAGGCGAATGAACACGACCGCCGAGGATAGAAGCCAAGGTCAGGTGCTCTGCACGAGTTCTGGCACGCCACAGGCATCGACTCAGCCCTCCTTGGCCGACCTCCGTCAACGACCTCAAACCTGAAGACCCTGTTATCCCGTCCGGCTTCATGCGAGGACTAGGCAGTTAGAAAGCGCCGTTGCCGTCGAGGCGGTAGCGGTGAATGCGACGGTGGAGAGTCTTGCGGGATATGCCGAGCGCGAGAGCCGCAGCCGACTTGTTGCCACTGGCTTCGGCCAGTGCTTGCTGGATGGCGTGGCGCTCGATGATCTCCATGCGTGACAGGATCGATGTGGGTGTTGCCGATTGCAGGGGTACCGGGAGATCGACACTGGTGATCACGGCCCCAGGCCGATGTGTCAGCGTTTCCCGGAGGACCGTGCCGAGCTCTCGGACGTTCCCAGGCCAGTTGTAATGAGTAAGCGCAGTCAGGGCATCGGCAGACAGACGGGCGGATGCTGGCCCGAACGTCGTGTCTCGCAGGAGCTGTTCAGCGATCGACCGCACGTCGGCGGGACGCTCCCGCAGGGGCGGGATGGTGATGGTCCCGGCGTTGAGCTGGTTCAGCAGAGTCATTGCGGACGGCTCCAGGCCGGGTCTCGCAGTCGTGACAGTCGCAACGACAAGGGGAGGACGGTCACCGGCGTCGATCAGCTCGGCGACGGTGCGCACGCAGCCAGGCGTGAGGTCTTGAGCATGCGTGATGAGGATGGTGCCGGTGTTCGGGTCAGCTAGGGCCTGATAGAGCGACTGGAGCCACCGCCGCGGGCCGTGGACCTGCGCAAGCCCGGCGGGGGAGATGTGGAGTGCTCCCTGGCTGAGCTCATGGTGGAGAAACTCGGCGAGCACGCGTTTGCCGACGCCTGTCTCGCCGAGGATCACCAGTGGACGGTCACTGGAGACGGCCAGTGCAGTGGCGCAGACGTGCTGCCAGGCCGGGCTGCGGCCAACAAGGCCGGCCTTGCGCAGCGTGGCTACGGCGACGTCGCGGGACCCGATGTCGCCACGGCGTGGGCTTGGCCGGGCAGCATCGAGCTCGATGATGGAGCCGACAGTGCGGCCCCCGACGACGACCCCACGGAAGGTCGCCTGCATCATTCCGCGGTCAATCTGGAGCTGCCCCGATACGGGCGTTTCACCTAGTTCTAGGGGAACCTGCTGCCACAGGGCGGCCTGCTCGCCGCCATCCAGCAATGGGGCGGCAGCCGAGTTCGCCATCAGGAAAACGTCGCTGATGGCGACGATCGGCCCGTGAGTTGTCCGGTTTGCCAATAGAAACGCTTCCAGGACGGCCTGCTCCCGGTGGGTTGAGCGGGCACGCATCTCGCGCCCGATCTGCCGGGCGAGGTCAATGACGGCTGGCAGGAGAAGCGCGTTGACCTCGGCGTTAGGGCAGGCCAGGTTGACGACCCCTTCGATATGGCGGGACAGCGGGTTGCGCAGCGGCGCCGCTGCGCAGGTGAGTCCGTGCAGCGCCTGAGCGTAGTGCTCCGGGCCGTACACCTTGACCGGGCACATCATCTCCAGCGCGGTGCCGATGCCGTTGGTGCCCGCGTATTCCTCCGTCAGGGTAAAGCCGACGCCGATTGACTCGGCTTCCAGCTGCCGCTCAAGCGCACGCTCACCGGTCCACTGGCCTACGACCCGGCCGTTGCGGTCGGCGAGCAGGACCGAGACCGGCGACCCGGCCAGGCTGGCGGCGAACTCGTCGAGGACCGGCTCGGCGGCCATGAGCAGCTTGCTGTCAGCGATCGCCGCCGGAGTGAATGGCAGATTCAGGTGATCGACTGACACTCGGCTGAGCTGACTCCGCCGCCAGGAGGCCACGATCTCCGGGCGTGCGGCGGGCACCGCGGAGTTTCCGCCAAGGAACGTCGCCCGGGCCTGGCGCAGGGTGCGCATTTCATCGGTAGTCACGGCCATTGCCCGTTCCTTCCGCGCAGTAATGATCCGGCGGATCAACCAGGTGACCATCGGCCTCGCCGGGACCGGGCTACCAAGCTGACTATCCCCCGTCGATCATGAATGTCGATGCCGTCCCTGGCAACCAGGGCCGCGATCGAGAGATTGTTGACGTACGCGGCCGCTACCGCCGGGCGATGCCGGACCCGGCTCCCGTCGCGATGACGCCCCGGTCGGCGGGCCGCCCCTTCCGAGGGTGACCCGCTGACCGTTCGACCACGCTGCCCGCTACGGGAACTTGTTGAATGAGCCAGCGTCGACGGGATGGACCAGCCCGGTGATGTAGCGGGAGTCGTCCGAGGCCAGGAACAGCACCATGTTGGACAGGTCCTGAGCTTCGATCAGGGCTACCGGCAACGCGTTCAGGCCTGCGGTGCCTTCCAGCATCTGTTCACGGGTGGCGTTCGGGTCCCCGCCGGCAAACAGGCTGTAGGCCCACTGGTTGTTCATCATGTCGGTGTTCACCGCCGTGGGGCAGATCGCGTTGACCCGGATACCGAGCGTGGCCGTCTCGTTGGCCAGCGCGCGGGTGATTCCCACGACACCGTGTTTCGCCGCGACGTAGTGGGTGAAGCCCGTGAATCCCTTGATCCCGGCCATCGATGAGGTCATGATGACGCTGCCGCCACCATTTTCGATCATGTGAGGAATGGCGTATTTGCAAGTCAGCCAGACCCCCTTGAGATTGACGTTGATCTGCTCATCCCACTCGGCCTCCTCGAGCTCCCAGGTCGGGACGCCGCCGGCGAAGATCCCGTGGTTGATCACCAGGATGTCGACCTTGCCGAACTCGGAGATCGCGGCCTCGACCAGCCCGCGGGTCTGGTCGGCCCTGGTCACGTCAGTCTGGCGGATCAGGCAGCGGCGATCTAGCTCCTCGACCAGCTTGGCGGTCTCCTGCAGATCGGCTTCGGTCGAGCCGGAGTAGGGAACGTGGGGGAAGGTGACGCAGGCGTCTCCGATCACAATGTCGGCACCCTCAGCCGCCAGCGTGCGGGCGTGACTGCGGCCCTGGCCGCGGGCCCCGCCAGTGATCAGTGCCACTCGCCCGTCAAGTTTTCCCATCTCTTCTCCTCAGTTTCTGGTCTGGATGTTCATGACGTTGGGGCGTGGACCGACGGGGTCAGGCACCATTTGTCGTACTCGTTCTCCGTGCGCCAACGGTCGGCGTAAGAGCCAAGGGTCTCGAAGACGACCCTGCCCGACTGCTTGAAGTGCGAGATCAGGTTCTCGAGCATCAGCCAGCGGTGGCCGCGGCCAATCGACTGCGGGTGCAGGGTCAGGATGTAGACGCCACCGGGGATGCGGTCCACGGCGAAATCGAAATCACCGCGCCACATTTCCTCGACGGCAGACGGAGCTCGCAGCCCGGGCAGCGAGCCCCAGACGAACTCGAAGCACGGCACGTCGGTCAGCACCCAGGAGGCCGGCAACTCGACGATGTCGATCGGCCGGCCGAATTGGTAGGGCGCCGCAGGCGAGGCCTGGTCGCCTTTGCGCAGGTAGTAGGCGTTGAAGTCGTCGCCCATGAAACTGGAGTCATAGGCGAATCCGTACTCCTGCAGGAGGGAGACGGTGCGGGGACTGAAGTCGAACCCTGGTGCCCGATAGCCGGCTGGCCGGACACCGAGAACCTTGTCGAAGGCATCGAAGCCGCGGTCGAAAACTTCACGCTCGCCCGCCTCGTCCGTCATGCTGACCAGCTCGTGAACCCAGCCGTGATGGACGAACTCGTGGCCATCGGCGGCGATCGCCTTGGCGGTGTCGGGGTAGGCAAGAAGCGTATGCCCGGGGATGGCGAAGCTGGCGGGGATCTGCTGCTCGCGCAGGTAGGTCAGGATCCTGCCTATCGCGACGGCAGCGAACTCGCCCCGGGAGACCTGGGTCGGATTGGTGCTAGCCAGCATGCCCACCCACAGCGACAGCGCGTCATAGTCGAAGGTGATGCACACCGACAGCGGGCGTTCTGACCGCGTGTCAGCCATAGTTACTCCTCATCAGATCATCGGTGATCGGGTGCGGATGCCGGCCCGCAATCCAGATGTTGCCCTCGCGACCTATCCGCCGAGTGGGTCAATCTGGCCCACTCCGGAAACCCGGCTCTCTGAGCAGGATGAGCAGATGCGACAGCAGCGGGTGACAGCGGCCTAGCCGACATCGTCGCGGCGCTTAGCCTCCTCGCCCGCACGCCGGCACGCGACGCACCAGGCACCCGTCGTCCGCGGACGCACGGCATCCGGCGAGGTAGCTGGCTGCCAGCCATGAAGAGCCGGCTACCGGGAAGCTATTGCGTCAGTTGCGAGGTGAAACGGCAGACCGTTCCATGCATGCCGGGGCTGGCGTTCTGGTGAAGCAGGCCAGCAGCCTCGGCCGCCTGGCTGATCACGCGAATGTTTCGGCGGTGTGTCATCCGCGGACGGTTTAGGGCGGTTTTACTGGCCTAACGTTGCGATCACACGCGATAAGAAGCCAGAGTCGTCCGGCGGAAGGTCATGTACGTGTCCACTGACGTGTTCGCCGATGCCCTCCGGGCGGCTTCGCCTGCGGCATCACGCGATCTGGTCCTGACCATTGACAACGGCGGCGGCATCGCAGAGGTGGCCCGCGATCACGCAGGCGGTGACGTCCTTCATTGTGCCCGGGATCACGGCGGTCTCATCGAGCGTATTGCCCAGTCCGCTAGCGTGGTGATCGAGCACGGCGGGAACCCTGACCCGATACTGCTGGGGCCGCGGCCGCCGGAGTGCTCCGACGATCCCTGGCTGGCTTCTGTGGTCGCGTGCCTGCTGTCCGTCGTCCCCGATCTGTCGTCCTGCTGCCACCTGGTCAGCGCGGTACTGAGCCGGAACGCGGGCATCCCGGTGACGCTCGCCAGACGGCCGGTCCGCGGGATATCGCCGCCGGGCCGTGGAAGATGGGGAGATGGCCTGGAAGGCATGTCCCGCTTCCAGTTCGACGGCCGCTGGGTACGCCAGGTCCCACTCGGTGTATCGCTTGAGGGCTGGTTTCTGGTTGTGCCGGAGGACTTCCCCGACGATGCTGCCGCAGCCTTGTCTGATCATCAACTTGTGGCGGACCTGGCTGAAGCGCTTAGGGACCCCGGACGCGCGGGCCAGGCGCCGCTTGACCCGATCCCGGTTCTCGAGCTAATCCACGCCGTGGTGAAGGGCGACGCGGGATCCTTCGCCACCGCCGCGGCGGCGCTCACGCATGCGGTCGTGATGGTCCTTGACGGTGACGGTGTGCTCATCGGTTCAAGCGGCAAGCCGGAACTGTCCCGGCGTGACGTGGTATGCGAGCCGTCCGCCAGTTCGCGTGACATTCTGCTGCGCGACGAATCTGGCCTGTGGGGTGCCGTCAGGCTCATAAACAGGCGGTCGGTACCGGTGTGCCCCGAGGGCTTGCTTCGCGATCTTGGCCTCGCCCTCGTCAAGTCGATCTGCTCTGACCGGCGGCGCGCAACTTTGGAAAGCCAGCTCATCGTGCTGAGCTGCCTGGCGGGCGAAGACGCGGAGCGGTTGTTCCGGCGAGATGGCGAGGCGTATTCGGGTACCGCGCGGCGCCTGGTGGTGGTGCGCGCTGCTACCGCGATCGACGGTCACGCCGGGACTCGGCTGAAGGACGCCCTGGTCAGGACGGCGGCGTACACAGAAGACCTGCCGGGCCTGTGCGTGGTCGTCTCGCAGGGCTGTCTGATTGGTGTCTACCCCGATACAGGTCTTTCGCTGAACCGGCAGAGACGATCCTGGACCGAGGTAATCGGTGCCGTCGGTGCCGATTGCCGGCTTACGGTAGCTGTTGGCACAGCCGTGTCAGAGAGTGAGGATTTCCCCGCCCAGCACCGCCTAGTACGGGAGGTCGCGAAGATCCAGCAGAGCCGGTCCCGATATTTCGACCTGCCCAGGGTTGCCATGCTCGATGACCTGGGACCGCTCGCTGAGGTCCTCGGGACGACCCCGGGGCGGGAGCTTGTGCCGTTCGTCGAGCGCATCCTCGGTGATCTGCTGGAAGACCAGCGGTTCGGCGGCCAGTTGATCGAGACTCTCTACGCCTATCTCCAGACCAGCGGCAGTCCCCGCGAAGCGGCGGTCTTGCTGCATCTTCACCCGTCGACGGTGAAATACCGGATCAGGGTCATCCGTGAACTTCTGGGATCGCGGCTGGAAGATCAGAGCACCCGTTTTGACCTCGAGTTGGCCGTCCGGTTGTGCCTGGCCGCCAACCTGCTCAGGAAAAGGCCGGTACGGTGAGCGGCGCCCTCGGTGAATTCCTGTTCACGCCGGAGCGCGAGGCGAAACCCCGTCGCCGTGGCGTCACCCATGCGCTGGACACGGCCATGCCCGCCGAACTGCTCGCCGCCTACCTGGCGAGCGCCGGCACGTTCGTCGACATCGTGAAGCTGGGCTGGGGACTCGGCTACGTCGACCCGCAGCTCAGCCGGCGGGCTGAGCTGTGCCGTCGGCGCGGGGTGATCTTGTCGGCAGGCGGCACACTACTGGAGATCGCCGCTCATCAGCGCAAGATCGCGGAGTTCGCCGACTGGGCGCACGCGCGCGGCATCCGGGCCGTCGAGGTATCCAACGGCCTGGGCCTGCTGACCGTATCGGAGAAATCCGGAATCATCGCCGGGCTGCGCGAGCGATTTGTCGTGCTGGCCGAGACCGGCAGCAAGGACGAGCACGCGGTCGCCGACCCGCAGGACTGGGCCGACGAGATGGCGTCGGATCTGGAGTCGGGCGCGACCTGGGCGATCGCCGAGGGACGCGAGTCGGGCACGGTCGGCCTGTACCACCAGGACGGTTCCGTGCGGACCGGGCTCCTCGACGCCATCTTGGACCGTATCGGTCCGGACCGGGTGATCTTCGAGGCACCAAGGAAAGCTCAGCAGGCGTGGCTGATCCGCCGGATTGGCCCCGACGCCAACCTGGGCAATGTCCGGATCGAGGACGCGATGTCGGTCGAGACCCTCCGGCTGGGCCTGCGAGCCGACACCTTCACCCCGTGCTTCGCCGACACGGCCGAACGATGATCGCCGACCCGGCGCCCAACCTGATGTCACGGCCGTACCGGGGTTTGTCGGTCCAGGAGGTGAGCTTCGAGCTGACCCAGACCGCGCTCCTTGGGTGGATTACCGGCAGGAACGTCTACCGCCGCACCGAGTTCATCCTGGTGCAGAAGGGGGACGCGGGGCGCTGATCGCCCTCGGGAAACGAGAGAGCACTGAGCTATTCGGCGCGGTCACCGAGGCGCGTGTGATGGCGCTGCCCGCCGAGGTGGCAATGGTGGACAGCCCGGCGACTGACGTCGGCAATGCGAGCGCCATGGCCGAGGTGGCCGGCCGGCATCGCCGTGCCGGCGTCAAGGCCTACGTGGTGACCGGCCGGTACCGGCACGTCAACTTCATCTGGCAGCCGCAGCAGGTCACGGTATTCGTCGACGAGGTCGTCCCCCCTCACCCCGCTGAGCTCGTCGACATGGCCCGGCAGGCCGTCGCCTTCGACGAGGACCTGCCGCCGATCGCTCTCGTCCAGCGCCTGATCTCGATCCCGCAGCTATCGCGGTCCGGGCCGTGCGGCAGCTGCCTGCTGCCGTGCCGAGGGGCAGCAGAGGACACGACCGGTGAGGCGAGGCAGTTCCTCGACCGCGGCCCTGCCTACCAGCCTGGCTGGACGCTGATCGGCTGCCGCAGGTCGGAGCAGATCTTCGAGCAGTTCTACGGCCATCAGCCGGACACGGTCAGCTTCTGCCCCGAGCAGTACGGCGCCGGCCTGCCTGCCGGTACGCGGCGCCTGACCAAATGCTGCCTGCTCGAGCGCGGGATCGAGGCTCGCCCGTACGGCCAGAACTGAGCGGTCGAACCGGTCCGGTCGTGGTTCACCGAATCCCGCCGCATCGCGTCCTGGCTGGAGATTCTCGCCGCGATCACCCATGCGCAGGCCGACCTGGGGGCG
>Ga0302325_10023344_pt1 | contig 12895 bp, 12 predicted proteins | sample Palsa_T0_2_FD_201948 | JGI IMG/M metagenome (GOLD analysis project Ga0302325, IMG submission 201948) | Peat permafrost microbial communities from Stordalen Mire near Abisko, Sweden - Palsa_T0_2 | ecosystem: Environmental > Terrestrial > Soil > Palsa > Peat permafrost | place: Sweden: Abisko... | reverse complement strand
TACATATCCTCCGCTCTCATTGGTACCCGCACCATCTACAGAACAGTAGAGTACTTCAACACTGCCTCGCTAAACTTCTCCAACCCGAACCTAAATCCATCATCCCTCACCCCAATCCTGCGTTACGAATGGTTCTTCTGGGTTTTCGAAGGGGCGCTCATGGTCCTCAACTCTTTTATGCTGAACGCAAGGCATCCAATGCGATATCTACCGGAAGACAATAAGATCTATCTTGCGGAAGATGGGGTGACGGAGATTCTTGGGCCGGGATACGAGGATAAGAGGAACTTCTTGGTTACCTTCTTGGATCCGTTTGATTTGTGGGGGAGGCTTAGAGGGAGGAAAACGTTGAATGAGAGATTTTGGGAGACGCATGGTGAGGGAAGGGTCGTGGACGAGCCTGTTGAGAGCTCCAAGGATCAGGTTGGCGAGGCGGAGAAGGGTAAGGGGAAGTGAAAACTCGGACTTGTGGGGAGCAAATGATTTTCGTGTATGGGATCTTCTTTGTACTAGTTTGTGGGTTGGCTTTGGACTCATTTCCTATGTCGTTGGTTGTGTGATAGCTGCAATAGGGGGCGAGGTTTTGATTCCTGCGTTTTTTGTACGCATATCAAAGACTCCTTCCATTATAACGACCAGAATATTCTATAGAAATGAGCTTGATTCGTCTTTTTACTCTTGGAGCGGAATTTCTATAAAGTGATAAAAGTATTTCGCACAAGGCTGAAATTCTGCCTAATTCTCTGACCCCACGCCACTTCCCATCATGTCAAACACTCAACCTCCAACTCTTCTTCCTCCAATTCATCAAACCTCTCTTTCCTTTGTAAGTGGTTGTTTTTGCTTTTGTTTTGTGTTTATAGTTTGTCGCTTGTTTTGCGTGTTGGGAATAGGGGCTGTGCTGGATTGGATGTTGATCGATTAAAAGGTGTGGTAGAGTATCGTGAGTAAGACGAGAGATTGTCGAGTTTTCGATCATATTGATACGCAGTGGGGAATTTTGGACACGAGCAGGCTTCGAAGTTGAATATAAAAGCGGATTTGATAGCTCAAGAGTGGTGCGGTCTGTGTGAAGAGCGGGTGTTAGCCGGATTCAGTTAAAAACAAAGGCTTAGCCTCGGGGGAGCATGTTAGGTGTGCTTCGATAATGAGCATTTGAATTGTGCTGGCTTCAAGTTGAAGTTGCAAGATTGCTTTAGTAGCTTCATCGTGCTGCGAACTGTGGGGATAACGTGTGAAAGGAAAGCGGAGGCTGATCGTTCATAAAGAGATTAGAGAAAGCCATTTTGCGAGGCCATACATCGACAGTTCGATGTGTGAAAGCACTGTAGACCACGAGTGTAATCTCTAGACCACGGGATTGTACGACTAGGATCTGGAATATTGATACAAGGGAATGCGAGACTGTGTTAGAAGGTCATAGTGGGGCGATTCGAAGTCTGGCTGTGAATGGTGACACCGTCGTATCAGCAAGATTCGATCACGATGCAAGAGTATGGAATCTGGAGAGGAAAAAATGCGTGCATGTTCTAAAGGGGCACAGAGATAAAATTTATGTTGTTGCATTTGATGGGAAGATACTGACTGGTGGTTTGGGTGGCGCTCGTGTCTGGGACCCTATGGCTGGATATGCATCCTGATCCTCTTCGTTCTGCGTTATTAGAGACAAGCTCAAATATCGATAGAACTAGTGCGTGTCTTTCAGTTTTAAAGGTTGAAGCTGGCCTGATTAGGATTCTTCAAATCATTCCCAAAGTTTTCATTACTGTAGATAGGGGTAGGATCCTGGGGACATAGTCTGCGGAAGACTTTGCAGAGATTCTAAAGATTAAGGCGCATGATAATGCGACCGTATCGATGCAGCATGACGGGTGCACGATTCTCACTAGTAGTTCTGATGAAAAAGTCAGGCTGTGAAATCTGGCAACTGGTATTCTGATAACTGAGCTTGCGAGTTCTGAAGCAGTGTAGGAGGTTAGTCACTTGGGAAATCGGCTTGCTGCTGTGCTCTCAAGGAATAATACAGCTATCGTTGAGGTGAGAAGTTACCTTGGCATCTCAAAGTATGTGTTTGGTTTGACTAACCTGGTTTCTTGAGCTTGGAAGCACCCACCGTGACATGAGAAGATAGGGCTGCGAGTTCTTTTGACTGGATCCTCCCGAGCATAAAGTCATTCCTTTAGGGCGAAAAAATGGTATAGTAGGCTAAATCGTGAATTACTGATACAAGGGAGGCGGAGCTTTCATAGGCATGAAATAATGATGCTTCGCAGTCCCATCCCTTGCACAGCCAGACAAACATAAATGTTTATAACTGATGAACATTATACATGCATTGACTGACTGACCAACCCAAGCTACGCCCACACTCATGAATCTCTTTGCAAACCTGATTGATGAGGCTACTTGGCTCCTTACGCATATTCAAAGGAATATTGGTGTTCCTGAGCACCCCTTTGGGACGAGATATTTCGCCCAGCCACATCTTGCTCCGCAGTCAGCACCGCCGTCAGTGTTCCTCTGCCCTGACTAAGGATCCCAAAGCGGATGTTTTCGGGGTTGAACCTTATCTGAGATTTGATCCTGCAATGGATGACCGGAGGTTTATACGGCTACGTTGTGTTAATCAAGCACGAGACAGGTCCAGGCTCGAAGGTTTTCACGAAGAGGAAGAACGGGGGATGTCCTAGTCATCGGCCCTAATATGCAAAGAACTAGGGGTAAGGCTATTGTATTTTTCGTGAAGTAAAAAAAGATTCTGGAGATCATTAGTGTGGCGTTCTACAGTAGAACATGGCTTTCGGCCGCATCCCGCACGCGACCACTTGGCTCATTTTCAGTCGAGGACTTCATCTGCTTGTCTCTCACCCCAGACTTCATATCAGCGAAAGCACATGCTCACCGTTAGTTACGGGACGTACAATCTCTTAAATCGCGCCGACGCGCCGAAGCCATGTTTGAAATAATCCCGTCTTGGAGAAGCCGCTGGCCCGCTGCAACGTCACACAAACAAGGGCTCGCCTCCCGTGCACAGCCCCAGTCTGAATCCTTCGTTTGTTTCCACAGCCTCGCTCCCTCGCCTCTCGCCTCTTCCACTGATAGCTAGCACAGCTTAGTTCCAGCGATATCAAAGCCTGAGCCTGGAGTCCAGGGCGAAGTACTCCGTAACCCCCCCGTGCCCAAAATTGACTGTGTGTGTTTCATTTTACTCCTCATTGCATCAGCGCATCCTCATCCCGTAGTCCGGGACGGTATACGAAATAGCTTGCCGTGCAATCTTATACCTTGGCCCCCCCGCTCTTCTTCAATACATCACCTTCACATTGCAGCTGGACGACCTCGAATCTGTCCGACCTTCAGGTTGCATTGTTCAGTGCGAAATACGAATGCCATATGGTATCATTATGGCGACTGGGGAACATCAATACCCTCCTCGGACGTCATCCCGCTTTCCTCCAGGAATCTTCGTGAACGTCGAGGTTGGGGTCGCATTTTCAAAGAGCGAGAGGGTTCACACCGCATCGGTGAACTATGCTTCAAGGGGACTGAGGGAAAGATTGTATCGTCAGCAACACGATGAGCTTTTGCGACAACGGCAACATCCCCAAATTCTGATGCCAGCGAATGGACAGTACCCAGATCGGCATACCCGACAGCACCAACAGAATAGACAGCGACGGTTAGCTGTCAGAACAAGAGAGCACCATGAAAGAGGCAGCTCAGCTCCACCAGCTTTGTCTGATCACTTCCAACCGATCAGACCGATGAGTCCCATTGGACCCATTCACGGTATCACACATACAAGCAGCATGCCAATTCCAAGATCAGAAAGGCCCCTTCCTCCCCTTCCCTCTCAATTTCGTCTTGGTGAAGATGAACTTCCTTGGTCAACGGAACCTTGGTACCGACCTACCTCGCCGGGTTACGAAACGCCAACGATGGTCGGGATTGAGCTTCAGGATAGACATGGTGAGGATCCCGAACGAGTGCGGCAACTGGAGGAATTGCATCAGGCTATGATGACTGTTGATAGTTTGCCTCACGATGGATGGGAGCCATGGACGTGGGACAGTGTAGGAGAAATGCCGAGAGGACCGAGGAGTTTGGGTTGGGCTGTTAGCAGGGACGACTCGATATTATCGCCTGCCTCTCCACCGCCGCCCCCACCGTACGTTGTTAGTCAGTGGGAAGAAGCATTCAAAAGGAGTAATAGCATGCGACCCAGGAGTTCAGGATGAGAAGATAGATTAATTCGGTCGTTACAAAACAGAGACGGTCCGCTTGGGGAGCTTATTCAAGATGGTGGGGATCAGAAGCATTGGACGAATTCGATCGCTACATAATACAAAGCTTGTGAGGCTTCCTCAGCATTTACGAGATCAGAGGATCGAGGGAACCACCAGAGGTGCGGGTTTTTGGACGTCACTTCTCTCGGCGATGGCTATTCTCAAACATCTCGACGAACCTCCATCTCACGAATTTCTTTCGAGCATCCAGCAGCATGAATCGACTTGGAGTGGCAATCTGACTTGCCGCCAGCTGCGGTGATAGCCACCTTTTGCACATCCCACTACACAGAGCGGGACAAAAGTTGGGATCTCATCTCAAGTTCCAGGGTAAGAGATAATTTTGGATCATCACCTGGGTCAAAACACAAAATGTATAAATCTTTGAACCAGACTATAAATAGCTTGACAGCTTGAGCAAAATCCCCTATTATTTCCATCTATCTTATCAAAAGGTCGCTTCCTCATGCGCCCACTGTGCTCGCCGATTTTGTATCAGACTCTGCCCCTTGACCCCAACTTGGATATACCAGGGATTCAGGGGCCCTGGAGTTTGTTTCCGATGCACCCCGCCTAAAGTTGCTCAAATGCGTTTCTTCCCCATTTGGGAAAGAAACACCCCTTGATTCGAAACGGAGTGTTTAGAAACATCAAACATCTGACAATCTTCCGACCGGACACATGAAACGCTTACCCTTTCCAGTATCTCCAACCGACTTTCAGACGAAAGCTCGGTCTCGCGCACCGCTGTGGCGTTCTCGAGCCAATGATGGCGAGGTTGAACACAAGATAGGCGTGGGGCTGGGGAAGCACGGCCTCAGTTCTGGGGATGCCTAGCACGGGACAGCAACATCATAGCCTCGTCGGACAAAAAGACTCCTGCATCAGGGTCTGACATGCGGCAATATCAAACGTCTTGAGTTTATGTTGATCAGTAGCAGGAGCTTTGCACATTGAGTTGAAGCATGTCTGGCGCTGCTGAGGGCATCGCGGGCTTGGCTCTGAGCGCCGTGAGCGTGGCGGCCTTGTTCACAACATGCATCGAGTGTTTCGACATTGTTGTTGCTGGGAAGAACTTCAGTGAGGATTACGAACAGCTTTGTGCTCTTGTGAGTGGGATTTGTTCTCTGTACAATAATTGTGCTTACTTGGTGCAGTTTTCTTTGCAACGCGCTCGATTTGGACTCTGGGGAGAGTCGGTGGGCTTGGTGCCCAACCCGAACAATGGGCAGCGTCTTCGATATGACAAGAACCTCGATCGACCGGACATCAGGCCGGGCGTTGAAAGGATACTCAATAATATCAAGTCCTTGCTTGATGAGGCTGGCCGGGTGGATGACAGATATGGATTGAGTTCGAACGCCCCACAAGGCTCTGAAGTCTCAACCTCGAAAGGGCTCGACATCTTCAAAGGATCCTTTGAGAGATTCAAATTTCGTATCAGAAAACACCAGAAAGAGACTTCTGCTTGGAAGGTAACACGCTGGGCGATACACGATGCCGACAAGTTCGAGAACATGATCAACCGGCTCAAGGGGTTCGTGGATGGATTGGAAAGTATTACCAAGTCGTTGGGACTTTTGCAAGCACAACATAAACGACTTCGGCAGGAGATTGAAAGTATTTCAGATACTCAGAGCCTGAGATTACTTCGGGATGCATCTTCAAGGCATAGTTCACACCAGCAGGAGGTTTCTGATGCGGCTAGTCAGCGCTTGATCACCGTTGCTAGTTCATTCATTGAAACCCAGACCCTCAACTCCAGCTCCCAGTTTCCTGAAACAACAGATTCATTTGTCACGGCTAGGAGCAGGCCCTCAGGTGTCTCAGTCGGCCTGCTTGATGAGGACCAACAGACCCCCGGTGCTTGGCCGAGGTCTTTGAAGTCTGCTTCCAGAGCTCAAGTACAGCAACGGACTATTATTTCGAATCATCAATCTAGGGGTTTTTCCAAACCAAGAGCTTCTTGTGAAAAATGCCAAGAACATTGCAAGTGCGTTCCAGCATACGAAACCGGACAATGTGCCCCATTTATCCAGATGAAGAAAAATTGCAGTTCTGCGGTACTCTCGGCGTCAGGGGAATCAGAGCCTGCCATAGAGCATCTCGGTATCGACTCGATGCCAGAATCGGCTTTGGAAGCCCAATTCTCGCAAGGACTACCACAACATCAACGACTACTGACTGATCTTATCAGCAAAGCCAAACCAAGGAAGCCGTTGAGCTTTGCGGCTGGAGATGCTCACTACGGCAAACGGCTGGCTTCGATTAAGACCGAGGATGAACAATACTGGCTTGATCATTCTGTAAACATTCTAGGGCAAGCACGCGATGGTTCATCGGCGGCTAAACGAATGTTCTTCGAGCTTCGGAACATTCGAGCTGGAAAGGTGCCTTTTGTCAGCGCCGTCCCTATCGATGACTGCCTAGCCAAAATCTTGGCTAGCATTGAAGGTCCACCAGAAACTCCGTATGAAGGCGGCATATTCTTCATCACAGTTAAACTATCCAACACCGATCCCTTTGGAGCCCCGTTAATGAGGTTTCATACAAGAATATATCACCCGAACATATTACCAGACGGCCACATCTGCGCTGACTACAAAGGGAAATGGAACGCCATGCTATCTGGCAGTAATGTCAAAGCTCCAGTTAGTGATACCAAAGCGCTCTGGTTTCGCGGCAAATCCTGCGATACTCAATGGTCCTTAGGAGCCCTACTTACGGCTTTATGCGGGCTTTTAGCAACTCCTAATGTGGAAGATCCGTTAGTGCCAGAGATTGCTCAGAAGTATCTCGAAGACTATGATGGCTACTGCAAGAACGCAAGACTCTACACACAGCGGTTCGCGACAGGGCCAAGACCAGAATACAATGATCTAGCTTTTCCCGAAGAACTTCCAACGAACGCTTCTGAGGTGGTCTTGTCAGGGTCTAATGGATCTTGGCCCAGGAGAAGTTCAAAAGATCGATACTTAGCCGAAGTACCCAGTCTATCCGGCAGTTTCGACTCAGTGGCCGACGGAGAGTCTATATCGGATACCCTGAGCTTATCAAGTTCTCTTCTTCCCACTTATGATGAGGTCTTGAATCCCTTGCCTCCGACAAACCTCAGATTTAACGACGACATAATGCCATCCATGCAACCCAGAATAGAAAATAGCGACCTAGAAGAGGCCCTCTCTCTGCATTCTATTCTCAATGGGGGTCTCTTGGCGAGCCGTTGGAATTCTATTCAGTCTGGCTCTAATAACGTCTTATTTTCGTCATCTTCATCACGTTTAGCGGATCTGATCCTCGTGGTCCGAGAGTCTCATTCGTATAAAATTCCAAAATTAGGTGACGAAGCCACCGACCTAAACATATGCTATGGTTTACTGGAGAAAGCACGCTATTTATTTGAGCCAATATTCAAGCCTTTCAGCTTTCTACCATACGGTCCGAGACATATGTGAGGAATATCTAGTCAGTTGGTTGGCACATGGGAGTACAGAGGTGAGCGTGGTGCGGGATTCGAGTACGGCCGCTGCAATGTATCAGATCACCATTGTAAACGAAGCAAAAGACAAGAAGTGGGTTTTCACTAGAAAATGGCGAGAAATCGAAGCTCTCAATACACAGCTCCTCCGCTATATTCCTGATGCGAGACTCTGGGGATGGAATTACATCGGTCACCACCGATCCGTGCCGCCAATGCCGACAGTTCATCCCTTCACTCTGGCCGTATTTCTGCAGTATGGGTTGAGTCGTACATTTAAATATCATGCTCGTAAGCTACTGATGGTGTCTGAAATCTTGTCACTCTTGGGGCCTGAGATTGTTTCCGGTCCCAAGTTCGAGACACAAGATGAGATATTCTTGACAACGAGTGGGAACCTTGCTCGTGTTTTCCATTTCGAATCCTTTATACCATCTGCGCTCATTCGTGGTATTGCTGCCCGTTATTTTCCACCATATAAGAATCGGTCAGTGTTCGCGAGATTCGAGGTGGACAAGTCTGGTAGCTTTGTTAAAATTTGTGGTTTATTTGCGGAAATTTTACAGATCTACGTTTTTAACATTGTTGATATCAATCTATCTCGTATCAGACCGAAGGTCATTGACCAGAGTCGTTCGATAACTACGCTTTCTGAATTAGAAGCCATCAACAGATTCATTTCGATAACTGAGCGTCCTAGCAGACCTGGGGAGAAAATTTCACCACGAGAAATTTTGTTCGATAGCCCAGACGACGCCCGGCTTTGTTTCGACACCCTCCAACTTCTTCGTCAAGTCGACAAATTGTTACGTGCTGATGGGTCCGCTACTGGGGAAGCCGATACATAGGAACTGTCGAAGCAAGAAAAGAGCGAGTTTAAGAGTGTGTATCAGTGCTCTGGTCATGATCCTTGTCATTTTTAAAAGGATGTTCAGTCGGTTTCCGATTTTATGAAGTGCACGGATATACCAAGGGCATGATTCCAAGGTCATAAAGCATGCTAGGTGATTGATGTCCTCCAACCTGAATCACCTGATATCCCCTGATTTTCACCGCACGTTTTGTGTTTTCACAGACACAACGAACAAGAGATTATTAAATCCATTGATAAAGGACATATAAGTATGAAGCACGGGTTGGAATTCATTGCAGGAGTTCGTCACTCTCGTACTCGGAAGGCAATTAGTCAGCTCAAGTACAGACCTAGAGTTCTGAGATCATGTCCAAAGAAGGTTTGTCCACCGAAATGCTCCACAAACTGTCTCCACAGTGCTGAAAGCAGCAGTCCTTTCTTGTGCTTTAGGTTGCATCCGACGCAAACTAGCCACATACAACGACGTGCGAAGGAAACAAATAGCCCTGACCAATGATCAGAGGAAATCGATGTTTCATTGATGGGTCGAATCATCTTGCACCCTTGATGCGACTCATTCTTGGATCGGGAGACTTTACTGTACGATGCGGAGAATAGATCGGAAGAATCGACCGGGAACTGTATCACGTTCCTCCGGTCTTTTCTTGTAACTCAAGACGCTGAAGAATTGCAGCTTCTCCGTTCCTCTACTGCAACATAGTAACTACATATTATTCGTACTATATATCTTATTGCTAACTCTAAGAGAGAGTCGTTCAAGGCGTCTTATGTCGAAATGTAGCCCCAAAATAAAACCGTCCTTGTGGGATCATATGACCAACATTCGAATAGTAAGCCCCTCAGGGCATTTGAGTAAGTATCCTTGTCAATGTCCAATAATGGGTATTGAAGGTTCTGTAGTTTTGATGGCCCAATCCATCGTCAAAATGAGTAGAGTTACTTGTGTTAAGCTGTTTGAACATGCGAGATTCCTGCAAAGGTTCGTCGTGATGAGTTGGTTCCGACTGCTTGACCACCATATGTAGTGGCTATTTATCATCCTTCCTTACATATCCGGAGAGTCCTGCAATCTGCCAATCCCGAATGTTCCAGCACAGAGAACCTTTATACCTTTCCAAACGTCTTCAAATCCCTGTCACTTTTTGGAATAGTCCATCCATACTTCATAACGCTTCTTCTTGCGGTTTCACTTCGGTAAAGCGTCCTACTCATCTTTTGAGAGTACGACGGGTACGGCTGAGACGGGAGATTGGCTTAAAATCAGGCGGCCTTGAGCTGGAGCAGCTGCTGTAGGTGCTGGTGAACCAGAAGCCGACCCTGACGGCAGACCAGTCTGAGCTTTGGACTTCGGCGTTGGTGATACAAAATCCGACCTATCTCCAGCCCGACGTCTTACACACCTTGGAGGCCCATCGTCTGTTGGATCACTAAGGGGACGTTTGCCGGCCATATTTATCAGGTAAACGGAGAATAATATTAATTCTTAAAAGACGAAAGGAATTTTAATAGGGTATAAAGGAAGTATTACGGTTAATTAGGAGAAAAGTTTTAGTCAAAGAAACTGTTGAATTAAACCTCTTGTCTACGTTTGCAGAGAATCTCTCACTCCAACAATTTGCATTCAAGCAGAACACAGAGAATCAATTGAAAGGCAAAGAGTGCTGTATTCCAACAATCTGCATTCAAACAGAACACAAAGAAATCAATAACACGGAAAAGAATCGAGCATCAATTGAGATCTCGCCAACACTTATCGTATAGAGTGTCAGTTGCAATGAGGAGTTCCAGGTCTCGACATTCTCAAATCACGACTTTTCACCTATGACGACCTACTACCGCAGAAAGCAAAAGGAAAGATTAGAGCTATTTTGAGAGTGAGCCAAAAACTATCCGACTTTAATTAAATATAATCATCTCATCTAATTCTAAATATGCGCCCACCCATTATCCACAAGAACCTGCATCGAATCCGCCAAACACCACTTGCCCTCCTCCCTCCCCCCCTCCTCATCTGCCCATCTTTTCACCGCACGATCAACAACCCACTTCTCCTTCCATCTCAAATACCACCCCGTGGTCAAATGCCATCTATTGGCCCACACCCCACCCACCTTCCCATAACTAGTCGGCCATTCGCCCTCCCCATTGACCTTTCCGTTCGCCTCTGGATTGTAAGCGACCCTAACATTAGGATTAATCCACACCCCCTTCCCCTCTTCCCCACTCAACACATTATCGCTATGAATGAGACAGCACTCTGACGCCTCGACATGTTTCTGCGCTAGGCTGTCATCAATACCACGAAATTCCAGCCCCGAGTAGAAAGGCGCCGAGTCGAAAATCACCAGTCCGTTCCAGCATGATCTCACAGGTGTAGGTGCGTAGTTTAGGATGGCGGACCGGGAGGTAGGCGACGCGAAGTAAGGCCAGAGGAGCGTGAGCGCTGGGAGGCCGAGGGAGTCCCGGACAGCGAAGGAGTCGTATAATTTGTTTGCGACGGAGAAATCGAGTGCGCAGGTTGCAGCATAAGACCCATTCCTTGTCGCCAGCAGGGTCGTGACTTGGTCCGCCTGCAGCCCATGTAAGTCTTGGGGACATTTAGGGGAAGTGGTGTAGAGAGGACGTACGGTAAAAATAACATCATTCAGCCAGACTACCTTCTCAAATACTCGCCTCCCCTCCCCCTCCCTCATTCCCAACTCTTTTAACGGCATCATAGCCCTGTTCCTCGCAGCAGCTAAATACGGAACCCGCCTCATCTCCATTTTCCCCCTCGTTCCCCAAACCCATCCTTTCTTCCCTTCCTCCCCATCTCCCGGTCCCTTCGCAATGTCATCCTCGCGCGTCCCATCCTCTAAAACAATAGACCTTTCAACCCCCAAGGCTCCGAGCAAGGAATCGAGGGACCGCAGGAGGTCTTTAGCTTCGTCCCAAGAGCCAGATTCCAGGATCGAGATGAAGAGGTTCTCCTTCCCATATTCCCGCACCAGATCCAACAGCGCCGGGATCCAGTGTGAAGATAATATCTCAGCATCGTTCCAGTGGATGGATGCAATATACAACTTCTCTTTCTCTCTCTCTTTCACTTTCTTCCCTCCCTTTCCCCCCTCCCCATTTCCACCCGACGATCCTGCCTCTGCCGTGGTATTCCCACCCCCACTTCCAAAGTTAAGAGAAGCGTGAGAAGCGATTTCACGATCCAAGGGGCTCGACACGTGAAGCGGTGCAAGCTTCGCCCCAGGCGTATAAACTCTAACCGTAAGTAATAAATCCACGACAACGACAAACGCCGCAATCACCACCGCGACGCGAAACCACCGACGCGAGGTGAGGAGCATCATGCCCCGCTTCCATTCTCCTCTCCAGAACCGTAAGGAGTATTGGAGAAAGGCTGGTTGTGGTGGAATGTGTTGAGGGGGTGCCTAACTCTTTGGCATCGTGAGATCTGCGGCGCGATAGCTTGGCAGACTTCTTTTATTTCTCGGGATATCTCGATAAGAGTGATGTGTCCAGGAGGTCGCAAAAAAAGCAAGTGTCGGAAGCAAGGGGGATTGGAAGTGGTGGCGTTCGTTGGCGGCGGGTCCTTGCATTGGTTTGCAGGAGAAAGGGCTGAGGTTGCGCTTGTGGCTGATGAAAATGGATTGAAGCGCGCGCCTGATTGTGATTGGGACTGGAATCCGTTCGGCTTCAAGTGACTGATAGGTTCATTTGATGCGAAGAACTTTGAATTGAAGAAAGGAGGATCAAAAATGTTTGATTCTCCAGAGGCCACCCTCCCGATCATTATGTTCACTACCCTCCATCTAATAACAGAAGGCCCGCCCTCCCCATTCATATATCATATTTCATAACGCTCTCCCTCTAGCGAACTCCCTCATCCCTCATTCAAGGAAAGAGGAGCCATCTAACCCCCCCAAACGAATCAAAAACAGCCAGTGGGTATACATACAAAGCCAAGCCAACGCCCACAAATGTGCCCAACCCCCATCCTTTCCATCCAACCAGTTCATCCAAGCAAACCTCGCTTGCAACGTGAAATAACAGTAAGAGGAAAAGTAAAACAAGCTAGCTATATACAATACAAAGCAACTCCCTTCTTTGCAGGCTCAAAATAACACATAGAGAATTGTGTGTCGGGTGAAAATAGAGGAGTGTATAGTAAAATGGTGAGTGAAGAGTAGAGAAGTGAAAAGACATAAGGCGCCAATATAGGTTCGCCCTGCCCTTTTATTCTCCGGTCTTGGGCATCAGACATAG
>Ga0302325_10023343_pt1 | contig 12896 bp, 8 predicted proteins | sample Palsa_T0_2_FD_201948 | JGI IMG/M metagenome (GOLD analysis project Ga0302325, IMG submission 201948) | Peat permafrost microbial communities from Stordalen Mire near Abisko, Sweden - Palsa_T0_2 | ecosystem: Environmental > Terrestrial > Soil > Palsa > Peat permafrost | place: Sweden: Abisko... | reverse complement strand
TGCGGCGTGCCGCAAGCCGGCGCCCCAGTCCGCCGCTTTGCCGCCCGGAGCTCCGCCGGCTTTTGGCACGTCGCCGGATGTAGGCCCCGTCGTCTCGCCTTCCACCTTCGCCGAAGCCGAAAAACTGGTGCAGTTCGATCTGAGCGCAGCGGAGCGCGAAATGGCCGCCGGCAATTGGCGAAAGAGTATGGCGCCACTTTATGAGCGCCGTACCGGACCGCGCAAGTTCGCGCCGCCGCCGTCAGTCGCACCCGCGTCGCGTTGGGATCCCGTAATCCCGGGACTGCCGGGTCAACAACAGGCCGGCCCCGGAAACGATCGCTTCGTCCGCACCGCCAGCGCGGACACCCCGCTTCCTGGCAATGACCAGGACATAGCCTTCGCCCCGCTCTCCCAGCTTTCCCGCTGGGTCGAGACACGGCAGATTACCTCCGAGCGCCTCACCCTTCTGTATCTGGACCGCCTGGAGAGGTTCAACGCCAAGCTGCGATGCGTCATCACGCTCACGCGCGATCTGGCCTTGTCGCAGGCCCAGCAGGCCGACCGCGAAATCGGCGCCGGACATTACCGCGGCCCGCTGCACGGCATCCCTTGGGGCGCCAAGGATCTGCTCGACACCGCCGGCATCCCCACCACTTATGGCGCCGAGCCATACCGTAACCGCGTTCCCGCACAGGATGCCGCGGTGGTCAAGCGTCTCCGCGATGCCGGAGCCGTGCTGGTTGCCAAGCTCAGCCTCGGCGCGCTGGCGCTCAACGATATCTGGTTCGGGGGCCAGACGATGAATCCGTGGCTGCTGGAAGAAGGCGCGTCCGGATCGAGCGCTGGTCCGGGCGCCGCTACCGCCGCGGGCTTAGTTGGCTTCTCCATCGGCAGCGAGACCGGAGGCAGCATCGTCAGCCCCAGCATGCGCTGTGGAGTCACCGGATTGCGGCCCACCTATGGCCGCGTGCCGCGCACCGGCGCCATGACGCTGTGTTGGTCTCTCGACAAGCTCGGCCCAATGACTCGCGGCGTTGAGGACGGGTTCCTCGTGCTGCAAGCTATCTCGGGCCCTGACGCCGGCGATGTATCGAGCGTGCCCAGCCGCCTCGATTTCGATGCTTCCGCTTCTGTCGCCGGACTACGTGTCGGATACATCCCCGGCTGGATGAAGGAGAGCCCCGCTACCGATGTCGATCGCGCCGCTCTCGAAACTACCCGTCAGCTCGGCATGGTCCCAACCGAGGTGTCACTGCCCGACTGGCCCTATGACTCGCTCAGCCTGATTCTCTTCGCCGAAGCGGCGGCCGCATTCGAGGAACTTACGCTTGCCGGCGGCCTGAAGGAACTCAAGGCGCAGGTCCCAGATGCGTGGCCCAACCTCTTTCGCCAGGCCCGCTTTCTCTCTGCCGTCGACTTCGTGCAGGCCGACCGTTTTCGCCGCAGCGTGGCCCAGGAGATGGCGCGTATCTTTTCCCAGGTGGATGTGTTGCTGGTCCCGTCGCTGCGGGACGAGATACTCACCATTACCAACTTCACCGGTCATCCCTCGCTCACTCTCCGCGCCGGCTTTGTGGAAGTCTCCGAGGCGCGCAGCGATTGGGCGCCGGACTCCGATCATCCGCTGCCTAAATTCTCACCTCCGCGCCGCGTACCCCACGGCGTAACTTTCATCGGGCGCCTCTTCGACGAGGGAACTCTGGGACGAGCCGGGCTCGCGCTCGAGCGTGCACTGAATGTAGCCGCCCAGCGTCCGCCCGGCTTCTGACAGTGGCGCGGGCCCATGGCCTGCGGCGGTGGCGTGCGCAAAAGGCTGCATTTTGTCGGGGAGGCGCTCTGGGGGGTGATCCACGCAGGCCATGGGCCCGCGCCACTACTTGACTAGGCCAACCATGCCGAACCTCAGCGCCAGCGAAATCCAGGTGGTGGGCTCCGGTGTTGCCGACGACTCTACATTGCCGATCGCCAAGACTCCCGTAGGGGCGCCATCGGAAATGTAGATAACACCCGTCGTTACTCCACCTCCGACAAGAGCGTCGACTTCAGTCTGCTGAGAAGATCGTCGCCAGTCGAATAATTCTGCGTTGCAGCGCGCCGGAATTGCGGTAGCGGAGCGCGCGCCGTGCATCGCAGACGCGGTGGATTCACGCGAAGAGTATTTACGCGCCAAAAAAGAAAAGATGGGGCATCTGCTGGAAGGGTTCTGAGCTGGCAAGCAGCGTAGCAGATGCCCGGTCAGGCCGCATCGGCCTCGTAAGCCGCTTTCAGCCACTTCTTCACTTCGCTGTCGATATCCTTCATCGATGCGATGGGGATGCGATGAGTGATGCGGTCCTTCTTGGCATACCCGCCAGTGTCGATCAGGCGGCCTTCGGCTTTTCGCGCGCCCAGGGCGAAGCCGAGATCGATGCGCGTTTGCGTGGCGGGCTTGATCTGCGCGAAAACGTGATGGCGATAGAGCGGCGCCATGGTCCGGCATGGGCAAGCCTTCACGTCTTTCCCAATGCCGAGGCCCAGCCGCAGTAACTCGTCGTATAGAGGAAGCAATGCGGCCTTCGGACCGCTAAACATGCTTTCGACATACTTCTCCGCGGCCGCGAGATATGCCGCAGGATTGGCGAATTCGGAGCCCTTGGGCTCGGCGTGTTCGGCGATCCCCCAAGCCGTGTTCATTCCCAGGCCGTGGACGGTCTTCAGCCAGGCGCGGCGCTCTTTTTCGGTCTTGGGCCCCGACTTCTTCACCAGCGCGAGCCATTCGTCGAGCGAGCGGCCGGTCTTATCTTTGAGCGTGGCGACCCAATTCTGCACCATCGCAACGCTCGGATGAACGCTGTAGAGCGATTTGGTCTTGGCCACCATTTCCCGAGTATAAAACAGCGGCCTTGCGAACTGCAGTAAGAATCGTTCCCTCAGCGCAGCTCAGCTCAAAAGCTGTGAAAATTAATCATCAGATCGCTTCCCGGATTCGACGAAACCAATTGATGCCGCTCTGAAGGCGATTCTCAAGCGCAATCAACGCGACATCAAAATTACTGCCGCTGCGGATGTTGGATTCAAGCTGAGAGAGTATGAGGCGGATTTTTTCCGCAGCCGAGAGTAGGCGGCGGGTAGTTGTGCCCGCGCGGTCCGAAAATCCCGGAACTACCCTCGAGCTCCGAAAAATAGAGAGTCCGTCGCAAAACGGTTCGGCGGTCGGAAAACCTCGTCCGCGCGGCCGCCCTTACGCGTGATGGCGGCGAAATGGTAGCTCAATGAGCCCTGTTTTCTGAAAGCGCAAAATGTGCCTGGCAATTATTTACATCGATTATCGGACATAAGGGGGCTATCTTGGGCGATCTTGTGTCGCATATTGGCGATAGGTAAACGCTACGCGACTCGCGGGCGATCAGCGGCAAGCACCAGTAGTCGGCACTTCCGGGACTCGGCCATACGTCAAAGTTGATCGGCGGACTGAAGCGCTTTTATCGTTCCTAATCCAACTAGCCGCCACGGATTCAGAAGCCTTCTCCCAGTGGCGTCTCAACCGTCCCTATTAGAACCGCCCAATGGTTGAGTGGGATAAAATCACTCCAGCACCATGCGCATATCGACCGCGATACTCGTTGGTCCTCCAGTCCGCGCGCTTTGTTACAGCGGCCAGATGGTGGGCGACGGCTCGGTTTAGAGCAATCAGTGATCCCATGGATCCCGAGCGCTGGCAAAAAATCGACGTTCTTTTTAACGCGGCTCTTGGGCAGGTCCCGAGCAAGCGCGCGGCGTTTCTCGCCCAAGCGTGCGGCGGGGACCAGGGGTTACGCCATGACGTGGAAACGTTGCTGGCACAAGATCCATCTGGGGCGGATTTTCTGGTTCGGCCCGCCTGGGCCGGCGCTATCGACCCCGCCGTAACCGACCCCACCGTTACCGTGTTTTCTCCGGGAAAACAGCTGGGACCCTACAAAATTGAGGGGCTGATCGGCGCCGGTGGCATGGGTCAAGTTTTTCGAGCGGTAGATACACGCCTGAACCGCGCAGTTGCGATCAAAGTCTCGTTTCGAAAGTTCGATTCGCGATTTGAGAGGGAAGCGCGCGCGATCGCATGTCTGAACCATCCCCACATCTGTACGCTATACGACGTAGGTCCTGATTACCTGGTAATGGAGTTGGTGGATGGAGAGACGCTCGCCGCCCGGCTGAAGAGAGGCAAACTCACGATCGACGATACATTGCGCTACGGTGCGCAGATCGCCAGTGCTCTGGCCGAAGCGCACATGAAAGGCGTGACGCATCGTGATCTGAAGCCCGGCAATTTGATGTTGACTAAAAATGGGGTAAAGGTGATGGACTTCGGTCTCGCCAAATTGCATACCGCCCCCGACGATAAGCTCACGAAAGCTGACGCCATCATGGGCACCCCTGCCTACATGGCGCCCGAGCAGATGGAAGGTAAGCCGGTCAGCGAAGCGGTTGACCTATTCGCGCTTGGTTTGGTCTTATATGAGATGCTCAGCGGAAAGCTTCCGTACCCCGGCGCTTCGCTTGCCTCGATGATGATCAAAGGGACGGCCGTGGATCTGCAACCGCCTTCGCGCTTTTGCCGCGAGATACCCAAGGATCTGGACATGATCGTCCTGGCGCTACTCAAGCAAAGCCCTAATGAGCGCGTCCATTCCGCGCAGCATCTGAGTAAGGTGTTTACCGAATTGCAGCAGTCGGCCCCGCGGATCGTCACTCGTGTAGTGGCGGCGGGTCTGAGCCTGGTCGCGCTCATCGGGGCTGCCTGGTGGATGGGCGTACGACCGGGACACCAACATGACGAGCTTGTCTATGAACAGCTGACGAATTTTCCCGATTCCGTGAACAGTCCCGCCCTGTCGAAGGACGGCAAGAAGGTCGTCTTTGTTCGGGGACCAGTGGCGTTTCTCGCTGGTCCCGGGCAAGTCTATGTTAAGGATCTTCCGTCCGGCAGTCTCGTTGCTCTGACGCAAGACGCCGATGTCAAACTGGCGCCGGCGTTTTCCCCGGATGGTCAGCATATCGTTTACACGGCCCCTAATAGAGGATGGGCATCCTTGAGCGTTCCCGCTGCAGGCGGCGAGCCGGCGCTGATGTTGAAAAACGCGGCTGGGCTCCGCTGGATCGGGCCGCGTCAGATCCTATATTCGGCGATCAAGTCCAGGTTCCATATGGGACTGATGACGGCCCACGAGGACGGCTCCTCGCCTCGAGCCATCTACTTCCCGGATTCTCCCGACGGGATGGTGCATTTCTCAGAGATATCGCCGGATGGCAAGTCGATCCTGGCAGTAGAGATGCTCAACTCGGTTTGGCAGCCCTGCCGGTTAGTGTCCTTTGACGGATCCGCGAGCAGCAAAGTGGTCGGGCCACCCAGTGCGCTCTGTACGGCAGCGGCTTGGAGTCCAAACGGACAGTGGATGTACTTCGCCGCCGAAGCAAACGGGGAGTCGCATCTCTGGCGCCAGCGCTTCCCGAACGGAGATCCGGAGCAACTCGCCAAGGGCGCGAACGAGGAATGGGGCGTCGCGGCGGATACGGACGGCAGGTCCCTGATCTCGTCCGTCGGTAAGATGACCAGCGCGGTGTGGTATCGCGACCAAAGGGGCGAACGTCCCATTTCGGTAGATGGTTATGCTTACCGGCCGTTCGTTCCATCGAACGGAGCAAAGGTGTTTTACCTGGTCCGCCACGGCGTGCGGGGCTCCATTTGGAGCGGTGAGCTTTGGTTGGCAGATGTTTCCTCCGGGAGAAGCGAGGCAGTATTGCCGGGCGTGGCGATTCAGAATTACGCGATCTCGAGCGACGGGAAAGCGTTTGTATTCGATAAGTTCGATGAGGCAGGCCGGTCCAGCATTTGGATTGGCGCGTTGAATCGGAGCCAGCCCCCGCGCCGGTTGACTCCTCGAGACGAGGACGGCGAGGACCTGCATCCTCTGATGGGCCGGTCCGGGGCCGTATATTTCATGAAAGCCGTAGGCGACCAGCGCTTCCTTTATAAGATGAGCGCGGATGGCTCCCATCGCGAAGAATTGCGACCGGCAAACGGTGATTATCTTGTTAATCTCTCACCGGATGAGAAGTGGGCTGTGGTGTGGAATGGCGGCAAGGGGGTTTCGCTCTACCCTCTGGATCGGGGACCTGCCCGCTTTCTCTGCGGATGCGCTACCGGACCGATCTTCCAAGATTCGCCGCGTGTGAGTTGGTCTGGAGACGGAAAGCTGCTGGTCGTGAATGCGGGAGGAGCCATGGCCGGGCTTGGGACTACCGTCGTCCCTTGGAAGAGCGTGGAGAGCAATTTAGCCGACTCGAAAATGAGCGGACCCGAGCTGAGACGTCTGTCGGGGGCGCGCCAGATCATCGAGGTCAGCATAGCGATGGGTTTCACGGATGAGACATACGCATTCACCCGAGCATCGAGTATAAGCAATCTGTACCGCATCCGGCTGCCGTAGCTCCCAGATCGCCGGCGGCTCGGAGATTGGTCGGGATTAAGGAACGAAAGGTCGGCCAGCATCAGGCTTGGATCGGCTCCGGCTCGATCCCAATTTGAATCGTTGACGGCATCGCGGAGCCCCTGCTTGCACCCCAGATAGGGTTGCGCCAGTCTTCCACCACCCTATCCTCGGCTCAGCAAGTTTTCCTACAGATGCGGCCTGAAGTCCTTAGGCTTCTCGCGCTCAAACTCCGGATGTCAGCCGTTCTGATGATACGATCTGAACGCGGACGGGAAGACGTCCGGACCAACTCCTCACGGGCCACACCACGAGATTCGCGTCCCGCGCCGGCACCCACGGCCGCCTTCGCGCCGGTAGATCCCAATCGTTTGGCCGGCGTGCTTGATCGGCGGGCCGCCGTCCGGCTGTGTCACCGTCACCGCGAGTTTCAACCAGCAGTAGCCCGCCCGCCACACGCACTTCCATTACGTCTGCCTGCACAGAGCCCTTCACCTTGCCCGCCGATTGCCGCGAGCCTTCCAAAAACCCCGCTTGCCGAACGGCTCGCGTCCCGGTGTCAGAAAGACGATATCGTCCGCCATCAACGGCGCGAGCGCGTCCACGTCGCCGGCCTCTGTGGCCCTGCACCACGTGTCAATCAGGTTGCGGATTGCAAGTTCGTCGTTTGACATGCGAATCCCTTGACTTTACCGGAATGCACGAGGCCTCGCGAGGCGTCAAGGCGACCAGTAGTGCTCTGCGCATCCGGCGGACCCGAGTGAACTGTCCGGCCAAACCAGAAGTTGGCCCGGATCAGTCCTGTGAAGTCGGCCAGCATCCAGCGATTCAACTTGACGGGTAACGCGCGTTGCTGACATTCGCTCGGCTCAGTGGCCCAGATCTTCCCTGGCGCCGTAGCTGTTTACTCAAGCCACGGACTACGCGACAAGCGCGCGATAGAGCGTCGAGCGGCCCACGTTCAGAAGGTTTGCTACGTACCTGGCGGGCTTCGCCTCTGTAGCCCAGTCCTGCGCCCAGTCCGGACGTGGTCGACCTGCTCGGCGGTATTGGCCCTGTCTGCGTTTACTCCTGTTTTATCTGCGGCCGTCATTTCCTCCATTCACCCTTGCGCCCTTACCAAGGGCTCGCTGCTCATCCCCGCCGCCGGTAGGCATTCTGAGACTGGCCGGCCCCCCCCGATCACTTATGCGGCCTTATGCCGAGTGCCGGATTATGCCGAGTACTGCGGGCGAACGGCAACGGGGCAGGCACCGAATCTTGAGTGTGCTCGGCATAATCAGAGCGCCGACAAGAACGCCAGAAGTGCGTCGTCTGGCTTGAATCGGGGAAAACCGCCCCCCACTGGTTGCAGTTTCCCGAGCGCCTGTTCCTTGGTCTTCAGATCCGCCTGGATGTACATGTGAGTGGTGTCCAAGCTTTCGTGGCCGAGCCAAAGAGCGATCACTGCGATTTCAACTCCAGATTGAAGAAGGTGCATCGCCGTGGTGTGGCGAATGACGTGGGGAGAAATCCTCTTGGCTTTCAGCGTCGGACAGGCCGGCAAGGCGCGCCGCACAGCCTGCTGAAGGATGTAGGTGGCCCCGTCGGTAGACAGCGGTCCACGCCGAGCGCTGGGGAACAAGATGCGGTCACCACTGTCGCCACACTCGGTAACCCAAGCTCGCAACGTGCGGGAAGTAGTGGGCCACAATGGAACACTACGTTCCTTACGGCCCTTACCGTTAAGGTGAAGTAGAGAGGTCGCTCCGAAGGCGAGGTGCTGTTGCCGCAGGGCGAGTATTTCTGAGATGCGGGCTCCGGTATTATAAAGCGTCAACAACAAGGCGTAATCGCGCTTTCCAATCCACGTGTGGGTGCTTGGTGTAGCGAGAATGGCCTCCATTTCCGGCCGTGTCAGATAGCCGATCAAGCGGCGGTCCGCGCGTTTGGTGGGAATCGCCAGTACTTGCGCCGCTAAATCGAGGCGCGCAGGTTCACGGAGTGTCACCAGGCGAAAAAAGGACCGGATGGCTGCCAGCCGCGCGTTCCGAGTCTGAACACTATTACCGCGGTCTCGTTCGATGCCGTCGAGGAACCGCATGATCGCTTTGGCCTGCAGGTCGTCCAGGGTTAGGTCAGATGGCTTCTTGCCGGTGGCCTGGCTCAGATGCTGAATCAACAATCGAAATGTATCTCGGTAGCTTGCCACCGTTTGTGGACTGGCACGGCGTTGCCGCACCAAATGATCGGTAAAGAAGGACTGCACCAGCGGCGCGATCAGCCCCGTATCGCTTTTCATGAATCACCTCCGGGCTCGCAGGAACGCCGAAAAGCCTCCCCGGCGGCGGTTAACAGCTCCGGCGTGGCCGTCAAATACCAGTAGGTTTCTTCTTTGCTTAGGTGGCCGAGATAAACCGACAGGTGTGGTATCAGGGCGCGCACATCTCGGTTTTCGGCGTACCACGCCAGGAGTCGCTGGACCGCGAAACCGTGCCGGAACGAATGCAGTAAGGGACCGCGCTTGCCGCCGGCATTCTTGATCCCGACAGACTGAACCAGTTGGCGGAACATTCGGCGGAGTGCCGCATAGGAAAGAGGCAACCGCCTGCCGGTAATGAAGAATGCTTTCGAAAGCCGGCGCAGCTTCACCCGATTGCGTTCCTGCAGGTACGCACGCAACTGGTCTGCGGTGGTGGGGTGGATGGGCACGATCCGCGACTTGTAGAACTTGGCCTTACGGATGTGAAGTTGGGGAGGATCTGAGTCTAAACGAATATCGTCGACCGTTAGAGCGATCACTTCGCCTGCGCGGAGCCCCGTGCTGGCGAGCAGCCCGATGATGAAGTAAGGAGTCCGTTGCGATAGCGAACCGGGTTTCCATAGTTCAGAGGTGGCTTTCTGGAGCTTGGCGATTTCTTCGGTCGAGTACAAACGGGGCTTCGGGCGTGGCTGGCGCGGCAATAGGCCCGCTCCAGGCACTTCCGTCTCTGGAACACTGGCCTTGAGGTGTCTCAGAAAACAGCGTGCATGGGTCAGTCGCATTCTCTGCCCGGGAAGACCACAGTGAAGCGAAGCGGCATCGATCCAGTCCAATATCGTCTGCGTGCGGATAGGCCATGAGAACCCTTTCGCTTCTATGTAGTCCGCCAGTGCCCGCAGATTGTAGGTTTCGTACTCCGTCTGGAAACCGAGCGAACTCCGTAGGTTCAGATAAGCCTCGATGTGTACCCGGAACTGAGCCGGATTCATAGTGCGCCTCCCGGCCAAGGTAACGCCACCTGTGCAAGCGATGGCAGGTCGAGTTTGGCGTAGATGCCTGTGGTTGTGAGCGAACCGTGTCCGAGGACGTCAGCGACTTCCTTGAAACTCGCCCCGCTGCGCACCATGGTGGTGGCCAGGGTGTGGCGCAGAACGTAGGCGCCGGAGCATGGAGCTCCGATGCCGGCTTGCCGCAAAAGGCGGTTCACTAGCTTGGCCATGAACCCATTGCTACGTATCGGTGGGTGCGCAGGCCCGTAGGTGAGAAACACAGCGCGTTCGGTGCTCACCGGCCGTGCCTCGCGCAGATAGCTGGCCAACGCGGTCCCCGCATCCTCCGGTAACGGCAGCACTCTCTCCCTGCTGGTTTTGCCTGCACGAATGAGCACGCTGCCAGCGGTCCAATCGAGATCCTGTAAACGGAGTCTCAATACCTCGCTGGGACGAAGCCCCAGGCGAGCGGAGAGCAAAACCATGGCTCGGTCGCGGATCGCAACTGGGCGGTCTGAGGAACATAGCGTCAGTATGTTCTCCAATTGTTCCGGAGACACATGTCGAGGAACGGTGGCATGCTTGGACCGCCAGATCGGGGGCACAGCCCCATCGAGTCCTACTCGGATCAGCCCTTCACCGCTAAGGAAACGCAACAAACTTCGAATGGCAGTCGCCGGATTCTGGCGGCTCACCAAGGAGAGCTTCTGCGCCCGGCCGCCGACAAAATCAGCAATTTGCGCGGCAGTGAGGTTGCTCCAGTTGATTGGTTGATCCGAAAAAACACGGACCAGCAAAGCCCGTGCTTCCCGTCGATAATGTTGGCGCGTTCCCTCGGTGCAGCCGCGCTGTCCTTCCAGATGCCGATCGAAGTCGGCCAGCACATCCTCGATTGATCCAGCCGTCGATAAAGCCGAAGCGGGTCGTTGTTCACATGTCTGAGTTTCGTTCAATTTTTCTCCCTGCGACCCTTTCGGTCGCAAGAAGACATTCGCAGAATTATGCCGAGAAGATCAAATTGTGGCGGCGCCGCACCCCACGTCCTATCGCCCCGGCGCCAAACCTATCCCGCAGTACTCGGCATAATCCGGAACTCGGCATAAGGCCGGTTATGCCGAGCTCGGCATAACCGGCCAATCTCTGCCCGTTATTCTGCGAGGCCGAGGTTGCGCGCTTCGTAGAGGATTTTGGTCAAGCGGTTGGAGAGCCGATCAAGGCAGTCTCGCGGAGGGCCATCTGGTAGGGATCTCCGGAACATCTCAATGGCGTGTTGAGCGAAGAGTAGAGAATCGACGACACCGTCCAAACCGGCACGAGGCGAAATGGTTGGGGCCTTCGGCTGTGGCGCCAGATGCCGGGGTTGAGAGCGGGCCAGGTGGAATTCACGTTGCAGGTCGTCGCCGGCGACCAGGACGTACTTCATCGTCATCTCCGCCTTGACATGTCCGAGTAGCGTCATAAGCGCAGGCAGACTGACGCCCGCGCGAACCATTTCACTGGCATACGTGTGTCTAAGCTGGTGCGGAACGATGCGGGTGGGAACACCGACGGCAGCTGCGACATCGGATAGGTAGGGGCGCAGCCGTTTCATCAGGGTTTGCTTGCCGCTGTGGCGTGCAAGCAGCCGACCATCAGAGAGTGGGTCGAAAGAGCGGAAGAAGCGTAAGCGCTGGACGAGTTCACATACAAACGAATCGACAGGGACCATTCGTTCGGTCTTCAGCTTGCCGAGAGGCACATGAATCGCCCAGCGATCCGGACCCACATTGTGGAGGCAATCATAGGAGAGGTCGGCGCATTCGCCGATGCGCATGCCGGTATGGCGCAGCAGCAGGAACACGTTGGCCGGCAGATCATTGCGGCGCAGTAACTCTTGCTGGATTAATCGATCCTGTTCTGCTGTCAGCGGGCGGGGCAAACGTTGTGGAATACGGGGAATGTCCTCGCGACGGATCAGATGATCCAGATCGGGAAGCTGCGCAGTCCAGGCAAGCTCCTGCAGAATGGATCGCAGAAACAGTAAGCGACAGACGTAGACGGCCTGCGCCAAGGGCGGAGTGTGTGAGCGCAGATGGGCAAACCAGCCGAGGATGTGCGGATCGCGGCGCAACTGATTTAACGAACAAACGGCAGGATAATCTTCGCCGAGATAGATCAGGAAGTGGCGCGCCGCGCCACGATACTGACGGGCTGAGTCTGGAGCGAGGGCGGCAGTAAGGGACTCGATGGCTCGCTGGAACAGGTGAGCCAACGGATGCTCCAGCGGTGCATAGCGGGACAGTTTCACGATGGCGTACCCGGTACCGGCCTGATGTGCTGCGCCACAGCTCGCGCATACTGCTGATAGACCTCCAGAGGAGTGACTTGCACATAGACCATCGTGGTCTGGATTTGCGCATGTCCCATCAACTGCATCAGGGCCGGGAGACTGACTCCGGCGCGCACCATATCTGAGGCAAAGGTGTGGCGGAACCGATGGGGGTTGGCCTTCTTTACGCCGGTGGTCCGCCGATGGTATCGAAACAGTGAGCGCAAGCCCGCGGGAGTCATCCGAGCGCCGCGGGCTGGTCCTTTGAGAGAAACAAACAGAGCGTTCGTCGAAGTCTGCGGCCGCTCCAGCCGCAGATAGTGGTCAAGGAGTTGGTTCGCTTCCGGGGCCAGCGGCAGGAAACGGGTCTTGTTGCCTTTGCCCCGCACGCGGACCTGCGCTTCAGACGGCAGAAGATCGTCGCGACTCAGATCCAGGACTTCTTGCGACCGGAGTCCTTGCAACAGCATCAATCCCACGATGGCCAGGTCCCGTGAGGTGCGAAAACTGGACCAAAATCGCGCCACCTCGTCAACGGACAGAGGCACTATGGTTCGTTTGGGAGTCCTCACTCGCAACCGGCTCAAAGCGGGCCGCGGTTTGCCGATGCCCATGGGCGCTCGCTGCCAGTACGTCGTCTGTAACACCGGAGCGCTCTGACCGGGAGCGCCTGGAAAAGCAACGCGCAAGGCGCGATCGACAATGGCAACGCGCTGGTTAATGGTGGCGCCGGTCAACTCGCGTTCTTGACCGGACTGGAATCGCACATAGTCGAGCAGTGTTGTTTCGGTGAGGGCATCTTTGGCAACCGCGTCGGTGTGGTGAACACTCTCCCACCACCGGAGAAAGTGCAACAGTTCGTGCGCATAAGTGCGCAGGGTAGCGTCGGCCAGGCGGCGAAGGGTTTCGTAGTCGAGGTACTGGTT
>Ga0302325_10023342_pt1 | contig 12896 bp, 11 predicted proteins | sample Palsa_T0_2_FD_201948 | JGI IMG/M metagenome (GOLD analysis project Ga0302325, IMG submission 201948) | Peat permafrost microbial communities from Stordalen Mire near Abisko, Sweden - Palsa_T0_2 | ecosystem: Environmental > Terrestrial > Soil > Palsa > Peat permafrost | place: Sweden: Abisko... | reverse complement strand
CACGCCTGCGGCGTGGATGATGTTGCTGCCGGGCTCGTTTGCCCGTGGGCAAACCTGTTCTTTGTGTGGGTCAGTCTAAGTGAGCAGAAGTGGGTCATTTCTCGCGAGCGCCGAGGAACCGGGGCATCAATGAGTGGGTTTCGGCGCAATCGCAGCCGGTGGTTTTCAGCACCAGTTTCTCCTACGTGACGCCGGCTGTGACCGCGAACAAATTGGTGCGGACCGCGGTGCGCGACTGGACGTTTGGCGGATTTCTACGGTTTGCCAGTGGGCTGCCAATTGCGGCTCCTTATGCCCAGACCGGGTTGAACAGCCTGTTGCTGCGGAACCTGGGAGGGGGCACCGGCACCTTCGACATCCGAATGCCGGGAGTGCCCCTGTACCTCGACAGCCTCAATTGCCATTGCATCAATCCGAACAAGGACCTGGTCCTGAATCCGGCGGCATGGCAAGAGCCCGCCCGTGGGCAATTCGGGGGACCGGCCTACTATAGCGACTACCGTTACCAGCGTCGGCCGGCCGAGTCCCTTAGTTTGGGAAGGGCCTTCCGCTTCCGCGAGGCGATGTCGCTGGAAATCCGAATGGAATTCTTCAATGTGTTCAACCGAACCGAAATGAACAATCCCGACGGAACCTACTTATTGCTCACTCCGGTGCGGGATTCCAATGGGAATCTTGTTTCCGGCTTCGGGCGCATCAACCCGGGCGGACCGTTCTCACCGCCGCGGGAGGGCCAACTGCTGGCGCGGTTCAGATTCTAGCAGGCTGCTGAAAAAGTGGTTTGGAACCGGCTCCCTCACGGTCGCGGCTCGGTAAACACCTGCAAAAACGCATTCGCCACAATGAGCCGCGCACGTGAGTAAGCGGCGCTACGACCACTTGAAACGCCACATCCAGCCGACGTCGTCGCAGCATAGCATGTAGCCTTGGTAAATCTTGGCGCCGTGGATTACGGGCGAATCGTCCTCGAGTTGGACTCGCTCCAGAATCTCGCCCGTAGCGGAGTCAAAGCGAAAGAACGCATTGAGGTTTGAGTCCGCATTCCACAGCGTTTTGCCGTCGGCGTCCCACATCAGGTCGTGCGGGCGATTTCCGGGAACGGGCCACGAGTTCTGCACTTCCCATGTCTTCCTGTCGATCACGAAGATGGCTCGCGCGGGCGGGTTCGCATAGTACAGCAGCCCATCCTTATAAACGATTCCGTGCGCTCCCGTTCCGGCGGCCGCCTCTTTCGCGTCGAGCGCCACCTGGCCGTAAGGGAGGCCTTGCCCGCGTCGAGCTCCCGGAGCGCGCGCTTCAGACGGGTACGCCGGCTTCAGCGTGGTGGATCGTGCGGGCGGATCGCCTTTTCTTCTGTAAATCGCTCCGGCGCCGGGCGTCCAGTGCTTCGCGATGGTCTTACCGTCCACCGCACTGCAGCTCACAATCAGCCTGTTGTATGTGGAGGTGACCCACATCACGTTCTCGTCGTCGACGCAGACGCCGCTGGCCTTGTCAAAGTCGACCCTAAATTCGCGAATCAGTTTGCCGTCCGCCGGATTGATCAGCGACATCCAGCTTTCGGGGCCCTGATCCTGGACCCACATGCCCTCATTTGTGAGGCATAAACCGTTGGGATGGCTATGGGGAGCCTTGTAGGCGATCTCCCACTTCGCGGCTCTGCGCGTTTTGACAGCCGTCAGATTCGGAATGCCTGCGACCAGGGGCGCCGCAGCCGCTGTGCCGAGGAAAGCTCTTCTTCCGATTGTCATGGTTGGAACACCTCGTGCGCGCAGTATGTCACAAGGATTCCGCGGCGTCAATCCAAACAAGGGCCACACACTTTGGCCACACCGTGGCCGCGGCGGACGCTATTTCGCGGAGTTGCGCGCCAGCAGCAACGAGCCCAGGCCCAGTATCGCGAAGGCCATCCCCAGAATCCAGTACATGCTCTCGTAGATGCGCGGCTTCACTTCCTGGACTTGGGGCTGGCCGTTGTCGTCGCCCGAGCCTTCCGACTGCCCCGCCCCGGCGACGATGCCCAAGCCGTCCACTTCCAGTTTGAAGTTAGCGTTCTTGATGCGGTAAACGCTGGCTTTAGTTTTCGGCTCGACACCCAACAGCTCCAGATCGTCGCTTTTTACGGTGACGCCGTTCGGAACCACCAGGTTCGATGAAGCCTCGGGGTGGATTTCTTTATCGGTGAAAATCATGGGGCTGGTGGTAGGCACGGTGTAGTTCACGTCGAAGCGAGTGTCGCCGGGGCGGACCGGATAGTCGATTTTATAAATATCGGGATCTTTGGTTTTCAAAGCGGGCCTGGGAATCGGCATCCCGCCGGCCGGATTCACGGTGACGGTCACGGGGCCTTTGGCTTCGGGCGGAACGTAGAAGCGGACCGAGCCGTTGACCGGATCGTAGTAGGTGAGGTTGGCGGGGCCAGTGTACAACAGCCCTTCGCTGACCGTCATTTCCTTGTCGCCAGGCTGGAGCACGATGAAATGCTGCGTCTCTTTGGCGGTGCCGGCTTTGTTGGTGGAGTCGAACACCGGAATCTGAACGCCTGTGGATGGCATGCCGGGCGCCACCATCTTGTTGTACTGCACGCCATGAAAAACGGCCTGGATCAGGCGCGGAGCTTGATCGTCGTTGTTGTCGAAACTGAATTTGCCTTGCGCGTCGGTCTTGGTGGTTCCTAGCGTCTGCATGCCGGCCTGCGTGGGCTGGATCAGCGTCACCACGGTGTCAGGCTCCAGCTTTCCCGTTGTGCCGTTCACGATAACGCCATCCACTGCTGCGAAAGCGGGGGCCGCGAAAGCGGGCGCGATCGCGAATAGGAGCAGCGCGAGTTTCACGCCATAGCCTTTCCGCATTCGCCGCAGAATTTCAAAGGTTGCGGGAACTTAGCGCCGCAGTGCGGACATTTATCGGAAACCTGCGCGGCGGCGGGCGCGCTACGGACCGGTTTCGGAGCAGCGGCCGGCTTGATGGTGTCGATCTCGGCCAGCACTTTCGCCAGCTCGCGCTGCAAATCGATTTTGGTTTTCTGATAATCGGCGTCCGACAGCTTGCCCAGCCGAAACTCAAATTGAAGATCGCGCAAATTCTCGTAGATCTGCGCCTTGCGCTCTTCCAGGTGCGCGGTGGGCGAAACGGCCGGAACGTCGGGCACATCCTGGGAGCGCACGAACAAGGTGAACAGAAGTGTCCCCACCATCAGGACAACGGCTGCGGAAAGAACCATCAATCCAGCTTTTCCACTTCCTTCTCGATCTGATCGTGATAGCGATCCAAAAGAGGGTCGTGAGGCGCTTGCCCCGCGGCAACGGATGCTTCCTTGCGGCTTAACTTACGGATGACGAACACCACCAGGATCAGACCCAGCGCGGCGGCAGTGTAAAACGAAAGCGAACCCAGGATGCCCGGTGGAACCACCACTACGTTCGGCCCCATTTCACTGGCGAAGGAAGCCAGAATGGCCTGATCCGACATTCCGGACTGCTCCATCTTGAGGATCTTTTTCTTGTTCTCCCAGCAGGTGCGGCAAGGATATGGGTCCATGCGGCAAGCCATGTTGGTTTTGCAGCCGCAGGGGCAATTCAAACGGTCGGCGACGCGATTCACCGCCGGGCTTTCGAGTTCTTCGGCCGACTGGGCGAAGCAGGCCTGTGCCGCACTCAGCACCATCAGGGCCAGAAGTAGAAAGACCGCTTGCTGACGCGCGCGGCTCGGTAACTCACGCGCGCCGCTCGGCAACTGACGCGCGCGGCTCAGACCGCTAATTTTCAACCGTCGCATGTTTCTCAGCAACTCCTACTACTTGCGTCCGGGCGTAAGAGAGACGAACTTTATTGGGAATCAGGCAGACGCCGGTGCCGAACGCGAGCACCCAGAATCCGATCCAGATCCACGACACTAACGGGAAGACATAGGCCTGGATCACAGCGCGGCGGCCGTCGGCCGAAGCTCCTGCGAAATTAATGTAGAAATCCTCGTTAAGCCGTCTCCGGATCGATACCTCGGAAGTCGGCTGCTGGCTGGCCTTATAAAGACGCCGCTCGGGAAAGAGCATACCCAAAGACTTTCCGTTGCGAGAGACGTCCGCGTCCAGGCGGTCCCAGAGATAGGTGTCGTTCTCGCCATGCTCGACGTTTGCCACGCGCACGCTGTAGTGGCCGATATCGAAACTGCCTCCCGTGGGCACTTCTTTGGTGACGTCCTGATTGAACGCCGCCCCGGTGTAGCCGATAAACATGAACACGATGCCCATGTGAACCAGGTATCCACCATAGCGCCGGGTGTTGCGGTGCGTCAGTTGGATGGCGGCCGGGAAGAATCCGATACCGTTCTTGGCGCGAATGGCGGATGCGCCTTTCCAGAACTCCGTGAAGATGGTGGCCGTGACGAACATGCACAATCCGAACGAAACCAGCGCGTAGGGATGTTCATACCCGCCCAAAACTCCGAGTAGCACCATGAGCGCCACGCCGGCAATGGTCGGAATGAGGAACGCGCGCTTCAGGCTCTCGAGCGAACTCCGGCGCCAGGCGATGAGCGGGCCAACGCCCGTCAGGAAAATCAAAGCCAGACCTATCGGGATGTTGATGCGATTGAAAAACGGCGCGTCCACGCTGATCTTTTCGCCCGTCACGGCTTCCGAAATCACCGGGAACATGGTGCCCCAAAGTACGGCAAAGCAACTGGCCACCAGGATCAGGTTGTTGAACATGAAGCTGGACTCGCGCGACACAACACTCTCCAGGCGCGCTTCGCTCTTCAGATACTTCAAGCGCTCCAGGATCAGGATTACGGTGGCCGCGATTCCCACCGCCAGGAACATCACAAAATACTTGCCGATGGGCGACTGCGCAAAGGCGTGCACGGAGCTGACCACGCCCGAGCGCGTGAGAAATGTCCCGAAAATGCATAAGAAGAAGGTGCCGGAAATCAGGACCATGTTCCAGACCTTCATCATGCCCTTCTTCTCCTGCATCATCACCGAGTGCAGGAACGCCGTGGCGGTGATCCAGGGCAGCAGCGATGCATTTTCCACAGGATCCCAGGCCCAATATCCGCCCCAGCCGAGCACCGCGTAAGCCCAGCCTTGTCCCAGCAGGATGCCCGCGCTTTGGAACAGCCACGTGACAATGGTCCAGCGCCGCGTGGTGTGAATCCAGGCATCGCCAGGCTGTTTAGTAATCAGCGAACCAATGGCAAACGCGAACGGCACGGTGAAGCCGACGTAGCCCAGGTACAGCATGGGCGGATGGATCACCATGGTCCAATACTGCAGCAGCGGGTTCAGGCCCTGACCGACGCCCTCCACGACGTTGCCGCGGCCAGCTTCCAGGATGGCGAAGGGGCTGAGCACGAACGCAATCAAACTCAGGAAGAATGTTTCAGTGACCATCAGCACCGACGTCACCCACGGCATCATGTCGCGGAATTTGCGCCGGTTCATGAAAACCACGACGGCCGAATAGGTGGCCAGCAGCCAGGCCCATAACAGCAGAGAGCCTTGCTGCCCGCCCCACCATGCCGTGAATTTGTAGATCGTCTTCATGGACGAATCGGTGTGAGCGGCTACATAAGCCAGCCGGAAATCGCCCGTGAGGAGGGAATAAATGAGCAGCCCGGAAGCCACGGTGAGCAGCAGCCAAACAGAGTAGACCGCGCGTTGGCCGCTGACAATGAGGAAGGAGTTTTTCTTCAGCCTGCCGATGACCGAGGCAACCACGGCGTAAACCGCGAAGCAGAAGGCGAGCAAAATCGAGAGAGCGCCGATATTTTCCATTGCGAGCTTGTTCAGTCCTCCTGACGGCCTTAGCCGCCGGCTTTATGGGGAGCGAGCGGAACTAACTGCGGGCCTGGGTTAAGGCAGGCTGGGCTTCCGTCTTCATTTGGGGCGATTTCATTTGGGGCTTGGCTTCGTACTTGGACGCGCATTTCGCCTGTATTTTGCTGGCATGAAAGACGCCGTCCTGACCCAATCTTCCGTCGGCGAGAGCCTGCGCGTTGTCCTTGAACGTATCGGGCAGCGGATCGATGCCGTTGTAAACCACCGCCAGCCGCACTGGATCCTTCTGGAGCACACCAGGCGTCTGATGCATCACAAAGCTCACTTGCGCGCCGTCGCGGACGATGGAGCCTTGTTCGACGTAACCGTTCACGCGCAGCTTCGCATCGTGAGCGCGATCGCCCATCTGCCGCACTTCCTTAATCTCTTTGTAGTACGTTTTGCTTTCGGTGACACCGCCCATCGCGAGCCATACCAGCACGCCAATGATGACAACCACAATCGCGCCGAATTTCCAGTAGGTGTTCATGATGCGCTCCTGAGACTTTAGTATACCGCTCCCTCACGGTCGCGGCTCTGAAACGATGGAATCGTCCGGTTCCCAGGCCAGTAAGACGAACCAGATGCGACGTTTCATCCCGTTTTATTTGTAGCACGCGCGATGGATCATCCTGGCGCTCAAGAATCCAGGCAAGCCCGTCCCTCAGTTGGGGTGGGCGATGACATAGCGTAACCGCGCGTTCCGGGTTGGGGAGGGGCGGAGCGTTGTGTCGCTGGTGGCGTCGGAACCGATTTTCGCAAAACGAAGCCATTTTTGTAAGCGAATCCACGATTCGGGCGATTTCGGGTTGCGCATCAGGGGTATTTTTGTGTTTGGTGAACATAAAGTCTCTTTCATGTTTCAATTTCGGAGAGAACGAAAGGTGGGAGTGTGCGCCGCGGGGGATGTCGCGCGCTTTGGTTTGAGGGTAGCAAAGGAGGGGCGGCGCGGTTGGGGGAGGAGGTGGTATGTGGCTGGATGTAGCGAGGAAAGAGATTGGGACGATGGGTCATTCTTTGAGAAGCCATCGGTGGTTGGGAGGCCGTCGACTGCCTCGGCGGCGTTTCGCAAGACTAATCCGCTCAGGGCGCCTCCCGATTTTCAGCCTTCCCAATCGGACCTTTTGGCTCGCGTCACTGGCAGATCAGCGGTTTGGCCGTTAGACGGCCAATTGCTTGCGAAAACCTCCCGCAACTTTTGTCTTTCGGGGCCGTGAGGCAACCTGATGGCAGTCCAAACGAACTGCAGCGCTATCTGCCGTCGCTTACTGAGTCATGATTACTTCAAATGGCGAACGAGGAACCACCAGCGAAAGCTGTCAACCTCGTCGAGGCGGAGGTGAGTGGGGAATCCACCACCTGTTTGGGCTGCCTGTTACGCTACCCTGAGGACGGTGCATGGCATCCCTGAAAGGATCGTCGAATGCGTTATCTCACAACGTTGCTCTCATTTGTGCTGGCATGCGCTTCGAGCGTGATCGTGGCTCGCGCTCAGTCTCAGAAAACGCCTGGCCCGGAAGTGAAGAAGCTGGCCGTAATGGTCGGCAAGTTCACGGTCGAAGACGAAGTGAAAGCCGGGGCAATGGGGCCCAACTCGCCAGCGACGAAATTCAGTGGCACTGACGATTGCAGATGGACGGCGGGCGGCTTCGCGGTGATTTGCGAGGCAGCACTCTATAGACCCGGAAGGAAATACTCGGAGGCTTCTTTCGTCTACTACGATCCGACCTCCAAGACATACCGATACCACGCAGTCGACAGTTCAGGAGGAGTAGAAAACAAGACTGGTACGGTGAGCGGCGACGTATGGACCTGGCTCGGGGAGAGCATTTTTGGCGGGAAGATGTATCACACCCGGTACATCATGAAGGTTGTTTCAGCGGACTCCTACGAATACACCGACGAGTCGGGCGAAACCGAGAACTCCATGAAGGTGTTCGTGAGCGGGAGGGAGACTCGCGTCGCGGCCACCAAGCCCGCAACGTCGAAAGCGGAGCAGTGACGGTGTTTCACGCATGAAGGCTACATCCGCGACTTGGCCGTTTATCTGGCCAATCCTCGTGCCCGCGCGGCGTTAACTTATTTGGAATGTGGCGCGTGCAGAGATTGGACCAGATAAACGCTTTTAATCCGGCCAATCTGTTTGATTTTAAATCGCTTGCGCTGAAAATTCGGAAAAAACAGATTGGCCGGTTTAAAACAGTTATACGTTCTTTTGGATTGTTTCGCTCACCGTGTAATCCAGGATCAATACTCAATGGGCGGTGAGCGCAATTACAACAGACGCGCGCACCCGGTGGTTTCGTCCGCTTTTGAAGGGGAACGCCAGCTAAGTTTGGAGTCGTCCCTGACGACTCTTCTTTCATTTCTTCAGAAGTGACGTCCAGTTCAGCACTACCGTGACCGGTGCGGCTGAATTGGCGGCTACAGGAATTGGAAGCAGAAACTTCTTCCCGTCGGGACTCACGTCCCAGGATGATCCCGCAGCCGCGCTCGCCAGACCGTCCGGTTTGAATAGCCTCTTGGCGGTTCCGGGTTGAAACACCGGATTGGGGGTTACATCCACGGCCATCAAGGCTCCGTCCAATGCAGAGTAAAACAGCTCCTTGCCGTTCGGGTTCCAGCGCGGGGAACGTCCGCCTGCCGTGGATACCTGCCACTTTCCTCCGCCGGGCGGAGAACCGTTCGCGGAATTCGGGTCGAACGGACGCACATAGACCTCGAACCTGCCGGACTCGTCGGAGATATAGGCGATCCAACGCATATCGTTGGAAAATTTCCCGGCAAGTCCCCTGTTCAGAAACAGGTAGGGCTTGCCGACGGAGTGGCCTTGGCTATCCAGGCGGAGCACCCAAGACTGATTGCCGGTGGTGGAGAACATCAAGAATCGCCCGTCAGGCGACCAACCGAGGGGAAATTTCGTGTCGTCCGATTTGAAGAGCGCTTCATCATCGCCGCCTCCGTTCGATAACCTTTCGTACAAAGTGCTCTCGCCGGCACGGCTGGACTCAAACACGATGCGGCTTCCGTCCGGAGACCAGACCGGGTACCAACCTCCCGCGAAAGTAAATCGCGTGCTGACGCCGCGGGCGAGATCGAGCATCCAGAGATCGCTGTCGGCCTGCGAGTCGCGGTTTACAACGACGCGCATCCCGTCTGGAGAAATTGCTATCGTCGGGACATCTACGGCTTCTCCGGCTGTTCCCAGAGCTTTCCCCTGCCGGTCGAACCACGTGAGCTGGCTGCCAGCGCCGGCGACGGCGCGATAAGCTAGAAGGCCTGTCTGGGAGACGGAAAACTCGCTGCCCGAAGTGGAAACCCGGTCAACGATTGGCAGTGGTGTGCCCACCGATTCCAGTTTTCTGACGTCGAATGGTTGGGCCATGAGCGGGCCCACGAATTTACCGGTTGACCCGCTGCGAACAAAGAAAAGATATCCCAGATTCGGGTCCCGCGATTGCGCGTAGACAGCGTGGGAGTCATCGGACAAAAGTTTCTTAGCACTCTCCGCGGGCTTCGCATCCAGCGATCCGAGATAAATTCCTCCAGTAGATAATGGACCTCGTTTCGGGGTTTCGCGCAGGTAAATAAAATGCCGCCCATCCGGCAAAAGTGTGGGATCGAACAGGCTCTCGCCGACAGTATGCGGGACGTTCGGTAACGGAGTAGCCACTCCGCCCGCAGCGGGAACTTCCCACAAATCGTGGAGGCCAGCGCCAACTTTTCTCGCGCTGAAAACGATCCTGCCATCCGCCGTCCAGAAGCCCCCGTAGACCTGGGTCGCATCGGCTAAGATTTGGGCCGCGCCGCCCGCAACCTCGATCTTCTTGAGCGATCCCCCGGAACCAAATGCGATAAAGCGACTGTCCGGCGACCAAAAAAGAATACCTTCGGCGCCTTCAGTTCCTTCGAGCGGTTGGGACTCTACCGAGTCCAGTCGCCGGACCCACAGACGATTGGTGTTGCCCGCGTTTAGGTTTGAAAATACCAACCGCGTTCCGTCTGGCGATACGCTTACGACTGAATGTTGACTACCCAGGTGCTCCGGCAACCCGATCTCGAAGCGCTCGACTGCGGCTGCTACAGGGGCGGGCTTGGGACGAAGGTACAGGAATGCGAACACTGCCGCAACCAGCGCCGCAAGAGCCGCGACCGTGGGCCACAACCATCGATTTCCGGTAGCCGGCTCGATCGGGGCATCGTCCACCAGCGCCATCACATCCCCGATGTGGCGCAGCCGCTGGTTAGGGTCTTTTTCCAGGCACCGTCGCAATAGCCGCCGTACCCGCACCGGAACCTTGTCCCACTGCGGCTCCTCTCTGATCACCGAGGCCAGGATCTCGGTTGTCGTCTCGCCGTGGTGCAGCCGTTCTCCGGCCAGCATCTCATAAAGAACCACACCGAAGGCATAAATGTCGGCGCGCTGATCGACCGGCTTTCCTCTGGCCTGCTCGGGCGACATGTAGCCCGCGGTGCCGAGAATCATGCCGGCCTCCGTTGGACCCAGCGTGAGCGTGGGCGAGTGCTCACCTTGCACCGCTGGCGTTCCACCAACCTTCGCCAATCCGAAGTCGAGCACCTTGACCGTGCCGTCCCGTCGGATCTTGATGTTGCCGGGCTTCAGATCGCGATGCACGATGCCCTTTTCGTGTGCCGCTTCGAGCGCGTCCGCGATCTGGCGCGCGATGTTCAAGGCTTCGTCGACGGGAATCGCACCTTGCTTCAGGCGCTCAGCCAACGTTGGCCCGTCGACCAATTCCATGACGAGATAATTTGCTTCCACGTCGTAGAGATGGCAAACGTTGGGATGATTCAGAGCGGCGATGGCGCGTGCCTCAAGCTCGAAGCGTTCCGTAAAGCGTTCTTGTGAAACCTTTATTGCAACGTCGCGGTGGAGGCGGGTATCGCGCGCGCTATAAACGTCTCCCATGCCGCCTGCGCCAATGGGCGCAAGAATCTCGTAGGGACCGAGGCGCTCTCCCACGGGCAGGGGCATATGGGTAGTTACCTAAGTCTACCGAACCACAAAGAGGGACAAGCAACAGGACACACTGTAGTGCTTCGGGCCGGGGACCAGCGGAGCAGGGGCTCGCGATCCGAAAACAATTCGCATTGACGGATAGTCGGCTATGGTGACTTGTGCAGCTCGTGGTTCGGAAACGGCGCTACACAGCGGTGCCGGGCGTCCAGTCGTTGGTTGGATAATTGACGACCTTGGTAAGAGCGAAACCGTTTGGCCGATAGGGTTCTGGACCGCGTGGCCGCCCGATACGAAGACGATCTCGCGCCGCTATGTTCTCGCGCGACCGTGCCAGCGAGTCCTGCCCAGGTACCTAATGTCGCGGCGCTCACGAGCCAACTATAGCGCCATCGAAGCGCCTCCGCTGCAATCCGCAGCTCATTCCTTCCGAGAATAACTCCGGTCCCTTCGGCAGCGCTACTTTGTTTTGAACGATTTGTTGGGTTCGTTTGGTAATCCGACCTGGGTCCCTCCACGGATTTAGCCTAAACTGGATTGACCAGCCGTGAGCGGATACCGGAGCACGATCGGCAATGTTGTCTATCACTTTGAGGACCTAAGAACCGTCCTGGCCAAGGCGTCGCCCAGCCGTTCCGGTGACGATCTGGCGGGGCTTTCGGCCGCGAGCGCAGAGGAGCGCGTGGCAGCTCAAATGGCCCTGAGCGAAATCCCGCTGAAGATCTTCCTTTCTGCGCACGTCATCGCTTATGAATCGGATGAAATTACGCGACTGATTCTTGACCAGCACGAGGCTGCCGCGTTCGCTCCAATAGCCCATCTGACGGTAGGTGATTTCCGCGATTGGCTGCTCAGCGAGGATGCCACCGGCGATATTTTGACGGCGCTGGCGCCTGGTCTGACCCCCGAAATGGCGGCCGCGGTTTCGAAGATCATGCGGCTGCAGGATCTGGTGACGGTGGCGGCCAAGATTCGGGTGGTCACGCGCTTCCGCAACACGCTGGGGCTGGCCGGCAGGCTTTCGACGCGCTTGCAACCGAATCATCCCACCGACGATCCGAAGGGCATCGCAGCCAGCATCGTCGACGGCCTGTTCTATGGCAGCGGCGATGCGGTGATCGGCATCAATCCGGTGTCCGACAATCCGGGGAGCGTCGAAACGCTGCTGCGGCTGCTGGATCGCGTGCGGGAGTCCTATCAAATTCCCACACAGAGCTGTGTGCTGGCGCACCTCACCACGACGATGGAGGCGATGCGGCGGGGCGCTCCGGTGGATCTGGTGTTTCAATCCATCGCGGGGACCGAGGCGGCCAATGCGTCGTTCGGCGTCAATATCGGGATGATCCGGGAGGCGCGCGAGCAAGCGCTGGAACTGCGGCGCGGCACGGTGGGCGATAACGTCATGTATTTCGAGACCGGCCAGGGCAGCGCACTGTCGGCCGACTCGCACCATGGCGTGGATCAGCAGACTTGCGAAGCGCGCGCGTACGGAGTGGCGCGGTATTTTCAACCTCTGCTGGTGAATACAGTGGTGGGATTTATCGGCCCGGAGTATTTGTACAACGGCAAGCAGATTCTGCGCGCGGGGCTGGAGGATCATTTCTGCGGCAAGCTGCTGGGCCTTCCGATGGGCTGCGACATCTGCTATACCAACCATGCCGAGGCGGATCAGGATGACATGGACGCGCTGCTTACCATGCTGGGCGCGGCCGGCGTCAACTACATCATGGGCGTTCCCGGCGCCGACGATGTGATGCTGAATTATCAGAGCACGTCGTTTCATGACGCGCTGTACTTACGCCAGACGTTCGGGCTGCGGCCCGCGCCCGAGTTCGAAGTCTGGTTTGAGCAAGTGAGGCGGGAGCTGCCGCGGATGGCGGGACTGTTGCTTGGGGCGGGATAAAACATCTTCGCTAACGATCGCGGCTCCGTAACGCGCTGAATCTACTGAGCCGCGCGCGTAAGCAAGCGGTCTTTTCGGGCTTCCGCCACAGGCTTGCTAGCCCAACTTTCGCAGTTGGGGACATCTGAGACCGGGAGTGCCTTTGTTTTCAATAGAGGCATCCCAAAGGTCTCCACTACATTTCGAGCTGGGGAAAAACG
>Ga0302325_10023341_pt1 | contig 12897 bp, 9 predicted proteins | sample Palsa_T0_2_FD_201948 | JGI IMG/M metagenome (GOLD analysis project Ga0302325, IMG submission 201948) | Peat permafrost microbial communities from Stordalen Mire near Abisko, Sweden - Palsa_T0_2 | ecosystem: Environmental > Terrestrial > Soil > Palsa > Peat permafrost | place: Sweden: Abisko... | reverse complement strand
TAATAATAATAATAATAATAATAATAATAATAATAATAATAATAATAATAATAATAATAATAATAAATACTCGAATGCTACTTAGCAGCTATATACAAGACTATAAAAATTCGATACACCAAAATTCATTCCGAACATAGACTTGAGCACACCTGAATTCTCAATGAGAACGCTTGACACGGCTAACTAGAGAGAGCACTGTTTTAATAGCCCCTTTATTAAGTTAGCATTCTATTCTCAATTCTAACTCTCTTATCTATCCTAATACATGTAGTGAGAATTTCCCCTTAACCGGTCATTGCATCTAGCTCGGCTAGAATAACAAAATCTTTCGGGTGGTCCTTGTTATAAAAGAACCAAGAGCTGTTTATTTATCTCTTTGGCACAATCTATAGCGTGTCGGGCGCAAAGCCAACTACTAGTGAAGCTAATCTGTTTCCTGCGGAAATGTTTCCCTTTTTCAACTTCCGTCTCACGTGACCCGCACCGCCTTGACTCAGGCTCGGCTCGAAAAACCACACACATGCGCAAACTCAATTTTTGGAAACCACACATTAGACACATCAAAATAGGCCTAAAATAGACCATCTAAACCTTTAGATAGCCTCTATATACTCGAGTAGCTCCTCGCATAGAGTAATAGTCGACTATAAAATGTTCGCAGCTATTCTAGGTCACATTGCAACATTATCACAACTCGCAAAGGACACATAAATATAATATTGCTAGCTAAGAGCTTCCTCTCTTATTATTACTAGCAAATATTAACTATATATTTGAGAATAGTATCTATTCTTATAATAAGGAGCTTATTGCCGCCTTATCTCGACATATACACGCGTTTGTAGGACTCTTATATTAGGCTCCTTTGCAAGACTCTTTTGTAGCGACACTATATACCCCCTCACAATTACAACTAGGTTCTCTTTGAGAGTAGAACAAAGTTACGAATCGATTAGTATAAGGCGTAAAAGCTAGGCTAGAGGGGGTATATAGATATGTTAAGAGGACTTTGGATCTTGTACAAAAGTAGTTAGCAAAAATGATGACTAAGCTTGGGGTTTTACCCCACCATCCCACTTAATTCTAGCATATATATACTCTTTTTTCTCTTTATCTTAAAACTAGCTTTATAAATCTACTTTATAATAGCTTGCGTGCTTAAAACCAGTCGAACTAAGCACTAAACTCCCAAAAAGGCTCGATTTTATGCTTTAGTTAAGGATGTAGGGTGGGGATAAGAGAGGGCTACCCGCAAGCTTAAAATTCCTTAGTTTATAGCTACCAAATGGCTTAAATAAGTCGACAAGAGACGGACTAGCAAGTATAAAGAAGGGAGAGATAGTTTAATTGATAAGAAAATGTTAAATAAGATTAAGAAGTAGTTTATTAGCTATTACGACTATCGCATTTAAACCCTCGATAATATTATTAAACACTTTAAACTCGAATGTTTTATAATAACCTTCTCTTATATACTCGATTAATATGGTTTTTACAAGCATATGCTTAAAATAAAAGAGTAGATTCCGCTAAAGACAAAGGAAGAGTGCCTTAGATTTGCCAAAAAACATAAGACAAAGAAAAAGACATTTTAGAGGAGGGGGATTTATACTAATAAGTTAACATTTAATATATAGATTTTATATTAACTTAAGATTTAGAGGAAGAAAGGAGAATGTTAAAGGCTTAATTGCATTTAATTCAAGTTTTACTCGGGCTATTAATTAGTTTTAATATAAGCTGCAATCGGATATAATTTCAAGTCTAAATTAGTTATTATTACTAAGTAGCTAGACTAAAAGGGATTTAATTAAAAGGCTTACAAATGTCAAATCTTGCAAAGAGAGCTTGCAAATATTGCTAAGGCAAAGAAAATAGGCAAAAGGACACTTAGAATTCTTTTGTATTAAGGATAATAGCAAGGTGTATAGCAAAAAGATTACCCGGGGGAACAAAGGCCTTTATAACATAGCATAACTTAAATGTAGGATATATTTTATCAGTTAGCTAGCTAAGAGTCTAGATCTTAACTTAATTAAGCATTACTAGCGGTTTATTAAGCAAAGATTAAGGAATAGGAAGCTATATAGCGGGTAGACCCTCTTACAATTAATTGAGGTGATTTACGATATTTAAGATAACGAGTTAATAGTTAATTACTTAAATAAGTGGATTGACACGTTACTAGACCGAATAAAAGAGATTATTGCACGAAAAGGAGGTCTAACCTGCTAGTAATTCATGTTTTTTTTTGGAAGGTTGTAGGGTATAATGGGGTAGCTAGGGTAGATAATGCTTATTTATCATTTTTGCTAACTACTTTCGTACCAAAGGCGTGGACCGTCCTTGAAAGAGAGCCTAAATGGGTAGAGACAGCAAGGAGATACAAAAATAATTATACTAGAATATCTTAGATACAAAAATAGTTACTCGAAGGGCTAGGGCTAAGAGCGTAGGAGAGCTGTATACCTTTCCCCCACATATGTGGTTTTTACGGGTGCAGGGGATTATATAATTAGCCTTTTGAGTACAGATACGCCGCAAAGGCCTTTGGCCCCATATAGGTCTATGAATCAAACAAACTCAGGCTCGGCTCAGGGCCGGTTCAGTTCAGCTCACGTCTGCTCTGGTCTGCTCACCCTATTTACCCGACATGGTGTAGGCAAGACCTATCTCACTAGGAATTATCAACTTTTAACGAGGGGCGCGAAAAGGTTCCTCCTCCTTCGATTAGGGATCCTAGATATGTTACTACTATTCATTTACAATTACACCGACAGACGCAGAGACAGCAATTCAGGAAGTAGTTTTCCTCCCCCTATACATTTCCCCTACCGCCTATATATTCTAAAAATAGCTGTCTCCTCTCGCCTTTGCAACTTTCCTTTATATTATCGCCTATATTACCACTGCCAGTCGTGACGAACGCAACTTGCTCACTCCCTGGTGGCCACCCTTCCCGCAGCATGCACGAGTGTAGCGGATAATCAGGAGAGTAAGAGACAGTTCTATGGAAGATCTAAAGCTAAGGAAGGAATGAAGAAGAGTGCTAGATGCTGTGAAGGCTAGGACATATTCACGGGCCTGATATAGGTCGGATTTAAGCTATTCCCCTAAGGGTGGGCCGTGAGGACCAGTATCATGTGACCTCACGTTCAAGCTCGTTAGGTACACCCTTCCTAATAGTATCACGAGTGCATCGAGCAAAAATCTTGCTTCTACCTAGATACGGAGTAACGAGTGAACAGAAGCTCAAGATTTCTAGCACACTAGCACTATTATGCCTAATCGAGTTTTCCCTACCTATGCTCTATGGCGTCACATGTGAAAAATGCACTGCTCTCTGAGAATATTAATAGTCTTAAAATCTTATTATTATATCTATATAAATATATAAATGCAGGTAGAATATTTAAAGGAATTATTAAAGTAAGAATAATATAACTTAAGGTAGAGAAATCTTCTAGCAGGCAGAGACGTTGCCTGCTTGGATTTTAATGACTCTAAACCCTTTTGAGCTGTGAAGTTGCATCGAGAAGGTCTCCTAATACTTAATTTGCAAAAGTCTTGAATCTCTAAAAATGCCATCACCTCCCCCCTTTGTGATTCAGCATAGATTCAAGACCTCTGGTATACGGACTAAAGCACTGTGGCCTTCCTCGCCCCTTATCCACTTCTCCTCAAGCCCAAACCACTTCTTTGCATCATGCAAATACATGGCTCCAATAACCTCGTGCCTCGTCTGACAATCAATCCTGTCAATCTTTCTCAGCAGAATCGGCACGCTGCAACCCCTGATATGCCAAACCTGATCAGACGTCCTCGCATTTGAAAGGACCATCCCAATATAGTCCTTACCTAACGTACCGTGCCCGCTGACGACAGCGAGCCGCATCCCACTCTTCAAGATATGCTCAAGGGTGTCGATAAACGCAATAAGCTGCTCAACAGTGTTTTCTGTTTTGTGTGTTTCTGCAATTCTTTGATTTTTACTCTGGCTTCGATCCCCCCCCAAGAATTGCCCGCTTCCTACATTGGATGAAGCTGGGGGAGAAGACGGAGGAGCCTTCATCTGCGACCACTCCCACAGCGTCCAATTGCCATATGAAAGCCACGCATTCCGATCAATCCAATCTATTAGCGCAAGATTATGCACCGCACCTCTCCCTTCGGGCGTCCAAAGTTTCGAGAAACAGAAAGCTGCTGCTTCGGCTGTCATTTCGGGGGGAAGGAGGCCCATGGTTAGAGTCTGCCAGATGGTATTTCGCGTCGTAAGGTCATCTTCTTTAGCTTTGTCTAGCGGAGGGTGTTTCTCGGCCAGCGAGGATGTAGATGTGATCCAATGTGCTGGAGGACCAATCGATAGGTTGAGTCGTCCATCGGAGCTCAGCTGCGTCAACTCGGAACTAAGTTGACATACTCGGCCGCTCTGCTTGCCTTTGACTTTCAGGATCTGACCTGCAGAGCCCTCGAGAACAGGGTCGAAAGGGAAGATACTGTGCCGGTCTAAAAACTTCATCTCATGAATTGTCATTGAGTTAAATGAACCAGACCAGAGGTTCATCCAGTTGGGTGTCCATGATGGCAATTTGGTATTAGAAAGAGATGTCCCTTTAAAACACATGAGATCTAACGAGCGATTTAAACTCATCATCCTTTTGCTCATATCCGTAATGATTTCCTCGAGCGGCTGCTTGTAATTCGGTAAAGGGACAAGCGTATCCCCATCATGACACAGCCCTAGTAACCCAAAGATCTTGTCTCTCGGGTCTGTCGCCATAGTTTGATGACTCCAACGCATCGCATTAAGTAGGCTAATAGGCTCCTTCTTGACCGAAAATCGATCTCGGAATTCCGCAAGATGCATAGCCTTGAGAAAAGCTCGCTGGTGGAGAGGTGCAATGTCCAGTTCCTTCTTCCACATCATAAGAGCGGCAACTAGATCATCCCAATGAATCTCGAACTGTCCGCAGAGAACTTTGGCGTCTGGGTTCACGGCTACCTACACACCAAAATCTCGGAGTTATTATTGCTTAATTGGGGTGAACTTGGAATCGAGACAGATTCTCAAGAGTATTCTACTCCCAAGACTTGTCTAGAAAGCAAACAACTCTCAAGACAAAAAAACCAGGAGATGATCCTTTGGGAATTTGACTTACTTCCTGGATAACCCAAACACGTTTCCAGTAAGGTTCACTAAAGAAATCGTTTATTACTTCCCATCTGTCACTCACCCATTCGTCTCCAGCCTTGCCTTCCCGGCTCCTCGGCCGTGATGATCGATCTTTGGTTCCCTTTTCATTAAATTTATTTTTGATCAGATACTCGATCACGGCTCCCCTGGAGCTGGAGTAGCCCCCAGAAATGTGAACCGGAATGCAGGTGTCGTGTGGAATCCAGGAAACAACCTCTTTAGCCCTCGAAAAAATCTGCCGCATCAGTCGAACCTGCTGGCTCCGCTCCCCCAAGTCTTCCTGATTGATACACAGCGCATCCACCCACAGCATCCTCGCACCCATCTTAAGTCGCAGGCCCCTGAGTGCGTCCGCAAGATTTTCAGTGATTTTAATCTTTCCACCGGCATCTATGTTTGCTTCCTTCGTCTTATTTGCATCGCCCCAGCAGTATGAAAGCGCAATGTAGTCTGGCGGATTGATTAACGATGCATGCTCCAGCGAATACTCCAGCGGACTAGTAATAGCATGCCTGTTATGAGAACCCAATTTCAATCTCAGGAGCCGTATCTCGTAGTTGTCGAAATCTAAAGGTCGGTAGAGACTGCTCTTCCGTTCTTCAGTAGTATCAATCTTAGGTTCCACTGCGCCTTCCAGCGTCTGAATCTCAGCACCTTCGGACCTTGCTGTTCGAAGCACAGAGCTAAGATAAGACGATTCATCACCTAATGACTCATTGTTGTAGCGTCTGATATCGCGGACAATGTTGTAGAATGCGTTGTCGACATTGATGCGGGATTTTGCGGACGTTTCGATGTATTTGCAGCCAAAGGAACGCGCCAGTGCCGCACCATCTTGCCTAGACACCTGTCTCTCGTTTTCCAAATCACACTTGTTACCGACTATAATAATCGGGAAGTAGTCCTTGTCCTTGACTCTCAAAATCTGTTGCCGGTATGTTAAGATCTCACGGAAACTCTGTTCGCTCGTAATGCTATACACTAGCAGGAAGCCTTCACCCACTCGTATAGATTCCTCTCGCATGGCCGAGTAGTAATCCTGACCGGCTGTGTCGAGGATATCCAGTAGCGCAACCTCTTCGTCGATCACGCACTGTTTATGGTAGGAGTCTTCGATTGTAGGATCATAATCATCGACGAAATGGCTTTGTATCAGCTGAATCGTCAAGCACGACTTCCCGACCGCACCACCGCCAACAACCACAAGCTTATACTCTTTCAAATCCTATGGCATCAAAAGATTAGTAATTGAACTTTGGTTACCATGCTGCAACACACCGCTCGCTCGCTCACATTTGAGGCCATATTTATGTTGGGAAATGCGTAATATTCATCTCCCGCTGCCTGATTTCCTCCTAGTGCCCCCTTTGACCACAGGAGGCTGGAACGCGGAAGCCCAGTCGCTTCAGGCCGCAGATACAAACTTTGGTGGGCCCCTTGACCTAATTTTCGGCGGAGAATTGGAATTGGCAGCTTTTGCCTTCGCTCGGAAGCGAGCGAAAGGGTGTGTAAATATGCGCGTATCTTGTGGCACGGCGTGATGATCGACAGAGATGCGATACTTCGCAATCTCTCATGTGAAGAGGTAAGAGTGTGAGATTGCGGCGTGCCACCCCTGCAGACCCCAACCTTGTGTAAAAATAGCCTGCTCTCCCTGTAAACGCCCCATCTAACAGCACAAAGCTATCCTCGCGGCAAGGAAGCAGGTGAGAGAAGTTACCCTACTGCTGCAACGCAGCTAAGGCAAAAAAAATCGGAGGTTTGCGGCAAATTCATTGGAAAAGTAGTGCAGAATTTTAGCACAACAATTACTGACTTAGGCTTAGTGCACAAGTTGCTGACGTGAGGGGCGAGGAGACGAAGGAGAAGAGAGGAGCTCGTGACTTGTCATAGATAACAGATGATTATCACACGCCCTTAACTTACTTTTTCCAATTTTAGCTGGCGGCGAATGTAGCCGAGAAGCCGAAACAGATCGCTGGTCCATCTACTACCGCTCTCACCTTCGACTCACCCAAAATTGCTAGTAAAGCAGCTCTGCTCACCTTCCTGAACAGAAACAGATTTTCTTCATGTCAGGATCGGTTCTTTTGGAGGCTCAAATGGGCAGTATGCGAGGCCGCATAATTAAGATCTCCAAAGCACAAGAAGAGCAGCTAGAAGAGCAGCTGTTTATGCCTACTTAAGGACGCTAACTCCATTAGGATGATTAGAATGATTCACGTGATGCACAACTGACACGCTAGCATGGCTCCAACCCTTCCTTCTGACAGAATATGAACCCCACTACATTCTCGATGAAGAAAATTGGGAGCATGTAAAATGCCAGCCTTTCCTTGACGCCTCGCGAACGCACGTCCTCGGTCGTACAATTTGGCTTCCGAATCTTTCCTTCGTTCTGGAGAAATTCCATAGGCGGTGGGGAGAACACTGTTTGTTGAAACGAAAAGTAAAATAGTTAGCGGATACCCTGTAATGCATATGTTTGGATCATCTGAATTTTACTCCTGAGGTATCTTTGATCAAAAGACTAGATTTCATGTCATGCAGGCAAATTTCATTAGGCTGCAGGCAGAAAATGCTGCAGCCTCGTGAGTCGTGGCAAGGTGCTGTAGGCTGACTTTTTCGAGGCTTGTAAAAGTCAAAACCTCGTGGGAATAAAATATAAACTACGTACTAGCAAGCGCTAAATACCAAAAATGTCGAATGCTAATACTCTTGTTGAAGGCTATCCTCGACTGGCGGCTCAGATGGGCCATTATCCCGAGACGGGTATCTATCGCCGATTTGCTTCCCTCAATTCACAGAGTTTGCTTTACCTTCAGGCTGAGCTTGTCCATCTTGAGAAGAAAGTTCGACAATTAGAGACTATTGCCAGTCGAGAGCAAGGTGGCAACAAATATTTGTATGCCAAAGACTGGTATTGGCTGAAAGTATCAGAGGAAGACGGCGAAAATGAGCTGTGGCAAACGGTACAGGAGACTAAGGCAAAATTGAAGGAGTACAGTGCGCTTTTTAGCCTGTTCACAAACTATTTCGGTCTATTTGCTAAGGCATTCACAGACGATGCACTCCTTCAGCAAGTGACTCTGTCGGCATTGCCAGAGCCAAACGCATATAGTCTCCGAACGTTACGTCACTGGCTCCAAGAAAAAAGCCTTGGAAACCTTGCTCTGATTGGTGAGGACTCAAAAGTATGGGGTGCGGCTAGTGAGCCTCTCAATCATGCCTCTGACTTGATTGTCATCAGGGGGCAACCGACCATAGATCGATTCTCGAAATGGTTCGTCGAAAGGTTTCTCGTCTGGTTTCACCGCCGCTTCTGGCATCAAGTAAAACAGCCGAATGATATTGAGTCGGGAATGGCCGTCTACGAGGACGAGAATCTCATACGATATACATCGTATGCTACTACTATTGTTGCATCTTTATTACCCGTGCTATCTACTATTATTTTATACCGAGTTCAAGATATGGGGTTACGGCTTGGCACTACCGCTATATTCACTTTCATTTTCGCTTTCTGCCTTGCTTTCTTTACAGATGCACAAGCACGTGAGATATTCGCAGCTACTGCCGCGTAAGCAATATTCAATAAAGCTAAGTATAAATTGCATTGCTAATTGATATCAAATTAGATTCTCCTCTGTCCTGGTGGTTTTCATCTCAGGGAATTGACTGCCAGTATCTCATTGAAAGGTTGATAAATCAGCTGCGTGAACCAAACGAAGAGGAACATTTGGAAAAAGGAATTGGCTCTCATGCTGAGAACTTTTGGACTTGACCATGATGGTTTGCTATCCAGCTTAGTTTTGATCCTTCGAGGAGCCTTCTCCATTGCCGTGCTGTCCTCGAGCCTTGGCAGCAGCTCTTGCAGCCTTGTCTCTTTCAACTCTTTCTGCGTTATCAGCGACGTCTTTCTTGTATTTTGCGATGCGTGCAGCATCCTCAGCGCTGTCTTCTAGGAAGTATTAGTCTTGGAGAGCATTATTGAGTTTTCATCATCTCCTTACTCTTTTCTTTTTTGTAGAAAACCTGACGTTTCGAGCCCCCGAAAGCCCCGGCGGTGAGCAGATTATGCGTAGCGCATGTTTTGGCGCCTAGGATGATTTGCCATGTGAGAGAATCACCTTGCACAACATAAAACCGAGATTCGAAGATCTTGTATAAGCCTACTCCCTCCCATCGCAACACAATCGTGCCAATGGATCGGAGCATGCTGCCGTTAAGACAAACGCCAACCGCCTCGTCACATAGTTGAACCTTGTCAATGCATCCCAAGGTCATTATCACATCAAAAGTGATCAAATCTCCTGCATAGCACCCTGCGTCAAGGATTGCTTTGAATTGTTGTGCTTGCAAGTTCGAAGTCGGTTCCAGAATTTGGATGGTTCTAATGAACATTTCATGACTCTCCTTTCCAGCATTAGCATATACTTGGTAGATTAAAGAAAGTCTTACTTCTTTTCCTACATGACGACGTTTCCCGGAGAGTCTCCATTTCGCTTTGATATTCTTCCAGACAAGAGAGAGCATATTAACACACTCTATGGGTTGCATCCCGACAATGAGAAGCTAAGAGATTGATTCGTTGAAGTGTTACAGTAATTCTGCTGTGGCTGTAGTAAAGTGAATATTCCTAGAGGTCAAAACTAGACGGACAGCTATGGGAATTTTTGCACGAGCTTTATGCCGAAACCCAGAACATCCCTGCATGACCTCGACGTTCCTGTGTCCCAGTTTGATCTAGAATGACTACAATACAATTGTACGTAGGCCAGTGAAGGAACACCATTTGGACGTAGTAGGTACGAATATCAGACACGCAATGCAGGTAATAAGGCTTGGGTGCGCTAATCAAGGATCTCACATTCAAGATTCAGGACTGGACAAATGAAAGGGAGAGAACCCAGAGTTTCGGACATTTAAAAGTGGGTAGTCCCAAGCAAATAGATACCAATAACGTCTCGGGAAATTTGGAGGATTACGGAGACAGCCGAATGGCAAGGGGCTGCAGTCAAGATTCCGACTTCGTCCAATCGCAGCGTGGAAGCCACGTCCCACCACTTTGCGGGTACGCTTATTCTGGGGACAGTTTCGCGAGGCAGCTACGGAAGAAGATTATGCCGCTCCGCGCTCCGCTAAGCGACCCAATTAAAACAAGATCACTTACTAAACTGTGCCTAGAATAAGCGTACCCCACTTTTTACACGATATAATATTGTACAACACAGTACAACACAGCCTCAAATTCTGCTGCTTTCCTCTGCTCTCTTCAGAAGCACACCAAGAAGAGTAACAAAACAGCACATTATTCCCTTTCCATCAGACATATATCACCTTTTTCCACAGGGGGCGACAGCATGGCGGCGTCCACTTCATCCGTGAAACGGAAGCGTGGGGAATTCTCTTCGCAGGACTGGGTACCTCACAAGGCAGAAATCGAGAGGCTCTACCTCAAAGAGAACAAAGGCCTACCAGCCGTCATGGACATCATGCGAAAGAAGCACGGCTTCGAAGCCTCGTACGCCAAACCAGTACCCTGATATCTCAAAATGAGGCGATGACTATTATGCTGAAAACTTTGTAGTAAAGCGCAGTATGAAGCCCAGTTCAAACGCTGGGCCTTTCGGAAAAACAGTAATGAGCGTCACTGGCGATACGCGTATTTCAAAAGTCGGACTCGAAAAGAGGCGGGGAAGAATAGTTTGATATATCTCAACAACGTCTTGAAACCGGAGAAGACGGTCAAGAAAGAGTTTCAACGACATGTCAAGCTCACGGAACAACATATGCCAAGTAAGTCAGCTAAAGTAAATTTTTATTGATCGAGGTCAGCTAACTGGTACCGCACCATTGAAGCGCCATCGCTCTCAGAATGTCCAGAAGGGCTATTTGTCTGCACACCTCCAGAGGCGTCGTTGGAAAAACTAAGAACTGATAACTTCCCATGGATGAGCTTCCGAAATATGTTCGGAATGAGTTGTGGGTGCTTTTTCTCTCCCTTGCTGTAAGGGTATCGCATAAAACTAATATAACCTTTTCTGCTAGCCAAATCGGCTCAGTTTGGCTTTGATTTTATGGAATTTGTTCGCCAATTGCCTGTTATCGCCCTCGAGAAATCGAATTTATCCGAACCTTCTTTTGGCTTAGGAGTCTTCGAAGATGCCAGTGACTGGTGGCCGTCAGAAACTTTATCTCCGATAGATCCACCGGCTTCCAGCTCGATGGTAAAGGAGCAACCACCCAACCGTACTTACCACGAGCCGTTGACCTTGCTTCCGGCTACCCTCCGGGAATTTGCTCCGCCGCCGGCTTCCCCGGAAGATGATCCAGATAGCCTACAGACGCATTTAGACCTGCAACCGAGGTCTTCTGAACCAGATCCGGTCAACCTCTTATTGAAACTTTTCATGTACTTGTCGTCAAACAATGGTGATCTAAATATTGCAGGGAGCGTTGACAGAACCGAGTATAATTTCTTTGACTGGATCATGGACAACCTGCCATCGGCAATGTTGGATGCGTTAGTATCATCAAATACGTCTACAGCAAAAGCCTGCATAGAATGGATGTTTTTCTACTCACTTATAAAAGGCAAGATGGAGCTTGCTTGGACTCTGCTCACGAAGAAACCCACTCTCCTTCATGAATTACGAGGCTCCAAGACGAACCCGATGAAATTTGAAAAGTATTTCAACCAGTGGGGTCCTGCATCATCATTTCAGGCACTTTTCCTACGCGCCCTGCATGTTGATGATGTTAAACTTGTTCGCCGGTTCCTTGAAACGGCTAAATGGGAGAGCGACCCGAACCTACCACTTTGGAATGCTGAGAGTCCCGAAGCTGTTCAACTTCTGATGGATGCTGGGGCAGACGTGAATACGCTGCATCAAAACTTCTGCGGAGGCGTCTCTCGCCATGCAACCGCGAGCTTTTGGGCAACTTACTATGGTAAAAGTTCCGTTGTCCAATCTTTGATTCAGAACAATGCAGATGTCAACATCGCGGCAACTGAGGTTGGCAAATTCGGGCAACACGAGTTTGCCCTCACACCACTCCACGCAGCTGTCCATCGAGTATTGAGGTATTCTGAAACGTGGTCTGAGCATCAAGATGCAGGTGCAAATGGCCTTGATTTGGTCACAATTTTGGTGAAAGGTGGTGCAAACATTGATGCTCCAAGCCGAAGGCTTGACTTTAAATCATTTGGTGTTACAAATACAAATTGGTCCGCAACGCCACTTCAAACTGCGTCGAATGCTGGGCATGTACCACTAGTGGAGCTTCTGCTTGATTTGGGAGCGGATGTCAATTCAACAGCGTGCCCTGGGGGTAAGACGGCGCTATTTGCCGCTGTTGAGGCAGGTCACGCCGAGGTTGTCAAGATCTTACTTGCCAGAGGCGCTCAGGTTAATGCTTTCGGTAATCATGAGTCCGAGCCGCACGTTACGTGCCTGATGGCAGCAGTCAGGCGAGGCGATGCTATGCTTGTTCAAATGCTACTAGAAAACGGGGCAGATCCTGATTTGTTAGTTGTGGATTCTTTTGGCTTTTCAATAATTGAAATTGCCGAGGCTTTCTCTGACACTTCAAGGATTGTAGAAATCTTGGTTCAATTCGGGGTTTCACGAGACAAGAAAACCCAGGAGCGAGGCCAGCTTCTTCGGGCAATATCAACCGGTGATTCCACACGTTTC
>Ga0302325_10023340_pt1 | contig 12897 bp, 13 predicted proteins | sample Palsa_T0_2_FD_201948 | JGI IMG/M metagenome (GOLD analysis project Ga0302325, IMG submission 201948) | Peat permafrost microbial communities from Stordalen Mire near Abisko, Sweden - Palsa_T0_2 | ecosystem: Environmental > Terrestrial > Soil > Palsa > Peat permafrost | place: Sweden: Abisko... | reverse complement strand
CGACGCGTGGGCAACTCATCGGACATGGAACACCTCGACGGCAAGGAAGTGGCAGCCTGACGAGACTCATTATCGCAGCAACGACGCAGCAACCATGCCCCGCGTCGTTCAATCGAATTCACCAGACCGTCGGCAGCAGCCCGCTCTTTGCGATCGATCGATCCATTGTCAGCAGGCGCACATCGCGTCCATGATTTGAAAGGACCAACGCCGTCGCCACGATTTGACCGTCGTGCATTTCCAACTCAACGGGGAGCGACATTGCCTGCTGGACAATTGCCGCGTCGAGGGGGAGGACTTGGACTCTCGGGTCGGCCGCAACAGATTGGATCACTCCGCGCCAGTCGGCCAGAGACGTGCGCCCCTTGCTGACCACCCAGCATGCTTCGGCCAACGCCGTTATGGGCAATATCAAGCTCGACTTCGGATCGGCCAGCACCGCTCGCGCCGCTAAACCCAGGCGAGGATTGCCAGATCAGCGCGTGAGCATCGAGAACATACTCAGTCACCTGCCCACTCCGAATCGTCGTACTCGGCGATCTTAAAGTCGTCCTCTCCGGACTGCCGCCGCGTCGGGTCGGCGAGCATTCCGAAGGTCATGAGCTTCGACTCGGGGGGCTTGGCATCCGAAGCCTGTGGCTGCAGGAACGTCACCACCACTGGGGTCTCTCCGATGATTCCCGGGTCCTCGTCCAATTGCACCCGCCCGTCACGGAACGTTCCCTTTATTGCGGTCAACATGCGAACCTCGATTCATTTCAGACACATTATATCGACTGCGCGCGACACGTCGAGGAAGTCGAATTCCCGAACGCAATTCCGTTCGTGCGTTCACCTTTTTCGCCCTCAAGGAAGCGGGTGCAGTTGGATTGGCACCCAACGCGCATAGCGGGCGAAATCATCATCGGTGGTTAGAATCGGCACGCGCCTGATGGCCACGCGGTGAGATGCTACTCTCCACAGGCGTGTGATATGATCCAATCAGCAATTTACCGGCAGATGCCCCGTCTCTAATGAATCGGTCATCGCTCAAGCGATCTCACCATCACCTCAAGCAACTGGTCGAGAGCGTTGTAGCCGATCAGTTCAATCTCCAGGTCCGCGGCTTGTTGTTCCTCATAGACGAGCTCAACGTGCTCGGAAGTCGGCCGAAGCATCTCAAGGTGTGGGCAACGCTTCATTTTCTGCCGCTCGGCTCCCCTTTTTGCTGCTGCGAGCCAATGTGCCATGCTCTGCTGCATGGCGCGCACCTCCAGCGAGTGAATGAGGAATTGCGCCGCAGCATGGGCATTCTGCAAACCGTGTCGGCGGAATTTGCACTTCAAATCAATACCACACATGCGGGCGTTGAATTCGACGATCCGCGCTCGGGCAGTTGTCGGAGTCTCGATCCTTTGCATCTTGATCAGAGGGACGCTTTGGGACGCACGGCGCTCATGCGAGCCGCGGTCCGTGGTCACGGTCATTTGGTCGAAGAAATGCCGGCTGGAGGCGCTGATCCGACCGCCATCGAGAATCGCGGGCGCGGAATAACCGAGCAGGTGCCTAAGGGGCAAACGTGGATCATTGCGACAATCGAGGAGGCTCTCGCGAAGCTCCGGCGGCAGTGAATGGTGAGGTCAGGGACCTACTGTGCCCGGCCGACCGCTGCCGAATAGGCGGCGGGCTTGGCGAGGTCAGCTCCGGAGGCGGCCGAGGCGGCCGAGGCGGTGTGAACCTGGCTCAACAATTCCGCGACGACGGCGGGGTTGGAATGGGCGAAGACGGCGCCTTCAAGCTTCGAGGGGCCGACGGGATCGCACAGCCCACAGCTGCACGGCAGGGGGCGAACCTGGGCGTTTTGAATGTGAACGCGGAACAGATCGCCAAGGGACGTCGTGTAAACGAACGCGGTGCCGGTGTATTGCAGCATTCCCTGCGGCTGGGAGTTGATCACGTACCAGTGAACCGTGGCGTTGCACGAAGCGGCGTCGGTGACCTTCAGATCGCGCTGCGGTTGCCAGAGGACACGCAGGTGCATGATCTGGCGAACTGGGGATTTGGGGGGATTGCCGGCCAACAGCTCGGCGGTCGCGGCGTCGATCAGCACCACGTCCAGGTCGCCGTTTTCATTGTGGCCCAGATACGCGTCGGCAAACCCCTGGTTGAAGGTCTGTTGCGTTCGCATGCACGTGAGCGTCATCCCCCCGGCGTGGCCAGCGCAGCCGGCGGTCAGGCTCATCAGGACCAGCGTTGTCAGCACGGAGACCGCCCACGGGAGGGATCGATTCACGGGTAAACCTTTCGTTGATCCGGGCGTCATTCCAGCCCGAGCAGAGCCAGCGTGTCGCGCTCGACGATGCCGCGAAGCGCCTCACGGGGCACCAGCGGGAGATTCGTCCCCTGAGCGAATTGATTGATGCTATACAGCGATTCGATACATTCAGTGGCATTCGTGTAAGGAAAATCGCTGCCGAACAGAAGTTTGTCGATCACACCGTGCTGGTGAACCATGACCAGGGCGTTGTACGCCTGCCAAGGCCGGGGGAGCAAACCGCTCATGTCGGCATAGACGTGATTGTGCTTGCCGAGCAGGCAGATGGTCTCCTCGATCCACGGCTGGCCGAGCTGCGCGATGACGATGCGAAGTTTGGGAAACGTCCGGGCGATCTCGTCCAGCAGATAAGGCCGGCCATATTCCAGCTTGCTCTGCTCGGTGAATTGCCCGCTGGGATGAATCAGAATCGGCATGCCCAGCCGCTCGGCCTCGGCGTAAACTTCCATGGCCCGGGTGTCGGTCGGGTGAAAATCCTGATTGGCCGGGGAGACGGTAATTCCCTGAAGGTGAAGCTCTTGGCGGGCCGTCCGCACTTCATCGACGGCCGAGCGCTCGGTGGGGTCGATCCCGGCAAAGCCGATCAGCTTCTGCGGGAATCGGCTCACATAATCGGCGACGTAACGATTTGGAATCTCGGCCCGGAGGTACCGGCTCTTGAAGCCCAGCACGATCGACTTATCCACAGTGCCGCTCTGGGCCCAGTGATGATCGGTGTCGGCCACGGGGACGGCCGAGCGCCACACGGTCTTGTGGGAGGCAAGACGAATGGGCCGACGTACCGAAGGAGGCGGCGAGTTTCCCCAATCCAATTGCCCCAGTTGGTCCGGGGATTGCCAGATATGCGTATGACAATCGACGATCATAAAGTTCAGCTCAGAAAGCCAACTACGGAACGGCCATGCGCCAGTCGCCACTCCGTTGACCGATCTGTAAGTACGCTGGACAGCCCAATAACCACCGCCAGAGTCTAGGGAATTTCACATCCCGGTCAATGCGGAGGCGATGTTTCCAACCTTGCCAGCGTCGCAGGGCCTCCGCAGCCGTCATTATCGGACCGAGGAGGGGCGGGGCTGCAAAAAACGGCAAAGCGTGGTGGGGTCACGAGATGGGCGTAGTGATCGGGAGATGGTGATTGGTGATTGGTACGTGACCAAGAATGCCCCCACCCCGTCACGTACCAATCACCAATCACCACCTCAGCAGGCACCAGACCATCACAGCCTTACGGCTTCGCCTCCCGCTTCCGCCGTCTTAGCTCCGCATCGATGAACCGATCCAACTCCCCCCGGTCCAGGACGCTTTCGACATTGCTCGTCTCGACGTTGGTGCGATGATCCTTTACCCGGCGATCATCCAGCACATAGCTGCGAATCTGGTTGCCCCAGGCGATCGCCCCCTTCTCGCCGTAGAGCTTTTTCAGCTCCGCATCCCGCTTGGACTGCTCCAATAACTCGAGCCGACCTTTGAGAAGTGCGATGGCCAGGCGTTTGTTCTGCTGCTGGCTGCGCTCGACGGAGCAGGTGACCTGCATTCCCGTCGGGATATGAGTAATCCGGACGGCCGACGCGACTTTGTTCACATTCTGCCCGCCGGGACCGGATGCCCGGACGAAGGCGACGATCTCCATGTCGCCTTCGGGGATTTCGATGTCGCTTCCCTCATCCTCAAAATCCGGCACGACATCGACCGAGGCAAAGCTCGTCTGGCGTTTGCCTTGGGCGTTGAACGGGCTTGGCCGAACCAGCCGATGCACGCCCGCCTCGGCCCGCAGGTAGCCGTAGGCGTATTCCCCCTTCACCAGCAGAATGACGTCCTTGATCCCGGCCTGCTCGCCCAGTGTGCGGTCCACTTCGCTCACGTCCCAGCCACGCCGCTGGAAGAAGTAGAGATACATCCGCAGGAGCATCTCCGCCCAGTCCTGGGCCTCGGTCCCGCCCGCCCCGGCGTGGATTTGCAGGAAGCAGTTGCGCGGATCGTTTTTGCCGTCGAGAAGCGATTGGAGCTCGACCCGCTGGCCGCGCTGCTCCAGCTCGCCCAGCGTCCGATCCGCCTCGGCCAATGAGTCGGCATCGCCCGCTTCGGTGCCAAGTTGATACAGCGCCCGAACATCGTCGATGTCCGCCAGCAGCTTCTGCACCGGCTCGGTCGTCGCTTTGATGATCTTCAGCTCGGCAACGACGGACTTGGCCCCATCGGGGTCATTCCAGAACCCCTCTTCCCCCATTTTCGTTTCAAGTTCTTTTCGCCGGGCCGACTTGGTGGGGAAGTCAAAGAGAGTCCCGGATGGCAATGATCCGGGATGAGAGGTTTTCGATCGACTGGGAGAGGTTCTCGTGAAGCATGGGGGGAGGATAGCAGGGAAATCCGAATTCCGAAACCCCTGATCAAAACCCGAATGACGAAACCCGAATCCCCGAATCAATGTCCAAATGACCGAATGACCAAATGAAGAAATTGGCACCCGACGGCCGCTTGCGGTTTCGCAGCGTTGTTGACCAAGCCGCGCTGCGAAACCGCAAGCGGTCCCCGTCAGCAAATCCCTTCATTCCGTCATTCGAGCATTCGGATTTGATTCGGGGATTCGGATTTCGGAATTCGGGTTTCGCACCGGGTATTCGGATTTCGGATTTTCCCAAATCAGTCCTCGCTGAACTCCAACACCGGAATCGACACGCCTCGCGGCGTCGGGGCCGCCGCCGGTTGATCGCTCACCGGGACATCGTGCAACGTCAGCACCATCGCGATCTCATCGCACTCATCCCGCTTCGGACAGCGCACACAGTCGCTCCAGACCTTCAGCGGCAACGCCTCTTTCAGAACGACCGAGAAACCCATCTTCTCGAAGAACGTCTGCTCGTAGGTGAGTGCCATGAGCCGGCGAATTCCCAGCCGGCGGGCTTCGTCGATGGCCCATTGGACCAGTTGCCGGCCAAGGCCGCGGCCGATCTGGATTTCGTCCACCGCCAGTGAGCGCACCTCGGCCAGGTCGGCCCAGATGATCGTCACGGCGCAGCAGCCGATCACTTCGCCGTTCTCTTCGTACACGCCGAAGTCGCGCAGGTCTTCGTACAGCTGCGCATAGCTTTTGAAGAGCATCTTCCCCAGCCCGGCGTGGCTGTTGATGATCTCCTCGATGCGCGGCACATCATGAATTGTCGCGGGTCGAATCATTGGTGGTGAATCATAGCAGGCCCCGGCGAAATCGTCGCGGATCGCCGCTGGCCGCGCCTTTTCCCCCTCTCCCGGTACGCCGGGAGAGGGTTGGGGTGAGGGCCCTTTACGATCGGCAAAATGCACCCTCACCCTATCCCTCTCCTCTTCGAGCCTGAGCCTCAGAGCCGAAGGCCGGCGTACCGGGAGAGGGGACCAGCGGGCAGTGCGCTAAGATTGGTTTGACTCCACGTTGAAGATGAACTCAATCTCCACCGACGCGTCCAGCGGCAACACGTTCACACCCACCGCCGCCCGCACGTGCCGGCCGGGCTCGCCGAATAGCTCGATCAGAAATTCGCTGGCCCCGTTGGCCACCTTGGGCTGCTGGGTGAACCCGCTATCTGAGCTGACAAACGCCCCGACGCGCACGACGCCGCTCAACTCGTCCAGCGACGCGCAAACCGTCGCCGCCGCCGCCAAGGCGTTGATCACGCATTGCCGAGCCGCCAGCGATGCGGCTTCAATCGAGCAACGCGATGGCACCGGGCCGGTGGCGAGCAATTTCCCATCCTTCATCGGCAGCTGCCCGGCGATATAAACCAGATTCCCCACGCGTTTGGCCGGCACGTAGGCCCCGAACGGCCCGGCAAGAGCCGGCAGCGAAATCCCCAGCGATTGCAGCTTTTCCAGAAGGCTCATGCGGTTGGCGCATCATCCAGTTGCGGCTCAGGCTCCGGGTCGGGGGCCAGTTGCAGCGGCCCCGGCACCGCGGTCTGGCGATGCTCCGGCGGCGCGGGGGTGATTTCCATCTCTCCCAGCGCCTCATCCTGCTGAACCAGAATCCTCTTCTGCCGGATCAATTCCAGCAATGCCAGAAACACGCCGATCATTTCACTGCGGCTCTGTCGCCCGAGGATCAGCGCCCGCAGCGTCAGCCGGCCTTCGCGCTTGAGGCGGTCTTCGATGTCGGCGGCGTGAAGATCGATCGGCGTGTCATCATAAATGACCTCGTGAAAGCGGGGGGCGCGCGTGCCCACTTCGCGCATGAGCCGATCGAACGCCCGGAGCAGGTCCCACACCGCGACCTCCTCGAGATCCACCGGCGGCTCCTCCGGATCGTCACCAACATTGGCCGGCACACGCGGAAACCGGCTCTGGTGCGACTTCTGCTGGCGATCCAGCAACATCGCGGAATCCTTGAGACGCTTATATTCGAGCAGTTGGCGAACCAGTTCTTGCCGCGGGTCGGCCAGTTCCTCTGCCGCCGTCGGCGACCCGTCGTCATTCGCAGCAGCCGGCGCTTTAGGCAACAGCATCGCCGATTTGATCTCCATCAGCGTCGCCGCCATGACGAGGAATTCGCCGGCGACGTTGATGTCCAGGCCTTGTTCTTCCTTGAGGCCCTTGAGAACGCCGACATAGGCCATGTACGAATCGAGAATCCGCGAGATGGGAATGTCGTAGATGTCCAGCTCGTCGCGCTTGATGAGATGGAGCAGCAGGTCCAGCGGCCCGTTGTATACGTCGAGTTCAACCCGGTAGTCCACACGCATCCTTGCTTGAGACGAAGGGGATTCTAATCGGCGGCGCGGCGGAATCAATCGCGGAATAGCACACAGTTCCGCGGAACCCCAAGGAGCAAGCTCCGTGGGCGTTTGGGGGCGTTTGTGCGAGCAGACGCACTGCGTGATCCGCCGAACGCCCAGGGAGCTTGCTCCCTGGGATTCTCATTTCTGATCACCGCCCGCGTCCGCCACCTTTCCCGTCTGCTGCTGAACCTCCAGCGCGTCCAGCGGCCGCGCCCAGATATTGCGGAATCTTACGACATTGTTGTGATATTGCAGATCGATCGGTCCCTCCTCCGGCATCGAGTCGGGATAGTGCGCGACCACCATATGCTGCGTGGGGCCTTCGATCCGCTGATGATCCTGAAGCAGCACGCCGTTCTGCAACACGGTGACATACGCCGGCTCGCCCAGCGCGCCGTCCTTGTAACGCGGATGACGGAAGATGATGTCATACGTCTGCCATTGTCCCGGCGGCAGACAGGCGTTGACCTCGGGGGGATATTGCCCGTACACCGCGCCGCACAGGCCGTCGGCGTAGGTGGGGTTGTCGTAATTGTCGAGCACCTGTGTCTCGAACAAGCCCATCATAAACACGCCGCTGTTGCCGCGGCCCTGGCTGGAGCCTTTCGGCGGGGTTGGCTCGGACCATTCGACGTGAACCTGCACATCGCCGAACTTGCGCTTGGTTTCGCAATACTTGGGGCCGTAGGAGAGCATCGCGCCGTCTTCGACCTTGAAGGTCGGGTCGCCGCCGCCCTGGGCCTGCCATTGCGATAAATCCGTGCCGTCGAAGAGCACGATCGCATCGGAGGGCGGCTTGCCCGGAGCGTCCTGCGTGCTGACGGTGCCGGGCGTGACGATCGGCGGGGCGGGCCGGGCCGGGTCGTTCACCAGGAACGTCGACCACGGCTGCGGCGGGCCACCCTTCTCGGCAGCCAGCGCCAATGCGCCGGCGGCCGCCAAACCCAAAACGCACGCCAGACGAACAAATTTGCGACGATTGGCTGAAATCATCCGCGGCTCCTCTGCTTGAGATGAAAATGCAATGGCTCGCTCCGAGGCGTCATACGATCACGCCGGCAGAGGGTCGTTATTCTCCGGGCGACCCTCGATGTAGAACCAATTGTGAATCGGCTTGAGAATCTCCAGCACTTCGGTAAGCAGTTGCTGGTCGATCGGCTCGGCCGCCCAGCGGGCCCAAAGCCGCACGTTCTCGGGGTTGGCCGACCCGACCACGCAGGTGGACATGTCGGGATTCACAATCGAATACTGAAGCGCCAGCTTGGCGATATCCGAGCCGCGGCTCTGGCAGAGCCGGGCGGCTCGCTGGGCGATCTCCCGAACCTCGGGAGTGGCCTTGTGCCATTTGGGCAGTGGCGCGTTGGTCAGCAAGCGGGCCGAGAACGGGGCGGCATTCATGATGCCGATCCCCTTGTCCTTCAGATACGGCGCCACGTCCGCCAGCATCGTGTTCTGCAGCGTGTAGTGGTTGTAGGACAGAATGCAATCCAACGGCGCGCGGTCGGCCACGAACTTAAACGCTTTCATCGGGTATCCGCTGATGCCGACGAACCGCACTTTCCCCTGTTGCTGAATTTTTCGCAGCGCCGGCAGCGTCTCGTCGACGATCTGCTGCATATTCACGAACTCAAAGTCATGGCAGAGGATGATGTCCAGATGATCCACGTGCATCCGCTCGAGGCTGACATCCACGCTCTCGACCACCCGCCGGGCGGAAAAATCAAAGTGCGTCGCGGTGTATCGCCCCAGCTTGGTCCCCAGAAGATAGCTGTCGCGCGGCACACCCTTGAGCGCCAGCCCCAGCAACACCTCCGACATCCCGCGCCCATAAAACGGCGAGGTGTCGATAAAATTCATCCCCAGCTCCAGTGCCACGCGCACAGAACGCAGCGCTTCGTTCAGATCCACGTCGCGGAACTCCGCCCCCAGCGACGACGCGCCGAAGCTGAGCACGGGAAGATGCAGGCCGGTCTTGCCGAGAGAGCGATGTTGCATGTCGTTCCTTACGTCAGAAAGTCACTCACGAAACCCGAATGACGAAACCAGGGTCGTGAAACCAGAATGACGAATGACCGAATGAGGGGTCGGCCTGCGAATGCCGCTTGCGGTTTCGCAGCGCGACTGAACCAATAACGCTGCGAAACCGCAAGCGGCGATCGGGCGCCAACTTCTTCATTCGGTCATTCGTCATTCTGGTTTGATTCGGGGATTCTGGTTTCGTCATTCTGGTTTCCGATCGTCATTCCCTCCTCACCCCAACCGTCAACAACAAATTCGCGTATTTCTGCAAATCCGCGGTCTGGATCGTCAGCACATGATCGGGCGTCACGACCGCGTCGTAAAACTTCCATTTCTCGATCGGCTCCAGCGGGATTTGCAGCCCGGCGTCGTTCATCGCCTGGCGATACTCCGCCCAGACCGGCGGGTCAGAAGTCATCGCGTATTGGCCGGTGCGCTCGTAATCCATCGTGTGGGCCGCCTCAATCGGGATGGCGCTGGCCACGGCCTGCAATACCTGCGTGCAGCTCACCACGCCCGGCATCAGGTTCAGGCTGATCACCTGGGCGCGCGGCCCAAGCTTCGACGAAGCGGGATAGTGGCCGTCGGCGATCAGAATTTTTGCATGATGCCCGGCCCGGCCGAGCACTTCGAGGATTTGCGGATGAACCAGGCGGTGTTTGAGCATTCGAATCCCGATTTATTGCAGCTCGACGACCGCCTTGATGACGCCGGTCTCGGGCTTGGTGAAGGAAGCGAACTCGCCGGGCATCGCCTCGAACGCGCAACGGTGGGTGATCCACGGCTGGGTGTCGATTTTCTTCTCGGCGATCAGCCCGATGATGTGGGAAAAATCGCCCGGCAGGGCATTGCGGCTGCACAGCAGCGTTCCCTCGGGCCGGTGAAAGACCGGGTGCTTGAAGGTCACTTCCTTGGTCGTGATGCCGACGTAGACCAATCGCCCCGTCGGCGCGACGTAGCCGAAGGCGTTGGACATCGACACGTTGCTTCCGGTGGCGTCGATCACCACATCCGGCAGATTCCCGTCCGTGGCCCGGCGAAGGTCCTGCTCGACCTCGTCCGACAGCAGAATCGTTTCATCCACGCCCATGATCTGCTTGCAGAAATCCAGCCGATGCTGGCTCATGTCCAGCACGATCACCCGCGCCCCGGTGAGCTTGGCGAAGACGATGGCCGACAAACCGATCGGCCCGGCGCCGATGATCAAACAGTTTTCACCGGCCACCAAGGCCGGGCGATTGACCGCGTGACATCCGATCGCCAGCGTCTCGACCAATGCCAGTTGATCGAAACTCAACTTGGCCGAGGGATGGAGCTTGTCGGCTCGCAGAACGAACCGGTCGCGCAATCCCCCATCGGTCATCACGCCGAGCACTTTCAGATTCGCACAGCAGTTGCTCGCCCCTTTTTTGCAGGCGTGGCAAAGGCCGCAATTCATGTACGGCTCGACCGAGCAACGATCACCCGGCTTGACGTTGCTCACGCCCTGGCCGGCGGCGACGACTTCCACGCCCAACTCGTGTCCGAGAATGCGCGGATAGCTGAGGAAAGGCATCTTGCCGAGGAAGCCGCTCAGGTCCGTTCCGCAGATTCCCACGCGGTGGACGCGCACCATCACCTCGCCGGGCCCCGGCGTTGGCGGCTCCTCGATCTCGATGCGCTCAAATCGGCCGGGCTGTTGCAGGACGATCGCCTTCATGTTTCCTCATTGCACTTACTCGCCGATGAACACGCGCTTCAGGTGTCGATCGAATGTGTTCTCCGTCACGTTCTTCGCCACGACCGCCTCGAATTTTTTCAGCGCATCGGTGTAGCGCGTCCCGAGCTGCGCGGCGACTTTGAACCCCACGTGCAGCAGTTGGCGAAAGTGCGGGTTGTATTTCGGATTGGACTGATCGTGCCGCAGGGCCGAGGCGTATTGCTCGCCGGTCCAACCCTCGACTTCCTTGACGGTGGGGAGCTTGGCCTTGTTGATGTCGATCACCGTGGCGTATGGCCCGCAGAGCTCGTCGAATCGGCCCAGGGCCTGGGCGTAAACATCTTTGGCAATCGCCAGTCCCTCGCCGCCGGCCGAGGCGAGGCCGATCAGCTCCTCCAGCCACGTGGTGCCCGCAGTTTTGATGTGCAGGCCCGCGCCAGTGCGGCCCAGAGCCCGGCGAATGGCGGGATAAATCGAAAACTTGTCGCTGCCGGAGTGGACGCTCAATTTCAGATTGGCCGGCAGGCCGAACTCCTTAACCGCAAACGCGATGACGGCCAGGTCGTCGTTGAACTCCTTCTCGAACTGCTTGAGATCGCCGACATAATCGACGCCCTTGTTGAATCGCCCGGTGAACTTGGGGGCGATGGTCTGCACCGCGATCCCCTCCTGGGCGATGGCGGCGAGAATAAACAGCAAATCCACCGGCGTCTGCGGCTGATCGGTCTCGTCCATCGACACCTCCGGCACGAATCGCCCGCGGCCCTTGGCCGACTCGATGTGTCGATAAACCTTGCCCGCTTCCTTCACCGCGTGCAGATACTTGCGGCCGATGGCCTCGATACGGCTGGGAGTGATGTCCAGCGCCCCCTCGATGCCGGGGATGCGCAGCGAGCCTGCGTAGCGCGCGTTGGCGGTGACGAAGGCCTTGATCGCGGCCTCGTCGGCCGGCTGGCCGATGAAGTCGGCCACGTCGATGGTGAAAAAGTCGCTGGGGGCGACGAAGCGATCGACCGTCTTGAGGCCGATGTGATCGGCATCCACAAAGTAAGCCGCCTTCCACCCCAGCGCCTTCACCGCCGCATCCGCTTCCTCACGGACGCCGGTCGGCTCGCTGTGAATGATATTGTGCTCGCGGTTGGATTTGTTCCAGACCGGCGTCACCTCGACGCCCGCGTCGCGGGCTTTGACAAACGCCGCGAGCTGCGCCCGACCCTGATGGGCAAAACGGTCGCCGATTCCCATGCTATATTTCGGAAGATTCATCGCCTGGCTCCTCTCACAAACCATACGCCTCGATGGCGGTTTCACTCAGCAGCCGCTTCCGCTCCGCCGCGGAAAGCCGGGCCGCGAAGTCACCCACGATACCAATCCACCGGCGATAATCGCACGCCAGCAGACAGACGGGCCAATCCGATCCGATCATCAAACGCCCGGGGCCGAACGCCTCCAGCGCCGTTTGCAGGTAAGGCTCGAGTTGCTCGACCGCCCATGCCTGATGATCCGCCTCGGTGACCATGCCCGATATTTTACAGTATACATTGGGCCGCCTGCCCAACTCCAGCATCCGCTGCCGCCACGGCAGCACAATCCCCTCGCGAATCCGCGGCTTGGCGACGTGATCGAGCACAAAAACCTGGTTCGGATGTCGATCGACCAGCTCGATCGCCGCCGGAAGCTGCCGCTCGAAGATCAGAATATCATACCGCAGCCCCAGCCGATGCAGCCGGCCGACGCCGCGATTGAAGTCATCCCGCAGCATAAATTCCGCCGGCTCATCCTGCAGCACGTGCCGCACGCCGCGCAGCTTGGGGCGGCCGGCGAAACGCTCCAGGTCGGCGTCAATGTCCGGTGAAATCAACGGCACCCATCCGACCACGCCACGGATCAGCCCCGCGAACTCCTCCTGCTCGGCCAGATCGAGCAGCCAACCCGTTTCCTCCAAGGTTTGGCGGGCTTGCACGCTCACCACGCCATCGACGCCGGCGGATTGGGTCTCTGCCAGCAAATCCCCGGGCAGAAAGTCGCGGCGCAGAACGCTCATCTGCGGCGAAATCCATCCGTATTCGGCGGCGGTGTATTTCCAGAAGTGATGGTGTGCGTCGATGATCATATTCAGT
>Ga0302325_10023339_pt1 | contig 12897 bp, 11 predicted proteins | sample Palsa_T0_2_FD_201948 | JGI IMG/M metagenome (GOLD analysis project Ga0302325, IMG submission 201948) | Peat permafrost microbial communities from Stordalen Mire near Abisko, Sweden - Palsa_T0_2 | ecosystem: Environmental > Terrestrial > Soil > Palsa > Peat permafrost | place: Sweden: Abisko... | reverse complement strand
GAATGCGGCCGTGGCTTCCGCGGATCAGCTCGTCTACATCAGTGGAGCGGAGCTCAGTCTGCGCCGCGAGCGCAGTCAGGGTCAGGGTGACTTCGTCATCGTCGAGGCCGCCGGCGAGCGCGTCACCGACGAGGAAACCCTGACCCGAATCCGCGCGCTGGCGATCCCGCCAGCGTGGACCGATGTCTGGATCGCGGGAGACCCGAAAGACCACCTGCAGGCGACCGGCTTCGATGCCAAGGGGCGACATCAGTATCTCTATCACCCACTCTGGCGCGCTCGGCGCGACGAGGAGAAGTTCGAGGACATGTTGCGGTTCGCGCAGCGACTGCCCTCGGTCCGGTCGACGGCGCGAACGTTTCTGAACGCCGACAGCTCACAGCGACAGCACACCCTCGCCTTGGCGGTTCGACTGCTGGACATCGGGTTCTTCCGGGTGGGATGGGACCGGTACGCGCGTGACAACGGCCACGTCGGTCTCACCACGCTGCGGCGCGAGCACGTCTCTCTTCGCGGTCCGGAGGTCCGCTTCGACTACATCGCGAAGTCGGGAAAGCGCCGTCGGATGGCGGTGAGCGACCCCCAATCGGTGCGCGCCCTGACCACGCTCAAACGCCGCCGCGGGCCGCCCGACGAGCTGCTCACCTACCGCACGCTGGGGCAGTGGCACCGCGTACACGCCGCGGATGTCAACAACGCTCTGCGTTGCTGGGCCGCGGGTCCGTACTCGGCCAAGGAATTCCGCACCTGGTCGGCCACCGTGCTCGCAGCCGTCGCGCTTGCCCGCCAGCATGCCGACGACCAGCACGGCCCGCGAGCCGTAAATCGGGCAGTGCGTGAGGTGAGCACGGCGCTCGGCAACACGCCGACGGTGGCCCGAAACAGCTACATCGACCCGCGGGTGATCAGCTGGTTCGACCAGGGCGTCGTCATCGACCTTCCTGACCGAACGCCCGCCGCTGCCCCTGCGCTGCGGATCGAGTCAACCTCCGACGGCGGCGTGCTCGAGATACCGACCGACGTCGACGGCGACGCCGTCCGTCTCGAGGTCGAGCAGCGGGTGTGCGACCTCCTACGCTCGGAGCAGTGAGACGCTCACGCGGCCGGGCTCACGGCGTAGTCCTCGTCGCTGACCGGGTCGCCCCAGGTGACCACGTTCCCCGACTCGTCGGCCTCTTGCATCGCGATGTGGGTCATGAAGCGATTGGGCGCGGCGCCGTGCCAGTGATTCTCCCCGGGCTCGAAGAACACGCGATCGCCGGGGTGGATCGCTTCGACCGGGCCGCCCTCCCGCTGGCAGCGGCCGATGCCTTCGGTGACGTAGATCGTCTGGCCCAGAGGGTGGGTATGCCAGTGGGTGCGGGCGCCGGGGGTGAAGTGGACGCTGGCCGCACCGATGCGTGACGGAGGTGCCGGAGCGGCAACCGCGTCGATGAACACGATTCCGGTGAACCAGTCGGCGGGGCCGCGGTTGCTGTCAAGCGAACTGCGGGTGATCTGCATGGTCGTGTCCTTGCGGGTTGGGAGGCGGTCCTCCGGTTTATCACCCGAATACCCCGCGACGTCGATCAACCCACGGCCCCGGCCCAGCCCCCGCGGGGAGCCGAGCCGGAGCGGCGAGCTGTGGGCGGCCCGTTATGCCAGTCCGTTGGCCTTCAGGAACTGCGCCGCGACCGCGCTTGGCGCGAGCTTGAGATTCGTCACGGCGGCGTTCAGCTTCTGCACCGCCGGGAGCGTCAGCAACGCGCTGACCGCGTTGAGGGTGCTGGCAAACGCCGGCCCCTCGGCCGCCAGAACCTTCTGACTGACCACGGGTGCGACGTTCTGGAACCCAAACACGCCCTTCGGGTCGGTCAGCAGCACGTACTTGCCGCTCTGCAGCTGACCGTCGGTGGTGAACACGTCCGCCACCTGCACCTGCCCGCTGTTGAGCGCGTTGTAGTTCAGGCCGATGGCCAGCGGCACGAACGTCGGGTTGACGCCGTACACCTTCTTGAGGCCGATCAGACCCTCGTAGCGCGTCGCGAACTCGGGCGCACCGGCCAGCTTGACCGACTTGCCCAGCTTGGCCAGGTCGTAGTTGCTGTGCAGCGAGTGCGCCGCCGCGTACGCCGGAGTCGTCGCCAGCACGTCGGAGTCCGAGAACGGCGTCGGCAGCAGCAGCGTGAAGCCGTGCTGCTGGGCGAAGGCCTTCGCCTGCGTGTAGGCGGCCGCCGCGCTGGTCGGCTGCGTCGTCTGGTTGGCCACCGCGGTGAGCAGCGTGCCGGTGTACTCCGGATACATGTCGATCTGCCCGGACTGCAGCGCCTTGTAGATGATCTCCGAGGAGCCGATGTTGTCCTTGAGGGTGACCTTGTAGCCCTTGGCTTCGAGCGCCTGGGCGTACAGCGCTCCGAGGATGTTCTCCTCGGTGAAGTTCTTGTCGCCGATCACCACCGGCGGCTTGCCGACGCCCGGGCCACTCGCGGCCACCGACGACGAGGCCGTGGGGGTCAAGGTGTGGACCGTGCCGGCGGACGAGCTGGACGAGCTGGACGACGAGCTCGAGCTGCCGCAGGCCGCGAGCAGCAACGCCGCGGCGAGCGGCACAAGCGCAGCGAGCGCTCTCCCCCTGAATGTCTTTCGCATCGTGTTTCTCCTCGTGTGTTTGTTGGATAAAAGAAAGTTCGTCGCCGCAACGGCCCGCGGCGGTGGCCGCGGAACCGTCAGCTGGCGCCCGGCCCGACGAGAGCCACCTCGCCGGGCACGGCCGCAAGCTCGGCCTGCAGCTTGAGCCCGCGCGGGGTGAGCGCGCGCTGGGCGAGGCCGACCGCGAGATCGACCGCGAGCGCGAGCACGGCCACGCAGATCGCCGCTCCCACCACCCCGGAGAGGTGGTAGCTGGCCTCGTTGGTGATGATCGCCCCGAGACCGCCGTTGTAGCCGGCCAGGGAGGCGATCGTCGCCGTCGCCACCACGTACACCGCGGCCGTGCGGATGCCGGCGAAGATGAGCGGCAGGGCGAGCGGGAGCTCGACCTGGCGCAGTACCTCCAGCCCGGTCATGCCCATGCCGCGCGCGGCGTCCACGAGCTCGCGATCGACGCCATCCACGGCGGCGTACGCGTTGGTGATGATCAGCGGCACGGCAAGGACGACGAGGGCGATCTCGGTGACGCCGAGGCCGAGGCCGAAGATCGCGTCGCCGATGGCCAGGATGGCCAGGCTCGGCAGCGCCCGCCCGATGTTCGACACGTTGATCGCGACAAACGAGAAGCGGTGGATATGACCCAGGCCAACCCCGATGACGAGCCCGATCGGCAGCGCGATCGCGAGCCCGAGCCCACTGATCCACAGCGTCTGCAGCGTGTAGTGGGCCAGCGTCGGCGCACTCGGGTCGCCGGCCACCGGCCCGTTCTGGGCGATGAACTTGAAGGCATCGACGAACGTCTGCACGGCTCCCGTCTACCCTCCCCGCGCCCGCGACCACGGAGTGAGCACGCGTTGCAGTCCGACGAGCAGCATGTCGGCCACGATGGCCAGCGCCACCGCGAGCCCGCCGGCCGCGATCAGCTCGGTCTTGAACACGTTCTCCTGGATGGCGGCGAAGATCGGCGCTCCGAGTCCCTCGTTGCAGATGACCGCGGCCACCGTGGCCAGCGCGATGACTGTGACCGTGGCGGTGCGCAGGCCCGCGATGATGGCCGGCAGGGCCAGCGGCAACTCGACGCGCCACAGTGACTGCCTGGGCGTCATGCCCATGCCCTGGGCCGCCTCGAGCACGTCGGCCGGCACGTTCCGTAGACCGGTCGTGATGTTGCGGAAGAGGATCAGCAGCGTGTAGGAGACGAGCGCGACCTCGGCGGTCCTCACGCTCAGCCCGAGCCCGGAGATCGGCGTCAGCAGCTCGAATAACGCAAGCGAGGGGATCGTGAACAGGACCCCCGCGAACACGGCGATCGGCCGTTCCAGCCGCCGGTAGCGGTACGCCGCGAGCGCGAGCGCCAGCGAGATCGCAAAGCCGATGGCGACCGCGACCACCGACAGCAGGATGTGCTGGCGCAGTGCGGGCCAGAGCACGCCGCTCCAGTTGCGCGTCACCCAGCTTGGGCAGAAGAGATGGTTCTCGATGACGCACGAGTAACTCTTCGCGCTGCCGCCCCCGAAGTTGGGGATCACCGGAGCGGCCGCCAGCGGCAGGCTCATCGGGAGTCCTCCGTTTCGGACGCCGAGATCTGACCACCGGCACCCTGCAGTCCGCCGACGAGCTCGAGCGTCACCAGCCCGGCGACGCGGTTGTCACCGTCCACGACGGTCAGCGGCAGGCCGCCGTTGGTGAGCATCAGCGACAGGGCGTCGCGTACGGTGGTGGTGAGCGGCACGCGGTGCCCGTTCGGTCGCACGCCGTTGGGTTGCACGAGGCGAAGGTCGGCGAGCGTCGTCAGCGCCAGGCGCTTGAGCGCGCGATCGCGGCCCACGAACTCCGCGACGAAGTCGTCGGCGGGGGCACTGAGGATCTCCTCCGGGGATGCGTACTGGGCGAGAATCCCGCCCTCCCGCAGGATCGCGATGCGATCGCCCATCTTGATCGCCTCGTCGATGTCGTGCGTGACGAACACGACGGTCTTGCGCACACGCGCCTGGAGGCGCAGGAACTCGTCCTGCAGACGCCCGCGGTTGATCGGGTCGATCGCGCCGAACGGCTCGTCCATCAGCATCAAGGGCGGGTCGGCGGCCAGGGCGCGGGCGACGCCGACGCGCTGACGCTGGCCGCCCGACAGCTGCGCCGGATAACGACCTCGCATCTCCTCGGGGTCGAGGCCGATGAGCGCGAGCAGCTCGTCCACGCGCCGCGTGATCCGCGCCTTGTCCCAGCCGAGCAGGCGCGGCACCGTCCCGATGTTGTCGGCGATCGTCAGGTGAGGGAACAGCCCGATCTGCTGGATCACGTAGCCGATCTCGCGCCTCAACTCGTCGGGCTTGCGCTGCAGGACGCTGCGTCCATCGAGCAGGATGTCGCCGCTCGTCAGCGGGATCATTCGGTTGATCAGGCGCATCGCGGTTGTCTTGCCGGAGCCGGACGGGCCGACCAGCACACACACGTCGCCCGCCGGAACCTCGAAGCTGAGGTCGGAGATCGCGGGTTCGCGCTGGCCGGGGTAGCGCTTCGTGACGTTCCGAAGCTCCAGGGGAGCGGCCGGCGCGAACGCTGAGGGCCCCTCGAGTTGGGCGGTGTCTGATTCGGTCAAGAAGAGGGTCGCTGCCGGACGGCCTCAAATCCTATAGAAGGCGATCAACTTACTGCAGTTTTAGCCGTCTGGCACGCGGTAATCGCGGTGTGAGGGGCGCGAAGTTTATGTGCGCACAGCGCGCAACCAATGGGTGTACACTCGGCCCGGATAAAGTGGTCTGGCGGTGCTACAGATTGCCGTCGGGGCGCGCGCGACGGGTTCGGGACCCCGCGTTGACCGTGAATTTCGCCGGCCGTCCCGGCGACGCGCCCGCTGACGAGTTGGCGAGCTGATGGTGCTGCCGGGTGAGCTCCAGCCGTGGTTCCGATCATCGTGTTCTCGGGTCGAGGAGGAGGAAGGATGACGCTTCATCGTCGTAGCTTGAAAGGCCTGTTCGGACTCGCCCTGGTGGGCGCGATCTTTGCCTCGATGCTGTTCGGGACCGCGAGCGCATCAGCGGCGCGATGCTTCTTCGTGAGGTTCTGTCCACCGCCGACCACGACCACGACTGCCACCACCAGCAGCACCACGTCGGCATCGTCGAGCACGGTCACCGCGACGAGCACGACGTCCGTCACCGCGACACAGACGACCACGTCCTCGTCGGGGTCGCCGGACCCGACGTCGTCGGGCCTGCCGGCGCTCACCCAGATTGCGGCCGGCAGTGGGACGCACGGCTTCCCGTATAACGCCGTCCCGCAGACGCCGACGGTGCCGGGCGCGCCCTTCTACAACCTGAGCGCCCTCGGCTACGTCGAGAACGAGTACCTGATGTCGGGCGGGGCCACGGAGTACAGCGAGAGCAGTCCCTGGGGGTCGAACGGCAACTGGGGCGTGTCGGTATCGCAGAAGAACGTGCCGTACACCACGAATCTGATCGTGCGCTATCCGACCAACCCGGCGAAGTTCAACGGGACGGTCGTGATCGAGTGGCTGAACGTCGTCACGGGTGGGGACCAGGATCCGGTGTGGGCGGAGATCGCCAACGAGGCGCTCAGCGATGGCTACGCGTACATCGGCGTGACGCCGCAGACCGTCGGCATGAACGACCTCAAGACGTGGGATCCGGTGCGCTATGGATCGCTGGGTGATAGCAGCGACCTGCAGTCATACGACATCTACACGCAGGCGGCCGAGGCCGCGAAGGATGAGAGCGCGACGCTGCTGGGCGGGTTGTCGGTGAAGCACGTGATCGCCGCGGGTGACTCGGAGTCGGCGTTCCGCGTCGTCACCTACGAGAACGCGATTCAGCCGGTCACCCATGCCTTCGATGCCTTCATGACCGTCGGTCGCGCCGTCGACGCGGCGCCGCTCGGCAACGGGCTGATCGCCGCGAGCCCGTTCCCGGCGCACATCCGCACCGACAACACGGCGCCGACGATCCAGTTCTACACCCAGGGCGACGTCGAGGAGCTCGACGCGGCCGCCTCCAGGCAGCCCGACAACGCCGACCTGCGCACCTGGGAGCTGGCCGGCGCCTCACACATCGACGCCCACGAGGCCGCGTACGAGATCGAGACGATCAACCGTGACAGTCCGACCGTTCCGGTCCCGGCATGCGTGTACGGCACCCCGATCGAGGGCACCGGGACCGCGCTGGACGGCATCAACCAGACCAACAACATGCCGCTGTTCGAGGTCGAGGATGCCGAGCTGGCGGACCTGCAGAACTGGGTCGCGAACGGCGTACCGGCGCCGCATGAGCCGTCGCCGCTGTCCGCGACGTCGCTGCTTGGTCTGTATTACGTCCCCAAGACCAACCAGTACGGCATCGCCGGCGGCGGGATCCAGATGCCGGAGGCTCAGGTCCCGACGGAGAATTATCAGGTGATCAACGTGTCGAGTGGGACGCTGAGCGGGCTCAACCCGATCTCACTCCTGTCCGAGCTCGAGTCGTCGCTCACGACGCTGCAGACCGGCGGCATCACCAACTCCACGGTGCGTGCGCTCGGACTGTGCCTGCTGTCCGGGTTCTTCACCGACCTCGGCAACTCGACCCTGCAGTCGCTCTACCCGACGCTGTCAGATTACGTCGCCAAGTACACCGCCGCGGCGAACGCGGAGGTGGCGGCCGGATTCCTGACCCCGGCCGACGCCGCCGCGGCGATCGCGGCGGCGCAGGCCGGCGAGGGCCCGTTCCAGCAGCCGGCGCAGCTCATCCCGTGACATAGGAGCCCGACGGGCACGGTCACCGCGCGCGGCTCCCTCCGGGTTGCTCGCGCGGTGTTCCGTTGTCTCGGGCTCCCGCCCGTGCGGGTCGAGAAACTGGCCTCAACGGAGGACTTCCTCGCCACACGCCCCGGCCCCACGGCCGGCGCCGCCGAACCGCGGGCCGCCCCCGCGCAACGAGTCGGTTTTGTCAGCCCGCCCGATCGGAAAGCCCGCATTCCGTCGAGCGGCCCACCCAGCTTCGTGGTCGGCGCCGGCCCGACGGCGCTTCCGACCGCCGCGAACGCCGGTAGACGGCCGTCGGCGCCGATCTGTGACGCGCCCGTGACATCCCCGTGTGCCCTCGACCCACCCGACACCGCGCCGCATCAGTCGCCCGGACCCGGGAAGGGGGGGTTGGCGAGAACCTGGTCCATACGAAGGATTCCTCGCCACACCCCCCGGCGAGCCGCTCCCCGCGACCCCCCGTGTGGCGAAAAACTGGCCACCACGGAGGATTCCTCGCCACGCCCCCTGGCCACCCCCCTGCTAGCTCGTGGCGGTGCCGACACCGAACGGGGAGCTGAAGAGCTCCTCTGCGGCAGTGTTGTCCTCGTCGAGGACGTTGCTGACCGTCGCGCGCTGTCGGCTGGGCACCTTCGCGAGCGCGAACGTCGTCGAGTGCGGCGGCGCGGTGATCGTCACAGGCGTGGTGGTCGACACGGTGATCGTGTAGGTGCCGTTCTTCTCCACCAGGTGCTCCCCCACGACCTGGCCGGTCGCGTCGAGATCGACGGTGATCGTGTTCGCCGCCGAAGCGGCCGGCTCGGTGAGCGTGAAGGCGGTAGCCGGCCCGCCGGAGATCGTCACCGGGCCGACCTCCTGCACCGCCGACGCGGCGGCCAGCTCGGCCACGAGGGACTTGACGATCTCGCTATTGAGCATGCCGGCCTGGTCCGCGTCCGCCCCACTGAGCGGCTGGGCCGGGCGGGTGATCCAGCGCCGGCCCTTGATGACCTTGCCCAGCCCGGGGGCGGCGTCGTACTCGACGCCGCCGACGCTACGCGCGCCGATCGTCACGCCCTTCACGGTCGCCTCGAGCTCGGCCGCCGCGGGCTGGTCGCCCAGCTCGAGCAGTCCGGTGATCGTCTCGTGCTTGGCCGCGTCGACGAGGGTCGAGTGCGCGATGAGGTGCGACGGATGCAGCGAGGCCTGCGCAGCGAGGAGCAGCTGCAGATTGGACGGAAGATTGGCCGTGGCGACCGCGCCGGCCGTCGCCGGCACGGCACCTGCGACGGCGAGGGTCGCGGCGAGGACGAAAGTCGTCGGGCGGACGCCGCGCACCGCGGGCATAATACGACAACGGCATTACGCGCGCAGGCACGGTCCACCAATGTGCGAATGGCCCGATCCATGACCGACACCGGCAACAGTACCCCCAGCCCCGAACAGCTGCTGGCGATGATGCCCTACGCCGGCGCGTTAGGGATCGAGCTGCACGAGGCCACTCCGACGCTCACGACCGGCAGCCTCGCCTGGACTCCCCGGCGGTGCACCGCCGGGGGCATCCTGCACGGCGGCGCGATCATGTCCCTTGCCGACACCGTCGCTGCGGTCTGCGCCTTCCTCAACCTGCCCGAAGGCGCCGACACGGCCACCATCGATTCCAATACCCGCCTGTACCGGGCACTCCGCGGCGGCGCCCTGCACGCCAGCGCCCGACCCGCCCACGTCGGGCGCACCGTCATCGTCGTCACCACCGACCTCACCGACGACCAACAACGCCTCGTCGCCCAGACCAGCCAGGCTCAAGCGGTCATCGACCGACGCCGTGCTGCGCTGGACAACCCCGCCTAGGCAGAACGTCTCGCCCTCCGGCCGTTCGCAGCGCTAGCGCGAGTCGACCGCGAGCGGAGTCCGCGGTCGCCTCGTTCGTGATGTCATCTCTCGATTGTCAAACCAGAGGACCACAGAAATGGCGTGAGCATGAGCTCGAAGGCCCAGCAAGCCGAGTCGGCCCCGGCCGCCGCCCAGGCTGTCGGCAAGTTGCTGTCGGTCAACGTCGGCATGCCGAAGGACGTGCCCTGGCAAGGGCGGACTGTCTTCACCGGCGTCTTCAAAGAGCCCGTGACCGGTTCCCGCCGGGTCCGCCGGCTCAACATTGACGGCGACGGTCAAGGCGATCTGGCGGGCCACGGCGGCGAGCAGCGTGCCGTGTTCGTCTACCAGATCGACTCGTATCGGTACTGGGAGCAACAACTCGGACGAAGCGATTTCGTATACGGGCAGTTCGGCGAGAACTTCACCGTCGACGGACTCGGCGACGACGAGGTCTGCATCGGTGACCGCTACCAGATCGGCACCGCGATCTTCGAGGTAACGCAACCCCGCGTCACCTGCTACCGCGTCGGGATCCGCATGAACGACCCGAGGATTCCCGCCTTGCTCGTCTCCCACCACCGGCCAGGCTTCTACTTCCGTGTGCTTGAAGAGGGCGATGTGCAGGCGGGAGACGAAATCGTCAAGCTCTCCTCGGGACTCGAGCAGATGCCGGTTGCCGACGTCGACGCGCTGCTGTACCTCCCCGGGCACTCGCGCCAAGACCTACTGAGGGCGCTGCGGATTCCCGCCCTCAGCCCGGGCTGGCAAGGATCCTTCCGAGCTCTGCTCGATGAGGCACCCGGCAGCGGCAACGCTGGCCTCGCGGCCACGAGCCCGCCTCCCGCGTGGGCGGGTTTCCGTGCGCTTACCGTCAAGGCAATCACGCGCGAAAGCGACTCGGTGATCTCGATCCGACTCGAGGATCCCAAGGGCACTCCACTGCCGGGCGCCCGGCCCGGTCAATACCTCACGCTGCGCGTCCAGCCCCACAAGCAGCAGCGGTCGGTGCTGCGCAACTACTCGCTCTCGGGACCGCCCGGAGCGCCCTACTACCGGATCGCCGTCAAACGCGAACGCCGCGGCGTCGCCAGCGGCTATCTGCACGCCCGCGTCTCCGTCGGCGCCCAACTCGACATCGCGGCACCACGCGGCACATTCATCCTCGATCGGACGCACGCGCCCGTGGTGCTGATCAGCGCCGGGATCGGCGCTACCCCCGTTCTCGCCATGCTTCAGGCCCTCGCGGAGGAACAGTCCGATCGAGAGATCTGGTGGCTGCACGGCGCACGCAACGGCCGCGAGCACTTGTTCGCCGCCGAGACGACGGCCCTCCTCGCCCGGCTCCCGAACACACACAGCCACGTGTGCTACAGCCACCCCGGCCCGAAGGACCTCGAAGGCCGCGACTTTGACACCGCAGGCCGTCTCACCGCGCCGCTGCTCGCGGAACTCCAGCTCCCGCCCGATGCCGAGGCTTACCTATGCGGGCCCACATCCTTCATGGACGAGACCAGCGCCGGCCTGGCCGCCCTCGCGATCGAGGCGTCGCACATCCACACCGAACCGTTCGGGCCGACACCGAGCCAGACGCCGGGTATCGCAGCGACGCCTGCGCGGGCCCCCCACCCACCGGCCGGTCAACCCGGAAACGGCCCGACGATCGCGTTCGCCCGTAGCGATCTCGCCATCCCTTGGAATAGCGACTACCCCAGCCTGCTCGAATTCGCCGAAGCGTGCGACGTACCCGTCCGCTGGTCATGTCGCACCGGCGTCTGCCACACCTGCGAGACGACGCTCATCGCCGGGAGCGTCGACTACAGCCCCGACCCGGTTGAACCACCCCCCGACGGCAGCGTGCTCATCTGCTGCTCACAGCCGCGCAACGACATAGCGCTCGATCTGTGACCGCATCGGCGCCGCCGCGGAGCTCGTTCAGGTCGGGAGCAGGTCGAGTGCTTTGGCATGCCGTGGGCGCATGAGCGCGAAATGCCGGTGGTCGAGCGTGGCGAGCTTCGGCTCGTGCAGCCGCTCGACGATCGCGAGAACGCAGGCGTCCACGAATCCGATCCGCTGGTCCGAGTACGTCGTCATCAGCTCCCCGACTCGGTCGTAGTCCTCGGCGATCACCGGCTCGATGTTGTACGCCCCGGCCTTGACGTCGTCTAGGACACGCCTCATCGGGTCCGGCCCAAAGCTCCGCGTGAGGAAGTAATCAAGCTCGACGAGCACCGGGGCCGGTATGACGCGCGGCTCTCGGGCGCCGCCGAGCAGCTCGGCACAACGCGCGTGCTCGTGATCGCGCTGATCGATCGCCGCAAGCAACGGGCCGGTATCGATGATCAGCGATATGGCTCTGGCTCGTACTCGTCGTCGCTCGCCCGCCGCGACAGATCGCCCATCTCAGAGCGAACGCAACCGATGCTCGTGGCTGGAGGCGGAGGCGCTTCGTCGCCCAGGTCACGCTCGAGTGCGTCGCGGAACACCTGCGCGATCGACGTACCGCGCTGCGCGGCTCGCGCGCGCGCGCGCTCGAGGAGCCGCTCATCGGCCTGAACCATAATCCGCTTCATGCCATCATGATAGCGTCGCGTCGGGGTCGGTGGCGGGAAAGCTCACCTCGATCGTCAGGCCACCGTCAGCGGGGAGGGTCGTGGCGATCGTCGCCGCGTGGGCCTGCGCGATCGCCTTGACGATCGAGAGGCCGAGCCCCAGACCGTCGCTGTCGCTCGTGCGTGACCCGTCGAGTCGCTCAAACGGCTCGAACAGCCGCTCGAGATCCTCCGGCAAGAGCGGCGCGCCGGTGTTCGTCACGGAGAGGACCGCGCGGTCCCGGGCCGTGCGCGTCGAAACGTCGACGTGACCGCCAGGACGATTGTGCCGGAACCCATTGTCGATGAGGTTGCCCGTGAGCCGCTCGATCAGGCGCGGATCCCCCTCGGTGAGGGCCGGTCGCAGTGTCGTCTCGACGGTCAGGTCGCCGCCGTCGACGGTGGTGAGCATTCGCGCCGCGACCTCGGCCAGATCGACGGTCTCCCGGCTCTCGAGCCCGCGCTGGCTGCGCGACATCACGAGCAGCGCGTCGATCAGGCGCTCCTGCTGCCGTCCGCTGGACAGCACCTTCTCGCACACCGCGCGCAGCGTCGCGGCGCTCGCATCGGGATCGGCGAGCGCGACCTCGAGCAGGGTGCGCTCCAGCGTCAGCGGCGTGCGCAGCTCGTGCGAGACGTTCGCCGCGAACTGGCGCTGGGCGGCGAACGCCGTCTCGAGGCGTTCGAGGAGCCCGTTGAAGGTGTCGGCGAGCTGGGTGAGCTCGTCGTCGGGCCCTTCGAGGGCGAGGCGACGGTGAAGGTTGCTCTCCGAGATGTCCTGCGCGGCCGCGGTGATCGCGCGCAGCGGCCGCAGGGCGCGCCCCGCGATGACCCAGCCGAGCCACAGCGCGATCACCGCCATGATCGTCAGGGCGATTCCTGACCCGATCAGCAGCGTTCCCAGCGCGGCGCTCGACTGTGCCTGCGCCGAGGCGATGAGAATGGCCCGCGCCGTCACCTGGGGGTCACTGGCCGCCCCCGAGCCGGACGGCACCGGGACGCTGAGCGCGCGGCCCCCGACGGAGGGCGGTACCGAGACGGGACCACCGCCCGACGCCTGCCCCCCGGGTG
>Ga0302325_10023337_pt1 | contig 12898 bp, 11 predicted proteins | sample Palsa_T0_2_FD_201948 | JGI IMG/M metagenome (GOLD analysis project Ga0302325, IMG submission 201948) | Peat permafrost microbial communities from Stordalen Mire near Abisko, Sweden - Palsa_T0_2 | ecosystem: Environmental > Terrestrial > Soil > Palsa > Peat permafrost | place: Sweden: Abisko... | reverse complement strand
CCAGTCGCACTTCGCACGTTCCTCTGGAGTTATTTTAAGGTCAAAGCTGGGAATTTAAGGTTACGGCTAAAGTGAACCTGGCCCAACATATCCAATCGTAGGCGTGGGGGCTGAAGTACGAAGTGACAAAGACTCGATCGTGGTCAGGGGCTCTTGAATGTCAGTTGAATATCACGTGTATCGTACCACTTCTGTATAAGTATTAGCCTCTGATTTGGATGCATATAGGGGCCCTCAACCTCCATAGCTAGTAGAACTCCAGACAACTTCAATATCAATCTTTTATACCCAATTCACACTTCACCCGATGAATCAGGACCTCTGCTCAACCAACTGACATTAAATGATTCCCGATTGAATTTTCCTCTTGTTTTGCATGACGGTTTGAAAGAATTGGCAATTAAAAGAACGCTTCTGCCGGGCTTGCAAGAGTTAGTGTTCAAGTCCAGCCTTCTGCTCAATAAAGATCATCTATGATTGAAGTACCGATGATATCTCACTTTGTTCAGGAGACCGAAATTGAAAAGACTGGAGAACGCTGTTGCTCTTATTGGCCGATCCACGTCTTTAGTAAGACAGAAATTTCGTCCTCAGAGATGGAAATTTAATAGCGGGGGAGGCTCTTTAGACTTATTCAAATCCTTGTTGTTGGCTTAAGCTCTACTTTTAAACTAAGTAGTTATCTCAATAACCACGTGACTTTATACGAGTCTGACGATGCCCGGTATTCCTCCTTCCATAAGTGACTCAGCTACTTGCAAGGGCGGCCGGTAAGTTAAGTTGGAAAGCATATTGATTATTATTTGCATTCCTTGCCAATAATTGATGACCTTATGTGCTAATTTGTTTCTCTGTGGCCAACCTTTGGTCACGTGAGACGAAGTGCGGGAGTGTGTTGCAAAACAAATGACCTGCTGTTCAATTAGACTAAGCTAAGAGTCTCAAACCCGCTTTACAGCAAATCTTAAACGGCCGTATAAGACTCCTAATACGCAATCAACCCATTCTGGTAATCCAACCCCGTTGTCCGATTATACTCCCAAAATGTCAAATGGAGAACTCTTCTCGATATTAATACGTCACCTTTCCTTCTTATCGGGCGAGATGATAAGTACAGTCGGTAGCTCTTGTGGAGCTTAAAGCACAAAGTCCATCAGGTCCTACGTAGTTGTGGAGCTCAGGATCATCGGATTCTACAGGAGAACATGAGATGAAACAATTTGACATCTTCCCATCTTGCCATACAAAACGGAGCCGCCATTCAAGCATCTGTTCAAACTCACGTGTCCAACAGCAACCCCACTGTTTTATAAATCTATTGCGTCAGCTACCCACACGTTCCTGTTTTTCCCGACATGGATTGGAGGAGCAACGTATATTTTCCCGCGATCATCAGAAGACTACTATCAACTGATCATGTAATTGAATGAAAAGATCAGATTAGATGGCTTGTGACTGCTGGGGTGCCATGTTTCGTCAGGTATAACCAGGAGCTCGGGTCATTAATATTTGTACAAGTGCCCGGAAGTCGGTGGGAAAAGGCGGGGGGAAGGTTGACCTCACTCGTCAGCCGTCCAAACAAGCTTTATGGCGTATGCCTTGACATGTTACTGAATGATTTCCTTTCCCTCGGTGGCGCTCCATCTGACGAAGCAAGAGTGGGGTTGGGATTCTCGCACCTAGAAAGTGGGAATCCGTAAGAACAACTGATATCAAGAGCTCCTTTTACTCCGCAGTCCATTTCGAGTCATCCGTTCTCGCACTCTCACACGATCAATCAATAGCCTTGATAGCGTTGTTATACTTCCTCCTGTTCTCCACCACTTTCCTTATGAAGTCTGCCGTGACATCGATCTCATCGTCGCCCTCCCCTCTCGCATGATACCTCGCCAAATTGATAGCACTCTGTAATACTGTGCCATAAATTAGCTTCCATACATCGCCTTCACATAACGAGCACAGTCTAGACTTGGGTGTAAGAACTTACTATTCCTAATCTCTCTCCCATTTAAATTTAGCTCTAGCATCATCGGATCATTCTTCGCAAAATTTTGCGTGGAGGAAGGAATATTCAGACGCCGTACTCCAGGAAGGAGTTTCCTTTGCTCACGTTCCAGCTTGTCGAAGAAGCTATCCCAAACCTGGGGACGAGACGATGGGGTTAGTTTTTTGTACTCAAGAAAGAGGTGAATGCGGGAGGTGAAGGCGGGGTCGATTGCGCCTGGGCGGTTTGTGGTCTGGTTGCTATTAGTCAAGAAATTAAATGTTAAGCGAAGAGTACGTACCAGAAACATGGTACCGGAATAGCATTCCATTGTTCGGAGGAATGCTGGTTGTTGTTAGTGAATGGAGAAGGGGCTAGAGTGGAGACTTTACCTGTCACGAGCGAGTTCCGAGACAAATCTTCTTTTTCTCGGCGTTCGAGGTAGATATCTGCTTCATCGATCAAGACGATTCCATTCCATGATGCGGCTATATCTAGCCACTTGGCTAGTTTTGCTTCCATTGTGGTCTCTTCTGTTCCCAGATCGGCAGCAGTCAAGGAAAGTAATGGTCGATTCGTATGTTTTGCAACACATTCTATTCTCCGTCAGTTCGGAACATTTCTTCACTGGGCAAAGAACTTACCGACGGTGTAAGTTTTTCCCGTTCCAGGATGTCCTAGTTGAGATCAGCTTCTCAAATTCTTGTGTAACGTGTAAGAATCACCTACCGTACAACAATATCACCTGGCCACGCCCTTTCCCTTCGATGAACCCGGTATTCCATGAGTCGATTAAGTCATCTCCAATCATGCCCATCAGCATTTCTCGATCGCTCTGTTCCAAAACTACTCGCTTCATAGCTTGCTTGTCCTCATCAACCGGATACACATATTTCATCTCAAAGATCACTGGACACGGTTAGCATTTACATTGTGTTAGCATCTAGGTGACTTACTCCACTCTTTTCTTTGTAACGCAAATCCGAGTACATGCGAACTAAACAGGAGTAGTTGATCCGGAGTTAGCATATTCTTTTCGTTGCACACCATATCGTTGAACTTTGACCATCGCGGGCCACCGTCGAAGTCTAATGGCTTGGCAAATTGCGTGTAAAAATCGGCTTCCTCGTCCTCGGGAATCTGACTCTTCTCAATTGGTTGCCACGCGCGTTGCTGAGTAGCTGAGAGAGCTAGACCATCTCGGTTAGAACCTCTCTTTGTTGCATATGTCAAATAACCCCTGGGATCAACCATGATCTCTCCATTATACTTGAGACATGTTAGTATTGTGACATAGCCTAAATTTTTATGTATGGATAGAAACTTGCCTGGACAGGATGATTTGCAATCACAGAACTAGCATATTTTCTATGAGCAGGCAAACCACAAACGATCTTGAAATACTCCGCACCACGGCTAATGAGCTCATTTTCCACTTTTCCGTCGTCTTCTAGGAACTGCTTCGGGAAGATATTCAGCTCGTTAATTTTACACAAGCCGCTGTATCGGTCGATTGTAAATTCATGAGCCTGTCGAGTGAGCCGTTGTCCCGTATATGCTAAGTTCCAAACTTGAATTGTCCATTTGTCTAAGGGCAAGACGCCATAGGCATTAGGGGTGTGATTTGCAGCTAATACTACAAATCCCGCTAGGTCATTTCTCACCCGAGCAAAGACTGTATCTCCGGGCTTGAACAACAGCCAAAGCATGTCGTAGGACGCATAACCGTTCTCGTAGTTTCGTAGTTCCGGTTCGATCACGCCTTCGTAGTGACCCTTATAGGTTGGAGAATTGAGCAAGATGTTCAGATGGTCGCGGGTGGTTTCGTCGCATTCGCTGATGAGGGATCCCTTGGCCTCACTACTAAGTATAACCGTGCGATCTTCGCTGTCATATGCACTAGCGACTTCGTGGAGATCATCATGGTAATGAACTAGTACCATATATGGCTCCTTGAACAAAAGCTCTCTGCCTTGCAAATCGTGACCCGGGTAATATTGCACCAGTTTTCTCAGTACATTTTGGATTTGGGGGGAGAGAATGCGTATATATGTCGGATCGATAATTTGCGCGAAGAAATCTTCTCCCACAACGAAGGGGTCTGGATCAGGATCTCGATTTGTTCCAAGTAGACCTGTGCTGGTTCTTCCTGTCTTTCAGTCTGTTTCCTTGTACGGAAAGCATGACATCCATAGGTGCAAGATCTGTCCGAGTGTTTCCCTCGCTCTCGATAAAACCTTCGAATGGCGTGGTTGAATAACGAAGCAGTTCCTCTTGGGTCATGATGTCCCTGCATGAAAGACGATAGATAATTGTAGATGGATCTCTTATTGCAGGGCTTGTGGGTAGTTCGTGATCTTTCTTGGATGGACTTGGTACCCCGTTCGAAGTAGCTGGGGAAAGAATGCTCTGAAGAAGGATACTCTTGTCTCGTAATTCATCGATAAGTGATTGAACCTCACTTCGAGTTTCGTTAATTGTGACTCTCTCGGCTTCAGATTGAAATCGAACTTGTGGTAGGGTCGATGCTGTAGCTGCTTTATCGGTTTCGGAGCTGAATCGGACAAGCTGTTTGAAGGGCTGATCTTTCTGATTTAGTTGGCCCGCGGGCTTTGATTGAGGGGAAATTCCTGGGGCAGGGGGGTCGAGGTTGTTTGAAGGCGCTAATGGGGACGTTGGCGGAGGTGATGGAGAGAGTTCAGCCAGAGTCGTCAGTGACGATGGTGACCCAGGCGGTCCAGGTAAGTTGGTGGGAAGGCTTCGGACTGATTTCTCCTTCAAAAGAGCTGCTGTTGACGGACGGGGTTTGCTGGACTTCTTTCTTGGAGGTGCTCTCCTCCGTGTATCCGGTTCGCTGGAGAGGGAGTCATCCGTTGTAGAAACTTGGGGCCGCTGTTCTCTTTCTTTCTGTTCTCTTTTCCTCCCTTCATCATCTCTAACGTCTCTGGCTCCATCGTACCTGACTCTCTCATGCCTCTCTCTATCGTCCCTGTCACGTGGATATCTCTCACGGTAGTCTGCTCTTTCTTCCCTTCTGGGGTCAGTGAGGTGCCTCCTATCTATGTCAACGACTGGCTTCTCGCTCCCATATGGGGGGGCAATATTCAAGACTGGAGGGTCTGGAGCTTTAGGCGGCCTCATAGCAGGGAGTTTGGGTGATGTCAACGGCCTCGTTGAGGGGGGTGGTCCCCTCTCATAGACTAGTGGGGGGATGGGGGCCGTATCCTGGTATTGTTGAATCGAAGTTGGTCGATACACGTCTCTCGGCGGTCGAGTGCTATACGATCCAGGAGGACCATAGTCGGCGCTCGCGCCTTGAGATCTGCGCGCTGCCCCCGGACTCCGTCCACGCCTAACCCGCCGGTTGGGAGCGAATGGGTTATCCGGATATGGGTTCATGTTCGGAAAGCGCAGCGATGAATTCGGACTATCAACCGATTAGTGACATTGCAACTCGTTATGGAAGCGCCGATATATGCTGTACTGTAGATTTCATGAAGTTCATTGTGATTTCAAGCCTCGGTGCTCAGCCGCAGCGGTGGGGCGGCGGTCTGCAGCTCTGGCGCAGAAGATTGGTGCTGCTGCCCTATCAAGTCTGCAAGTATCAAATCACAGGCTGCCACACGCATGGTTGCCTGCGCCTTACCATTGGCAGTGGATTCAAGCTGCTGAACATACCAATCTTGAACATCGTTCCGTGAGTAGCGTGCCCGGCCACTGCGAGGACATCGAGGTGGAAGAGAGAGATGAGCAAAAGACATTTAGTGTTTGAAGAAACTCTTTTAATAAGAATGAAACCTGGGTATAAATAATTTAAGGAAGAGGATATTCTTTGCGGGAAGCAGGTCGCGTTGGGGAGTGAACGACAGAATGTTGGGCTCTTGCGGCAAGGTCACTAAACCTAAGGGGTCTCCACTTAAACAACAGGCCTTTGATCATTCTCGCGCAGTAACCAGAAGGGGCTCTTCTTTACAGAATCCCGCACTCACTCACTCACTCACTCATGACTTTTTCAGCCCCAGAAAAGAAGAGGTGTGCAGTGTGTTGATCCTGGTGTACGAGGTAAGCTGACATGTACGCAGTAATAAGATGAAATAGGGCTATCAGGGCGCTCTTCGGTTCGTTCCCAGGGCCTGTTTCAGCTGTCAGCCACGACGCCCTGGACCGCAGTCATGCACCCCCCCAGACGCGCTCGCGATGGGTATTGACCGCCTATCTTACATCTTTTCCATCTACTTCGTATATGAATACCATACCCTGCCCCTCAAATTCTCCTAGCTTCACTCACTCCCCCAAGCTCTCTTGAGCTCCCCTCACCCCTAATCACCTCTGCCGTCTACCTTAATTCTTAATATACCATTCGTTCATCATGCATCTAAGCTTCACCAACACTATCCGAGGCTTCTTCACCTTCGGTTCCTCCCCGAAAAAGGGAGAGTCGACGGATCATTCATACGAATACATCCGTGGCGACATCTCAACCCGCGGTCCCTGCCCTGGTCTCAACGCCCTCGCAAACCAAGGCTATCTGTACGTCTGCAAAGTTCCATTTACGCTTTTTTTTTAAAAAAAAAAAAAAAAATACGTATATATATATAATAATAATCGAAGACTCCCAAATTCACGGCCATTGAATTGAACTGACAATCCCAGACCCCGCGACGGCAAAAACCTCACCCTCGCCCAAGTAAATTCCGCTCTCAAAACCGCACTTCACATGTCCACGCCATTAGCAGGCTCTCTAACCCGCAGCCTGAAGCCCCTCCTCCGGAAAGACGGCACCTTCGATCTAGTCGACATGCGCCGGCACAACGTCCTCGAGCACGACGCCTCCTTCACGCGCCTCGACTACGGACAAGCCCCCGACCACGACAACTTCACTTTCCAGCCTGTGATGCTCGAAGCTTTCCTCGCCGACGCGAATGGGGGGGATGTTACTGTGACGAGTCTAGCGAAGACGTATAAGAGGCGGGGGAAGGAGAGTCGGGCAGCCGGGAGTCCCAGGTTGCCGATCAATCTGTGGTTTGTGAATTTGTTGCAGACGGTCAGTTTGTTGAATACGGCCCAGACGGGGGGGAAGCTGAGTCCGGAGTTGATGAAGACGTTTTATGAGGAGGAGAAGTTTCCTGATGTTGTGCTGGAGAATGAGAAGACGAGGACGCTGCTGGGGTTGGTGGGGCATGCGGTGGTGCTTTTGTGGGATGTAGTTTTTTGATTGCAGGCCTTTGGATGATTTTAGGGGGTGGGCGAGAGTATGGATTCCAGGCTTTTGTTTTGATACTAAGACTGTGATGGAGTTGTAGTTTTGAAGTCTTGATTTATTGTACTGACTCTAGGGAATTTGATGGTTGGGCAACGAACGTTGTAATGGCTGTGGGAGTGGAGTAACGCGACATGATCACGTTGACCTTGCAAGAAGCTGGCAGAGGATAGCACATAGCTGGAAAACGAGCAACGCAGAAACACTGGGGGTGATTCAATCATCTCGATTAAGCTGTAAACACGTTGTTCTTCGTGCATGCCATATTTTCAACCAAAGCCTCTAAAAAGACCACCATTGCTCCACCCATGCATTGGAAATACAAATGCCGCCTGAATTACACCAAGTCATGTCGTTTACCGATTATCCAGTCATTCTAGTCAGCTTTTATGGCGCTATATTCGTGTCAGTTTGGCTTCTTCAAATTTGAAATGGTGGCGATCAATCAGAAGAGGAAGGAGTCTTACCCATAAATCCTCCGAATAAACGCATACGCAGTCAAGAACCCGACCGTCCCACACAACAACCCATACACCACACACGCCATGAAGCTATAACTGAAAAACAGCAGGCTCGAGACAAATCCCTCGATATGCAACCTCATGAAGTAATAGTAAACGCAGTACATGAACACCCAGAGGGCGCTGGATCCACCGACTGCAAAGGAGTGCCACCACCAGTTGTAATCTTCAGAGCAGAGCTTAATGTAGATTGTCACGACGGTGACTTCAGCGATGGTGAGCATGAGGATTATGGAGACAACGGAAAGGAACCCGAAGACGTAGTAGTAGCCGGATTTATCTTGCCACATGGATTGAAAGACGAAGAGGAGCTCGATGAAGATTACTGCGAATGGGATGAGACCTGCGAGGAGGATAGATTGCGGGGAGCGGATATACCAGGCTTGGATGGGAATTTGGCGGGGTATTGTGGTTGTTTTTGTGGGGTGTTCCCAAGCACCTGTTCGGACGTAACCGAACCATGATCCGGCATACACCAATGGAAGCTGAATGCAGAGCCAGAGCATGATGAGGGCAATTAGCGTTCCGAATGGAAGAGCTGTAGATGATGCTTGGGCCCAGACAAAGAGGTTGAGAATGAAAATGAGAGCGAAGAGGAGACCGGGAAAGAGCAATGCAGTGATGAGCGTGTTCTTCCTCCAGTTGAGCCCACCAAATGTTTTGTACACTCGTCCGGAAAAGTAGCCCGAGAAGAGCCCAGCGAAGACGAAGAGCCCGATTCCAACTGAGATGAAGCCGCCACGGAACGAAGGGTTCAAAATGCCTAAGCTACTGAGGAAGAGTAGACCGAAGGCCATGAACACCAGTTGCATTCCAGACCCGATCAGCGGGGCCAGAAGATAACCATAAGCCGGAGCCCGGAAAACGTCTCCATGTAGAAGTTTCCATCCTGTCACATCTTCGAGGGCTTCTTCATCTGATGAGACGTCTGCATCATTCTCGGTATCCCCAACTTGGTCCAACAGGCCAGCTCCAGATTTCTCCCCAGATCTGGGCGTTCTTGTCCCGCTTCCGGGTCTGGACCTCCGCTTAGTCTTCAGTTTTCCTTCCTCGGCTGAAGCATCTTTGTATGTCTTGATATCCGTTCGAATCGTCCTCGCCAAGATCATAGCCACAATTGCGCTTAGGAGCCCAGAAATAATCAAAGAGTTGATAATTGCCAGCCAATGAATCCTGGAACCTTCTTCCTGGTTGACAAAGTACAGATCCCATCTATGGGACCACTCGATTTTGTCATCCTCGCGCCAGTAAACCGAGTATGAGTACGGAATATCGAGGGTCGCTCCATCATCAACGTCCTGCTCGCTTTCCGGTGGGTAGTAGGACGAGTGTGGATATTGCAGGGAGAAATCGGTCGAGTTCGGAGGAAGATAGAGTTCCATGGGCATATCGACATCGTTTATATCTGGCGGGCAGCCATTTTCTTCTCTCTTCTGAGGTCCAATGCTCTTCGTGTAAACCTCAAACCCAACCACAACCTTTCCGCCTCTATCACCATCTCTGCCAGGTGCCTTTCGGTACCGGATGACTATTGTAAGATGGTTGTTGATATAGTATCTGGATTTCCCTGTATTCGAGATATCTTTATATCCCATTTTGAATCCTGCTGCATAGTATTTCCGGGATTTGTCCACAGTCACAAAGCTCGTTGCTCCTGGGAGATTGTCAACAATCCATTCCGCCACATAGCCTTCCTTGACCATTTCCCGTGCACGCCTCAGGTCCTTTCGGTTGACTGTTCGCGTGCAGAGAAAGTTACATTCTTGGTCTTGTCCCATCACCTGCTCAATGTCCGATTGTGTGATTCGGTCGCCCCTGAGGACTTCACCGAGGTTGAGAGAAATGCTCTGGCCGCTCAGCAGCGATGAGCCTGCGTGGTGGACACCAGTTGGAGGGCATACGAATGGGAGATCGTAGTATGCATATTGTAGTTGTGTGTTGTCGGAGTATACTTTGTTCACGAGAAGGGGGATTGCTTCGTTGTCTTTGTAGCTCTTGATGGACCAGCCTGTAGATGTTAGCCAGCACTTAATTCCATCACCGTCTGCGGACTGACCTGGTATGTAGAATGCTTGAGTATATGAAAAGGTCGTTATGAAAAAGAGACAACTCCACAGCCGTAATCGAAAATCGGTCGCCATCTTGTATGTCAATTCACCCAATTCGCATCTGCTGTTCGATTCTCCTCCTAGGCATCAAGCTGCCTCTCTGATATCCAGAAGTCCCACAATTGACGCTGTCACTTCCGATTCCCTTCTTCCCTGGTGTAAAAGGCTTCTAGATATCGCGTTCGTTGGGTTGAGTGTCGCGTTGAGAAGGTCGGCCAGAGTTGAGGATTTGCACAGGGGATCTCCTAACGAGCGTAATTGGTGCAAAGCACCGAAACAGTCAGCCCTTGAGTGTGATGAGTGAGCGAGGGCGAAGTCAAAAGCGCAGTCCTGCCGTCGATGCGCAATGGTCCAATGGCGTGAATAAACTGATGATGCTCCGTGGTTGACGAGTACGAGTGAGGGTTGCGTGGAACGGTGCTGCATCTGTCTTCGGAATTGGTTGTGGGCTAAGGCTATTTTAGGCGTGGCGGGGCCGTTGGGATTTGGCCTGTGCAAAGGATCACGTGAAAACCCCTGACCCCTTTTACATGACACGAAATTCAAACAATTGGCTTTTGTGTGGCTTTTTCTCTTGCGTGCGTGATAGCCTCTTTATTTAACATTTGATATACTTTTGGTTATGTGCTACTTTGTACGGGTACACTTGTTTATGTTCTAGAACGCTGTACAAAATCCCAGAGTACGACGCGGTCTTGCTATCCGAAGTACAGTACAAGTACTCCTGCATAGTACTGCAAAGCCGAAGCCGATTCTGCAGGCGTCGGATCCGGCAGCCAATCCATCGGTAGGCGCGTACATGGGCGACATTGCAGTAAAGCACTGGAAGGCACAAGGTGTCAGGAATGATCATCATTTAATTTATTGTTTTAGAAGATAAGCATCAGACCAGAAAGAGTAGACGGAGGACAGAAAAACAAATTCCCTTCAGTCTACCCTTCTCGGAATATCTTCAATGAGAGCAAATAGAAATCCAATTGATTTTAGGTCACGTACTCGCATAGGATGGTGACTTTGGATGCAAAGGTAGGATACCAGACATCAGGGTGCTTGAACTTGAAGTTGGTGAATATTGAGTTCGAACAAAGATACCCTCTTCCCTTCTTATAGCACTCGGCAAAACTGCCGTCTTGAACCAGACCCCTTGTTCAATACCACAGTTTTGCTCTCTCAAGCTCCCCCAACACTCACATAAAGTCAACGACAAAGTGAAGACAAGACGGGAGCAACCTAGCTCTTCAAATTACTCTTCATTCTTGCGCAACACGGAACTCTTTCCCCTCCCCACCTTTCCCCCACCACTCATTCTCTTCACCCTCCAACCAAAACATTACCACTTATACCACTTCTCTTTCTACTATCCTATTCTCGCCAGATACTCACTCTCTCCCTACATGGGCAACGAGCACTCAACCGAGATCTCTCCTTCCCAACACAATAGTAGATCACCTTCTCCTTCCCCTTCTCCCGAACCGGAGTCTACCATGTCAACACCGGGCCAACGCCGCAGCTCCCGCACAAAACGCTGTACCTGTTCCCTCGGCCACGAATCGCGCGAGGAGTGCGAAGCAGACCCGCAATCAAGACGCTACACTGGTGCTTTTCCCGAGATCGTTAGTTCGTCTTCTGAGGACGAAGGTCTCATTGACGCCGAAAGTAAACCGGAAGCCAAAGTTGAAGCTGAAGCTGAGGTCAAGATGACTTCGGAGCCTCAGAGAATTACGAAGAGAAGGGTGACGCCGAGGCGAAAGGAACAGCCAAGGGCGAAGAGGACCAGAAGAACCAGAGAACAGGATATTGAGGAATATGAAGAGTGTGATTGTGGTGATGGACATGAGAGTTTGGCTAAGTGTGAGAAGGAAGCGAAGGAGAAGAGAATACATGACACCATGAGGTGAGCTTCAATCCCCTGCTCTGCCTTGCGCACTCGTGCTTCAATGGAAATTGACATCAATATCAGTATCATCATTGGCTCTCAAGCAATGGCCACTGTCTATGTTGGCAAGGAGAGCTTGAAGCAGGGTTTTCTGGTTCACAAGGAGCTGCTGACTTTACACTCTGAGTACTTCCACGACCTGCTCACTACCAACATCAAGACGGAAGTTAAGGATGAGGACGAGAAGAAGGTCAAGGATGAGAAGATCGAGACACCGGTCCAAAACCTCCCAACACTCTCCGACGCCCACTTGACATTGCCTTCAGATGAAGAGAGCAAAGCCCTAGCAACTAGTCTCCGCTCCCCATCACCCTCGGAGGAGAGCAATGCCTCGGAAAGTAGTTCCTGCTCAACGTCTCCCGGTGGACCTGATCTGTCCGAAGTGGGCCATCTCCTCGAACACAAGCCCTGGGAAATCAAACCCCAAGCTCCCTTGAAGACAAAACTTCCACTCACCACTCCACCTCTTGCCCCACCAGCTCCAACTCTCGACATTGTCCTAAGCCCATCCACAACCACCCTCCACATCCCCACCATAAACCCCACACATTTCGCCGCCTTCCTCTCCTACCTCTACACGAACACCATAGTCCCCTCCCTCGCCACCCTCCAAGAATCATCTACGCCTCATCCTTACCCGGTCCTATACCTGTTCGGCTACCAGCTGCGCTCTGCTTCCTTTCAGAACTATATCATGGAAGCTCTGCGTCGAGATGTCCAGCTCGCTCATGGACAATGGCCTAGCGCTGAGCAGGCGCGGTTTGTGTATGACATTACTGCGAGCTTTACCCCCCTCGAAGTTGGAGCCACATTCGGTGGTGGAAGTGGAGGTGGAGGTGCGGTGTTGAAGCGGTTTACAGCCTCCTGCCTCGCGGCCAACAGTCCCTTCGAGCGCTACGCCGACGGCACGTCTCCGCACGACGAGTGGACGAAGCTGTTTTGCGAGAAGCCGGAGATTAGTCTCGATGTGCTGCGGGCGCAGAGTAGTCGGTGGCATGAACAGAAGCCGTGGGATGATGCGGCTAGGAGGGAGTGGATGGTTGAGGAGAAGAGGCTTGGGGAGAAGTGGGAGGATAGTTTTGTGAAGGG
>Ga0302325_10023336_pt1 | contig 12898 bp, 7 predicted proteins | sample Palsa_T0_2_FD_201948 | JGI IMG/M metagenome (GOLD analysis project Ga0302325, IMG submission 201948) | Peat permafrost microbial communities from Stordalen Mire near Abisko, Sweden - Palsa_T0_2 | ecosystem: Environmental > Terrestrial > Soil > Palsa > Peat permafrost | place: Sweden: Abisko... | reverse complement strand
TCCGGTCATCGACCCGAGTAGGAGTCCGTTTAACGTCGCGCTGATTGAGTGAGGTCCGGCACTCAAGCCCTGCACCGCGACGGTGAGGGCGCCAGGCACAGACGAGAGCATGTCGAGAGCTGGCGTGGGGAAGACGCGAGTCAGGCCTGTCGACGCTACCTGCGGTCCAAAGAACTTCTCCGCGCCGCCGTTCTTGATGGCACTGAAGTAGTAGAGCTGCTGCCGAATCTCGAGCGTCTCGATGAAGGAGCGTCCTGCGTCACCTAGCGCCGGGGAAGCCTCCATCGTCATGAGCTGTTGCGACCCGGCGCCACTGGTTACCCAGTACATGCGAGTGCCCGAGTACCTGGTGTCCATGCCCTCGCCGTAGAACTCGACGGCATCGCCCGGTTGGAGGTGCGCTCCATCAGCCGTAATGGCGCGAAAACTGACGGAGCTGCCGCTGGTCCAGAGGCGCAGGGAGGGAACGTCTACACCGGCCGGAAGTCCTGATGCGAAGAGCTGCTCGGCTGGGACTCGGTAAACGCCCGGGACACTCACACCCAACATCGCGGCAGGTCCAGAGGCGTTGACCCATTGCTGTTCGAGGTCGCCCGGAACCGGAGGGAGTCTGACTGCTCGGAGATGGACGATCGGCTGGCCCGGCAAAAGAAGGTCGGCCGGACGGACGTCCGAAAACAAAGCGGATGCATGAGTGTTTGGGGGTGGCCCCGCATGCGTCGTCAGCGGGCCGAAAACAGCGGTCTTTCCACTCGTGTCGACGGATTCAATCCAGTACGTGCCTCCAGATGCGGCCCTCTTGTCCTCCCAGACATAGGAGCGGCCGACCTTGAGGTCGGCCGTCGCGCGAAGTGCAGAGCCGGCGATGAGTCCCGGTGTCAGAAGAGTACGGACCGCTCCGTCCTGGCGGTAGACGCGGTAGCCGAGGTTCCTCGTCTCGAAGCCGGTCTTCCAGCTGACATATGAGGAGTGACCATCACTCACTGCGTTACTTTCAGCGAACCCTACTGCGGTTGGCGCAGGCCCGACGGTAAGCAGAAGCTGATTCGTGTTGAAGGAAAGCCCATAGGAGAAGCTAGGATTGGGAGATGGCCCGAGGGTTACGGTACCTGGGGTCATTGCTCCGTTGCTTTGCATGAGGGGGTAAGTCCCCTCCGTGAGTCCAATATCGGTCACGTTGACAATGCCCGTAATCGTCAGCGCGTCCGTCACGATGGCGAGCGTGGCCGAGCTACCAACTGAATAATTAAGATTTGAGGTACTGGTCAGCGTCAGCGCCGTCATTGTCAGTGTTCCGGTGCCGTCGCCATCTCCAGGCGTTAGATTTTCTCCCGACGGGATGCTCACCGCCCCATTTACGGTTCCGGTTCCGGTTACCCCGGCCGTGCCCGTAGTGCTGAGTGCTGGGCCGTTTAGAGTCAAGGTGGCGCCGAAAAGGTCCAACGTGTCCACTGAGTCGCCCGCACTCTGAACCGTCAGCGTCGAGTTGGCGCCGACCGTGACCGTGGCACCACTCGCCACTCCTGGCGAGAGGATGAGGGTCCCTCCATTCAGGGCCGTGGTGCCGGTCCCGAGTGAAGTCGAAGTCGTCGCTTGTACCGTACCCGTGCCCGTTACGCTCAGCGTAATGAAGCCGTTGCTGCCGCTCAGGATGAGCGTCCCGCTACTTACGGCGGCAGAGGCGAATGTATTGTTGCCGCTCAACGTCAATGTCCCGGTTCCAGTTTTTGTAAACGTGGTTACGCCGGTATTACTGATCGCGCCGCTAAAGTTGTTCGAGGCGCCGCCAATGAGCCACGTCTGATTGGTTGCGACGGAGATCGGCGCACTGATATTTAAGGAATTGGTTCCGCTTTGCAGATTCCCTTTCGTAGTGAGAGTACCGGTTCCACTGATGGTGGTTGTTGCGCTCGAGGAATTGGTCAAAGTCGTAATACTCAGATCGGAATCGAGGCTGATGCCGACGACTCCAGTCGCAGGGATGCTTAACGAGGCAATTGCAAAGGGAATGTCCACGACAGAGCTTGCAGGCCCGGGGAAGGTAGCGGGGAAATTCATCGTCGTCGGAATGCCGTTGCTCCAGTTGGAGCTCAGGCTCCAGACGCCACCCGGCGCGCCGGACCAGTTCGTCGCGGCTGCGTTCGCTCCGGTAGCTGAAAGCAGGCATAAAGCCGCCAGAGCTAATCTTGACCGTCGTCGCTTCATGGAAGCCCTCGGCGCTCGACAGAAGACAGGAGCTTCCCTGTGCGTCCGAGCCAGGAATGACAGAGAAAGTGAAAAGTCCGTCGTCCCAGCTCCGCCAATTGCAAGATGGTGCGCGGTACGCCACGAAATGGAGCTCGCAGATGCAACGTTGAGGTGACCGCGTCCGGCCAACGGGCGGCAACTGCCTTCGCTGCTTGCCGCCACTCAAGGCGACGGAGGTTGTGGAGTGACTCAGGTGGAGCGCGGTACCCACTCGCCCACCCGCGCAGGACCGCATCGCGGAACCACGCTGGAACGCGTTTGGTCGGGGTCCCGAATGGTACTCGAGCCGAAAGCAGCTGTTCGGCGAGTGACACAAGAGCGACGACGCCTTCGCTCAGCCGCGCATTTCCTTCCAAGCAGAGCCCCCAGTGAAAATTCGGGGGTAAGTGCTCGATGAATGCTGCAACGTCGCAGAGCCAGAGCGGTCGCCAGGCTCCGTGGTCAAGTTGGTGAAGGCAGACGAGGCGGAGGTGGTCCTCGGGTGCGAGAAGCCTGAATTGCCCTTCGCCCACTTCTCCCGTGCTGGCGCGCGCTGCGAGCTGGGCATAGCTCCGATCCGGAAGGAAGCGCTGAAAGACTCGCATATCCAAGTCCACGAGCGTCCGTAGGTTTTCCGGCAGGCCGCTAATTACGTTACGCGCGGTGAGCGCGTCGTTGTCGTCGACCAAAATGTCGAAGTCGCCGTATGGGCGTAGGGCCGGAAGGGCGTAAAACTGCGTCAGCGTCCATCCTTTGAACAGAATTGGCTTCAGGCCAACGTCATTGAAGGCGCGTAGGACGAACTCTAAGTCTCGCTTACGGCGCACCGCCTCAAGCGCATGGAATCGAAACGCCTGTTGCAGGCCTGGGCCAGCGAACGAGGCCAACGCGCCACCTCGAATTCGCCACCAACCTAGAGCGCCACATCCCGAATCGAGCAAGAGCGAGCCGATGGGTTTTTGTACAAAAGGACTCTCGGACTGGTCGGGAGACTGCCTCCAGGCCGTGCGCAGAATGGATGCGATGTCTTCGCCGGTGTTGCGAAACGTTCGTTGTCCATCCTTCAACCGCAGATCCCGACATTACACTCGCCCGAACAGCAGGTTTCCGGAGTAAGCGGCGAACATGTTGTTCCAGGACCCGTACAAGTCGACGCCGACGCACGGGCTTCGGGCGCCGTGACCATGAGGATGATCGGGATTGCCGCTGCTCCTAAGCCCAACAGCACTCGGCGGCGAGCAGGGTCCATGGAGATGCTCCGGCCTGGAGGGGTCTCCAACAAGCCGGCTTCAGCGAAGTGAACTAGCGCGTGCTCCACCCCCGCCGAATCGAGGTTTGCATCAGCTGCGATTTGCTCGACCGTTCGTTCGCCATCGCACAGCGCATAAATGAGCGCCGCTGAGGTGTTTAGACACAATGCTTGGTGTGTCTCCTCGACGTAGAGGAGCATCTCACCGGCGACCTCTTGCGAAACAATGTCGCGAAGCCGAGCCCGCGGTTGAAAGTCACGCGGTCTGGCCATGGCCGGAAGCTAGTACGGGCCCGCGCCTTGCGCGACGGCTGTGGACAGAATGGGCAGAGGCCGGGATCGGTCGAAACACGTCCTGAGCGTACGTGGCGGTTTTACACCGACAACAGCGCACTGGGTTGGATCGTGATTCATTCTCCACTCGGCTCGCCCCATCCGAGGACGGTTCGGGACTCTCGGGCTCCTGCTCTCACGCTCGACTCCCTAGGAAATCCACCGAAATGTGAAAGGGTGAGGGCCCGCGGAATATTGCGCGCCTGTGAAAACCTAGGGGTCTTTCGCTTGGAGAAACGCGCCTCTCGGTCTGAAAGTCCGCCAATTGGGACCCCCAAGGCCTTTAGGGTATCCTGAGCAAAATGCAACTCGTCCCAACGCGAATTCTGCCCGTCGCGCTGTCTTCGATCCTCGCACTCGCTGGTTGTTCGGGTACTGGCGGTACGAGCCTCTCGGATGCGGGCACGGACGCCGGTACCGATGCTGGTACGGATGCCGGCGTTGATGCAGGTGCCGTCCCAACCATTAACGCCTTTACTGCGGCACCAAACAGTCTTCCAACTGGCGGAGGTCCCGTCGCATTGACATGGGATGTGACAGGCGCGACCGCATTGTCCATCGATCAGGGTGTTGGAGCCGTTGCTCCATTGGATGCCGGGACCAAGACGGTCCTCGTTGGAGCGACCACGACTTTTACGTTAACGGCTACCAACGCCACTGGGAACAGCACCATGACCGCGCCAGTAACGGTTGCCCCCGTGCCTCCGACACAAACCGTTAGCGGGACGGTTGTAGACGACAATGGCCAACCTGTTTCAGGAGAAACGGTCCTTATCGTCGCTGCGAGCTTCAGCCAGATGGTCGTAAGCGACGCGGATGGAGCATTCACCGTCGCGGATGTACCAACGCCTTACGATGCGACCATCGTCGAGGCGGCGCAGGCAATTCAATACAAAGGGCTCACGCGCCCAGATCCATCTCTGACGGCCTTCATTTTCCTGCCAAACAACTCTAGTGCGACTTTGACTGGACACTTCGATGGCGGGATCTTCCCCGAGACGCAGGGGTACGTGACCGACTTCATTTTTGCATCTCCACAGACGGTCAAGAATCTTCAAGACCAACCCTCAGGAGCATTTTCGGCGACGATAGCTTGGCCCGGCCCTACGACAACCGCGGGCACGCTCTATGCTCTACAGATTCATATTGATGCTGGGCTTCCGGCTGACTACCCAAGCTACGGGGCTCTGAGTGGAGTGGTCCTGCAAGCCGGCGAAACGTCCGCAGGCCAAGTTGTGAACCTTAGTCCGGTGACTGCAGGTTTTCTGTCGGGGACAGTTACATTTCCAACCAATTACAACCTGTTATTCAAGTCGATCGCGCTGTCTGTTGCTTCCAACGTGAGTTTAAATCTTCTCACGGACTCAGACGGCGATGCGGGTTTCGCCTACGTTACGCCCGAAATTCCGGCCACGAGCCTACTTGTCGCCGCGGCCGCGACGAGCAGTGCCGGGGAATACAGCGCGATAACGAAGTCAGGGCAGCCGGCGAACGGATCAGGACTCGTTTTGGCTATTCAGGCCGCTCCACTGTTGGTCGACCCAGCGAATTCCGCCACTTCAGTCTCCACGGCGACACCATTTACGTGGACACCATATGAGGGCGCGGTATACGAATTCCGAGCCACAAGCAGTTCCGGACCCGCGTTTTACGTCTTCACAGCTGCAACCACGGGCACGCTGCCGGATCTGAGTTCAGCCGGGCTGCCGCTGCCGACATCTACCGAATACAGTTGGTCTATCGTTAGCTTCGCGCCGGTGGCGAGCGTCGACCTGTTGGCGTCCCCTGGTGGCATCAATGACCTCACTTTGGACCTCAGCGAAGGTCTGAGCTTGACCAGGACATTTACAACCGAACCTTGATCTGTGAAACGAGTTGTCACTCAGCAAGGTGAGTTTGGTGCCTAATTCATGGGCACGTTAACGTCTCAATCGGACACGGATTGAGTGTGCTGCAGCAGGTTTGTCCGGGAGTACAAGTTCCCGACACGACGCACGATGCAGCGGCCTTGGCCAAGGGCGCCATTACCATTAGGATCACGGGTCCCGCGATCCCAACTCTGCCGAGCATGCGCCGCCGAGAGAGATTGACGCTGGGCAGTTCCGAACCGTTCTCAAGCAACCCGGCATCCGCAAACTGCCTTAGCGTTGCCAAGACCGCGTCCGAACCCACCTCAGTTTCGACGGCGATTGCGCTAGCGGCCCGCTGTCCATCACAGAGCGCCCAGATGCGGGACGCCGACGAATTCAAAGAGGATGCCCTGTGGTTCTCCTCGACATAGAGCAAGAGCTCACCATCGAGTTCCTGGGAAATGACGCCCTGGCGACGCGGCCGAGGTACGAATGCCCGCGGAGTTAACATGGAGCGCACTCTAGCATCCCTGCGCGGGGGTTCCGCCAACCGGAGAGCTTGGTGCGCTCCCGACGCCCGAACCTGTAAGTAGGCTTACTTCAAGTTCGTTTTTCCCTCGGCGACGCCGCCCCTTTCGCTGAGCAAGTAAAAATGCCGTAGCGATAAGCGGGAGAACTGCGAGCGCAGTATTCCCAGGTGTTCCGCACCCAGTCGTAGCGCTGGATGTAACTGTTGTCGGAAAGGCTAGCGTGCTCGAGTTTTGCGGAGGGACGATTCGCGCACTAGGATCACCGAGAAGGTGAAAGACGGCCCGTAGGTCTGGGTCCAGTACCGTTTCCTTCGCTCGGACCGTCGCGTCGCCGAGAGTAAGACCATCGATGAGAGTTCCCCTCAAGACGCCGGAAGCAAGAGTCGGGAGGTCATTGGAGGGCGCGTCGCCGTCCGCCGCCCAGACGGCCCAGGCTCCTCCACCGTCGGCGCGTAGGAGACTGGCGCCAAGGATGTCCGCGCCGGAATCACCGATGTCCGTGAACCAGCCGTTCCGGCAGGTGCCCGCGAAGTAGACCGCAGGTTGTCCCATCGTGGTAAGCGCTGCCTGGTCCGCGATTGAAAAGACGGCCGGATTTGCCCAGTACGGCTCCTCTCCATGTCCGAGGTACGTCACCACCGGTGGCCCGGTACTCAGTGCGGACAAGAGTTGGACGTGAAGTGAGGCGTCGATGTCCGACTGGGACTCTGCGGCGAGTGCCGGCGGATCGCGGACGAGGACCGATGATGTCCAGCCCGGGAGAGCGCCGATCACAGAATTGGTGTAATTGCTGAAGCTGTTCGCGGACTCGTCAATGTCGTGCACGAAAAGGAGCGCCGCGTCCCTGGTGGCCAGCTTCCGTCCCAACATTTTGCTGACGGAGCTCTGCACGTCGGCGGCTTGTGCGAAGGGAAGGCGCCCGATGGCCATCAAGGGCGAGTAAGAGCCTTGGGGTTTCACGAACTCATCATCAGAACCCACTTCTTCGAAGCTGGTCTCGACAAAGAGGGCCGGGACCAGGTCCATACCTGTACCGAAGCCTGGGTAGTTGCGAGGGTTGAAGCTCGCGTTGCCCACGAGCAACACATACTTGGGCGGAGTCGCCCAGTTCTCCAAAGCGTAGAGGAGGAACGCTCGGATGGCATAGGCATCCTTTTCGCCTCCCGAGAATTCGTCATACACATCCTGAACATCGATGGTCGCGACCCGCAGCCCCTCGGATTGACGCTGAGCGGTCAGCGGTTGAATCGCCGGCAAGAGGCTCGCATCTCCGATGATGACCAATTGTGCCCCAGGACTGGAGTGCCAGCTGCTGGGGACGTTCGTCAGGACGCTTGCGGGTGCCTGCGCGTCCGCGTCAGCAAACGCATAGAGGGTGTGGCTTCCCGTACCGGGAACGCTGACATTTAGAGCGGAGGGGTCCGTGTTGTTGGTCGTCCAGTGAACGGCGACTGGAGAAACCGCGTTGGTGACATCGAGGACATGCGCCGACGTACCGCTAAATCCACTGAGCCGTACGACACTTCCACCAGGCGCCGTGAACATAAGGGGCTGTCCAAGGCCTTTGTAGAGGCGCGGGTAGGTCAACTGTACGGAGACTTCCAAGCTGACATCGGTATCGGCACTGCGGGTAACGAGTAGTACCTGGTTGTCACCGGCGACGAGCAGCGCGTACGGAAGCGAGAACGTTGAGACCATCTCAATCTCACCGGTCCAACTCATCGAACCGACATTCACTCCGTTGACGGAGACATCGACGAGATGCCCAGCGCTCGTCACGCCTTGGAGCTGCACCCTGAGTTGCGCTGCCTGCGTCGAAGCGAGGTCAACGGCTGGAGTGGAGAAGGTCTGTACGAGAGGCGTCGAGAACACCGGAGGCCCAAAGAATTTCTCCTGGCCTCCGTTCTTCAGTCCGCCGAAGTAGACAGTGTGCTCCTGGAGTTCGAGCGTTTCGGGAAAACTTCGGCCAGCATCTCCAGCGCCAGCAGCCGAAAGGGACGGGATGAGCACTGCGTTCCCCAGCCCCGACGTCACCCAGTAGACGAGGGTGTCCGTGTAGCGAGTGTCAGCACCTTGCCCGAAGAATTCGAGCGTGTCGCCAGGGTTGAGATGCACGCCATCGGCGCTCGAGACGAGGAATGCCACCGGGTCTGCCAGGCACCAAACCTGCAGTGAGGACACCGGCGCGCCCTTCGGAATCCCAGCCGCGAAAAGTGCCTCGGCGGGCACCCGGTAGAAGCCTGAGGCCTGGACGCCGACTTTCGCTGCTGGCTGGTTGGCTAGGAGTGCCTGCTGGGCACCGAAGGGCGTCGTGAAGGGGTTTGCGAGCGGAGGCAGCGTCGTCGACCGTGCGCCGGCGGCCAGCGTTCGTGTCGGCGAGGCGATGTCTGCCAACGTCGTTGACGGAGGAGTGGCAGTGAGAGTTCCGGGACGGGTGCTGACAGGTCCGAGCAGCTCACTCTGCCCATCGAGGCTGAGAGCTTCTATCCAGTAGGTCCCACCGTTGGGCGCGCCCGAGTCGGACACGGTGTACTGATGCCCATTGGCTAAATCGGCGCTCGCCCGGAGGGCAGAGCCAGCAATCAACCGGTTTGTGACCAGCGCGCGAGCGCCTCCTGAATCGCGCCAGACGCGGTAGCCGAGGGTGCGAATCTCCTGCCCGGCTCGCCAGGAGATCTGGGAGGACACGCCATCGTGCGTCCCCGAGAGGCTGACCATCCTCACGGAGAGCGGTCGTGTGACGACGTCGAGGATGACTTGGGTCCCGACGATGCGGTAGCCGATGTTGAAACCCGATGGGAACGGGCCAAATGTCGGTGAATTGTTGGTGATGTGCCCGCCTACAGTGAAAAGGGTGAAGCTCCCTGGTGCGAGTCCAGTGCCGGCGGTGATGTTGAAGACACCGGCCAACGTCAGGTTTCCGCTGATGGTTCCGCTCGTGTGCGCCGTCCCGACGGTGAAGTTGAGGTTCGAAGAAGTGTTGAGAACGACGTTACCGGTCGTCGTGAGAGTTCCAGAACCGCCAACGCCTGGAGTGTAGTTACCGCCGCTGGCGACGGTGAGGGCGCCGGTCTGCCCGGTGCCCGCGATGACGCCTCCAGAGTTGACGGTGGTGGCCTCGCCGGCAGCTAGCTTTCCAGTGACATTGAGAGTTCCGGCATTCACGGTGAGGCCGCCGGTGTGCGTGTTGGCGGCATTGGCAAGCGTCAATGTCCCGGAGCCGATTTTCGTGAGGAGATTTCCACCGCCGCCGGAGAGCACTCCGGTTAGCGCAAGACTGGCCTCGGTGTCGATGGTGGTTGCCGCATTCACAGCAACTGCGCCGGCAAAAGTCTGAGCATTCGTTGCGGTACGCCAGGTCGAACCCGTAGTCGAGACAGTCACCGAGTTGGGTAGGTTGCCATTGGCGTTGGTTTGCCAGACTCCGCCTCCGAAGAGGCTGACGTTGTCGAGACCATTCGCTCCGGCCAGCGAGTTGAAGCCGGCGGCGAAAGAAACTGTGCCGGTGCCGTCTCCTCTAAGTTGCAGTGGATTTCCGGTATTTCCAACCGAGCTCAGAATTTGCGCGCCCGCGCCTATCGTCAGGGTGGCACCGGTGCGTGGTGTGAGGACGAGGCGACCGGTGTTGGAGGTACCGTTGACAACCGTGGCTGACCCCGAGAAAACCGCATTCACCGCGCCGTCAGCGCCGAGGATGGTCGAGTTGGCAGCGGCGCCGCCGGTACCAACAATGGGGGCCGCCGCTGGCGTCGTCGTCACGAGGTGAAGACCGAGTGCGAGCTGCGCCGCGGTCGGGTTGGCTGGAGCCCCACGGATGATGAGCGGAGCGGTCGCGGAGAGGACGCCCACGACGTAGACCCCTGGTGATGCGGTGGTTGTGCTCAGCGTACCGTTGGTAGTCAACGTCGTGACTTCCAGCGTCGTTTGGTTGTTTCCGGCCAGCATCAGCGTCACGCCGGTATTGGTGGTGAGACTCGTGAGGACATGCTGCGCGGAAGCGCTCGAGTCGACGTTGAGTGTGGCGGTTCCGGTGGCCGTCACCGTGTTGGGCAGCACCAGCGCCGTCGCACTGTTGAGCGTCAGCGTTCCACCAGCCAAGGTGACGGCACCACTCCCGAGCGAATGGCTGGCCGTGGCCCGGACCGTCCCCGAGCTCACCGTCAGTGAAGAGAAGGTATTGGCGGCGGCCAGCACCAGGTTACCAGCCCCGCTTCTGGTTAGCGCTGCCCCGGAAAGCACGCCGCTGACCGTTGTCGTGCCCCCGGAGATGGACCACGTCTGGGCTGCACCGAGGACGACGTTGCCATTCAGATTGATGGCGCCACCAGTTCGGGTAAGGCCGCCGTTGATGGTGAGGGTGCTTGGACCGCTGATAGTGAGAGCTCCACCGCCGGATTTCGTTAGGCTACCGACGGTAGCCGCCACGTTCATCGTCGGCGTTGAAGCCTTCGTGAACGTCACGTTGGCTCCAGCGGCAGGCGGTCCCGCGGGGGTCCAATTGGCGGCGGTGTTCCAGTTGTTGTTGGCACCATTCCCCGTCCACGTGGACTGCGCCTGCGTCGTGGCGCCGACCAAGAGCGCGAGGACTCCAAGCGACGACCTCAAGGCTCGAGTTCTCACGGCGGGACTCCTTGCGCACTCTTCGCAACGGCGGACTGCGAAGACGGGACGCCGTCGCGCCACGAGCGGCGGAGGAAGAGGGCTGCTCTGCGACCACATTCGGCGAGCTGGAGGACGAAGCGCGGAATGCCGCGAAACGGAGCTCGAAGGTGCAAGGTGGAGCTGATGGGGTCAGGCCACCGGGCCCGGAGTGCAGCCGAGCCGCGACGCCAGCCGAGCTTAGGTAGTGCATAGAGCGAAGCGGGCGGGGCATGGAAGCCCTCGGCCCATCCGCGTAGCACCGCTTCGCGAAACCACGAAGGCGCAGGTCGCCGGGGGGCAGCTCTTGGCAGTCGAGCACCGAGGAGTTCCTCGGCCAGTGCGAGCAGTGCAACGACTCCGTCGCTCAGGTGAGCGTTGCCCTCGAGGCATCTTGACCAGTCGAAGTCTGATGGAAGGCCTTCGACGAAGGCTGCCACGTCGGTGAGCCAAAGTGGTCTCCATCCGCCGTGGTCCAGCTGGTGCAAGCAGACGAGCCGGAGGTGGTCCTCGGTGGAAAGCGCCGTGTACTGGGTCTCACCGATGGTTTTCCTCGTCGCTCGAGCCGAGAGGGACTCGAAGCTACGGTCAGGGAGGAAGCGTCCAAGGACGCGCATGTCCAGGTCGATTTGCTGTCGCAAGTCGGGCGCCAGCCCAGCCAGGACGGAGCGGGCCGCGGCCTCGTCGCCCGGGGCCACGAGAATGTCGATGTCGCCATAGGGACGGAGGCAGGGTCGGGCATAGAAGCCCGTCAACGTCCAGCCCTTGAAGACAATTGGGAACAGCCCCGCTTCATTGAAATGAGAAAGGACGTGTTGAAGGGTTTGCTCGTGGCGAACCGCTTCGAGCGCATGGAGCCGGTACGCCTGGCGTAAACTCGCAGCGGCTTCGTCAGCAAAGGGACCCGAGCCTCGTAAACGCCACCACGCGAGTGCTCCACATCCAGTTTCGAGCAATTGAGGCGCGATATCCGAAAAGTGCCGCGCGACGGCCTCCGGAATGCTCGTGGGCTCCGAGCGCCACGCCGTGAAGAGAACGGCAGCGATGGCTTGGCCGGTACGGAGCGGAGCCGTGCGGGCTCGACTCATACGCAGACGCCGCCAGTACAGGAACCGGTGCAGCAGGGTGGCATCCCCGGACCGCAGGTATCCATGGTGGGCGTGCAAGGAGAGGTCCCGGCGCGAGCGCTGGGCGCCGTCACCAGAAGGATGATGGGGATTGCTGCCAAGCCCACCCCGACGAGCATCCGCCGCCTAGAGAGGTCCACGCCCAGAAGCGAGCCGGCGGCGTTCTCCAGTAAGCCCGCTTGACCCAACCGCTCGACTGCGTGGGCGACGATATCCGGGTCCAACCTCGCCCTCCTCGCAATCTCCTCCACCGTCCGGTCGCCGTCGCAGAGTTCCCAGATGCGCGCGGCGGATGCGTTGAGACATGACGCCTGATGCGTTTGCTCGACGTACAGCAGCAACTCACCGTCCACTTCCTGAGACGCTACTCCGCGGCTTCTGGGCCGCGGTACGAAAGCGCGCACAGAGGACATGCAGTTGATTTGTAGCATCCCTGAGTGGAATTCCGGAATTCCTCCCCGGCGATTCTCGGTCAGTGCAGCGCAGGTTCCGCTCACGGCGAAGGAGGCATCCAACGCTGCTTAAATCCGGGTCTGGTTGTCGTCGGAGGGTCTCGCACACCTGCCCATGGCTCGGACGCAGAGAGCGCCTAGGACCGTTGGCTCCCGGGAATATTCCGTCCGGGATGGCCGGTACGGCCCTCTGACTGTTGAGCGCGAAAGGCCTCAAACGGCGACCGAGCTTCGCGGCGTTCGGTAGAGCAGTTGGGCCGAGTTCTGCCATTCGCTGCAACGGAGGTTGCAGAGCCCCGGGGGACTAACGGCGACGAGCAGGGCGTCTGGACTCGTGAATCGTCGGACGGTTGGTTCTCGCCTCATTCCCCAGACTGATGGATTCAGCGCGCTCCGGGCCGCCCGCCGCGCGCCCGGAATTCAAGCGCTCAAGTCACGGGCATTAGGGTACGTCCCTGCGTCGAAGCCACGGAGAGCGCCTCTGGACTCGAAT
>Ga0302325_10023335_pt1 | contig 12898 bp, 12 predicted proteins | sample Palsa_T0_2_FD_201948 | JGI IMG/M metagenome (GOLD analysis project Ga0302325, IMG submission 201948) | Peat permafrost microbial communities from Stordalen Mire near Abisko, Sweden - Palsa_T0_2 | ecosystem: Environmental > Terrestrial > Soil > Palsa > Peat permafrost | place: Sweden: Abisko... | reverse complement strand
GAGGGCGGCGACGAGAATCTCGCGCGACTAATCCAAAAATGGCGAACCTGCGCACAAAAAACCGCCGAGCGAGTCTTCGTCGACGCCCGCAACAGGATCGATAACATGGGTGGATTCAAGGAATTCATCAACTCGCAGAATCAACGGAAACACTCCTGGGATGAGTCTCCCTCCGAGGACCAGCAACAACAACACTCACAAGAGACCTACGAGAGGGAACAATATGAGCTGGACGAGCGGGAGGTGGAGGCGCAACGGACGGAGGAGGAGGAGTTTACGATGGAGATTATGTTGAGGATGGCGGGGGTCGAAGAGGGACTTATTGGATGGGACAGGGAGTTGACTAATTTTCGCAAGGAGTGAGTTATGCTTGTTGTTATTGGGATCGCGGATGGGATACCTCTTTGAGCGTTCATGGCCATGGTGTTATGGTACGTCGGTATCGTTGCTGGATTTGTTTATGGGAAGCTGTGTTCGTGGGATTTACTGCTTTTGTGTTTTGAGTTGGAATTCATTCAAGGAAAGATAAGATATCTCACCCAAAAAGGTCGCCTGTTGTTGCATTGATATCCTCAATAATAATGCTAATCCTAACATAACATGTGAATCCCCCCGAAAGCAATAATAATCCCCAAGAAACATCACTCAGAACTCCCTACCATACCATACCATACCTATGCCTTGCCCATACCGGACTAACTCCCCCCAGTGTACCGCCACAATCCTCATTCCTCGTCATCCGCGTTGTCCGTATTCGGCTCGGATGTAAGGATCAAGAACCCCCGCGCACCATAATCCGTCGAAAGCGATGACAGCGAAGAACCGCTGCTACTGCTGCTGCTGATACTAACGACCGAGTCTCGCCGAACGGGATTGACGACGTTTGTAGACATATCAGATAGAGGAAGGTAAGGTCGTTGCCACGTCGGCACGAGGAGCAGGAACGAAGGTCGTCGGAGGTCAGAAGACATGTGTTTTCTCGAGGCTTTTGTAGAAAATGAAGTGAGTTTAAGCGGGTGGCGATTTTTCTCGTGGGTGGGCTTTCTTTGACGAGCGGTGCTGGGGGGGGGCAGGGAGGGAAGGGCGGACTTTATAGACGAAAGAACGTGTGCTGTGAGACGGCTATTTTCTCCTACCAGGGAAGGTCTCGGTGTTAGCGTCTTTATATCCTCCGCGGTGGAGGTCGAGCACGTTTCACACCAAACCAAAAAGCACGGGGGTCAAAAGGTTCGCATGCGTAAGTTATAATTTCCCCATAAAATCTGATATATATCTTGTGAAAAAGCCTTAAATCCGTGCGCGTGATGACGCCATGACCATCTCATCCCACGAGCGCATCCTTTTCGCATCCCACCTCTGTGCTACCTCCTGACCGCTCCATTGGCTCCAGTCGCCGCAAAGAGGTGGTCGGGCGTGATTGAAGGGGCGTGTTTTCCGTGGTGTGGACGAATCGCACTGCTTGGGGAATTAAGGTTTTGTGTATCTGGGGTCCAATGACCGTCTCACGTGGTTCAGCCCAAAACAGTGCTTACGTGGCCCGGTTCAGGAGATAAGACTTCCGTGGGATGAGCAATTTTGGGGGTCGGGGAGGTCTTGCTTTGTGAGAGACGCGGACGAGGTGGTAAGGGATGCTGTGGGAGCTGTTTTTGAGTTTGTGGGTGAGATGACCGTGAATTGCGCGGGCGCATGTGACTTTGATCTGCGAATGTGTGGGTGTCGGGTGAGATTCGGAAGAAATATCGGGAGTTTTTGAGCATGTGCTGCGGATCACGACAGTCCCGAAAAGCGGGGGAATGACGCCTGGGATGTCATTGGAGGGCAAGGGTGTCAGCGGACGAAGCATATTCACTGCTGCTGAGGCTGATGTCTGCACATGAATTCACAGGCCACTCAACGGACGTCGCGATTCGGTTTGGAATATGAAATTTCGACGGCGTGGACTTGGCGCGGCGCGGCACCTCCTGGATCCCGCTATAAAGAGTATCAGCACGGCGCAACGGACAGTATATTAGGTATTATAAAACAGCATATTAGGCCTACTGGCTTTCTAGCGAATGCTCATCTTTCCCATATCCATCAAATCCGCCTGTCGACTCCGTTTCTTCTCTCCACTCTGTTCGAAGACTCTCCAGAACTTCAAATTCTCATCACTTGCCGCCGTCGCCAGGACCTGTCCATCGGGACTCAGCGTACTATGTAACACCCTACTTTCATGGGCGGGGATATCAACCTGTTTCACCAAACTAGGGTAATGCCACACACTCAGATGATTATCAGGAAACCCATGCGACGAGACAATCTCTTTGTAGGCCGTTGACCATCGTAGAGACGTCACTTGTGAGCCCGAGTCGATGGAATTGAGACGCGCGCCAGTGGTCCCATTCCAGAAGTGGATGTGTTTGTCGCTGGAGCCACCCCCTGTGGCGAGGAGATTGGTTTGCCATGGACACCAGGCGATGGCTTTTACTGCGGCGCGGTGGTTGGATTTGGTGAATTTGGGGATTGAGGATCGGGCGTCCCAGATGTTGACGAGATTGTCGTTTCCTCCGGATGCCAGTTGGGCTCCGTCGTGTCTCCATTCCAGGCCACAGACTTCTCCGCTGTGTCCTCTCAGCTCGGCGACCTTGTGGTTTCGCTCGCGAACGTCATGGTTGAAGATCGTGGTGTCCCTGCTGCCCGAGGAGAGAATGTGTTTGTCCCATGCAAGGACAGCTACTCTCGAATCGTGACCGGGCATTGACCGTAGTTTTGTACCGGATTCGCAGTCCCAAATTTGCACATCACCATCATCTTGTCCAATGGACAGATAACTCCCATCGCCAGACCATTTAACTGCTGTGATCGAAGTATGAGGAGCTGTCTCCACTAACTTACTCACGGTCCCATTGTCCGCATTCCACACATAGACCGCTCTATCCAGTCCAATAGCGACCTGATTCGAAACACTCCAGTCCAATAGATTGAGGTAGTAATCGTCCACCAGCCCGGGTGCATCAAGAACCCGTTCTGGAGCAGTGAGTATCCGTCGACGGAACTGTGCTTGTGTGCTTGCATGTGCAGCGGCACCCGTAACAGATTTCAGAGGCCGATTGTATTGTGCTCTTAGGTCGACGGGCTTGTCGCTTTGTGGAGCCGAGGGCTTGAAGGCGAGGATTCTTTGATTGAGGGCAATTCCACATGCTTCAGCGACAGATTGAGCGTAAGCACTAGAATTTACATTTTCCTCATCAGTATGGAACCCGGTTCCTGACGTGGGTGGCTGCATGACGATCTTAGCAGATTCGTGAGACGATGCACTTCGATTTGGAATGAATCGGTCGTTGTGCAGTGATGCTTTTGATGATTTCTTCGCTGGTTTCCGTCCTGACGGAGACGCGAGCAGAGCAGGAACAGTATATTGACTTGTGCCCGTGAGGGTGTATTCCGAAGGCTGTAGGTCCAATCGAATGGGCGTCGAGCTGGGACGGTAGATCGACGATTTGCCGGGTGGACTTTTGTGTCGTAGGTGAGAGATGACAGCTTGATGTTGTCGAGGAGTCAGCGGCGCCTGGCCGAATTTGGAGGGCGATGGAGTGCGGAAGGCGTTGTGATTATTTGATTTGATCGGAGTTGAAAACATCGCTGATGCTGTCGTCGTCGTTTGTTATTGTTCTGAGAGATTTGTCTTTGTTTTTCGAGTTTGTTTTTGAGGAGTGACCAGCACTGAATGCAGACGACGATTGCAACAAGGGGAAACGACGAACGGAACAACGAGAGAATCTGTGGCCAGCACAAGATTCAATGCAAGAAACGGAGAGCGGAAGGAGGATGTGAGGTGACGAGAGACTGTTGTGTGTGCTCCTCATTATTTATACCCGCCGAGGCCGATCAAAACAATGTGACATATCATTTAGCGGCCAGTGCGTCGTCACAGCCACGACTCACCGGCGTCCACCAATCGATGCCGTCAACCCTTGAAACCTAACCCCACTGGAAAATACTTATAAGGGGAAACGGGATCAAGTTTTCCTCAGAATTTTCAAAAGCCATATCACTTTGCTCCCCGAGACTTTGTACGTGCTCTTGGAATCACTCTCTTGGCTTAGAGTAATATTCTTTGAAGATTTCTTGTCGGGGTGTTCTGATGCTGTGAACATCACGGAAGTGTAGACGAGAGACAATCCACGTATCGCTTGCTCAACAATTCAATTCATTCTTCCGGTAGTCTCAAGGGACCTCTAGAATGGAATACGCTTTCTCGAATCAAGTCAGGACTTTTATCCCCTTTTATTAATTTGATATAAATACTATGCCCCCTAAAAAGTGGTAAACATCCAGCAAATCCTACCATTACCCCTAACACCATCGCTCCGCTACGAAACGCACGCAATGCAATACAAGTTTCAATGACTAGAAGTCCATTTCTTCATCCCCAGTTCCCTCATCCTCGCCTTCTCCCTCCTCTTCTGCGTCTTCATCAAGTTCACTCTCACTGCCATCCTGACTTCCCTCGGCACTGGGATCAATGACTCTCGCTCCCCTTCCCACGAGACCACAAAGCTCCACGACATCCTCCCTCTTCATGCTCCTGAATGCGTCTGTCCTGACGACCTCGCCCCAGTTCTCGAAACATACTTTCCCGGCCCTTCGTTCAAGGGAACGTTCGTCGGCTTCTCTTGCTGCTGCCCAGACTGTGGTCGCGTGTTCGACGGATAAATCCCGGAGGAGTTTACCGAGACAAAGAGCGCGGAGACGAGTCAAATTATATAAATTCGACAGGACGAGTAGACGAGCTAAGACCGGGACATTGACATTAGGAAGCAAGTCCGTGTAGAAGAATGTGATGAGCGCTTTTACGACGGTATATGCTTCCGGGAGAACAAGTCGACGATTATGGAATTCCGACATTTTCGCCGACATGATTCGTTTGAAATGAGGCCATCTGGCAAGAAGGATGAGAGTGTGACAGCGGATTGACGTCCGCTCCATAGATTCTTCGGGCAAGTCTGTGATTTGCGAGTCGCTTAATTCGTGGCTGACGCAAGAGTCTTCCCCCCAGTTATCATCGTCCTCTGTGATGATTGTAAAATCGCAAGTCTCATCTTCATCCAAAAGGACGGCTAGATCCCTTGCTATGCCGCCCATTCCTTCGTCAGTCGTATCGAAGGGGGTGACGTCGCCGACAACGATGCCGAAGTTCGAGAGATCGACCTCGAGGATATGACTGAACACGTCGTTGGCAAATCCACCTGGATATCCAATAAAATAAGCCTTTCCACAACCATATCCATCACAATTCCCTCTGACAAGATTCTCCCATACGAAGCCGCTCTCCTTGACGATGGGACTTGACTCCAATACATCCCAGTGCATCCGATTTAAATCCAGTGCATTGAGACTCGCATCGTTTTTCCTCCGCGAACTGCTCGAGGAAGGAAACACTCTCATCACAAAGTCCAACAATACAGGATTCGGCGAAGCAGTAATAGGATAAAAGAAATGTCCCTCTCCACAACTCGGCGTCGTCGGTCCTGCAATCCGTGTAAGCGTTCTTGTACTAGTCGGTAGATGTAAGCTCAACAAGTCCTGACTTCTGTTCATTTGTTCTGTCAATCCGCCGTATATGAATATCTTCTCATCGTGATAAAATGCCGTATGGTCATATCGACAATCAAATCTTTCTCCCCGGCGCCAGGCCATCTTTTCCAAGTCCAAGACAACAAGATCGTCAAGGACCTTCCCGTTTTCGTTGGTGCCGCCACAGATGTACAGGAGGTCGCCGACGAGAACAACCGCGGCGCGAGAACGGGCTTCGGGGAATGGGCCACGTGGGTGGAATTGTGTCCAGATGTGGGTTCGGGTGTTGAAGGCGTAGATGTCGTTGGGGTACGCTCGGGCATCGGTTTCGCCGCCGTAAATTATTATTATATGGTTTCGCCAGAGGGCGGCACTGTGACCGCAGCGTTTTGTCGGTGGAGGCGGTGAGTTCGGTAAGGGGTTGACCAGGGTCCACTCGAAGGATTTCAAGTCAAGTCGGTATACATGGTTGAACACTACCATTAATATTGATCGGACGAGAGACGCAATTGAAGGAAGAAGGAGATAATGGGAAGGGAGTTGAGGGGAGGCGAACCAGTACCTTCATCGGTATAGCGATCGAAGCCGCCTAAAGTTAGATGAATTTGATGATCGGCGAAATACCAAAACAATACAGCCCATCGGCAGGAACAAGCGTCAAACTAGCGTTCACCAAAGCAGGAAGTTTCTCTCCTAAACAAATTAGTTATTCCTCCAAGCTCAGGCGCGTGATACCAGTCGTCTGATGCACAATGGGTTTGGTCGATTTCCCATTGCGATCTGCTCCGGATGACATTCCGGTGGCTTGGGACAGACTCAGGGCAGACGACAACGGAGTCAGCGTGGTAGAACCCGATGGATCAGCAAGCACGGTCGTAGGCGTGACTGGGTCGTGAATGTTCATTGTAAGAACTCTTCTGGACGGCCGTCTGTCGAAGCGAGCGAGTCCGGGCTGCTTGTTGTGGTGAGTGAAGTGACCTGACCAGCGGAAAATTAGGGGGCCGGGCTAGGACAGGGTCCCGGACAGGGCCGAAAATTCTGACCGCAACTGGGCCTGCTGTCCGACACGTCCGGCCTCCGCACGAGGTTTACCGTGGCAGAAGGGCCGTCAACCAACTGCGAGTGACACAGTCAACGGACGCGGCGATGGATGGAATACTTCGCGAGTTTGAGAAGCTCGAGAAGAAACAGATCAACAAGCCGCTGATATCCTCCGTCGACAGAATAACCCAACTCCTCGAGGAAACAAAGCGCAGAATCCAGAATGGTCCGCTCTGCCCCATGTCCACAACAGCTGAGATGTCTGACGTCTAGATCCCTCCAACACAGCGTCGCATATGGCCCTTCTGAAAGCCAAGTACTCCGGCGAGACTTCAAAAATCCTCGAGTATCAAAAGGATTCACATAAAGCTATCGCAAGCTGCACTAAGGCCTTACAGAACGTATCCCTCCTAAATGAGGAAGCTAATGATAGAAATTCAAATCAGATCCCTCGACTGTGATCAGTGCGGATGTATTTGATGGGAAGGAGAAGGAAGTCAATACGACGATAGCAATGCATTTAATACGACAAGGACAATTTGAGTTGGCGGACACCTTTATCCGAGTAGACTCTTCCTCGAGGCTTTGATTGACCATCGTAGGAGTCCGGTCTTGAGATACCTCCGACATTACAGTGTGAATTTCGAGAAATGTACGATATCCTACAAGCTATAAGGGCACGAAATCTTGGACCTGCTATTGCGTAAGTTCACGCTAGCTTATCTGGCTCATGTCTAGATGGGCAGACAAGAAGAGAATCCTTCTCGAACAACGAAGTAGTGACTTATCATTCGACCTACATCGCCTACAGTTCATCCAATTATTCAACTCGGATAAAGAAGATCCAGCACCTCAGGCTCTAGCCTACGCTCAAGCAAATTTCCTTTCCTTCCAGCAACGTCATCTCGCAGGTTCTTTATCCTGTCAAGTTCAAAAGTGCCGTTAGCTGACCGTAGAAATCGCCCGCTTGATGAACGCACTCTGTTGGGTTAATAATACCTCCTCCTCACCATATCAAGAAGCGTTCTCTACTGACTCCCCACTTTGGACCCAAGTAGAAGACAACTTCCGCGAACAATTCTGTTCTCTCCTCGGTTTCAGTCCCGACTCCCCCCTGCAAATTGCCGTCACCGCAGGAACCATTGCCCTCCCCGTGCTCCTCAAAATGTCCTCCATCATGCGTGAAAAACGGACCGAGTGGACGTCCGAGGGGGAATTACCGGTTGAAATCCCTCTCCCGGATAGTTACCACTTTCACTCCATCTTCACGTGTCCAGTAAGCAAGGAACAGAGTACGGAGGATAATCCGCCGATGTTATTGACTTGTGGACATTGTCTATGTAAGAACAGTCTGTTGAGATTGGCTAAAGCCGATGGGCAAAAGATCAAGTGTCCGTATGGTTCTCCGAGGGGGACGCGGTTAATCGTAGGTATTGCCCTGTTACGTTTTATGTGAAGGATGCTATGCAGGTTATATTTTAGGGTGGCGTTGGGGGATAGCATTCATCATTGTATTAGTCTGAGGAAATTCCATCGAATAATGTTGCTTTGGCCGTGTGGCTATAAATTGTAAATAGAGCACAGCATTAGGGAAAACGGAGGAGCGGATGAAGATGAATTGGGTTCAAACTGGCAACTTTCCTCAGTTCGGATCCTCAGCAAATCAGAAAATTCCTTCTATCTCAAGTTTGTATAAGGAGATCGTATCCGCGTGATGTGCAGGAGGCGGGCCGGGTTCTAGATGGTTGATTTGGCGTGATCGTCCAGATTGATGACGAGCCCGATCACACCATCTGCACCAGCCAAACCTCGTAATTCAAGCTTATCCCACGATAACGATCAGCTACTATGTATATTGCGCCATCCTCGCGTTGTTCTCTCGAATCCTGGCGGAAAACTCAAAAACTACCCCCACGAATCATGCACGAAACTAAGGGCGCCTGCATTTCGGATCCCGATAAGTACCGAATTCTGGGCACGCAATCTGATGCATTGGTAACGACAGGTCCGTGAACCGGTTTACTATAAAGGGAACAGATTCTCCATCTCAATGTCTAATCCAAAATGGGCTCCTCAACAAAAGCGGAATCCTCGGCCGTCGAAATCTCTACCCCAGACTCACCTGGGAGTATTTCCAGCGCTACAAAGCAAGAACCTGTTATCGAAGCGCTCTACTCGCCATCGGAAGAAGCATCTCAATTGCCTCCAGGTGCTGGTGGCGAGGGAGATGATGCAATTGCAAACGATCCGTCCATTTTCGATGATGCAAATCTTGCCAAGTTCTATTGGCCGCGTAAGGATTATGAGGGTCTTCATCGATTCTTTCCCGACTTCAAGTGGACCGTTGCTGAAGAAAAGAGGTGATCTCTTTTGAGGCTACAGGCTTATGCTAGATTGATTCGTAAGATTGATTGGAGAATCACGTTTTGGTGCTGCTTCATGTTCTTCTCGCTTCAACTTGATCGCGGGAATATCACTCAAGCACTGTCAGATAACATGTTGGCGGATCTCGGTCTGACAACCAATGATTACAACTATGGACAGACAATTTTCTATCTCTCGTTCTTGTTGGCGGAAATCCCTTCGCAGCTTGTATCAAAGAAGCTAGGCCCAGATAACTGGTATCGCTATTCGTAATACAATATTGACTGTAGGATCCCCATCCAGATGGTCGCTTGGAGTATAGTTGCTTGCTCCCAGTCTCATCTCACTGGAAGAAGTAGCTTCTATGCCACTCGGTCTCTTCTTGGATTGATAGAAGGAGGATTCATCCCCGATGTTATCCTTTACCTCTCGTACTTCTTCAAAGGGAAGGAGCTCCCTCAAAGACTGGCTTGGTTTTGGACAGCCTACGTCGGGACCAACATAGCTTCCGCCTTCTTCGCTTTCGGCATCCTTCATCTCCGCGGGGTGAATGGCTGGGCAGGTTGGCAATGGCTGTTCGCCCTGGAAGGAGCGTTGACAGCGCTTATCGGCTTGGTATCTTGGTTTTACTTACCTCCGAGCCCGACGCAGACGGCCTCTTTCTTTCGAGGAAAGAAGGGCTGGTTTACTGAGCGAGAGGAGATAATCCTTGTTACCAGGGTTGTCAGGGACGATCCAAGTAAAGGGGACATGCATAATCGGCAGGCTATTACGTTCAGAAAATTCTGGAGGGCGTTGACCGATTATGATATGTGGCCGTTCTATATCATCGGTTTGACTTGGCTCATCCCTTTTACTCCCCCTACCGCCTACCTCACCCTTATTCTAAAATCTTTGGGTTTCAACACCTTTCAAACCAATCTTCTCACCATTCCCTCGTTTGTTATCTTCATCATTCAGGTTCGCTTCCCTTTAGATGAAACTGATGATAGCTTCAATTTTGGACATGGGTCAGTGAGAAAACGAAGAACACCAGGCTCTATATTGGCATCTTCGCTCAGGTATGGGGTCTCCCGTTTCTCATTGCGCTCGTGGTGATCCCCGATAATGCCTCTCCATGGGTCAGATTCACACTTCTCACTCTTTTGACAGCTTACCCGTACGTGCACGCAATCCAGGTTGCTCTCCAGTCTCGCAATGCGAACTCTGTCAGAACACGCACGGTCTCATCAGCCTTCTACAACATGATGGTACAACTTGGCAATATCGTGTCTTCGAATGTCTACCGCACTGACGACGCACCTTATTACAGGAGGGGTAATAAAGTTTTGCTTGCGATTATTGCTATGAATATAGTGTTGTATGCTCTTGCAAAGTGGTATTATGTTTGGAAGAATGCGAGAAGGGAAAAGATTTGGGGGAGTTGGACGGAAGAGGAAAGACAGAGGTATGTTGAGACCACGACGGATAAGGGGAATAAGAGGCTCGATTTTAGGTTCGCTCATTAAATATCTGACATTCATAGGAATTTATACACAAGTACATTATTTATCTCAAATTCTAAAGTGAACAGTTGATCCACTTTCTCGGTCAATAGTTCGTCAGATGGGTGGTCAATTCTGAGGATCGAGGGATAGAGTCGGTTACACACCACACTCCCGACTTGCGAGATCTCCTATTATATCAAAGCTTATATCAAAGCCTCCTTATCAGGAAATATGTATTGAACGATGGATCTGGTCTGGTGGATAGGTACAGGTTGAAGTGGTGTGTAGTCAGAAGGCACCATACGTCGTAGATGGATTGCGCCAATCGTCGGGAGGGGCAGGAAGGTTGGGTAGAGCATTGGAGATGTACATTGCAGGAAGTTATATGAGCGCGGGAAAAACTAAAGGCCGTAATAGCTGTCGAGTTGGGAGAATGGAAACGATGCAGAAATACCTTACAGAAGTTAAATTTATGACGCTTAACCACCTCCGCCACCCACTCGTTCCTGGAATACTGTCTAGCATTGTGTCCAATTCTTGTTTGGACAAGGGCGCACAGGAAAGATGACGAGTACAGCTTAAAGGCTTGCAGCTGCATTCTCTGAACCCAATGGTTCTGGGTACATACAAATGTAGGTTGCATCATCATGAGAGTTTTTGGCTTCAACTTTGGCTTGATCTGACGTTTATTAGGAGATGCCGATCGACGATCTGACGATTGCGAGTATCATTAATGATTTGGGCAGGAGATAGCTTCTGTTTCGTGTTGCCCTTCGGCGGAGAGTAGGTAGTGGGAGTTTTTGAGCGGCCCTTGGGCGACCTGGCGAAGTATTTTTTTACCATCCATTCGGTGAGTGGTTGGGTTACAAGCGTGATGGGCAAGGCCTTCTAATAACCTCATCATATTCGCCCGATGTCCTTATCACGGGACGGGATTTGAGCACTACTAGCCTGGTTTAGCTGTCCAAGAGAGGAGAATGGAAAATGTACGATGCACTGCAACGTCCAAACCGAATCTGCAAACCATCCTACGACCCAGAACGTATCCAAGTCGAGCCGGATGTGAGGTGGATGGACAGTGTGATAACCCCCTTCACCCGAACCGCAGCCGGCGTGTACGATGTCGCCAACCGTCGGTGGTACGAGTTATGCCTGGAGCGAGTGGTCACAGACGAAGCTTGGCTCGCCAGCGAGGTACAAAGATATCTCGCTTCCGCCCCGAAACAACTCTTCAACTCCATTTCCGTCGCCGACAATGGTGAGGTCACGTACACGTTGAAGGACGATGTCAGCAGGCCCATATATGATATGGCCCCGTATGATGGCCCCATAAACAAAACAACCCTAAACTTGTTATCGAAAAGGAAGTATTTGTCTGGCCACGTCGATACGTGTGAATGGAACGGCCAAAAAGTTACGTACAAGTGCCTCGAGTTCACCTTCGACGTCGAAACTATGTTTCGCGAGATTCGTATACGAGAAAAATTGGGCTCAGATTTCACGGGCGTTGCACCGATTCTTGCGGTCGTCAACGATCCAGACACGCAATTCGTCGACGGTATCATATTACCCTTATACGATACCGACTTGGAGTGCTTTGCAAAGGACCCCCACGCGCAACTTCGTGTATCCGATCTACATCGTCTAGTTCACACGGTAACCCGTCTTCGTCTCCTCGGAATCCTGCATGGCGACATTTGTGAGAGAAACGTGGTTCTCAATGTGACTCGTGATCACACTTCCGAGGACATTGCTCTCCTGGATTTTGGTGAAGTTGCACCGTCATATCAAGGGGGTTTGGAGATGACGGCCCTTTTACTTGAATGGTGTGTCGACTCGTTTACATGGACGGAAAGAGAGAAGAAAGCAGTGGTAACTGCTGCTGCGAAGATTAGAGAGGGGGACTGTGAAAATGCATTAGATATATTGGCCTCGAATTTCTGATGTCGCGGACGCTCTGTCGGCCGTGGGATTGAGTGGGTGAGAGATGCGAAGAAAATGGAAGGTCAGGTCGGAGAAGATTTCATTTATTTTATATATTAATATTAATATTTGGAGATCGCAAGGTATGTGTTCCGGGAGCTTGTGCGCTTCCGTGTTGCTGAATACATTGGTGAAATCATGATATTCAGCGGTTATCTTGCTAAAGGTCTGAATCAGGGGAGCTATCTTGAGTTTTGAGGATTTAGCAAGGTCCACAGGGATCCTGACTTCCCACATTGTTTCTAATTCAAGGCCATTATCCAAATCGCTACAACATTACTCAGAAAACCTGATCAACTTGACATAAAACCCCATTCCCCTAACATGATGCTCAATTCCAACCCACTCATCAACAGTATGCGCATTCGCCCTCCCGCCCGCCAAAATCGGCGTAAACCTCCAAATATCTCTACTCAAATCCCAATAAAACTTTGTATCTGTATTCCCCGTCATCAAACTCGGTGCCA
>Ga0302325_10023333_pt1 | contig 12898 bp, 8 predicted proteins | sample Palsa_T0_2_FD_201948 | JGI IMG/M metagenome (GOLD analysis project Ga0302325, IMG submission 201948) | Peat permafrost microbial communities from Stordalen Mire near Abisko, Sweden - Palsa_T0_2 | ecosystem: Environmental > Terrestrial > Soil > Palsa > Peat permafrost | place: Sweden: Abisko... | reverse complement strand
ACAGGTGACGAGAGAGGTCACGGTAATTGTTGGACCCGAGACGGTCGTTGCGGAGGGACAGCTTGAATGCATTGTTATTTGGCTCGAGCAAGACGCCAGGGCGGATGAGGTAAAAGTGATCGTCGATGATGTACTCGTGGGGCTTGATGAGGCCGTTGCAATAATTAAACAAGAGCACACAGAACTAATCTTGTCGGCGAACTCTGGCAATGAGACAAAAATGTTGGCAGACCAGTGGTTGCTGTCTGGGAGGTTGCCAGGTATGGAGTGCAAAAAGCCAATGCAAGAACGCGAGTGTTCCGCATTTCGCTGAGACAACCATCTGCTTTGCTAATTCAAATTGGTAAAGACTCAATACCCCCCGGTACAGTTCCTCACGTCCATATCCATGTCCAACAGCCCATCGAACTCCTCTCCAAGCAAAATCACTGGCTCTTGGGCTTCTTTATAGATCCCTTTCATGATAGCTACTTAGGAAATTTTCTCTTCATCATCCTCTTGATTGATGCAGAGAAAATTGATCCACTAATATGTCAGATATTGCGTGATGGGTGAAAATGTGGCCGTCTTTGTTGAAGGGACGGGTGAAGTTCCTGGCCTATGAATATCATTGGAGAATTCCTCGCAAATAGGCTCGAGGATTGTATAGATGCTTGGGAGAAGACGGCGGGGAAGACCGTTGAGAAGAGTCGTGTGTTCTGGGGGGAAACTTGTTTATCCCAAACATAGGAAACGTAGTTGTACTTCAAGTCTGGGCTAAGGATGTGGGGGGTGAGTTTGCCGCTGCAAGACCATATTGAACCGGGATTCTCCCAGCTAATATTTAAGGGACTGATTGTGTTGACTGTTGTGTCAAGCCGGGACTCGCAGAGAAACTTGGTGTCTTCACTTCCCGTCAAACTACGGTAACCAGTGTGGTTTTTGATTCGACTGATTAACGATTTATTGCTTAATCAGCCGATAAGCTGATTAATTAATTGATTGCCTTGTTAATTAGAAGGGTTTACCGTATTAAAATTTTCTGGATTTTTCAATGCCCTTAGAAAATTCTACTCAAGATATTGCGAATATTATTTCTTCGAAGTTATAGCATTAAGGTTTTCAAATTTCAAGTTGAGCAGTTAAGGTGGAGGGGGCACCCGAGAACTATGCGAATATGAGGGCTTAGCTGCCCGAATACGAGAGAATCTTTAATAATAAATATAAAGTTAACCAATTATTAATTTTTAAATTTTTAAAAGACATTTGAAAGAAAATATTAAATTCTATTTTTAGATAAATTTTAATTAATAAATATCTTAAATAAAGGAGTAATTAATATTTTTTTAGTGGGGTAGCTAATTATAATTAGTTAATTAATACTAATTAATCAAATCAAATCAAATCACGAATCACGGTGATTATTGATTGCTGAATAATCAAAAAACTACACTGAAACTACCTAAAGTGGCCATCTTTATAATAGATGTCTAATCTATTGATGAGCGTTGAATATTAGAACGTCTAGACCTTGCTTTGAGGATAGAAGACTAGATATTTCAAACTGCTCGCACCCAAAATCAGGAAAGGTCAAAGTTGTCGCGAGTTTATCAAGAATGGAGCCGCTTCAGGGTTCTAAATAAAAAAGCAAAGAAATTTAATGCATAATTGCGATTCTTTGAGCATGAGATAAGACTCAGCTGAAATCTTACTTGGCAGGGGGGTTGTTGACTGCGCCGCCAAGTACTCCGTGGCGACTCGTGGCTCGCTTCATTGGCTCAGGTCGCCCCCCTGCTAACGCAAGCAGTTACATTATTTCTTTGATTAGGGTTCCCGGCCTATGGGCATCAGCAAGATTTATTTAGATGATGTTTAAAGTGCCACCGGTTCGTAAGGGGGCCAGAGATGTAGCTAATTCATCAGCGTGATCAGCACTCAAACGTTGTGCTTTGGAAGTTTACCGACTATCAGTAGCGATGGTGTCTTGAAATAGGGGGGGTCCTAGTAAACTTCTAGGTATCTCCATTATCTACTAACAACTTTACAAGAAGACCTTGTTAAATAAAGCCCAGAATATATATATATATATATACATATACGAAAAGTAAAAACAAAAATAGTGTTCTTGTTCACCCATCGGGAGCTTTACCAAATTACCCCACAATCAAAGCAGCTGAGATGATCGAAGCTGCACCAAACAATTCAAACCTGCCCACTTCTTCAGATGTATATGATATATTAAACCTCATTTCATACCTATCTAAATTCAACACAGTGTTCGATTGAGGGAAACATATCATCATGGCTATAAGGTGAAAACTGTGACCGCGTCTATCAGATTGTTGAATTGTAACAGTTCGACCAGATGATTACGGATGAACAGACAAATAAAAGGAGGAAAGTTCCCAATTTTTCAAGACCAGAAGTCGAAAGGAAAGGAAGAGTTCCGCACACCGGGTGGCCGAGGTAAAGATTCAGCCTACTGCACAGTAGCCTTCAACCACTTCCACGATATGTGACGCAAAATAATCTTTCGAAAATCCTTTCGACAAATCATGCTTTCGAGGATCGAAAAGGCAGCAGCATAACATGCATAACACAGCCACCAGGTCATTAATCATTAAGTGTACCCATAACGTCCTAGCGGGGTTTGTAAGATTACAATATGAACGCAGCCAGATGTAGAGATTTTCTGGAAGAGATGATGAGAGAGCGACCTGCTGTACAAAGATACGATGGCCTGCAGGAAATACCCTACCACAGGGATCAGCGAGCTGAAACTCTCTATTTTTCAAGCCACAACCACCCCGCTGCACCTGCGAAACACAACTAACGCCCGCATCTCCATGAACACAGCACCGTCGCATCCAGGATACCCAATCAAGTCTACTGCGCAAGAACTGCGCCGCCTTAGGGGAGCTACGGGGACTTTCTTACCCCGATATGCTCACGTTGCAGGGGGCTGATTGGAGCCCTCATATGAAGTGCCGTAAGTACGGAGGAAACGAACCTCCGTATCCGCGAACGTCAGCCGCACCCGAATACGATAACGAGGATGCCTATTGAAATGAAAATTGCAATTACGTCGCTACCTTTCTTCATGATTTAAGTCACTGGTTCCTACTTGTTTTTGACGGAAATCATGGTTTCAGTGTCTGCTCGAGCATTGTGATGATGTGTTGTTAATGGGAGTCAAGTTTGACGGTCTTTTCGATGTCTCAGATGGAATCCGGAGATGCCGGGAGAGAAAATATGGGACTTAAGAACATCGGATGGATATCAATGGTTGGGACCAGCTTATGGATGGTGGTGCTGCAAGGTCTTCTGTTCGTTATTCATCGCTCGGGGAGGTCACGGCCGCGAAGTGGATTACCTAGTCGGGAGGAAATATCTGTTGGAATTACCGTGTTTTGGATGTTTCAACTTGGCCTTTGGCAGATTGTGGCGGGAATAAGGGTTTTATCCGAGTTCGCTGCCAACGAGCAGCGGAGAGAAGTCGGCCATCAAGACATTAACAATGGAGTTAGTGGGTTGGGATATAGATGGTTATGGAGCGGCATCATTTTGCTGTTTAGGAGAGTCCTACTTACTTGGGGCATCCATCTTGGACTTGTCATTCTGCTCGACACGGTAATACCATTCTGGCAAGTTTTTCGTCTGAACCCCCAGACCGCAATGGAGAGGTTGCAACGGCGTTTCGCAGAGATCACCAGCTTCTTGGATATCACATTGCAAAATCCTTCTGACCTTTCTATTTTACCGAAAGAAAGAAGCAAAGAGATCTTGAAAAGCAATGATCAGCGAATCCATCTGCAAAGGCGCCAAACAGATAACCCGAATGAGGGCCAAAGGCGGTTGTCATGGAATATTGTTGTGGATAAAGATGCGATGGATGAGATGAAAGAGACGTTGGGGCCGCCAGGTGGATTTGGCGAGTTGGGTTTCAATGTTGCGAGAGATGGGGTGAAGTTTGAGGCAATGGGGGTCGGGACAAGCTTTAACTTGATGTTCAAGTTGAAAGGTGATGATGAAAATCGGACAGCTAGAGGGAGAGCGCGAAGGAAAAAGTCGAAATAATTGATACTTGATGAATGTCGTTATTATTGTTGCAGTCTTAGTCTGGTCAGCAATGCTGCACTTTTCTTGCCATGAAATCACAACTGCTTCCTTAATTTTCGCAATTCGTGCTCTCTTATACCGAAAAGAGCGTGCCTAAACTGTTCACCTGATCTTACATTCTTGTTTTAGATCCTCTTCAATAGAGACTTCATCTAAGTTAGCGTGAAGGGCAAGTCATTAGTTCGGCAGCTGAACAAACCTCCTTGGACCTTAGCCTCCGAGCTATTGTTGAACAACATTTTCCCTATATTTTGTGCCTCAGTGCCTGTCAAAGTACTCTTTACTCAAATACCGCTTGATTTCGGATCTGCTGAGAATTCAGCCAGTAGTAATGATCCGAGGAACTATATGAAGAGGAGTAGGGCTGGGCTGGGATGTCGCTGTTCAAAAGGGGGACGGACAAGGAAGGGAATGAAAGGCAGTTGAGTAGTGGGGAAGGGATTCTTTGTGGTTTCAGCTGAGAGGGTGGTTGTAAGGGATAATACGCCAGGCGGTTGGAGGGGGAGTATGAATAATGGGAGATACGAGGACGGGAGAGGGACGTAGTGCGGCGTCCTAGGCAAGGCCGAATTTTCAAGACTGCAAGGTTTCAGGTTCAGGAGATGGTGGAGGGAAATGAGGAAGTCTGAATTATGTTTAGAAACCAGGTGCTGTTCTCATATACCGAATAATATGATAAGTTGTCAGGAAAGAAACCATAAATTGCAAGGGAGACAGTAGTATGAGATTTGGTACTTCCAGAAAACTTTTCGAATAGACTTGAAAACTACAAATCAGATCCCAAGTATAGAAACAAAACAATTATGAGAAACTCGCATATCTCAGTCGTCAACCAGAGATCTAGACGAGCCTGAGCCTGAACTCGAAGAATCGTCGCTATCACAGTCAAGATCATCCACATCCTCCAAGTTAATAGCTTTCAACGCAGCTCCGCGCTCCTCAACAGGGATCCCATCATACAGCGTAGAGAAAGTAGCGAGGAAATCGTTGATCACTTTCTCGGTTTCCTGCTGAGTAAGCTCGATCTGCGCCGCTGAAGTCCGCTCTTTCTTGACACTAAAAACTGTCCTCGTCCTCGATCCTGGTGGTCCTCGTGTCAGATTCACGACAACGGGTGGCCCTTGAAGACCGGATCGCCAGTCGCCTGGCGGGGGTGGAGGAGGTCCACAGATACCCCTAGGACCTGATGGATAGGGCCCTCTGGCCACGGGTGGCGGGGGAGGTCCACCAGGATATCCGGTGGGGTTGAATGGATGGTATGTTACCTCGCCTCGCAGGATGACGATGTAGCCGTCAGTCTTCTTTATCTTTCTCCCAAGACGCTTTGACTCCCACCATTGGTAGGGGACCAGCAACTCCGTGGTCCAGTTTCGGCGAGGGTATGTTCTTTCTTCGTTCTTGTTGTGGACCAGTGTGTAGATCGCCGTGCTGGTGATGGGTGAAACATTAACCAGTGATTTAAGAGATGCTGGCTGGGTGTTCTCGTCATCCTTTTCTTTCTCAATAAAAGCTTTGATCTCTTGGATTGTCGACGGGATTTTGTCCATGTGTGCCACGACTTCTTTTTCTGTGCGGTCGACTTTAAGCGGGATGCCCAGGAATCGATAGACGGCCTGGCTTCCTTTTTTGACGTGGACGTTGGTGCTTGCTCGGTACATTTCATACTTGTCCTCTTGTTCTGGAAGGCGTTCAGGGACTGGCACAAAAACGGGTGTTGGGTTATCTTCGATCACTATAATTTCAGGCTCCTTCTTGACTGAAGCAGTGTCGTCCACGGGTGTCTCGAGAATGGTTACCGATGTAGATATGCTTGATGCATCGTCGGAAGCACCATCTTCGGCGGCAGCCTCTGCAGCTTCAGTGATTTGTACGGCATTCGCTGCCTTCGTAAGATCAGCAAGACTGAATGCAACTACAGAGGCGACCTCCGAATCACGGATTGTCTCAAGAAGTTTCCCTATTCCTTTCTTCAGGTGGGCGAGATTATTGAGCTCAGGAACTGTTAATTCTTGTCTGTGAGACGTTAGATAGAGTGTTCATATGGAAATTGGATGTATCTCACTTCTGAGCCCGAATCTGGAGCACAACGAGGGAAACGATGTTTTGCAACATCAACGCTCGCTGCCATGATTCCTCTAAAGACTCTCCAAACTCCTCAAGCTCCTCCTTGTCCTTACCCAACACAAACAGGAGCCGCTTCCATGGCTTCTTCGGAGAGTCCTCAGTCCCCACAACGTCGTCTTTTCTCCAGGAAGCGGCCTTGTCGAACGCATTAAGCAGTGTGTTGTACTCCTTCTCGCATTTCATTGGAATATGCTCAAATGTCTTGTGAAAGTTGGCTTTAAAGCATGCCTCATTCCTGTTGACCTCTTTCCCGATCTCAGACAGAAGAGTCGCTGACAGAGATATCAGGGAGGCCAAACTGAATGCTTTGACAGACGAGGAGAAACTGGATAGGGCGGCTGCGGTTCTCCGGCCCAACTCCGCAGCTTCCAAGATGGAGTCTCCAGGAAGGACTCTTTGATCCATGGTGTGAGGGTGGGGTGATAATCTGAGATGCGGGGTAAAGGGTAGCGTGAAGTTGGGCTTTCTTTGCAACTTGTTTGAAGAATCCGATGAGGAGATTTCTCAATACCTACCCTTGTGCCTTGGACAAGAACACGTATTGAGCTCCTATTTTGACAACGATTTTGGCCTCGAAAAACAAGGAAGAGGGGCAAGGGAGATGATGAAACGGGAGAGAGAAGACAAGCGGAGTTGAAAGGAGGCTACCATTTGCAGTAGTGCCTGCAGCCCATGCATGTAAGCGGACGTGTGCCAGCCCCATAGGACATGCGTGCGCCATACAACTCAACCGTTTTGCGCCTTGAGCTTTTAACCACGATCGCCTGCATAATTGGCTAGGGCGCTCGGTGAGTACCGCGAATCCTTACTTCGGGATACCTTTCCTGGCAGTTGTTTACCATTTGAGTCTTGGCGTGCTGCAGAGGAAGAAACAAAGAAACTTAACTCGGCAGAATAAGTCCCAGGGATGTTCCGCCTGCATCAGATCAGCCAATTGGAAGCTTTGCTTCAAAACTTGACCCAAACCGCTGATTTCACCCCAGACAAGATTAACTGCTGCATTATGATTGATACCTAACTTTCGCTTGCTCAAGATTCCATCTTGGTCGGATTCTCAGCATCTCTACTATGAGGAGCAGGCCGTCCAGACTTCAACCACGTAATATAATCCCGATAAATCGACGCCCCATCACTATGTTCCAACCGCCAGTGATCAAACTTAAACCACATCCTCCATAGCACGAGGATAACAGCCGTGGCGGGCACAGTGACAGCCCAGTAGATCCAGAAGCGGGATTTCAGGATCGAGGAGTTGGAGCTTGCTTCCCAGTCAAAGAGTGGCATTGAGACGAAAGCCTAAGAGAAGTGTTAGTTGTTGTTAGTGTCACGATGTGACAAGGAGGAAGTTGGTGGGAGGGAGGGGGAGGACATACTGCGATGAAAGTGCCGGGGAGGAAGAACATGGTGAGGAGGGCGATGGCCTTCATAGCTGAGGAATCACGCTTGCTCTCGCGCGCAATGTCTCTACTTTGAGACGAGATCATCAAGTTTAATTTGTTATTAATTGTCGCGTTTTGAATCTCTAACTGTTATAAATATTAGCAACAGTCATTGAATTAGGGTTCAAAGAGGGGCTGCGTACAGATTGCTTGTAAGCTTGCATAAAAGATTGGGCGCTCCTGGCCTGTATTTCTGCGATCTTCAACCGATCTTCAATCGTGCCAAGCTGGCCACGAATAATGACTCCCGCAGTCTCGAAGAACTCGCGTTGTTCAGGAGTGCTATCGCTCTTATCGAAATCGCCGCAACATGCTTTGGCCCAATTCAAGACTGACATGGTAAGCTGTAGATCTACTAGCAGTTGTACCGTGTCGTGATGCCGACCAAGAGCCTTCGTGGCTTCTGTTTCGATGTCGATATTCTCTGCCTCCATTTTTTCGTCGTCTCTTAAGTACGGTAACGCTTGGTTTGTTGGTTTGACTGCAGCATTTGCGGTATCGCTTGTGACGAATTGGAGAGAGACGCATATTAGTTCTATGATGACGGCAAAGATGAAGACGGGATGAAGGGACAGACGACGGAAGAAGGTTGAGCTCATGGCTGCTTGGATGCGGAATATCTCTGTTGGTAACATGTTGTGTACAAGGATGGTGGTGGTATGCAGCTGTTCGTTTCTCGAGGCTAGAACTCGCATATAGCTGTTCGGATGAAAATTGTTAATTATGACGGAGAGTGCTGCTTATTAATTAGCGCATTTACTTGAGTGTTTGTCAAGAATTACGAGACTTGCATGTTACTCCATTGTGAGTTGTTTTCGAGGTGACCGCCTTGCACTTCGGCAGTCATAACCTTGAAGAAGCCACAGCTTTCTATAAGTGAATTATAAGTTTCGTAAGTGAACGGCCATGACTGGAATTTTTCACGCGACCAAGGTCCACGGTCATTAGCACCTGGAAGGACTTCTCGTTCTGGAGTGAAACTATTCGCTGTTAGCTGAAGCGATACATAATGCAACAAGACTTTTGTCTCATAATTGTGTAAAATTCCAAACGAAAACACTGACATTACTCGAACTTCGCTATGATAGCCAGGTGAGCAAGGCTTTTGGACGAATCGGATCACATCCTTCTCTTCCAAATCCCCCTTTGTGAATTTTGGCTCCGACAAGTCCTGTTCTACAGTTTTAATAGCCGCAATTCAAGATGAGTCGAATTGGAAACGTGCGTCTGGGTGCTGAAATAACATATACGAGCAAGGCTGCGGGTGAAAACGCTCTTGGCGATAAGCCGGGTCCCGCAGCCATCGCTCATGATCCCACTTGAAGAAGCAGTACGATCCATTGGCGGGAATCAACGTGCCAAAACAAACAAAGAACGACATATACAGTCTAGAGGATATGCAATGAAGGCAGAAAATGGAAAAGAAAGTTGGTGTTGGCGAGGCTATGAGTTATGTGTTAGTCTAGTCACCTGATCGAGATGCTCAGCCTCCACAGCCTCCACCAGGTCTGGGGCTTACCTGAGTAGGTTTCCTATCCGTCTACTCCGTACAACAAAGAGGTGGGGGTTGGATTGTCTGCTAAAGTTTCAGGGATTAAAATGTTTCAAAACGCGCTCTGGATCGCACGGCGCATGCACGAACATGGCCAGCCAGTAGTTGAATATTCAGAACGTGCATTGGGCCAATAACGGGGACACAACGCAAGGAAAAAATTTGAAGAGTCGAAACGCTTGCCTCGCTGGTAAAGCTCCAGCTGAGCCAACGCAACTAACTATTAATATCCAGAGTTGAAGCTATAATTTTGCTTTTTCGAAACATTAAGACAAGCCAGGTCAATTTTCCAATTAGACTGCGGTCAAAAGTCTCGCGACTACAGCGGCTATGCGCTGTAACACGTTGTGGTTTCAGTGATGCATACCCTATACCACAGGGCAGTCCCCTGTAGTAGACATTTGATTGCAGTCTTCGTACAGGGCATTTGGCGGGCCTTAAACCTAACAGTTTGCTTAGTAGTTAGACCCATTATTATCGAACCCCACCCTGGGACTCCGAAAAGCAGCAATACGGCTTCAACTCGGCCTACCAAATATTAATTGTGTCAACTGAGCTGAAGCCTCGTTGGCGAGGAAACATACATTGCGACAAGCTATGCCACATAAAATAGTTAAGAACTTAAAACTACCAATAAATTGATCAACGATTACGATTTTCGAATCAGTAAATATCAGCAAGGGGAGACCACCTAGTCTTCTATAGTATGCATCCTTCGCACTTACGAAGCCTTCCCGCTCTCGAGATTAACTTCCTTTTTTGCTTCCAACCGCCAAGAGTTCACCCAAGCCCGGATATCCTTGTGAATGCTCGCCCTCGTTCCATGATTCTGCCTCCACTCATCGAAGACATACCAGGCGCGCCAAATGACAAGCACTAGAATGGTTGCCGGTATAGTTGTAGCCCAGTAGATCCAGAACTTCCCCTTGGCACCCGATGTGGAAGTCGAAGAACTCCATTCAAAAAGTGGCATTGCGAAGAAAGCCTATATAGCCGCATTAGTGAAGGACCAGATGATGAAGAAAATCAACAAGTTACCGCGAAGAATGTCCCGGGTAAGAAGAACATTGTCAGGACGGCAATCGCTTTCATGGCAGAGGAGTCTCGCTTAGTTTCCCGTGCAATATCGCGGCTTTGCTCTGAAATGCGGGCACCGAGTTTATTGCCAACGGTAGCATTCCTCACCTGGAGCTGAGGTATATCAGTTTTATAACTTCAATGCGAGGCATGCGTTACATACCCCAAGTCTATTAAGCTGCATGTGTCCCAAGGTCCCCTTCAGGCCTGGCGATGATTCGCTAAAATTAAATTAACACGAATCCGATATAAGGATTGTATTAGTTCGCTTAAAATCGATTCGAGTTCGATTTAAGGCAGATACTTAGTTAGCTTTTAGTATTTTTACCGCTGCTTCCTTACCACGCAGTATAACTTTCTATTATAGTTCTCTCTTATTGTATAACTGTTAAAATATCTTCTTTTCTTAAAATTTTATTATTAGCTACTCCCTCAAATACGCTAAAGTCCTCCTTCGCCCCTTGTACGAAAGGGCGGCGCAAGTAGAAGAAATTATTACCAGTTTAGAAACATGCTCGCTAGCCTTTAAAAGGCGAGAAGGCAACCTTCTTCTATTGTATTTACTGCCTTTTAGGAGATCCGGAGAATCTGCTATATAATACTAATGCATCGTTTGCTATAGATACACATATTAAGAGGCATTATCTTAAGGTTATAATTAAGAAGGGTTTAAGCAAGAAGCAAGAACTTGTTAAGGCGCAATTATAAGAGCTTTATATTTAAGCTAAGGCTAGTGAGGATATAGACGAGTTTTATCTTAAAGTTCTTAGAGCTTATTTGAATGATATAGTTGTTTTAGAAGCTCTTATTACTTTTATTGTCGCACGGAACCTTCCTTATAACTTGGTTAAGTGGGTAGAATTCTATACCTTATATTAAGCACTTAATAAAGCTTGTAAAGGTAGGATTTTAACTTCTTATTTAATAATATATATTAAGATTAGGGAGGCTTAGGAATATTATAAATAGATTATACAAAGTAAGCTTTAAGTAATACTCTTTTATATTTATATCTCTCTTGATATTTAGACTTCTTTAAACCGATACTTCTTCTTTGCTATTTGCGCGCACTTTACTTTATACGAGGGAGCGAAGGAAAAGGCCTTGCTTTTAAGGAAGTCTTTAGCTATAGTAGCAAAGACTAATTCTTAACTCTTCTCCTTATCTTATAAGACTATAATATTGTATGCAAGCTTAGAGCTATTATAGCTAATAATGCCCCTCCGAATAACGTCCTTTGTCGTATAATCGAGACTTATATAGAAGAGAAGGAAGACCGGGAGTAGTTATCACGTAATTAGAGGATTAAGTGTATCGGCTATATTATTAACTTGGTTGTATAAGCTTTCTTGTTTGCAAATATGATAAAAATAAGGGAGCTAGAGTCGTATAACGACTAGGATAAGAATAGAGATGTCGCAAATATAGAGGTTAAAAGAGCTAAGTTTAGGCTCTTAGGACTACTTAGCTAAGGATATAATATTATCGCTTACATCCGTGGATTACTTGCTTGTACGAAGATCTTTAAAGAGTTAGCAAGAAGGATAATTTTAATAGATAATCGCATAAAGTAAAATAGCTAGCATACAATGCTCTTTATCTTGCTTAACTTGAAGTTAAAAGTAAAGAGGTATTGTGATTTGTACGAGGGCGAGCTTTAAAGAGATCTCTTATCTCGTAAGGATTAGAAGAAGCTTAAGATAATTAAAGAGTTTCTTTCCCTTTTTATACGAGCTACTTTAGCTATTAAAAGAGACAATGCCTCTTTTAATCGCGTGCTTTTTAATATGGACATCTTAATTTAATATATTTAAGAGATAACTATATAATCCTTTCCCCATCTTATTCTCTTTAACTAACTTATTTTAAGACTCTTATAAAGAGAAGTATAAAAAGGAGAAAGACTTAAAGAGTAAAGACTTCTTAAGCCGGCTAGACGTAATATATAAGGTCTTTAATAAATATTATTAAAAGATTAATATATCTCCAATTTATATAGCTACTTTAATTTTAAATCTTAAGTTTCGTATAAGGTATATTAAGCAATATTAGCTTAAAAAGTAGAAAGTAGTAGCTCTTAAAGCAATTAAAGAGCTTTAAGAGTAATATAGAAAAGTTAAGATCTTTAAATTTAATGCCTTTACCTTTACTCCTTTCTTATATAAGGACTAAAATCCAAGAGAGCTAAAAGAGCTAAAAAAGCTTAATATATATAATCGAATCCGCCTTAACCGTCTTTATATTTTTAAGCCCTCTAGTAAAGACGAGTATAAAGATTATAACTTGATAGATTTGTATAATCTTAGAAAGAAAGGAGCTCTTGCTTAATAGTATTAAAAAGCATAAAGATAGCGCTATTTTAAGCTTTTACTTATAGCTATTAATATCCTCTTAATCTTAGTAATAAGCGATAAACCGGAGAGGGTCTTCTTTAAAGGTTGTTGTACGATATCTTAAGATAAGGGCTTAATATTACTTAAGACTTTAGAGTAGCGAGAGTGCTTAAAGCATTAAAAGAAGAGCGGGCTTGTAAATAGCTTAATATGTGAGGAGATAAAATAAAAGAGACTTTTAAGCTTATTTATATAACGATATTATAACGTAAAAC
>Ga0302325_10023331_pt1 | contig 12900 bp, 10 predicted proteins | sample Palsa_T0_2_FD_201948 | JGI IMG/M metagenome (GOLD analysis project Ga0302325, IMG submission 201948) | Peat permafrost microbial communities from Stordalen Mire near Abisko, Sweden - Palsa_T0_2 | ecosystem: Environmental > Terrestrial > Soil > Palsa > Peat permafrost | place: Sweden: Abisko... | reverse complement strand
ACGACGTGGTCGCCGGGTTTGATCGGCATCTTGACGCCGACGTGATCCCACCAGTCCAGTCCGGGTCCGACCGCCAGCACGATCCCCTGCTGGGGCGGCGGCTCGTCGGAGCCGGCCGGGACCAGCAGGCCGGAGCGGCGGATCCGGTCGGGGTCAAGCTCCTTGATCACGATCCGGTCGAACATCGGTCGCAGTTGGTGTCGCATCCCGGACAGCGATGATACGGGCCCGTGGACCGCGGTCCACTGCCCACGATCGGTCCGCAGGCGCGCCTACCCTGTCGTCAGTGCGCCTGATCGTCGCGAACTGCTCGATCGACTACTCCGGCCGGCTGACGACGCACCTGGCTGCGTCGACCCGCCTGCTGATGGTCAAGGCCGACGGCACGTTCCTGGTCTGGTCAGACCACGGCAGCCAGAGCGTCAAGCCGCTGAACTGGATGACACCCCCGACCGTCATCGAGGAGATCGGAGCACCGCCGACTCGACTGATCGTCCGCAAGCACGCGGCCGGCTCCGAGGATCGGCTCGAGATCGAGCTGCACGAGGTGCTGTCGGACGTCACGCACGTGATGGGCTCACCCGAGGAGGACGTCGCGCTCTCCAAAGACGGCGTCGAGGCGCATCTCCAGGAGCTGCTGGCCGATCAGCCGCATTGGTGCGGCGAGGGGTTCCGGCTGGTGCGGCGCGAGTGGCCGACGGACATCGGCCCGGTCGACCTGATGTGCCGGGACCTGGAGGACAACTGGATCGCGGTCGAGATCAAGCGGATCGCCGGGATCGACGCGGTCGAGCAGCTCACCCGCTATCTGGAACGACTGCGGCCGGATCCGCAGTTCGCGCAGATCCGCGGCGTGCTCGCCGCGCAATCGATCAGGCCGCAGGCACGGGTGTTGGCCGAGGTCCGCGGGATCCGGTGCGTCGAGGTCGACCTTGCGGTGCTGCGAGGCGAACGAGAGCCGGATCTGAAACTGTTCTCGGTATGAGCCCTCCATCAGAAGCCGAAGTCCTCACCGAGCGCCGCGACAAGGTGCTCGTGATCACGATCAACCGGCCCGAGCAGCGCAACGCGGTCAACGCCGCGGTCGCGCAGGGCATCGCCGGCGCGCTGGATTCGCTCGACGCCGACGACGAGCTGGCGATCGGGATCATCACCGGCGCGGGCAAGGGGTTCTGCGCCGGGATGGACCTCAAGGCGTTTGTCACCGGCGAGCGGCCGTGGTTCGCCGACCGCGGGTTCGCGGGGATCACGCAGCGTTCGGCCGCCAAGCCGCTGATCGCGGCCGTCGAGGGGTTCGCGGTCGCGGGCGGGCTCGAGGTCGCGCTCGCCTGCGATCTGATCGTCGCCGCCAAGGGCGCCAAGCTCGGGATCCCGGAGGTCAAGCGCTCGCTGGTTGCGGCCGCCGGCGGGCTGCTGCGGCTCCCGCGCCTGCTGCCGCGCGCGATCGCGTTCGAGATGGCGCTGACCGGCGACCCGCTCCTGGCCGAGCGCGCATATGAGCTCGGGATGGTCAATCGGCTGGCGGAGCCCGGCGAGGCGCTGAATGTGGCGCTCGAGCTGGCGGCCGCGATCACCCCCAACGCGCCGCTCGGGCTGGCCGGCTCCAAGCGCATCCTGAACGAGTCGCTGGACTGGCCCGACGCCGAGTTCTTCGAACGCCAACAGGCGATCTCGGGGCCGATCTTCGATTCCGAGGACGCGCGCGAGGGAGCGACCGCGTTCACGGAGAGGCGCGCCCCGGTCTGGAAGGGTCGCTGAGCCGCGGGGAACTTTTTGCACCGTGGAGGTGCATAACCTTCCCGCCTCTCCGGTGCCGGCGAGCGTCACGGGGCCTCCCCGTCCGAGGCCGCGCCCCACGCCGTAGCCACCAGCCGCCGGGGGCCGCCGTGGTCGCGGTGCTCGCACAGGTAGATCCCCTGCCAGGTGCCGAGGGCGAGCCGTCCGCGCGCCACCGGCAGCGTCAGTGATGGACCGAGCAGCGCCGCCTTGATGTGCGCCGGCATGTCGTCTGGACCCTCGAGCGTGTGGGTCCAATACGACGCGCGCTCGGGAACCGCCTCGTTGAACCACGTCTCGAAGTCTCGGCGCACGTCGGGTGAGGCGTTCTCATTGAGGGCCAGCGACGCCGACGTGTGCTGGATCAGCAGATGCAGCATGCCCGCCGCCATCGAGCCGAGCTCGGGCAGCTCGCGGACCACATCAGCGGTGATCAGGTGGAACCCGCGCGGGCGCGCCCGGAGCGTGACGGCACGCTGGATCCAGAGCATCCCCTCACTCACCACGGCACCCGCGCGACCTTCATATCCACCCGCTCGCCGCTGAAGGGGACTCCCTCGGCCGCAAGCAGCCGACGCTGGCGCCGGCCCTTTGCCAGCGACCCGTCAGCGCGGACGATCCGGTGCCAGGGCAGGTCCGGGTCCGTGCACGCCGACAGCACCGCGCCCGCCATCCGCGGCGCGCCCGGCGAGACATCGCCGTAGGTCCGCACGAACCCCTCCGGCACGGCTCGGACGCGATCGAGGATCTCGACGGCCCGGCGGTCGGACTCCGGCGTCAAGGCAGCAGCACGATCTTTCCGAGCGTGTGGCCCTGCTCCAGCTCGGCGTACGCATCGCGGACCCGATCCAACGGGTAGGTGGCCGCGATCGGCACCTCCAGCGACCCGTTCGCCACGTCGGCGGCAAGCTCGGCAAGCGTCGAGGCGCTCGCGCCCGCGGCGTTGCCGTCCGCCTTGACGCCGTGCTCCGAGACCGCGTCGAAGTCGGCGATCGTGTCGATCCGGTCGGCGGCGACGCCGAGCGCCAGCGCGATCTCGACGTAGCCGCCGCCGACGAGGTCCAGGAACGCGTCGACGCCGCCCGGAGCGGCGGCGCGGATCCGATCCTCGACGCCATCGCCGTAGAGCACCGGCACGACGTCGTGCGAGCGCAGCCACCCGTGCTTGGACTCGCCCGCGAGGCCGATCACGGTCGCTCCGGCGACGACCGCCAGCTGCACCGCGAACACGCCGACACCGCCGGCGGCTCCGGCAACGACGACCGTGTCTCCGTCAGTCAGCGACACGGCCCTGACCGCGGCCCACGCGGTCGCGCCCGCGACGCACAGCGACCCCGCGACCTCCCACGGTACGGATGGAGGCCTGGCCGTCAGGTGCTCGGCTCTGACGACGACCAGCTCCGCGTGGCTGGCCCGGTTGTCCGTGTAGCCGATCACCTCGTCACCGATCCCGACCGCGGTCACGTCGACGCCGACGCCCTCGACGACGCCGGCCAGGTCGGAGCCCTCCCCGGACGGAAACGTCGCGGGGAACCGGGAGTGCAGCATCCCCTGACGGATCTTGGCCTCGCCGGGGTTGATCGACGCAGCCTTCACGCGGACCAGCACCTCGCCCGGCCCCGGCACCGGATCCGGAACGTCGACGACCTGTAACACATCGATGCCGCCGTACTGATCGAACTGCACCGCTCGTGCCATCAAAGACGCTCCGTCTCGCTCGCGTTCAGGACTCCTGCAGCCGAGCTTATCCTCGGCAAGATTTGTTGCAGGGACGGCTGACGCATGTGCGCTGGCAGCGGCTGCTGGTATGTTCGCCGCGGTCGCGCGTTCCTGCAGCTATTGCAAGGATTTTCCAAACGGCGCGACGGTTGCCGCCATGCCTTTGATGACTCTCGCCCGTGGGCTTCGCCTGCCCCTGCTCGCCGCCGCGCTCGCGGCCGTCCTCGCGCTCGCGCTGGGCGCGATCGACCCCGGTCGCGGGTCCGCGGCCCCGAGCGTCGGTCAGCTGCAATCCCAGCTGGGCGCCCAACAGAGCCAGCAGCAGCATCTCTCATCGAGCATCGGCTCCCTGAGTCAGCTGATCGACACGCTCGACGCTCAGATTTCGCTGGTCCAGGGCCGTGAGCAGACGGTCGCCGATGGGCTCTCCGCAGACCGCGCCAAGCTCAAGTCCGTCCACGGGCAGCTGATCGTCGAGCGCGCGCTGCTGGTCACGTTGAACGCCAAGCTGGCCGCCGCCCGCACGCTGCTGGCCAACCAGCTCGTCTCAGGCTACGAGGCCAACCAGCCGACGCTCGTCTCGATCGTGCTCAGCGCCAACGGCTTCCAGAACCTGCTCAACCAGCTCAGCTTCCTCGGACGTGCCGAGCGCCAGCAGAAATCGCTGGTCACCGCCACCGCGACCGCCAAGCGGCGGGCGACGCAGGCCGCGCGGCGGCTCGCCGAGCTGCAGTCGGCCGACCATCGAATCACGCATGCGGCGGTCATCCAGCAGCGCGCGCTGGCGGGGATGAACGCGCTGTTGTCGTCCAAGCAATCGGCCCTCAGCAAGGCGCGGGCCGCCCAGTCGGCGGCGCTGTCGGCCAGCCGCGAGCGCAGCGAGGCGCTGCAGCATCAGATCTCCAAGGTCAAGGCCCAGCAGGCCGCGGCGGCGGCCGCCGCCGCCAAGGCGTCGGCCGAGGACGCAGCCGACACCGAGCCGACCCCGCCGACCGGTCCCGCGCTCGGGCCCGACGGCGGCTGGGCGATCCCATACGCGATCGTGCTGTGCGAATCGGGCGGCCAGAACGACCCACCCAACAGCGCCGGCGCGTCGGGCTATTACCAGATCATCCCCAGCACCTGGCAGGAGTACGGTGGCACCGGCCCCGCCGCCTACCTGGCGCCCAAGTCCGAGCAGGACGCGGTCGCTCGGCGGATCTGGGAGGGGGCCGGCCCCGGCGCCTGGGACTGCGCCAGCATCGTCGGCATCACCTGAGCGCGGCGGGTATCGTCGCCCAGTAGCCCCTGAGCACGAAAGCCCCTGAGCACCAAAGCCCCTGAGCACCACCGTCCAGACTCCCGTCGGCGCGTCACCCAGCGCGCCGGGATCGCGAAACGGCCGGCCTCGGACCCGCCTGATCCTGCTGGCGGGGGCGATCGTGCTGCTCGCGCTCGCGCTGCGGGTCGGCTACGTCGAGACGACGTCGTTTCACGCGATCGACGACGCGAGCACGTACACCAGGCTCGGGGCGATGGTCGCCCGGCACGGCGATTACCACACAGGCTCAGGGTTTGACTCGGGCGCCGGCGGATCGCACGGGCCGACCGCCTACTTCCCGCCGGCGTATCCGTACTTCATCGGTCTGATCGACCTGCTCGACGGTCACTACAAACGCGCGCCCGCCTGGCGCGGCGAGCGGCTCGGGAGCGCCGCGCTCGGCACGATCTCGGTGGCACTGCTGGGTCTGGTCGCGTTCGAGCTGTTCGGCGGCGCGACCGCACTCGCCGCGATCGCGCTGGCCGCGATCTATCCGGTGTTCATCGAACTGTCGGGGACGATCGTCGCCGAGAACCTGCTCGTCGTGTTCATGCTGGCCTCGTTGTGGACGGCGCTGCGCGCGCGCCGAAGCGCCGGACGAATCTGGGTCTGGATTTCGGCGACGGGTGTGCTGACCGGCCTGGCGACCTTGAGCCACGAGAACGCCGCGGTGTTCGCGATCCCGCTTGCCGTCGCCGCCGCGGCCGCAGCCGGGCGCTCCTGGCGCCGCAGGCTGCTGGGAGCGCTGACGCTGCTTGTCGCCGCCGCCGCGATGATCGCACCATGGACGATCCGCAACGCGGTCGAGCTGCACCACTTCATCCCGGTCGCCGACGAGACCGGAATCACGCTGCGAGGGACCTACAACGAGGCGTCGGCGTCGGACCGACGGCTCCCTTACAAGTGGCGGTTCTACTGGTCGATTCCGCAGGACGCCCGCGTCAAGCAGAGGGCGTTCCACGAGAAGGAGATCCCGCTGTCACAGCAGCTCGAGTCCCGCGCGCTTGGCTACATCGGCCGGCACCCGACCGCGCCGCTGGCCGTCGCGTGGTCGAACCTGCGGCGGATGTTCGAGCTGCGCGGCAGCTACGCGTGGCACCAGTCGGCGCAGGCGATCGGGCTGCACGAATCCGACGCCCAGGTCGGGGTGATTTCGTTCTGGGTGCTGTGCGCGCTGGCGATCGGCGGCCTGTTCACGGCGGCGGCCCGCCGCGCGCCGCCCTGGCTGTGGACGCTGCCGGTCCTGTATGCGCTGACGATCGTGTTCATCAACGTCGAGACGCCCCGGTTCCGGGAGCCGATCGATCCGTTCCTGCTGTTGCTGGCGGCGTGCGCGGTGCGCACGGCGGTGGGCTACGTCAGATCGCGAGCGCGCCTGGAGGCGTCGAGGTTGGGCGGAGACCCTAGGTGAGGTCCCGGATTCTGTTGAGCGCGTCCAACCCGGCGACCTTGTAGGCCTCGGCCAGCGTCGGGTAGTTGAACACGGTCGAGACGAGGAAGTCCAGGCCGCGCTCGCGGTCCATCAGCGCCTGTCCGATGTGCACCAGGTCGGTCGCCTGGGCGCCGATCACATGGACGCCGAGCAGCCGGCGGTCCTGAGGCGAGACGAGGATCTTCAAGAGGCCGTCCTCCTCTCGCATCATCATCGCCTTGGCCAGCTCACGCCACCAGGCGACGCCGACCACGTACGGGACCGCTGCCGCCGTCAGCTCCTCCTCGGTGCGCCCGACGAACGAGATCTCAGGGATCGAGTAGATCCCCGTCGGGACGAGCTCGGACATGTGGGTGACGGGCTCGCCGAACGCCGCCAGCGAGGCGATCCGTCCCTGCTCCATGCTGGTCGCGGCCAGCCCGGGCGGCCCGGCGACGTCGCCGACGGCAAACACGTGCGCAACCGCCGTGCGGTACTCGTCGTCGACGTCCAGGCGGCCGCGCTTGTCGGCCTCCAAGCCGGCGTTCTCGAGCTTGAGCGCTTCGGTCGCCCCCTGGCGGCCGGTCGCGTACAGCAGCGTGTGCGTGGCGATCTGCTTGCCCGAGCGCATGTAGCAGAGGACCCGGTCCTCCTTGCGCTCGACGCGGACGACCTCCTCGCCGAACCGGTAGGTCAGGTTGCGCCGGCGCAGGAGGTACTGCAGCGCGACGGCGATGTCGCGGTCGAGGTAGGGCAGCAGTCGATCGCGGGCGTCGATCAGCGTCACGCGCACGCCCATCGCGGCGAACATCGACGCGTACTCCACGCCGATCACGCCGCCGCCGACGATCGTCATCGTCTTGCAGTAGGAGTAGTCGAGCTCGAGCACGCCGTCGGAGTCGATCACGCGGCGGTCGTCGAAGTCGACGCCGCTGGGCCGCGCGGGGTTGGTACCGACCGCGATCACGATGTTCTCGGCGGTGACCGACCTCTCGCCGTCGTCCTCGTCCATGTTCGTGATCCGGATCGTGTGCGGGTCCTGGAACTCGGCGTCGCCCATCAGCAGGCCGACGTTGTTGCGACGGAACTGCTCGCGCACGACCGCGGTCTCGGACGCGACCACGCGGCCGACACGGTCGTGCAGGACCGTGACCGCGGCGTGCGCCTGTCGCTCGGGATGCAGCGGATCGGGCAGGTCGGCGCCGCGGCCAGCGAGATCCTCGAGGATCGCCTGGCGCAGGGTCTTGGACGGGATCGTGCCCGAGTGGATCGAGACGCCGCCGATCCGGTCACGACGCTCGATCACGCCGACGCGCTTGCCGAGCTTGGCCGCCTGGATCGCGGCGCGCTGGCCGCCGGGTCCCGAGCCGATGACGAGCAGATCGAGATCCATGGCCGTGGGGTGGTCTATATCAGTCACCTGCTACCGCGCGTATGTCCATCTGGAGCGCGCGGGGGTCCCGAGCTGGGGTGGTGGAGCCCCAAGTTCGCTCACTCCTGGGCGGTGCGCCAGTCCGGCGTCGTCGGCGTTCGTCCGAGCTGCCGCGAGGTGAGGTTCAGCGTGTCCAGGTGAGCGAGCGCCTCGCCGGAGCCGACCGCCACGCACGTCAACGGCGACTCGGCGTGGAACACCGGCATCCCGGTGTCGTCGGCGACCATGTCGGCGAACCCACGGATCAGCGTGCCGCCGCCGGCGAGCAGAATCCCGTCCTTGGAGATATCCGCAGCCAGCTCGGGCGGCGTCTGCTCCAGCGTGTCGCGGATCGCCCGCAGGATCTCGCGCAGCGGTCCGGAGATCGCTTCGCGGACCTCCTCGGAGTGGAGCGTGACCGCGGTCGGCAGGCCGGTGACCAGGTGGCGGCCGCGCACGCGGAAGGTCAGCTCCTCTGCCAGCGGCAGCGCCGAGCCGATCTCGATCTTGATCTGCTCGGCCGACCGCGAGCCGATCGCGAGCTGGTAGACGCTGCGGATGTAGTGCGAGATCGCCTCGTCCATCTCGTAGCCGCCGACCCGGACCGAACGGAAGACGACGATCCCGCCGAGCGAGATCACGGCCATCTCCGAGGTGCCGCCGCCGACGTCGACGACAAGCCGGCCGATCGGCTCCTCGATCGCCACCCCGGCGCCGATCGCGGCCGCGATCGGCTCCTCGATCAGGTGGACCTGGCGGGCGCCGGCGGCCAGCGATGCCTCCTCGACGGCGCGCTTCTCGACCTCGGTGACGCCGCTCGGGGCACAGACGATCAGCCGCGGGTGCGCGGAGCGGCGATCGATCACCTTGCGAATGAAGTAGCGCAGCATCTCCTCGGTCACCTCGAAGTCCGCGATCACGCCGTGGCGCAGCGGCCGCGTGGCCGAGATCGAGGCCGGGGTGCGCCCGATCATCCGCTCGGCCTCGGCCCCGACAGCGTGGACCTCGCCGGTCGCGAGGTCGGACGCGACGACCGACGGTTCGGACACGACGATTCCCTTGCCGCCGACGTACACGAGCGTGTTCGCCGTCCCGAGATCGATCGCCATGTCGTGCACGCCGAGGCTCGGGATCAGCGTGCGTCTGGAGTTGTCACGACGGGAGCCGTCTCTGCGGAGTCTGATGGCAGAGACGGTACTCGCTGACGGAACCGTCGCCGGCGGCTGCAATCGCGCCTGCGTGGGCGCGTGGGCCATGTCACCCTGGGGATGTCCATGTACGGGTCCGACCGACCGCGCCGCCACGGCGCGCTGATGGCGTTCTTCCTGGTCCTGGCGCTGGTGCTGACGCTCGGCGCCGCGATGGCGATCTGGCTCGATCGTCAAGCGCTGTCCAATCGCGGCTGGACGGACACCAGTTCCGAGCTGATCGAGAATCCGCAGGTCCGCACCGCGGTCGCCGACGAGACCGTCGCGCAGCTGTTCAAACGGGCCAAGGTCGACCGCGAGCTGTCCTCGGCGCTGGGCCCGCTCGCGCCCGCCGCCGAACAGAGGCTGCGCTCGCTCGCGACCCAGCTCGCGATCACCACGCTTGGAACGAAGCCGGTCCGGCGCGCGTGGCGCGTGGCCAACAGCGAGGCCCACCGCCAGCTCGTCGCCAACGTCGAGCACGACCGCGACCGGGGCGTGTACCTGCAGCTGACGCCGATCGTCAACAAGTTGCTGGACGCGCTCCGGGCCAGCCGGACGGTCAGGGCGCTGCCGTCGGCGGTGCAGCAACTGCTGACCGTCCAGATCGGCGACGCCGGCAGAGTCAGGATCCTGCGTGCCGACCAGGTCGGCACAGTCCGCGTCGCGATCAACGCGATCCGCAACCTCGTGCTCGTGCTGTCGTTGCTGGCGGGCATCTGCTTCGTGCTCGCGATCTTGGTCGCGACCGGCCGGCGGCTGCGCGCGATCGCCTACGTCGGCGTCTGCCTGGCCGTCTGCGGCGGCCTCCTGCTCGCGGCGCGGGCGCTGATCGGCCCCGCGCTGGCCGACTCGCTCGTGCCGGCCTCGGCGCCCGTCAACCGCGCAGCTGTCCGGGCCGTGTGGACGGTCGGGACGACGCAGCTGCAGACCGCGGCGATCGTCGCGCTGGTCGCCGGCGGCGTGCTGCTGATCGCCGGCGCCGCGGCCGCAGTGGTCAGCGCGCGACGGGGCTCGTCGGCTCCGGTCTGGCAGTAGGCGGCGGCTCAGCGATCGCCAGGGAGCTTGCGCGGGTACTGCGAGGAGCGCTTTGCGACGTCGAGCGCCGACTCGACGATCCGACGCTGCTCGGTGGCGTGGGCGATCGGGTAGCCCTCGCCGGAGGCGGCCCGCTCGGGGCGGCCGATGTAGCCGAAATGCAGGTGCTCGGGGAGGATCTGCAGCAGCCGGGGTGACATGAACGCGCGGGCGCCCATGTTGCGCGGCTCCTCCTGAACCCAGACGACCTCGTTGAGGTTCGGGTAGGACTCGATCAGGCTCAGCAGCTCGCCCTGCGGGAACGGGTAGAGCAGCTCGACGCGGCCGACCGCCACCTGCGGGCTCTGCTCGCGCTCGGCCGAGGCCAGCAGGTCGTAGTAGACCTTGCCGCTGCAGAGCACCAGCCGGGTGACGCGGTCGGTGTCGGCGGTCGGATCCGCCAGCACCGGGCGGAAACGACCCTCGGCCAGCTCCTGCGCACGGCTGGCGGCCAGCGGCAGGCGCAGCAGGCCCTTCGGGGTCATGCAGACCAGCGGACGCTGCTTGGCGATCCGCGCTTGGCGGCGCAGGAGGTGGAAGTACTGGGCCGGCGTGGTCGGGTTGGCGACGCGGATCGCGCCCTCGGCCGCGAGCTGCAGGAAGCGCTCCAGACGAGCGCTGGAATGCTCCGGCCCCGAGCCCTCGTAGGCGTGCGGCAGCAGCAGCGTCAAGCGCGAAGTCTGACCCCACTTCGCCAGGCCCGAGACGATGAACTGGTCGATGATCACCTGCGCGCCGTTGACGAAGTCGCCGAACTGCGCCTCCCAGAGCACGAGCGTCTCCGGCCCCTCCTGCGAGTAGCCGTACTCGAAGCCGACGCACGCCGTCTCCGACAGCGGGCTGTTGTGCAGCTCCATCGGCGCCAGCGCGCCGGGGAGGTGCTGGATCGCCGAGTGCTCCTGACCGGTCTTGGGATCGTGCAGGACGAGGTGGCGCTGGCTGAACGTGCCGCGCTCGGTGTCCTGGCCGGTCATCCGGATCGGGACGCCCTCGGTCAACAGCGACGCGAATGCGAGCGCCTCGGCGTGGGCCCAGAATACCGCGGGCTTGGACGGGTCCTCGAGCGCGTCACGACGCTGCTGCAGCTGCTTGATGAGCTTGGGATGGACGGTGAACCCGTCCGGCACCGACAAGAGCTCCTCGTTGAGCACCTGCAACTGGTCAAGCGTGACGGCGGTCGAGACCTCGGGCGAGGGCGTCCGATCGAGCTGGTACTCGCCGGTGGCGTGCTCCATGTCCTCCTTGGCCGAGTCGATCCGCGCCTTGAGCTCGTCGTGGGCGTCGGCCAGGCGAGACCAGACCGCATCGGTCATCTCGGTCGACTCGTCCTCGGTGACCACCCCGCGCTCGATCAGCTGGCGGGCGAACAGCTCCCGCACCGGCGGGTGCTTGGTGATCAGCTGGTACATCTCGGGCTGCGTGTAGGCCGGCTCGTCGGCCTCGTTGTGGCCGAAGCGGCGGTAGCCGATCAGATCGATCAGGACGTCGTGGCCGAACTCCTGACGGAACGCGAACGCCAGCCGCACCGCGCTGACACAGGCGGCGACGTCGTCGGAGTTGACGTGGATGATCGGCACGTCGAAGCCCTTGGCCAGATCCGACGCCAACGTCGTCGAGCGGGCGTCGTCGGGGTCGGTCGTGAAGCCGACCTGGTTGTTCTGGATGATGTGGACCGTGCCGCCGACCGTGTAGCCGTCGAGCGCCTGCAGGTTCAGCGTCTCGGCGACGACGCCCTGTGCCGGGAACGCGGCGTCGCCGTGCAGGATGATCGGGATCGCGGCGTTGGTGTCCTGATGGGCGTGCGGCCCCTGACGGGTGGTCTGGGCCGCGCGCGTGGCGCCCGCGGCGACCGGCGCGACGAACTCCAGGTGCGACGGGTTGGACTCCAGGCGCACGATCACCGACTCTCCGTCGGCGACCTGGTAGGCGCCCTCGGCGCCGTGGTGATACTTGACGTCACCGGTGCCGCCCTGGGGCAGCGTCGTGATCGGCTCCAGGGTCTTGGAGCCCTCGAACTCGGCGAAGATCGACTCGTACGGGCGACCGAGGTTGTGCGCGAGCACGTTCAGGCGGCCGCGGTGGGCCATCCCGATCACGACCTCGCGAGCGCCGCGCGTGGCCGCCAGCTGGATCAGCTGGTCGATCATCGGCACGGTCATGTCCAGTCCCTCGACCGAGAACTGCTTCTGGCCGAGGTAGGCCTTGTGCATGAACCGTTCGAACGCGTCGACCTCGGTCAGACGTCGCAACAACGCCTTGGCCTCGTCGTTGGTCAGCGGCTGGCGGAACGTGCCGGATTCGATCGCCTCGCGCAGCCACAGGCGCTGGCGGGCGGAGGCGATGTGCTCGATCTCGTAGGCGATCGTGCCGCAGTAGGTCTCACGCAGGTGCGGCAGCGCTTCGGCCAGCGTCGCGCCCGGCACGTACATGCGCAGGATCTTGGCCGGGATCCGCTCCATCAGCTCGGGCGTGAGGTGGAGTGGGCCGGGATCCAACGACGGATCCGACTCGGGCTCGCGGCCGAGCGGGTCGAGGTGCGCGGCGAGGTGGCCGTGGGTGCGGTGGGCCTTCAGCAGCGAGGTCGCGGCCTGGACGGCCTGCAGCAGCTCCTCGTCGACCGGCGCAGCGGACGCTGTTTTTTCTGGCGCGGCGTGGCCGACCGCGGCGTCCCGTACCGCAAGCTGCGGCGTGGGCGGCTCGGGCAGCGCCGGCAGCGGCACGCGCAGGTCTGAGAAGACCCGCTCGTAGAAGCCATCCTCGCCCTGCAGCAGTGCCTCGATCCGCGCCAGGAAGCGGCCGGACTCAGCGCCCTGGATGATCCGGTGATCGTAGGTGGAGGTCATCGACATGACCTTCTCGGCGCCGATCAGCTCGCCGATCCGTCCCAGCCCAACCGGGTACGCGATCGAACCGGTCGCGACGATCGTGCCCTGCCCGACCATCAGGCGCGGCACCGACGCGACGGTGCCGATCCCGCCGGGATTGGTCAGCGTCAGGTTGCCGCCGGTCAAGTCGTCGG
>Ga0302325_10023330_pt1 | contig 12900 bp, 9 predicted proteins | sample Palsa_T0_2_FD_201948 | JGI IMG/M metagenome (GOLD analysis project Ga0302325, IMG submission 201948) | Peat permafrost microbial communities from Stordalen Mire near Abisko, Sweden - Palsa_T0_2 | ecosystem: Environmental > Terrestrial > Soil > Palsa > Peat permafrost | place: Sweden: Abisko... | reverse complement strand
TCATCGTTCGCGGCGCGATCGGTGCCGTAGCGATCGATCAGTCCCGCTTCACAAAGCTCGCGCAAGTACTCTTCCGCACTTCGCTCGGGCACTGCGGGAGTCGCTTGCGGTACGGGATACTGCGGCAGGTGAAAGATCTTTTCGGGAATCTTGATATCGACGCGCTGCGCGATTTTGACCGTGTTCTCACAAGCTTCGGGCAGATCGCTCCACAGCTCGTACATCTCTTCCGCCGACTTGACGTAGAACTGATCGGAGTAGAACTTCATGCGGCTGGTATCGGAGACCGTCTTCCCGGTGCCGATGCAGAGCAAGACGTCGTGCGCCGGTGCGTCACGCTGCTCGAGGTAGTGCGAGTCGTTGGTCGCGACGATCGGCACGTTCAGCTGCCGCGCGACCTTCACGAGCCCGGTATTAATCACGTCTTCCTCGGGCATGCCGTGGCGCATGACTTCGATGTAAAACCGGTCGCCGAAGATGTCGACGTACGTCTGAGCGTTTTTGACCGCGGTCGCATAATCGTTCTTGAGCAGTGGCGCGGCCACCATGCCCGACATGCAGCCCGAGAGCACGATGAGCCCGTCGTGGTGTTTGGCCAAGAGGTCCAAATCGATCCGCGGCTTGTAATAGTAGCCTTCGAGGAAGCCCTTGGAGATCAGTGCGGTCAGGTTGCGGTAACCGATCAGATCAGCAGCTAGGAGCGTCACATGAGCCTCCTCGCGCACGCTCCGGTCGAAGCGGCCTCGCGGCGCTATGTAGGCTTCGCACCCGATAATGGGCGTCAGGCTGGTGTCCCGGGCCGCATAGTAGAACTCCATTGCCCCGTACATTACGCCATGGTCCGTGAGGGCGACGGCAGGCGCGCCGTCCTCGGCGGTCCGCCGGCAAAGGCGGTCGACACGGCATGCCCCGTCCAGTAGCGAATACTCAGAGTGGACGTGGAGATGAACGAACTGTTTCAAATCGTAGTTAGCCTGACCTAAAGAATACCGCGAAGCTAGACGTTACCTTAAACGATGAGCGCCAACCTGTCCGCCGGCCCTCCCAATACAGCCGACCTCCTTGACGAGGTCGAGCGGCTGCGCGGTCGCATTGCGATCTTGGAGGCGGAGCGGGACGAGTACGCCCAGCAGAACGCCGAACTCTTCGTTCTGCAACAGGTCTTTTCCACCATCAACTCCACCCTCGAGATCAACGACATCCTTTCGATGGTCTTGCGCGGCGTGGTCGAGGCCCTCAAGTTCAAGCGTGTCGTGCTGTTCGATGTCGGCGAGGATGACGTCATCATTCGACGCCTCGAGTGCGACGCAGACGGCACGGTCAATCGCGCGACCGATGCGCGCGACTTTCGTCCGAATTCCACGCTTGCCGACGTTTCGCAGGGCAAACTCCAGCTCGCCTATGGCAACAGCGAGGATGACGATGCGCCGCTCGGCGATACACGCGGTTCGTATTGCGTCGCGCCGCTCGTCGCACGCGACGTCGTGCGCGGGATGCTCTACGCCGATGATCCGCCCGGCAGCGAGATCACCGAGAATCAGTTGCGTGTGTTGCTCGACTTTGCTTCGCAAGCGGCCATCGCCGTCGAAAATGCACGCCTGTACGACGAGACGCGGCGCCTGCTCGAGGAGACCCAGCGGCTCGCCAACACCGACAGCTTGACCGGCATTCCCAATCGGCGGGCGCTCAGCGAGCTCCTCGAGCGCGAACTGCACACCTCGGAACGGTACGACACGCCTTTCGCCTTCGTGATCCTCGACTTGGATGACCTCAAGAAGATCAACGATTCGGGCGGGCATAGCCTGGGCGACCTCGCCCTCAAGCGCTTCGCCCAGGTCCTCAAGAAGAACGCCCGCAAGGGCGACATCATCGCCCGGTACGCCGGCGACGAATTCGTCTTGGTGATGGCCCAGAGCGACCGCGACCAGACCGGCCGGGGCGTCGAACGCATCATGTCGGCGCTGCGCCGCAACGGCCTAGCCAGCTCGATCGGGGTCGCCATGTTCCCCAACGACGGGATCGACGGCCAGAGCCTCTTTTTCGCCGCCGATGAGGCGCTCTACGCGGCCAAGCAGGCCGGAAAGAACCAGTACCGCTTCTTCTCGCGAACCAAGGGCGAAGAAGCCCCCGAACGATAATAGTCATGGGGCCCCCTTCCCACCACGGATAGTATAAAGAAGCAATGATCAAGCACGACGTCGTCGTTATCGGTGGCGGCCTGGCAGGCATGCGCGCGGCAGTGGAAGCTGCCGAAGCGGGTGCCGATGTCGCCATCGTTTCTAAAATGCATCCGGTGCGCAGCCACTCCGGCGCGGCGCAGGGCGGCATCAATGCCGCGCTCGGCAACCGCGAGGAAGATACGCCCGAAGCCCACGCGTTCGATACGATCAAGGGCTCCGATTATCTCGGCGACCAAGATGCCGTCGAAGCGATGTGCGAGGACGCACCGCACCAACTCATTTGGCTCGAACATCGCGGCTGCATCTTCTCGCGCATGCCCGATGGGCGCATCGCGCAGCGGCCGTTCGGCGGCGCGGGTACGCCGCGCACGTGTTACTCGGCCGATGTCACGGGCCTGGTGATTCTGCACACGCTCTGGGAGCAGCTCGAGCGCTTCGGCGTCAAGGTTTACGAAGAATACTTCTGCACGGCGCTCGCGATCGATAACGGCATCGGTACCGGCGTCGTCGCCTATAACATGCGCAACGGTGAACTCGAGCAAATCGCCGCGAAAGCCACGATCTTCGCGACCGGCGGTGCCGGACGCATGTATCTCAAGACGACCAACGGCTACGCCTCGACCGCGGACGGCATGGGCATCGCGTACAAAGCCGGGATCCCGCTGATGGACATGGAGTTCATGCAATTCCATCCTACCACGCTCAAAGAAAACGGCGTGCTGATGACCGAAGGCGCGCGCGGTGAAGGTGCCTATTTGCTCAACGCACAGGGCGAGCGCTTCATGTTCAAGTACGCACCGAACAAGGGCGAACTGGCCTCACGCGACGTCGTCTCGCGCGCGGAGTGGACCGAGATTCTCGAAGGTCGCGGCGTCGACGGCTGCGTGCTCCTCGATATGCGCCACCTCGGCCGGGAAAAGATCCTCGAACGCCTGCCGCAGATTCGCGAGCTCGCCCTCGATGCAACCGGCAAGGACGCGGTCAACGAGCCGATTCCAATTCTTCCCGGCGCGCACTACACCATGGGCGGCATCGAGACCGACAAGTGGGGCGCGACCCGCGTGCCCGGCGTGTACGCTGCCGGCGAATGTGCCTGCGTGTCGGTCCACGGCGCGAATCGTCTGGGCGGCAACTCGCTGCTCGAGACGATCGTCTTCGGATCGCGTTCGGCCAAGCACGCCATCGACTACATCAAGAAGATCGGCGACGTCGTTCCGAGCGACAAGACGCTGCGCGCCGAGCAAGAACGGGTTCGCACATTGCTCGGACGTTCCGGCGGCACGCGCGCACCCAAGCTGCGCCATGCGATGAACGAAACGATGAGCGCGAACACGTTCATCTTCCGCGACGAGCAAGGCCTGTCCAAAGCCGTGCAAGACCTCGATCGCGTGCGCAAAGAGTTCGACTCGAACGTCTATGTGATGGACAAATCCAAGACGTTCAACACCGATCTCGTCTCGGCGTTCGAGACCGATTTCCTGATCGACGTCGCGCAAGCGCTGGCTAAGGGGGCGCTCGAGCGCAAGGAGTCGCGCGGCGCGCAGGCGCGCACCGACTTCCCCGAACGCGACGATGCCAATTGGATGAAACACACGCTTGCGTGGCGACAAGCCGACGGGTCGCCGCGTCTGGACTATTCCCGCGGGGTCACCATCACCAAGTTTCAACCTGAGGTGAGAAGCTACTAACTCATGGCCAAGATCAAACTCGATCTTTTCCGCTTCGATGAAGCCGTCGATACCGTTCCGCATCGCGACCTCGTCGAAGTCGAAGTTCCCGAGACGACGACCGTGCTCGACGCGCTGGAATGGGCCAAGGCTGAAGTCGACGGCTCGATTAGCTTCCGCCGCTCGTGCCGCTCGGCGATCTGCGGTTCGTGTTCGATGAACATCAACGGCATCACGGGCCTGGCCTGCAAGACCAACTGTAAGGACGTCATCAAAGCGGACGGCTCGATCTCGGTGGATCCGATGCCGAATTTCCAGCCGATGAAAGACATGGTCGTGCATATGGACCCGTTCTGGGACAAGTATTCACGGCTCAAACCCTATCTCCAGCCCAAAGACGCCGATACCGACCACGCGACCGAGCGCCGCGTCTCGCCCGAGGACATGAAGAAACTCGTGGCGGTGGCAAATTGCGTGATGTGCGCGACGTGCTACGCGCTTTGCCCGGTCGTGAGCGTCGATCCAGCCTTCGCCGGCCCGGCCGCAATCGCGTACGCCTATCGCTTTATCGAAGACGTGCGCGACGGCCAACGCGGCGAACGCATCGCGCAGATTTCCGAAGACTACCTGTGGCTGTGCGCGCACTGTTATGCGTGCTCGTACTGTCCCAAGCACGTCGATCCCAACGATCGCATCATCGACGTCAAACGCGCCGCGATCAGCGACAAGGTGATGATGGGCGAGCGCGGCCCGCGCCACGCCCTCACCGTGTCGAAGACGATCAAACAAACCGGCATGCTGGCCGAGACCGAAGTCGTTCTCGGCACGGTCGGACGCTTCAACGTCATCGCTCAGATCAAGGTTCTGCCGCTCGCCCTTCGTTTGATGTCGCGCGGCAAGCTAACGCCATTTGAAATGGCGACGGGTGGAACCGCTCCCATGCTGGGGCTTCCGTCCATAAAGCCGATTCCAAAGGTCGACGAAGTTCGCACTATTTTCGAGTCACTGGAGGTCCCGGTTTAACTCATGTCTAGCACACTTCTTCCCGAAGAGCAGGCACTCGACTCGCACAAGGCTACGCGCTCGCGCGACTCCAAGCGCTACGGGTTCTTCCCCGGCTGCGTCGCCAAAGAGTCGTGCAAAGAACTCTTTAATTCCACGATGCTGCTGGCGGAGAAGCTCGGCATCGAACTGATCGAACTGACTGCGGCGTCATGCTGCGGCGCATCGGTCGTCAACGACGTGAATCGCGACGTAGCGCGCGTGCTCAACGCGCGCACCTACGCGCAAGCCGAAGCCCTCGGCCTGGACGATGTCATCACAATCTGCTCGACCTGCACCGGCCACATGCGCGCCGCCAACAAAGAACTGCTCGAGAACGAAGAGCAGATGGACCAAGCCAACGCGATTCTGGGCAAGTTCGGCGCCAAGTACGCGGGCACGGTAACGGTTCGCCATCTGCTGTGGCTGCTGATCGACGACATCGGCCTGGATAATCTGCGCGCGATGGTTGTGCGCCCGCTCAACGGGCTCAAAGTTGCGCCGTTCTACGGCTGCCACATCATTCGGCCCGAAAGCGTGAACGGCTGGGAGTCGGCACGCAATCCGCATTCACTCGAAGATATCATCGAAGCGATCGGCGGCGAAGCGATCGACTACGCGGGCAAGACGCGCTGCTGCGGCTTCCACATTCAGCTCGAAAAGGATAATGTCGCGACCGATATGGTTGGGCAGAACATGCGTATGGCCAAGGATCATGGCGCGGAAGCCGTGCTGACGCCGTGCCCGCTATGTCATCTTGCGCTCGACGGTTATCAGCAAGACTCGGCCGCTCGTTGGGGCCGCACCGATCTCCCGACCTTCCACCTGCCGCAGCTCGTGGGTTACGCCCTCGGAATACCGGCCGATCTGCTCGGGCTTCAGAAGCACCTGATCGACCCGCGCACCATCATGGTGGAGCGCGAGCTCATTAGCTAGCGAATCAGCCGGAGTTGGCGGTCGGCGAAGACCCGCACGACCGACTCGAAGTTGCGCTCCATGCCGTGCGTCGTGTGGACGCGCGTGCGCACCAGATAGTCCGTGCTTCCGTCGGCGTTCCGTGTGGTCGCCGCAAACTGCATGAGGTGGCGTCCGCTGCGCTGTTCCAACCGCCCGTGCTTACACAGTAAAACGCTGATCGCATGCTCGAGATTGAGCGGCGGATGCGCGGGGGCCGCCGGGCTCTTCGCCGGCGCGGTGGACTGCTTCGAAAACCAGGTACTACTCACACGCACATTATTTCAGGTGTAACGCGTCTTGTGGTGTCGGGATGGTTAAGATCGGCCGCATTTGACCGCGACTTTACGCTTGTAAACGCCGTGTTTGGACGCTTTTAGGACGTTCATCGCCGATGATTAGGTAAGCAAGGGAGGAACGGCATGTCCTGGTTCAAGGGAAGACAGTTACCCAACGCTGCCCCGTTGGCAGTGCAGCCGGCACTAAAGGCGGCACTTCACCCGGCGGCCGAGGTCCAGGAGAAGATTGCCCAGTTCCTCGTCACCCACGAGCGGGTCGAGCTGCGCAACGGCCATCCGCTGATGCATTTTCTCGGCATGTCGCGCAACCAGCACGACGGGAGCGTCGACTATGCCGTGCGCTCGCACGTGCGCGGCATCGACGGCAAGAGCCACCGCTTCGATTCGCACGTTCGCATCTACGCGACGGGCCACCTGAGGCTGGTTCGCTAGCCGCCGCGGGCGGCGCGCAACACCAGCTCGCGCAGCGCTGCATTCGCCTCCAACGAAGCCTTGCGACGGGCGACCGACGGATCGTCCGGCCCCGGCACCACCGCGCGCATCGTCGCGTTGGCTTCAAAAAAGAGCGCGTTCCCATTATGGTCGAGCGCGAAATCGATCCCAAAGTACTCCAGCTCGATGCGCTGCGCGGCTGCTTCGATGGCCGTCATCGCGCGTTCGCCGATTGCTGTGCGCGGATCGGTGAGGAACGCCTCTTCTTCGGCGATGGCTTCCGGCGTGCGCACTTGATCGGCCGAGAAGTAGTGCACCTTCCAGTGTGACGAGCGCGCCAGGTGCACAGGATAGAGCGAGCCGCCGATCGAGAGCAGACGATACTTGCGGTAGTGGCCGTCGCCCCCGCGTGTATCCAGCAACTCGATGGCGAGGAGACGGTCGCCGGGGAGCAGCGAAGCGACACGCGTGAGGTCCGCGCGATTGCGTACGAGCTCGAAAAATTCGCCGGTGTGATAGCCCGGCGGGCGCACGAGCACGGGGAATTGCATGATTCGATCGAGTTGATCGCGACCGACTTCCTCGACACGCGGCACGATCAGGCCTTCGATGCCATGCAACCGCTGAGCCATCGCGACGCGCCCGGTGCCGAGCACGCTGGCCGGATCGTTGATCGCGCGCGCGTCGTTTGCCGCGAGCAACTTCCGCGCTGCCTCGAGCGAGGGCTGGCACAAATCCGCATCGCCGATTCCGTTGAAGATCACATCGTGCGGCGGCAGCGGCAAATCTGTCTCGTAGTAATCGGTGAAGAGTTTGATCGTGAGAAACGTTTGATCGTCGAGCGGTGCATCGAGCGGAATGTTCCCGCGAAACGCCGAGGAGAGGAGCAAGAGCGAGACGGGCAGACCTTCGCCACGAAACGGACTGATGACAACCGGCATCGCTCCAAAGCCGGCACGCCGGTGCTCTTCCGCCAGCACATGTTCGCCGAGGCGTCCAAGCACGTGGCTTAGCCCCTGGTGCGCGGGTGCCGACTGCGGATCGACCTCGATCGCGCGCTCGTACAGATCCCGCGCAAACGCGAGCTCGTTGGTTTCGAGCAGCGCGTTCCCGAGGTTGACCAGCATGCGCAGATCGCGCGGATGATGTTTCAGTGCTTCGCTGTAGGTGAGCCTCGCCGCACTGCGATAGCCTGCGTTATAGAGCAGCGTTCCGAGGTTCCCCAAGGCGCCCAGGTGCGTGCCGTCGCGACGGATGACCGCGATGTAGGCATCCCGGGCGTCGTTATTGCGCCCAAGCTGGTCGAGCGTGCAGGCACGCGAGAAAAGAAGCGACACATCGTCGGGAGCGTGAGTGAGCCGCTCCTCGATCTCGGCGAGTTCGTGCGGACTACCAAACGCAGGAAGCACGAGCCCCTAATACGCCGCGCTTACCTCCGATCTCCCCCCAAATTGATGTCGCCCGTGCCTTCGGCCTTCTTCGCTTTCGCCGACGCGCAATAGCTATTTGCGGCGAGTACCTTGCGGTCAATCCAGTGCCAGACCTTCCCCGGATTCAGCTTGAGTCGACGTTAACACAATAAAGATCGACGTCGATCGAGACCCCCAGGTCGCTCAGGAACGAGACCATATCCGCACTGAATGCCAACGACGGAAATCCGTCTCCGTCCGAGCCCTCTAACACGATCGAGAGTTGAGCATCGCGACGCCGGACTAAGGATCGCAGGTCGCCGTGTTCCTCTAGGATAGCTCGAAGGTTACCGATCGCATCTTCAGCGTGGGGCGTCAAAACCTCAACGCGCAACGAGTAGCCGTGAGCACCCGTGCGCCTAAAGTGCTTTATTGAGCCAATCTGTGTCGCAAGGTCGTGCTCCTCATCGGACGATAGGTCCGATATCGACAAGCATACGTAACTCGCCAACGCTACCTCGTACCGTCCCCGGAAGCGGCGCTATTGTTCGGTGTGATCTGCAGCGGATCGCCCGTCCCGCCTTTAACACCAGTCTCGGTGCAAAGCCGCCGAAACCCCGGTTATGGGCATACCCGCATCCGACACCCCGCGCTCGCCGGCTAGCGTAGCGGTCTCGCCGAGAAATATTGAACGAAAAAGCTACAGCCGCTATAGCAAAGCCCATAACCGCAGCGGCAACTGTCCGCACGTGAAGGTCCCGCTCTCGACCTAAGTGCTGGGACGCAAGATCCCCGCGTCGGGGCCACAGCCGCTCACCGATGAGCATAAGGCACGCCAGCAAACAAATCCCCAGCGGCCATAACACGATACTCCAGTCACGGATCATTGCGGCCCAGAATTATTCGTCTTGTTGATTTGGGTTGCAGTGCCTTGGGTCACACTGGCTCCAGCTCCCCAGCCAATTCCGAAGCCAATTGTGGATCCGTTGCCGTTGACGGAGTGATCAATCGCAAAACCAAATCCTCCCGCAATCGGAATGTTAATCGATGTTGAGGTGCTGGGGCCACCGATCACGTCGGCGGCCGTCTTCCCCGGATTTGGTGCCACAAGACCAAAGGTCGCAGATGCGCTAAACGTGGACTTCGTGACCCCGACGATACCACTTCCAACCGACGCGATGGCAGCCTTCGTGCCGGGCCCGGCTGCAATCCCAGCTCCGTTCGGCTTAGAGACAAATACCTTCTTCTCACCGGTAACCGTGACAGATCCGCTTACACCCAGCGCCCCCACCTCCCCCTTAACGAAGACGTTTGCCGCAGCGGGTGACATGTCGTTGCATCGGTTAATCGCGCATGTTACTGCGACCTCGCCGCTTTCGTACCCGCTGGGATCACTATATTGGACCGGGTTGTTGCTATTCCACTTAAATAGGGCGCTGTTCTCACGAGCAGACTTGGCGGGATCCCATGCACTTTCGTTAGCAGGCGATTTTACAGCCCATATTGACATGCGCGCATCTAACATTCGAAGCCTCGGCCCGTAGTTCGGGTCTACGACAAGAGCAACTAGGCCATCATCCGACATTCTGTTGACAATCCTCGGCTATCGGGCGCTTCGAACCTGCTTTGTTTGCGTTATCAGCCGGAACGAACGAATTCCCGTTCCCACAATTGTGTTACGGATATCGAACCGGCCGCGATTGTCTGGGCAAACGATCATCTCCTCACCTTTTCCGTATGGCCCGATGTGAGTGTCGGGCCAACTGCTATACTCCATGCCTGGATCCGCGTCCGATCCATAAACCGAACGGTTGCTAAGTATCATAATTATCGTCTGCGTTCGGGAATCATAACGACTCGATAGGACCGTAAGGTTCCGGCAGCCGCTTGGGGTACGATCGTGGCCCACGTCGCATCCCGCCATTGAGCATGCAAGCAGTCCAATGCAGAGCGCGCGGCCACTCACTGCGACGGCCCCTTCTGCGCCGACTGCACTTGCGTAGCGATGCCGCCGGGACCACTGTTTGTTTTGAGATTGGAATCAGTGGCCGCAGGATCAATGCCAAAGAGGAGTCCCGCGGGACTGCCGGCACTCATATACGCCCTTCCTGCCACGTCGTTGCAATTGTTGTTCAATAGATTAAAATTTCCGCCCCGCGACGAGCCGAAGGTATTTGCTATCGACTGGTCCTGCGTCGACGTCGTCTGCACGTGGAACGCGTCGTAGTTCGATGCGCCCTTAAGGAGGTTGGATATCTTATCGCTTTTTGAAACGTCAAGATGCCCCTTGTGGCCCCCTAGGTCCTTCTTATTGCCGACGCCCACGTCGGGCCGCCACGAATACATTCTACCTTGGGTCGGGTCCTTCGAGTTGGCGACAATGACCATGGTGTGACCTAGGCCGCCGCCCGTGCCGTCGGACCCGTTGTTGGTCAAGATATAGCTATCGTATCCGCTTGGATCCCCGTACTGCACCGGGTTGTTGTTGTTCCACATGTAGGGGTGCTGCGACATTGGGTCGTGCACGTCGCCCGAGTACGCGTCCGGTGTCGTCCACTGATTTAGGTTAGGGTCGTACGCGCGGACGCCTTGGAACGAGATGGTACCGTCGAAGTAGCCGTCCTCGCGAGATGCATCGAGAATCGGGTTGCTTATCGCCGGCGCGTTCGCGCACGATTGGCTGGTCACCGGTGGTATCGCGCATGACGCACCTCCCGCTGTTGCGGCAATTGGCGTGGTGGTCACGCCGGAGCACGCAATGCCACTCGTAACCCCGCCTTTGCAAGCCGCATTCGCGTTTCCGTAGAGATGAACGACGTCCAACGTGAGCTGCGAAAATGTAGCATAGCTCGAACCCGAATTGCCGCCATGCCGGTCAACGGCACTGCCCGTTTGGTCTCGATCGTACACCGCCATCTGCCAGGTGCCATTGGTGGACTGAAGCATCCAGCCGAGCTTCTCAACGTACAGCTCGATGCCCACACCTTCCAACGAGACGAAGAGCAGGTCGTCTCCATCCCAGTGCGCAGACTGCGTAGCCGTCGTCTGCGATGGCGTGCCTCCCGGGTAGTAGTTCGTGGTGGCGAAGTTTGCAAGGCGGCCGTCGGCGCCCCATGCGTAGCTGAGGGTTTCTTGGTCAGCGGCATCCGGGCTTTGCGTGGTGCACGAATTGTTCGAGCTAAACGTTGCCGGAATATTTTGCTGCGTGATGTGGTTGTCGGAATCGTAGGCGCGCCTGGCTTGCAGCGGGGCCGCGCTTCCGCATGTCAACGTGTCCGCCGTCTCCCTTCCTGCGGCATCATAGGTATAGGCATGCACAGCATTAAACGGCGACCCGCCACCCGGCGTCACGACCGCCAGCTGTTGAAGCATTTGCCCACTGCGGCTATCGAATGTGCATGTCTCATTGCCGAAGGGAGCAGCTGAGACGGTGGTGCAACTGACGCCGTCGGCGTATTGACTCGTCTGATTGACCCCACTGAGTTCATTTCGAGTCGTGTGTTGAAGGACCGGCGTTGCTGCCGAGGCGTACGCCGAACTGACCTCCGAGTCCTCAAGGTCGTACACGATACTTCCTTTCGGATTCAGCTCGCGGGGAAGCGTCAAACTCGCGAGACGCCCGTAGGCATCATAGGTGAGCGTCTTGGTGCCAATATTGTAGGGCGATGCGGCCGACACGCTACCAGTGTTCATACCCACAAGTGGATCGCTCTGACTGAGCTCGCGGCCGGCGTTGGTATAGGTCCAGCTAAACGTGTTGTTACCGGCACCGATCGCGCTAACAAGCGACGAGCGTTGGCCATCGGCGCGATAGCTATACACAAAAAGGTTCGACTGACTGAAGGTCAGGCCCGGGACACTTAGACTCAGCGACGAGCGCATGCCGTCGGGGTAGTAACCATAGGTAATGCTTCCGGGGTCCTGTTCGCTGCTGGGATCGCTCGCGCTCGTGACGCGACTGTCGGCGTCGTACGTGCGCGTCTGCGTCCCCATGGTCGTCGAGGTCAGGCTCACTTCGCGGCCATCCGGATCGTAGGTAAAACTGCGATTCGGCGTCACACTATCTGTAAACGCCTCGGTGCTCAGGTGTCCGTCGTTGTCATAGGTGAGCGTGTCCGTCTGGCCGGTTGGGTTCGTCTTTTCGCTCATCAGCCCGTACTCACCATTGCTGTCGTAGATGCTCGTCTGCTCTGGCGAGGTCCCGGCCGCTACCTCGTATTTCGTCTGCGAACGGTCGAGCGCGTCGAACGTGTTCCCGCGCAGATCCTGAAACGAGCAGCTACTGCTGTAGGTGGGAGCGATAGGCGTGTTCGTTGGAGGCGCAGGCGTCGCCAAGGGGGCTTGAGTGGGACCGGCAAGCTGCACGCTCGTGCCCTGAATGCACTCCTGCGTCTTGTACAGGTTGCCGAAGGCTGGGAAGCTGCTCGCACCGCCGGTGATGCTGACCGACTGGCCTTGCGTGATGTCATAGATGTAGCGCGTGATCCACGGGAAGGCATACGCGTCGTTGCCGTCCTGCGGCTGTTTTACTTCGACGAGGCGCTCATCGCCGTCGTACCACTTCGAGGTCAGACCCGCTTGGCAGCCCGAGAGCGCGGTACACGCGTGGTGGTGCAACTCGCTCAGTTCGTTGCCGTCTTGGTCGTAGGTTTTCGAAACGCCCGCGCTGGCCGAGGGTGTGATGCTCGCGCACGAGGCGCTTCCATCTGCGGCATACTGGGAAGCCGAACGCTGGAGCGATACGGTGTCGTCGGCGTTGTAGCACGTGTACGACGAGACGTTGTCGGGGTCGGTCCGTTCCACCGGGCGATTGAGCGAATCGTAGATCATCGCCCAGGCGCCATTGCCCTTGTTGTAGGTCGCGAGGTCCCCGTAGCTGTCGTAGGTGAACGTCTGCGTCGGCGTGCGCACGGTGCCG
>Ga0302325_10023329_pt1 | contig 12901 bp, 15 predicted proteins | sample Palsa_T0_2_FD_201948 | JGI IMG/M metagenome (GOLD analysis project Ga0302325, IMG submission 201948) | Peat permafrost microbial communities from Stordalen Mire near Abisko, Sweden - Palsa_T0_2 | ecosystem: Environmental > Terrestrial > Soil > Palsa > Peat permafrost | place: Sweden: Abisko... | reverse complement strand
CGCTCCTGCTACGCTTTCGAGCGAAACCACGGCGTAGTCGCCATCCTGGATCGCCCGGGGATCTTCGTTTATGTAACTGGCTTTGCTGTCGCGAAGTTCTTCAAGCCGTTTCGCCACGTCTTCGTCTGTTACTTCGGGCTGCCGGTACGGAACTTCCACGCCCTTGTATTCGGCGGGTTCAAACTCCGGGAAAACTTCAAAATGAGCCTTGAAACGGACCGGTTCCCCGTCGTGAAAGTGCACGTCGGAGATGCTCGGGGTTCCTACAACCCGCAGATTCTCTTCCGTCGCCTTTGCGTTGAAGAAGACAGGGACCAGGTTTTCCAGAACTTTCTGGCGGATGTCGCTGGCGAAAGTCTTGCGGACAATCGAAGCCGGTACCTTGCCTGGACGGAACCCGGGCATCCGGGCCTTCTCCTGAAACGTCTTTGCGACCTTACCGGTCTCGGTCTCGACGGCCTTGGCAGGGATCGAGATATCAAGCTCGTGCTTGCAACCTTCCACTAATGACAACGCGGGTTTACCTCAGAGAATTAAAGACTGGGACCGGGATTTGCGCCTGATCCGAATCTCAATGATAACAGGTCATTTGAGGGCCTCATCGAGCGCCCGGGCAACGTCGTCGTAGAGCACGGTTTCGACGAGAGTCTCTCCATGGACGAAAACCGTGGGTGTTTTTGTCACGCCGCGGACTCCGCCGGTTGTCCGGTCCTGATCCACCAGCGCGGCATAGCGGGGATCTTTGAGGGAATCGACGATCGCCTTCGGGTCAAGCTGGTTGCGGGTTGCGAATTCGGACATCCACGCGCGGAGGTTCTGCTGCGTCAGGTGATCCTGCTCGGACATCAGCTCACGCCGGAAATCGATGCCTTTCCGGGGATCCTGTTCGTAAACCCAGCGGGACGCGATTGCACCATCGCGCGCCCAGTCATGCTTTCCGAGCGGGAAGTCGCGGTGGACAAACACCACGCGCGGGCCGTATTTCGGCAGCAGTTTCTGTTGCAGAATGGCTTCGAATCGCGCGCAGTCGCCGCCCTGTAAGTCCTCATAGATCTGAACCCTGACGGTGCTGCCGGGGTTTCCTTCCACCACGTCCGCGTGCGCGCCGGCCATGAACAACAACAGAGCCAGGAAAGTCACAGCTGTACCGGGCTTTGCAGCCGGAAAGTCAGCCGGGTTTCGGACGGGATCCTGACCTTTTGGCCAGAGGTGAGCACTTCGGCGCCGGTGCCGGCAGCAGCGCCCGAACCAGCGCCGATCGCCGCGCCTTTACCGCCGCCGACCGCCGCGCCGATGATCGCGCCCAGTACCGCCGTTCCGCCGATCACGCCTGCGCTGCGCGCGCCCCGCGAACTGCTGGAAGTTGTTACATCCGTGCTGGTCACATCCACCGGCTGACCGTTGATGGTCACCGTCGAAAGCGCCAGTTTGAGGACCGTGCGCCCTTCGATTTTGCCGGACTGGTCGTCGGCCACCAGTTTCGTGAGTACGTCGGCGCCACGCGGAATCACTGTTGCGCCATTCACATAGACCGGCTCATCGAGACTTGCGCGGAACGTCTGCCCCAGCCGCGCCGTGTCTGAATTCACCGATTCGATCATGCGAATCGTCATCGAAGTATCGGCGGGGATCGTGATACCCGCGACTGAGGGTTGCGGAGGTGGCGGCGTATAAGAGCCTGAATCCGATCCGGGCGCCCGGCGCAGGGTTGGATAGTTCGGGTTGGAAGGCGGAGGGTAATTCGAAGGTGGCGGATACGACGACCGCGGCTGCGGATAAGACTGTGCCTGCGGCGGTTGATAGCCCTGGTCGGAAAAAGTGATGGAGCGGATATCGCTGATATCGTAATTGCTGATCTGCCCGCCGACATCCATGCGTACCTGCCGTGAAGTGCCCTCGACAAAGGTTCCGTCAACGCGCTGTCCGTTCCGCAGGATGAGGGTGTCCGCGCTCAACTCGCCGACGAACATCGCCCCGCAAAGAGCCCCGCCAAGAACGATGCCTGTTCGTAAGGAATAGTTCATAGTCTTGCCTCCAATTCTTACAGTAGACAACGAAAGAGCGCGGAATCCGGTTGCAGTTAAGAACGTTTTGTAAAAACCGCGGCCATGGAGCGCGCTACTTCCTTGCCGGTATCGAGCGCCGCCGCGTATGCTTCCCGGCGCTCCCACTTCGAAAGTCCCTCGCCGTTCCGGTTGATTTTTTCGAGGCCCAGCCCGACCACATAGGTTCCGGCGAAAGCCACGGCCGCTTTGGGGATCAGCCCGCCGCCCAGTGGAATTTTACCCACCAGTTCGCGTGCCAGCGCCCGCCACCCGAAAGCTCCTCCGGCGATGGCGGCGATTTCCATTTTCTGCTGCCGGTACCCCACGATCCGGTCGTGTGCCGCAGCCATGAGCAACGCCATGCGGATCTGGTTCATGGTGAGGAACGCCGTATCCGTGGCGAATTCGCCCAGCGCCCACGGCAGATCGAGAACACTTGGAATGATGTTCGGCAGGGCGGTAACGAGCGCGCAGAGGGCGTTTTCACGGGAAATCCGGCTGATAATGTTATCCGCAACTGTGTGCCGGAAGGGAGCGAACCCGCAGGCCAGGGCCAGTTCGCGGCTCTCAAAATCATCCGCGATCTTCCGCATGGCGTCGGCAGGGCGGGTGACATCGAAGGTGTATCCCTTCGGCGGAAGGGGTATACCCGGTTCGACAAGGATGAAATCGAAGGCTGCGGGGCCCAACGCGCTGTCGGGACAATGGGTACGGGTGGTTTTCGCCGCCGCAGCCGGGCCGAGGAAGTCCTCAATCGCGCGGAAACCGGGCTCGCCCGAGGCAAGCAGACCGACTTTCAACTCCTGGCGGGTCAGACTGCGAATCTCATCGGCGTTTACCGACGAATAGATTTTGCGGATTTCTTTGACTGCGCTGACCACCATAGATCGCCTCTTTTCATCTTATTAGATGCGTTACGCGGGCGCCGGGCCCGGAGGCGCCGCGAGGGTTTTTTCTTATCAGGGCTAAACCTTTCGTCGCGGTTCGCCGATCAAGCATTTGTAAAAGGATTGCGAGCCGGGCTCAAGACGGGCAGGCGAAAGGAAATTCACAAGACATGTCGGGTATGACACTTCGAACAAAGTTTCTGGGCGGATTTGCCGCGCTGTTATGCATGATTTCAGCGCTGACGTTTACATCGATGAGGGCAATGATTTCGCTCAATGATGCGCTCGACAGGGTCGTTCACCGTATGTCGAAGCGCGCTGACCGTACCAGCCAGCTTGTGGAAAGTCTGGTCGAAATCGGGGGACGGCAGCAGGCGATGCTGCTCCACTCCATTCTGAACGACGCAAGCGGCGTGGACCGCGACAAGCGCGGTATTTCGGAAGCCGAGCGCAAGATGGATGGTCTCTTCAGCGAACTGACGCCGTTGATCGATTCGGCGGCCGACCGGCAGCTGATTCAGGAACTGCAGGCCAAAGCGGTTGCAGTGCGTCCGATGAGCGATGAAGTCACGCAAATGATCCAGAAGCAGCAGATGAGCGATGCCCTGAAACTGGTCAGCGAAAAACTGCTGCCCGCGTATGACGATCTGCAGCGCAACGCGCGGGATTTTCTGGCGAATCAGCGCGACAAGATGAGCTCGGAGACGGATGGTGTGATGGCCAGCGCGTCGGCGACGCGAACGCTGGCCTTTGTCTTTGTCTGTCTGACGATCGCGTGTTCGATCCTGATCAGCTGGGTGGTGCGGCAGATGAACAGCGCGCTGGGCGGCATGGGTTCGCAGGTTTCCGAGGGCGCGCAGCAGGTGGCGCGGGCGGCGGTGCAGATGGGCTCTATCAGTCAGTCGCTGGCGCAGGGCGCATCCGAGCAGGCGGTCTCGCTGGAGCAGACATCCGCGTCGGCGGAGCAGGTTAACTCGATGGTGCAGAAGAATGCCAGGAGCTCGCGGGAAGCCGCGGTGCATACCAACGACGCCAACCGGCTGCTGACCGAAGCCAATCAGAAGCTGGAGCAGATGCTGGTGTCCATGCGGGACATATCGTCGTCGAGCGAGCGGATTTCGAAGATCATCCGGGTCATCGACGAAATCGCTTTCCAGACCAACATCCTGTCTTTAAACGCGGCGGTCGAAGCGGCGAGAGCGGGCGAGGCGGGCATGGGTTTCGCGGTAGTTGCCGACGAAGTCCGCAATCTGGCGCAGCGTTGCTCGCAGGCCGCTAAAGATACCTCGGGGCTGATCGAAGAATCGATCCAGCATTCGAAAACCGGCAAGGTCCGGCTCGATGAGGTAGCGGCGGCAATGCACCAGGTGACCGACAGCGCTGTGCAGGTGCAGCGGCTCTCGAACGAAGTTAACGCAGGCAGCGAAGAACAGGCGCGGGCGATCGAACAGATCTCGAAGGCGATTTTGCAGATCCAGCAGGTCACCCAGCAGACAGCCGCAAGCGCTGAAGAAGGCGCAAGCGCGGGAGCGCAGATGAGTGCGGAAGCGGACCATCTGCAATCGGCCGTACATCGCATGAGAGCGATGCTCGGAATGCAGGAAGAAGAACGGCACGCCAAACCACGTTCGGCGGCGCGGGCCGTTGAACAGAACGAGCAGTTTGCATGGAGATAAGGCGCCAGGCCCGAAGCCCGGCACCAGAATCGGAGATAACGCTATGAAAATCAACTATCGGACAACAGGACTTGTATTGGCCACACTGGCGCTCGCATCGGTAGCCGCCCTGGCTCAGGATGTAGAAATGAAGGTTGCGCGAAGCGATGCCATGAAGGCGGCGACTTCCAAAGTGGCGCCCGCCTATCCCAGCATGGCGAAGCAGTTGCGCCTTGAAGGCGATGTGGAGGTGGAGGCGCACATCAGCGAGACGGGATCCGTCGAGTCTGTAAAGGCGCTGACAGGGAACGCGGTGCTGGTGAGCGCGGCAGTCGACGCCATGAAGCACTGGAAGTTCACCCCCTTTACCGACGGCGGCAAGGCGGTGAAAGCGGTCGCCCCGATCATGTTTACGTTTAAGCTATAGACGCTTAAGCTGTAGCGGGTGTCGTTTCCCTGACCCCGTATCACCGGATGTCCTCTGGTGATACGGGACCGTTGCATTGAGTGTGGTCTCGTAAGGCATGAAACCAGGCGTGCTGGTCATGCTTGCTCTTCTGCCTCTGCTTCAGGCGGGAGATACCGGGAGCCGGGTCCTTTATGTAGGCGGGACCGTCGCCGGCGTACCAAACAAATGCCAGCTTCGAATCAATGTCGTCGAAGCGGACGCGCTCACCGTAACCTCAAAGGCGAGTTCTTTTCAGATTCCATATGGTGAGGTCAATACCATCGAGTACGGGTTGAGGGTTAGCCGCCGGTATCTGGAGGCGGTCCTCATCTCGCCGGTGTTTCTGGTGGCGAAGAAAAAGACTCACTTTCTGACCATCGGATACACGGACGCCGAAGGAAAACAGCAGGCAATGGTGCTGCAGGTGGGGAGCGGCGAAATTCGTTCTCTGCTGGTTTCGCTTGAGGCCCGCACCGGGCGGAGGGTCGAATACCAGGACGAAGAGGCGAGAAAGGCTGGCAAGGGATGAAAACCATCGCAGGGCTTTTGCTGGTGACATTTGCCCTTCGGGCTGTCGAACGGAAACCACCTCCGTGCGAGCTGGGCGCGGTCAAGCGGGTCTACGTCGAACAGCTGGGCGGCGGACAATCCTCCGATCAGATGCGCGACATGATTATTTCGGCGATGCAGAAAAGCGCGCTGTTTACGATCACCGAGAACCAGGACACGGCCGATGCCATCATCCGTGGCTCGGCGGATGACAAGACCTTTACGGAAGATCACAACCTTACCGAGTCCATCGGTGTGCATGCGGGCACGGGCGACGGTTCGTCGTCGAACAATTACAGCAGTGGTACCTCGTCGAAGAAGTCGGTCAGCGCCGGGGTTACCAACAATGAAACCAGCCGGATCGAGGAACGCCGTCATGAGGCTTCGGCGGCGCTGCGCATGGTGAATACGGACGGCGACGTGATCTGGTCCACTACCCAGGAAAGCGGCGGGGCGAAATTCCGGGGCGCCATGGCCGATGTGGCGGACAAGATTACCCGCCAGCTGACCGTCGATGTCCGCAAAGCCCGTTCAGCGCCTGCACACGCGGAGACACCGTCCACGACACCACAAAACGACAGGACAATGAGACAATAGCCTTTTCAGGGAGGTGTAACGGATGGGTGTTCCCGTCTCGCAGATGTGGACGGTTGCGACTTACTTGCTCCGGCAGAAATTCGCCGGACGTGAGCGCTATCCTCTCGTCCTCATGCTCGAGCCTTTGTTCCGGTGCAATCTGGCGTGCGCGGGCTGTGGCAAGATCCAGTATCCGGCCCATGTTCTGAAGATGAACATGAGCCCGGAGCAGTGTTTCAAAGCTGTGGATGAGTGCGGCGCGCCCATGGTCTCGATTCCTGGAGGCGAACCGCTGATGCACCCCGAGATCGACAAAATTGTCGAGGGCCTCGTGGCGCGGAAGAAGTACATTTATCTCTGTACCAACGCCATCCTTCTCAAAGAGAAGCTGCACCTTTTCAAGCCCAGCAAGTACCTGACGTTTTCGGTCCACCTCGATGGGGAGCGGGAACATCACGACTTCTCCGTCTGCAAGGAAGGCGGGTACGAACTGGCGATTGAAGGGGTTCGGGAAGCGGTTCAGCGTGGTTTCCGCGTGACGACCAACACCACTCTGTTCGATGGCGCCGATCCGAAAAGCGTCCGGGCGTTCTTCGACGAAATGATGGCGGTCGGTGTGGAAGGCATGATGCTTTCACCTGGGTACTCCTATGACAAAGCGCCGGATCAGCAGCATTTTCTGGGACGTGCGCGGACGCGCCGGTTGTTCCGGGCGATCCTTTCCAACCGCAGTCCCAAATGGCGGTTCAATCAGTCCCTGCTTTTCCTTGAATTTCTGATGGGTAAACGGCACTACACCTGCACCCCATGGGGAATGCCGACCTACAATCTCTTTGGCTGGCAGAAACCCTGTTATTTGCTGCAGGACGGCTACACCGATACCTTCGCTGAACTGATGAAAGAAACGCAGTGGGAAAACTATGGCACGGAGTCCGGCAATCCGAAGTGCGCCAACTGCATGGTGCACAGCGGGTATGAGGCGTCCGCGGTCCACCAGACTTTCAACTCCCTCGGCGGTTTGCTGTCGACGGTCAAGGCAATGGTCTTTTCGAAATACGCCGACCGGGATGCTCTTCGAATGCTCGACGAGCCGGTGAAGTCCGTGCATGCGCCGTCCGGTCTGGTGCAGCTCTCCGTACACCAGGAAGACGCGGAAGAAGTCGAGGCATAGCGCGTGAACACCGAAGAACTGGAAGTCGCGCCCGGATTTGAGCACCAGAAGCTGCAGGGCCGCGTCTGGGAAGCGGCCAGCGAGGAAGAACTTCGCGAAGGCCTCGAAAAAGCTTTCGATTACCGCGGCGATGTGACGATTACCCGCAAAGACGGTACCGCGGTGGAGGGCTATATTTTCGACCGTCGGCCGGGCGCCACCCTGCAGGAGTCGGTCGTTCGATTATTTCCCAAGGGGGACCCCGTCAAAGTGGCGATTCCTTATTCCGATATCGCGGGACTCGCTTTTACCGGGCGCGACACCGCAGCCGGCAAGAGCTGGGAAGCCTGGCTGAAGAAGTACTGGGAAAAGAAGGCCGCGGGCGAAAAGAACATCGAACTGGAACCGGAAAAGCTGGATTAAAGGTCCGCGCTACAATCGGCTTTATGTTTCAGGGACTTGAGCATACGGCGATTTCCTCGCCCGACCCGCAAAAACTCGCGCAGTGGTATGTCGATCATCTTGGCTTCCACATCAACTTCAGCTATTCCGGTAATTATTTCGTGAAGGCGCCTAATGGCAGCATTCTCGAAATCATTCCGAGCGAAGGTTCGCTGCCGCCGCAGACGGTTGCCACGAACAAGAACCCGGGTATCCGGCATCTGGCGATCGCCGTCGACGACTTCGATGCGGGGCACGAAAAGCTGAAGAGTCTGGGCGTTCAGTTTCAGAGCGAGCCTCTGAACAATCAGGGCAACCGGCTACTTTTCTTCAATGACGGGGACGGTAACCTTCTTCATTTAATTCAGAGACAAAACCCCCTCCCGTAGCATCGAAATAAAAGCTTGTTCAAGCGCACATTCAAGGCTTTCCAGTATCGGGACTTCCGGCTTCTGTGGGCGGGAGCCTGTACGTCCACGATTGGTACCTGGATGCAGGAGATTGCGCAAAACTGGCTTGTTCTGGAAATGACGAACTCGCCGTTTCTGCTCGGGCTTGATGCTTTTCTCGGTGATATTCCGATCTTTCTTTTTTCGCTGATCGGCGGTGTGGTCGCCGATCGCATGGACCGGCGCAAGCTGCTGATCATTTCGCAGTTGATCCAGATGACCAGCGCGCTGACGCTTGCACTGCTGATCGTCACGCATCACCTTCAGGTCTGGCACATCCTGCTTTCCTCGTTCATTGTGGGCACGGGGCAGGCTTTTGGCGGACCTGCTTACTCCGCGCTTGTCCCCAGTCTTGTCGAGAAGGAAGATCTGCCCAACGCCATCGCGCTCAATTCGATCCAGTTCAACGTCGGTCGCGTGATTGGTCCGGTGCTGGGAGGTCTGGCGCTGAAGTATGTCGGGTCAGCATGGTGCTTCGGGCTGAATGCGCTGTCATTTGTCGCGGTGATTGTTTCGCTGCTGCGCCTCAACATCAACTTCAACCCCGCGCGCACGGGGGATTCGATTTTAACCGGAATGAAACAGGGAATCGGCTTTGTTCGCAAGCAGGCCGCGATGGGGGGGCTGATCGCCATCGCATTTTGCATGACGGCTCTGGCGATTCCGATGATTGCGTTTCTGCCGGTCTTTGCGAAGAACGTTTTCCACAAGAACGAGATGACATACACTCTGTTTCTCGTCGCCTCCGGGATCGGATCCATCACTGGCGCGCTGACGGTGGCGGCGCTGGGCAACGTTGCGAACAAGGGGCGGGTTGCGCTGTCCATGCTGGTGGCTCTGGGAGCGGGGATTGCGGCGTTCTCCCAATCCAAATCCGTGGCTTTGAGTTGCGTACTGTTGTTTCTGTCCGGGGGCGTCCTGATGTGCGCGTTCGCCATGATCAGCTCGCTTGTGCAGTTAATCACACCTAACGAGATGCGCGGGCGCGTAATGAGCGTCTATAACGTGGCTTTTCGGGGGGGGATGCCATTCGGCGAAGTTACCACCGGATGGCTTGTACCGATTTTCACGGCTCCGGTCGTCTTATCGATCAATGGGCTTGTGCTGCTCAGCCTGGGATTGTACTTTTTGTTTGTACAGAAGAAAGTGGCGGAGCTCTAACTTAAACCGATATGCGAATTTTACTGGCGGCTCTGCTGATTGGGACCTCACTGTCAGCGGCTGAAGATCTTGAGAAACTGCGAGACCGGCAGGACCGGGCAGGTCTGACGCAAAGCGCGGCGGAATTGACCGCGGCGGCGGAGAAATCTCCCAACGATGCCAACGGGTGGTACCGGGCGGCGATTGCTCAATCCTACGTGGCCGAAGTCGCCATGGAGACGGGTGACAAGACCGGTTCGCAGAAGGCCGCCGAGGAAGGCAGCCGCGATGCCGATAAGGCGATTGCGATCAATCCGAACAATGCCGATTTCTACCGGGTGCTGGGGACTCTTTGCGGGCAGGTGATTCCGGCCAACCCGATTATGGGCGCGCTCACTTACGGGCGCCGCGCGAAGGATGCGCTGGATAAAGCGGTTGCCATGGATCCGAAGTCTTCACGGGCTTTGATTGCGCACGGGGTCGGGTATTACTATCTGCCCGTGAACTTTGGCGGCGGTCCGGACAATGCGATCAAGGATTTTCGTCAGGCGCTGGCGGTGGATCCGAAGTCGGCGGAAGCTTATCTCTGGATCGGCATTGCGGAGCGAAAACTCAAAAAGAATGCCGAGGCGCGTGAGGCCTTCAACAAGTCGCTGCAATTGGATCCGGGGCGTATCTGGACGAAGAGCATGCTCGACCGCACTCCGCCGCAGTGAATGCTGCTTACGCGCTGGGCGTAGTCGAGGCTTTTGACGCTTCGGACAGCGGTCTTGCGCAGAAGAGTCGGGAACTCACGACGGGCCTGCTTCTTTCGACGCCTGCGCCGTTTTCGCGGGATCACTTCACTCCCGGACACATTACCTGTACGGCTTTGGTTCTTCACCCAACTCAGCCTCTGGTTCTTTTCATGCATCATCACCGGCTGAAACGGTGGCTGCTGCCTGGCGGGCATGTGGAGACTGGCGATGTCAGCCTTCCTGCCGCTGCGGCACGTGAGGCGCTGGAGGAAACACTGGTGCGGATCGATGCCTCGGTTGAGCCGGTTCTCGCCGGGATCGATGTACACGGCATTTCGCCGAAGGGCAGTGAGCCTTATCATCTGCATCACGATCTGATCTGGTGCTTTCGTGCGCTGCATGCGGATATCGCTGTAACCGATGAAGCGCCGGAGGTTCGGTGGGCGGGCGAATCCGAGTGGGACGGCATGGGCATCGCGGAAAGCATCCGTTACAGCATTCTGAGGGCTTGCCGATGAAAACGGCGGGAGTATTTTTCATTCTCGTCTCTGTTCTGAGAGCAGGGATGGACTGGCGCCAGAGCCTTCAACCGCTGATTCGGAAGGATACCGTGCCGCACGCAATTCGGGCCGCCCGCGGCAACGACTTTATTCTTCTCTACGGCCCGCTTCCCAAAGGCTGGGGTACCGGCGGTCCGGATCCAGCGCCAATATTCCAGGAAATTCCCGTAGCGTATGTGCCTCTCATGAATGTCGTTCTCGTCCCGTTCGCGAGCTATAAGACAATCCGGTCGGCGAGCGGGAAGAGTATTTACACTGAGGTCCGGATGAACGTGGAGCAGGTTTCACACGACTCTTCCGGGATACTACCGAAGTGAGCGTATACTTTCTCGGCGTTGACGGCGGGCAGTCCAGCACTACGGCCTTGATTGGGGATGCGCATGGCAAGGTGATCGGCTGGGCAACGGCCGGTCCCTGCAACCATGTCGCGACGTCGGAAGCCCGCGCGAAGTTTCTGCGCGTCATGCGGGAATGCATTGGCGAAGCGGCGTCGCGCGCGGGCCTCGCGGCTGATGGAGGACGGTGGCGCTTCAGTGCGGCCTGTCTCGGGATGAGCGGTGGCACGGAAGACAAATCCGCACTGCTCGGTGAACTCATCGATTCGGAACATCTGGTGATTACCGACGATGCAGCTATCGCGCTCGAAGGCGCAACCGACGGCGCACCAGGAGTGGTGGTAATTGCGGGGACCGGCTCTATCGCCTTCGGGCGAAATACGAGAGGTGAGACTGCTCGCGCCGGGGGCTGGGGCTACGTCTTCGGAGATGAAGGTGGGGCGTTCGACATCGTGCGTCAGGCTTTGCGGGCTGTTCTTCGCGAGCACGAAGGCTGGGGCGCGCATACTGTGCTGACACCCGCACTCCTCGAAGCTGCGGGGGCATCGGATGCGAATGAAATGCTCCATCTGTTCTATAAACCAGAGTGGCCGCGTTCGCGTGTGGCTAGCCTCGCGAGTATTGTCAACCGGATCGCGGAAGAAGGCGATCCTCTGGCCACCGGCGTTCTGCATAACTCCGCGCAGCAACTGGCGCTGCTTGCGGGTTCGGTCAGGACTCAGCTCTTTCCCGACAATGCGTACGCGATTGTCAGCTGGGTGGGCGGAGTATTTGCCAGTTCCTCGCTGCTGGAACGTTTCTGTGCGCTGACTTCTCTGAGCGGCATGACTCCGCAGCCTCCTGTTCACGGTCCTGCAAGGGGGGCGTTGCTGGTGGCATACCGGCATTCTGATAAGCTCGGGTTCGATGTCAAAACTGTCGATCAGGGATCTTGACCTGAAGGGGAAGCGCGTCTTCATCCGCGTGGATTTCAATGTGCCTCTGGCGCCGGGTGGTCAGGAGATAACAAGCGACAAGCGCATCCGCGCATCGCTGCCCACCATTCGCTATGCGCTCGAAGCGGGTGCGGGCGTGATTCTGGCTTCGCATCTGGGACGTCCGAAGGGCAAGCGAAATCCGGAGATGAGTATGAAGCCGGTGGGGCGCAGGCTTCAGGAATTGCTGGGCAAGCCTGTGATCCTGGCGCCGGACTCTGTCGGCCCGGAGGTGGAAGCGCGGCTGCCTGTTCCTGGCGAAGTTCTGCTGCTTGAGAATCTGCGCTTTTACGCGGAGGAAGAGGCGAACGATCCTGCCTTTTCCAAAAAGCTGGCGCGCCTTTGCGATGTGTATGTGAACGACGCGTTCGGGTCGGCGCATCGCGCGCATGCGTCCACGGCAGGGATGGTTAAGTTTGTGAAGCAGGCCGCGGCGGGGCTGTTAATGGACCAGGAGCTGAAATATCTTACGATGGTGACGCAGAATCCGCAACGGCCTTGCGTGGCGATTCTGGGTGGCGCGAAGGTCTCGGACAAGATCGAAGTGATTGAGAACCTCGCGAAGATCGTCGATCGGGTTTTGATTGGCGGCGCAATGGCATATACATTTCTGAAGTCGCAGGGACACGGCGTGGGCAGGTCGCTTGTAGAAGACGACAAGCTGGATCTTGCGCGGAAGCTGCTTAGTGAATTTGGAACGAAGCTGGTGTTGCCGGTGGATCATGTCGTGGCGTCCGAATTGAAGGAAGGCGCGGAACATGAGACAGTCACCGAGGTGCCCGAGGGCAAAATGGGGCTGGATATTGGCGAGAAGACGATTGCTCTTTATTCGGGGATCATTGCGTCGGCGAAGACCGTGATCTGGAACGGGCCGATGGGGGTTTTTGAGAAACCTCCGTTCGATCGCGGGACGATGGCGCTGGCGCATGCGGTGGCGGATTCGGGGGCGATTTCG
>Ga0302325_10023328_pt1 | contig 12901 bp, 10 predicted proteins | sample Palsa_T0_2_FD_201948 | JGI IMG/M metagenome (GOLD analysis project Ga0302325, IMG submission 201948) | Peat permafrost microbial communities from Stordalen Mire near Abisko, Sweden - Palsa_T0_2 | ecosystem: Environmental > Terrestrial > Soil > Palsa > Peat permafrost | place: Sweden: Abisko... | reverse complement strand
GCGGCACGCCGCATCTGCACGACGGGCACGAGACCGCGATCTACATTGCCGAGGGCGAGGTCGAGGTCTGGCACGGCCCGGACCTGGCCATGCGGACGGTGCTGCGAGCGGGCGACTTCCTCTACGTGCCGCCGGGAACCCCGCACCTGCCGGTGAACAGGAGCGCGGCCCCGATGGTGGCGGTGGTGGCCCGGACCGACCCGGCCGAGCAGGAGTCGGTTGTCGTCCTTGACCTGCCGCCCCGCCTGGAGAGCATGCTGGCGGGCTTCTCGGTCGCCGCTCACGGCTAGGCCTGCCGCCCGTCCCGGCTGATGCGGCCGGGACGGGCGGCGTCGGCTCGGGCGTCGGCTAGAAGGGGCCGAAGCCCTCCGGCATCGGCGTGCTGTCGAGCGTGATCAGCGGCAGCGGGCCGGCTAGCTGATCGGGCGCGGCCGGGATGTAGGCGAAGTTTCTCGCCCTGGCGCCGCCGTCGACGACCAGGTCGATGCCGGTGATCAGCCGCGCGTAGTCGGAGCAGAGCCAGGCGATCGCGTGGCCGATGTCGGTCGGCGTGCCGGTGCTGCCCATCGGCACCATCGGCGCCCGCGGCCCGGCGTACCGGCTCGGCCGCCGCCACTCCTCGTCACCGGTCGGCCCGCCGAGACCGCCGCCGGGCGGGCCCGACAGCACCCCGCCAGGCCCGAGGCCCTGGGCGGCGCGCTCGGCCAGCAGCTCCGGGTTGTCCGGGTTCGGTGCGGTCGGCGTGTAGCTGTTCACCCGGATGCCGTACGGCGCGAGGTCCATCGCGGCGGCCCGGACGAAGTTGTTCACACCGCCCTTGTGGAACGCGTAGGCGCACACGCCGGCCGTCCCGGACCAGCCGTTGGAGGAGGAGACGCAGACAATCGAGCCCCTGATGCCGCGCTCGGCCATCGCCCGCCCGACGTGCTTGGTGTTGAGGAAGGTGCCCATCGCGGAGACCATCACCGCCCGCTGGAACGCCTCCGCCGTCTCGTCCAGGACGCCGCGGCCGCCGAGCAGCGCGGCGTTGTTGACCAGGATGTCGATCCGGCCCCAGCGCGCCAGGACGTCGTTGACGTAGCCCTTGACGGCTGCCTCGTCGGTGACGTCGCCCGGGGCGGCCATGGCCTCGCCGCCGTTCCGCTCGACCCGGGCCAGGCAGGCGTCGATCGACTCCTTGGACACGTCGTTGCACGCGACCTTGGCGCCGTACTTGGCCAGCGCCAGCGCCACCCCGCTGCCGATATTCGGCCCGACGCCCGTCACCAGCGCGACCTTGCCTTCGAGGGATACCTCCACCGTTGCGTGCTCCCTTCTCCTGGACTAGTCCGGGCCCTGCCGATTATGTGGTGGCGCCGGCCGCAAAACAATCGGCCCGAGGGACAGAAGAAGACGGTCGCGGGCTGGGGCATCCGCCAACGGGACGGCCCGTCAGCCGATCCCGGCCGACCGTCGCCGGCCGCGGGCGGCGGATTGGGTAATGAGCCACCGTGACTACCTATGACGTGGTGCTGCGGGGCGGGCGGGTCATCGACCCGGAATCGGGGCTGGACGACGTGTGCGACGTGGCCATCGCGGGCGACCGGGTGGCGGCGGTGGGCATCGGCCTGCCAGCGGGCCGGGTGGAGGCGGACGTGGCCGGCCAGGTGGTCACGGCGGGCTTCGTGGACCTGCACAGTCACGCCCGCGACCTGGGCAGCGCTCGGCTTCAGGTCGCGGACGGGGTCACGACCGCGCTGGAGCTCGAGGCGGGCTGCACCCCGGTGGCGGCCGCCTACGCGGCCGCGGCGGTGACGGGACGGCCGCTGAACTACGGGTTCGCCGCCTCCTGGACGATGGCCAGGATGGCCGTGCTGGCCGACGTAACGCCCGACGGCGGAGCCGAGTCGCTGTTCGCCAACCTGGCGAACCCGCGATGGCAACGCGAGGCTTCGGCAACGGAAATCGGTCGCGTCCTGCGCCTGCTGGAAGCCGACGTCGCCGACGGCGCGCTGGGGATCGGCCTGCTCCTCGGGTACGCCCCCGGCACCGCGCCCGAGGAATACGTGCGGGTCGCCGCGCTCGCCGCGGCCAGCGGGGTGCCCACCTTCACCCACGCGCGGGACCTCGTCGAGTTCACCCCGGACGGACCGGTCGACGGGGCCGAGGAGATCGTCCGGACGGCGGGCGAGACCGGTGCCCGCATGCACTACTGCCACGTCAACAGCACGACCCTGCGGCACGCCGACCGGGTGCTCGGGCTGGTCGAGCGCGCCCAGCGGGCGGGGGCGCAGGTCAGCACCGAGGCCTACCCCTACGGCGCCGGGATGACCGGCATCGGGGCGGCCTTCCTGGCGCCGAACCGGCTCGCCGCGCGCGGCCTGACGCCCAGGTCGATCATCTACGCGCCCACCGGCGAGGAGGTCGCGACCGCGGCCAGGCTGAGTGAGCTGCGCGCGGTCGACCCCGGCGGGCTCGCCATCATCAGGCAGCTGGACGACGACGACCCAGCTGACCAGGCTGTCCTCCAGCGGTACCTGACCTTCCCGGGCTCCGTCATCGCCAGCGACGCCATGCCGCTGACCTGGATCGGCGCCGCTCCCGAGCCGGCCGTCTGGCCGCTGCCGCCCACGGCCGTCACTCACCCGAGGACGGCCGGGACGTACGCCCGCTCGATCCGCACGCTCAGCCGGGGCGGCGGGCCGCCGCTGTCCGAGATCCTGGCCAAGTGCAGCCTCCGCCCGGCGGCGCTGCTGCAGGACCGGGTGCCCGCGATGCGGCGGAAGGGCCGGGTCAGCGCGGGCAGCGACGCGGACATCGTGGTCTTCGATGCGGACGGCATCACCGATCAGGCCACCTACTCCACCAGCACCCGGCCGTCCTCCGGCATCCGGCATGTGCTGGTCAACGGCACCTTCGTGGTCCGCGACGGCCAGCTCGACACCAACGCCAGGCCCGGTCGGCCGGTCCGGGCCTGACGATCGGCTAACGACGGCTGACCAGGAGGTAGCGCTCGTCGGTGACCGCGGCGCCCCACAGGGCGGGGTCGCTCAGCGTGGTGATGGTCGCGTCCGAGCGGTGCCGCAGCACCGCCCGGCCGGCCTCCTGGGCGGTCAGCCCGGCGCCGGTCGACCAGCGCCCCTCGACCAGCAGGAGCAGCCCGCCCGGGAGCAGCAGCCGGAGCCAGGCCGCGAGCGCGTCGTCGGGCTCGGGCATGGCCCACAGCACGTGCCGGGCGAGCACCACGTCGAAGCTGGCGGCGGGCAGCGTCGGGGCGGCCGCGTCCGACAGCTCGAACCGGGCGCTGACGCCGGCCGACCTCGCCTTGGCCCGGGCCGCCCTGACCATCTGCGGCGCGAAGTCGAGCCCGGTGACCGCGTACCCCTCCGCCGCCAGCAGCACCGACAGCGTCCCGGTGCCGCAGCCAAGGTCGGCGATCGCGGCCGGCGCGGCCGGAAGCTCCGCCAGCAGGAGCCGCCGCCACGCCTGCCTGACCTGGGGATCGAGCAGGCCGTGGTCAGGCTCGTGGTCGAAGGTGGCCGCCTGACTGTCCCAGTAACCCGTTTCTTGCGTCACAGGGTTCGTTTCTACTCAATCTGAGGCCACGGAACGGGAGAAACGAGAAATTTTTCTCCGCCGTAACACCCGACCGCTCCAGCCACCCCCGACTCGGGAGCGCTCTCGTCGCTCCGGACTCGTCAGCCGGCCGCGGCGGCGGCGACCACGTGCCGGAGCAGCAGCGCGGTTGTGACCGGGCCCACGCCGCCCGGTACGGGGGTCAGCGCCACCCCGCCGATCGCCGCGACGGCCGGGTCCACATCGCCCGCCAGGGCTCCGCCGGGCGTGGCGTTGGTGCCGACGTCGATGACGGTAGTGCCGGGCGAGACGTGACCAGGGCCGATCAGGGCGGCCCGGCCGGCGGCGGCCACCAGGACGTCGGCCTGGCGGGTGATCGAGGCGAGGTCCGCGGTCCGCGAATGGCAGATGGTGACGGTGGCGTGCCGGTCGAGCAGCAGGTGGGCGACCGGCTTGCCGACCACCACGGAGCGGCCCACTACCACCGCGTGCCTGCCCCGGAGCTCAACCTGGTAGTGATCGAGCAGGGCGAGCACCGCCTCGGCGGTGGCCGGGGCGAAGGCGGGCAGCCCGGCCACCAGCCTGCCGAGCGACTCCGGGCTGGCCCCGTCGACGTCCTTGGCCGACGGGATCACGGTCGCGAGGCCGGCCAGGTTCGCGCCGTCGGGCAGCGGCGTCTGCAGTATGACGCCGTGCACCTCGGGGTCATCGGCGAGCTGCGCGAGCATCGCGGCGATGCCGGCCGCGGTGGTGGTGCGCGACACGTCGCAGGCGATGCCCTCCCGCGCCGCCGCGTTGGCGATCGAGCGGACGTAGGCGGCGCTGCCGCCGTCGTCGTTGGCGGTGACCACCGCGAGCCGCGGCTGCCGGCCCGCCTGGGCGAGCTCGGCCGCCTCGGCGGCGGCCGCCGCGCGGATCGTCTTCGCCAGCTCGCGGCCGGAGAGCTCCATGGTCACCGCGAGATCTCCTCGCGGACGGCGACGACCACCCGGTCCGCCCGGTCGGCCACCCCGTCGGCGAGGACGGCGGTCGCCTTCAGCTCCGCCGCCAGCTCCTCGTCCCTGATCCCGGGCAGGTTCGCCTCGATGTTCACCCGGGCGGTGACCGCGGCGGCGGTGATCGCGGCCGACGCCGCCGCGATGTCGGAGATCACGTTCTTGTTCGCGACCGGCAGCAGCTCCTCGGCCAGGCCGACCAGCCGGACCGCGGCGGCCATCAGGTCGGCCGGCGGGCGGGCGGCGCCGCCGGCTGCCTCGGCGATCGCGGCGGAGCGGGCCTCCTTCTCCTCCGGGGTCTGCCGGGGCAGCTGGTAGGCGGCCGCCACCTTGCCGAACGCGGTCTCGTCGGCCACCGCGAGGTCGACCGCCTCTTCAGCCAGCCCATCCGCCGCGGCGCGGACCCGGCCGACGGTCTCGGCGTCGTACCTCGGGCCGTCGCTGAACCGGGCGACCATCGCCAGCAGCGCTGCGGCCTGCGCGGCGTGCAGCGCCCCGGTGGCGCCACCGCCGGGTGCCGCGCTGCGGGCAGCAAGGCGGGTGAGGAAGCTTCCGATCGTCTCGTCGCGCATGATCGAGAGGCTACCGGCTCGTGCATCGGTGCATAAGCCTTTGTGCAGGGTCGTAGAACTCCCACAAACTTCCGCGATTAGGGTGGAACCGGTCAGTAGCGGCGGTCTCGGGGAGCGCCGTAGCCGTCGTCCCCGTTGGTGCCCGGGTCATACCCGTCAGCCGGGGCCTGGGTCGGCCGGTAGTACCGGTCGTCGCGACCGTCGGCCGCCGGGTTCGCGCCACTCGCCCGGTTGCCGCCCGGCCCCGGCCGGGCCGGGTAGGGCTGGACCGGATAGGGATAGGAACCGGTCACCGCCGACTCGTAGGGATTGCGCCCGGTGCCGGCCGGCAGGGACCTGCCCGGTGCGCCGCCACCCTGGCTGCCCGCGCCCTGGCTGCCCGCGCCCTGACCGTTCCCGCCGTGGCCGTTCCCGCCCTGAGCGCCTGTGGCCGGCAGCTGCGTCTGGGCGGGCTGGCGTGACGGCTGGGACTGCGGTGCCTGGGACTGCGATAGCTGCGGCTGTGACAGCTGCGGCTGCGATAGCTGCGGCTGCGGGCGCTGCGGCCGAGGCCGGGGCTGCTGCGCCGGGTACTGCCCGGAGGGCGCGCCGACGGCGTTCGGCAGGCTGCCGCGCCCGGGGTTGCCGGCCGCGTGGCCGCCGAATCCGTTCGGCCCGCTGGGGGCGCCCGATCCGCCGGGGCCGGCCGGGCCCTGGTGCCCGCGCCGAGCCGGCTGGGCCGGCTGGCTCGAGCTGGCGGCGGAGGCCGGCTGCCCGGATGAGCCCGGCTGGCCACCGGAGTAGCCCGGGTAGCGGGCGGCCGAGGGCTGCGGGTCGGGCCGGTACTGGCCGTACTCGCCGGTCTGGTACTCGCCAGTCCGGTAATCACCGGTCTGGTACTCGCCGGTCTGGTACTCGCCGGTCCGGTAGTCGCCAGTCTGGTGCTCGCCGGTCCGGTACTGGTCGGCGGCGGACTTGCCGTTCACTCCGGACACACCGGTCGCGCGGTGCTGGCTGGCCGGGTAGTCGCCGGGGGCGCCCGTCTGGTACTGCCCGCCGCGCGCACGGCTGGGTCCGGCCGACGCTCCGCTGTCGTACTGCGGGGTGTCGTACTGCGGGGCCGGGTACTCGCCTGTGAGGCCGGTCTCGTACGGCCCGGTTCGCTGCTGGTCGGACGGGTAGCCGGTCGGCGCGCTGAAGACCTGAGTCTGCTCGGTCAGCTGAGTCTGGGCCTGCGAACGGCGCGCGGCCACCCGGTAGGAACGCCCGTCCGAGTCGCCCGCCGAGGCTTGCGAGTACGCGGTGCTGGTCAGGGGGTCGTCGGCGCCGGGACGGTCGCCCGCCCGGTCGGCGGTGAGGCCGCCCCGGCCGACCGCCGGCCAGCCGCCGCTGGCACGGCCGGACTCGCGGTTGGCGTCGCGACCCTGATCCCGGCGGTCAGGCGTTCGCCAGTCCGGGCCGTCGAGCCGCCCGCCGTCGCCCCGGGAACTGTCGATCCGGCTGTTGTCCGGCCGTCCGCTATCGACCCGGCCGCGGCCGGGCGGGCCCGGCGCGGCCGCGGCGCCGAACGGGTCGGAGGCCGCGCCAGCGGACGCCCCGGCCGGCCGGCCGGGTGCCTGGCTGCGACCGTTCCCGCGCGGCTCCGGGTAGCCGGCCGCGTTGACTCGGTCGATCCGCTCGGTCCGCTCGCCCCAATCGGCGGCGCCGGGCGCGCGCCCGGCGGCCGGCCGGCCGGCCGCCGCACCGCTGCCGGGCTGGAAGGACGGCCGGGGTCCGGTGGCCGGCGGCGTGTATCCGGCCTGGCTTGACCAGGCGCTCATCGGCCCGGTGCCCGGCCGGGCCGCCATCGGCCCGGTCCCCGGGCGCGCACCGCCGGACGGGGCGTAGCCGGCCATCGGACCGCTGCCTGCCCGGCCCGAGCTGACGCTGCCCGCGGTGGCGCCGTTGCCGGAGCCACCGCCCGGCTGATAGTCGCCGGCCAGGCCAGGGGGAGGGCCCAGACGGCCGGTCGCGCCGCGCTGTTCGTCGCCGAAACGCTGTTCGTCGCCGAAGCGGTGGTCGCCGGCCGCGCGCGGGTCCGCCCCGGGCCGCGGGCCGGTCGCGCCGCGTGGGTCTTCGCTGCCGCCCCGGCCAGCCGGCCGGCTGGTCGGCCTGCTGTCGGCGGCGGGCGGCAGATCGGCCTCGAGTGGCGGGTGGGCGCCGGTCAGCGGGCGGTCGGACGCAACCGAGGCCCAGTAGTCCTCATCCGACACACCGTCGTCGGGCCAGATTTCCTCGCCGCGGTCCCGGCGGCCGATGCGGAGCCTGCTGCTGCTGCGTTCGCCGCGCTCCTTGCGTCGCCGACCGCCTCGTTCGCCGCGCTCCTCGTCGGTGCCGTCGGGCAGGTCGTAGGCGCCGGTGGCGTACTCCTCGGTGCCGTAGCCGCCGCCCGGCCCGTAACCGCTGTAACCGTCGTCGCCGTAGCCGGCCGCGTCGGTCCGGTCCTGGTACCCAGGCCCGGAGTCGCCGCGCCCGGAGTCGCCGCGCCCGCGGTCACCTCGTCCGGAATCGCCGCGTTCGGCATCCCCGCGCCCGGGGTCACCGCGCCGACCGCGGGCGGGCGGCCGCTCACCGGGCCGCTGCCCGTCGGCCCACCGGCCCTTGATGCCCTCAGGAGAGAAGTACTCGCCCGGCGACCAGTTCTCGTCTTCGTCGCCTCGGTAGCCGTCAGGCGCGTAGTCGTAGTCGTCGTATTCATCGTCACGTCCGGCATCGCCTTCGCGATTGCCTGACCGCGAGGGCCGACGGCTCAGGAACGACATTCAACACCACCCGGCAGAGCACGGCCTGGCGTTGGCACTAGCGAGGCGCGCGCGGCCATATACGCGAGCCTGCCCCCGTTTTCGCTAGCACCCTTGAACCGGCACTGGTTCGTTAGATTGTTACGAACCCTATGCCTACCTGTCTCGTGAATCACGAAACTTCACCACCAAATAACCCATTACCAGACATTCACGACAAGAGGCGCAGCAGTATTCGGCCGCCCCATGCAGGGTCGGCCCCGCGCTCACGATGCCGCGCTCACGAACGTGGCCCTCGCGCACGCGGCGCTCACGACGACGCGTTCACGGGTAGTCGGCCCCGGCCGATGGTGGCGGCGGCGATCGCGCGCCACGCGGACATCAGCGACGTGCCGTTCGGCAGGTTCAGCACGCGGTTGAGAGCGTACACGGTGAGCCGGTAGCTGTGCCCTGATGAACCGGGGCACGGCGGGTCATAGCGGTCGTATCCAGCGCTGCCTCTGGCCTGCTTCGCTCCCGTCGGCAGCACCCCCTCCGCGATCCCCGCCGTTCCCGGTTGGATGTCGAACACGATCCAGTACACGTACGGGCTGATCGGCGCGTCGGCGTCGTCAACCACGATCGCAATCGACTGGGTGCCCTTCGGCTCGCCTGACCAGTTGATCGGCGGGGAGAGCAGTCGGGACCCTTCGCAGGTGAACCTGGACGGCAGCTCGCCCCGCTCGACGGCCGCGCTCGACACCGTCATCACGGCCGGCGCGGTGATCGTGACGCCCTGGCTGAGTAGCCCGCATCCTGCCAACGCGACGGCCGTCCCCAGACCGCCGCAGCCTGCCATTACCCGCCGCGCCGAACGATTCACGTCCCCGATCTTAGGGCCTGGGCCGGCCGCAGGGAGGCCATCCGGCGCGCCGGGAGGGGCTACTTCCTGAACGCCTGCTCGCCGGTGAGGGTCTGGCCGATGACCAGCGTGTGCATCTCCGGGGTGCCCTCGTAGGTGAGAACCGACTCCAGGTTCGCCATGTGGCGCATGATCGGGAACTCGTAGGAGATGCCGTTCCCGCCCAGGATGGTGCGGGCGGAGCGGCAGATCTCGAGCGCCTCGCGGGTGTTGTTCAGCTTGCCGAAGGAAACGTGCTCGGGAGCCAGTTGGCCGGTGTCCTTCAGCCGGCCGAAGTGCAGCGCCAGCAGCTGGCCCTTGCCCAGCTCGACCGCCATGTTGACCAGCTTCTCCTGGGTGAGCTGGAAGGACCCGAGCGGCGCGCCGAACTGGATCCGCGTCCCGGCGTACTCCAGGGCGGTCTCATAGCAGGACCGGGCCGCGCCGAGCGCCCCCCACAAGATCCCGTAGCGCGCCTCGTTCAGGCATGAGAGCGGCCCGCGCAGCCCGGTCGCCTCGGGCAGCACCGCGTCGGCGGGCAGCCGCACCGAGTCGAGCACGAGCTCGGCCGTGACCGAGGCGCGCAACGACCCCTTGTGCTTGATCTCCGGCGCGGAGAAGCCGGGCGCGGCCGTCGGCACCACGAACCCGCGGATGTCCTCCTCGGTCCGCGCCCAGACCACGGCGACGTCGGCGATCGTGCCGTTGGTGATCCACATCTTCCGGCCGTTCAGCACCCAGTCGGCCCCGTCGCGGCGCGCGGACGTGCGCATCGCCGCCGGGTCGGAGCCCGCGTCGGGCTCGGTGAGGCCGAAGCAGCCGATCGCCTCGCCCGCCGCCATCGGCGGCAGCCACTCCTGCTTCTGGGCCTCGCTGCCGAACCGCCAGATCGCGTACATCGCCAGCGAGCCCTGGACCGAGACCAGGGACCGCAGCCCGGAGTCGGCCGCCTCGAGCTCGAGGCAGGCCAGCCCGTAGTCGACGGCGGACATGCCGGCGCAGCCGTAACCGGTCAGGTGCATGCCGAGCAGGCCGATCTTGCCCAGCTCGCGGGCGAGCTCCCGCGCCTGCGGGAACTCGCCGTCCTCGTACCACTGGGCGATGTGCGGGTTGATCTTGTCGGCGCAGAAGTCCCGCACCGCCTGCCGGACGGCGCGCTCCTCCTCGCTCAGCAGGGCGTCGATGCCTGCCGGGTCGTGCGGGTCAAGGCGGGGCCTGGCGGAGGGTACGGAGCTCATCGCGTTTTCAGCTTCCTGGTCGGGACACGGTGCCAGACAATTCTGCCTCACCCGAAGCGCCTGGTTGGACGGCCGCCAGCGTCTGCACGGCGGCGGCCAGCTCCGCGGGCGGCCGGACGAAGGCCAGCCGCAGCCATGGCGAGCGGCGCGCCGACACCGACAGCAGCCGCCCGGGGACGACGGCGACGCCGCGCCGGAGCGCGGCCTGGGCGAACGCCGAGGAGTCGGCGTCGCCGGGCAGCCGCGCCCAGATCGTCAGCCCGCCCTCCGGCGGCGTCCACTCCCAATCGGGCAGCAGCGACGAGAGCGCCGACGCCACCACCGCGTACCGGTCCCGCGTCCAGTCGGCCCGGTACTTGAGGATCTCGTCGTGCCGGTCGCGGACCAGCTCCGCCACGATGGCCTGCTGAAACGGCGGCGAGCCGAGGTCGGCGGCGGCCTTGGCGGCGGCGAGCCTGGCGATGATGCCCTCGGGCGCGCGCAACCAGCCGGTCCGCAGCCCGCCCCAGTAGGTCTTGGAGAACGACCCGACCGTCACCACGTTGGGCAGCCGCGGCGCGAGCGCCGCCAGCGGCGGCGGCGCTGGCCGCTGCCGCCACCCGGGCGGCCCGCCCGCCAGCGGCAGCTCCGCTATCGCGAGGTCGTCGATGACGGTGACGTCCGGATGCCGTCGGGCCAGCTCGACGATGTCGCGCCGGGCGGCGGCGGGCAGCAGCGCCCCGGTCGGGTTGTGGAAGCTCGGGACCAGGTAGACCAGCGCGGGCCGGTGCACGGCCACCGCGTCGGCGATCGCGGCGACGTCGCCCGGCGGCACACCGACCAGCCGCCCGCCGGCCCGCTGGACCGCGTCGAGGAAGCCGGGGAACGTCGGGTCTTCGGTCACCACCACCTGGCCGGGCGTGACCTCGGACTGCACCAGCAGCCCCAGGGCCTGCTGCGCGCCGGTGGTGACCAGCACTTCAGCCGCCGACGTGGGGACGGAGTGGGCGGTGGTGAGCATGGACGCGATCGCCGCGCGGAGCTCAGCCAGCCCGAACGGGAGGTAGCCGGTGCCGACGGTGAGCCGGGACAGCTCGCGGGGGCCGAGGACGTCGCGGGGGGACTGCAGCGCCTCGGCCACGATGGGCGCGCACTCGACCGCGCCGACGGACAGGTCGATGGCGACGGCGTCGCCCAGCATCCCGGCGAAATAGCCGTTGGCGCGGTGCGCGGCGGCGGGGGTGATTCGGTGCGGCATCAGCCGGGTACCGGACCCCTGACGGCTCTCGGCCATGCCGTCGTCGCGCAGCACCTGGTAGGCCAGCGCGACCGTGTTTCTGCTGACCGCGAGCGCAGCCGCCAGGGCGCGCTCCGGCGGCAGCCTGATCCCAGGGGGGAGCTCGCCGGTATCGGCGAGCCTGCCGATCCGCGTCGCCAGCAGGCGATAGAGCGGGCCGTCGGCGGCGGGCCACCGGCCGAGCAGGTCGGCCAGCGCGTGCGGGCCGATCGGGGCCACTTCTGATCTGATTGGCACTGTCATGACAGATCCAATATTGCCATGGTTGCGACCATGTTTAGTCTTTTCATCGCGCTCGGCATCGGCGCGGTCGCGTTCGCGGGGGTGTGCTGGCACGCACGAGAGGGGTTCAGGAACGGCGACCGGCCGGACGACGCGCCGGTCCGGGCCGTGCTCCGGTCGAGCGGGCAGCCCGGCGAGGCGCGCCCGGTCGCCGTCGTGGCCTTGGGCAATCCGGGTCGTCCGCCCGTGCTGGCCGCCGTCGCGGTCCGCCCCGCGCTGCTCCCGGGCTGGCTGGCCGGGCTGGTCGGGGCGGCCGGCAGCGCGGTTCCGCGCCGCACCGCCCGCCGCGCCTACCGGCCAGACGGCTTCCCGACGGTCGCGGTGGTGCCGGGCGGCCAGTACGCGGAGCTGTCCGCCCCGGTGCCCGCGCTCGCACGCCGCTACCTGGTCATTGTCCTGGTCGGCCAGGCTGGCGGTCGGCTGCGGGTGCATCGGCTGCGGATCGAGGCGCCCGCGGTTGACGGCGGATGGCGCGGCCAAGGGAGCTCCGACATGCTCGGGCTGACCGGCTGGGCGCACGACTGAGCGCAGGTTAGCGGCGGCCTCGGACGGGTCGCTGTCGCGGAGGGCTGACGCTGGCATCAATAATGTTGCCGTGACGTCATTCGTGGGACGGGACGCCGGACTGCCGGCCGGGGGCGCGGCCGAGCAGCCGCAGGTCTTCACCTCCCGGCTGAGCGGTCGCCCGCTGCTTGACAGCGACGACCTCGCCATCGGCCGCGTCCGCGACGTGGTGATCTGGCCGCTGGCGGGCAACGATCCGCCGCGCGCGCTCGGCCTGGTGGTCGCGCTGCGGCGGCGCACGATCTTCGTCCCGTTCGGCCGCATCAGAGAGATCTCGGTCGAGGGGGCGCACCTGCTCGGCGGCAACGTCGACCTCGACCCGTTCACGCAGCGCACCGGGGAGATCCTCGCCTCGTCCCTGTACGGCCAGCGCACCCCGGTCGGCACGGTCGCCGACGTGGCCATCGCGCAGCGCGAAGAGGTCCGCAACGGGTGGGAGGTGACCGCCGTCGCCCTCGGCCGCGGCCGGAGCCTCCTCGGCCACAGCCCGCACATCGTGCCGTGGCAGGAATGCCGCCAGCTGTTCGAGCCGGGCCCGCTCGCCGAGCAGCTCAGCAGCCTGCGCGAGATGGCGCCGGCCGACCTCGCCACCGCCATCGAGACGCTGCCGCAGGCCAGGCGGAGCCAGCTCGCGGCGGCGCTCGACGACGACGAGCTGGCCGATCTGCTCGAGGAGATGCCGGAGCAGGACCAGATCCGGCTGCTCGACAGCCTCGAGATCGAGCGCTCGGCCGACGTGGTCGAGGAGATGCAGCCCGACGACGCCGCCGACCTGCTGGG
>Ga0302325_10023326_pt1 | contig 12901 bp, 16 predicted proteins | sample Palsa_T0_2_FD_201948 | JGI IMG/M metagenome (GOLD analysis project Ga0302325, IMG submission 201948) | Peat permafrost microbial communities from Stordalen Mire near Abisko, Sweden - Palsa_T0_2 | ecosystem: Environmental > Terrestrial > Soil > Palsa > Peat permafrost | place: Sweden: Abisko... | reverse complement strand
GCGGGTGCTCGATCGAGCCGAGGTCGACGTCGACCGTCGGCAGTCCGATGCCCAGGTCGTCACGAAGGCATCGGATCGTCGGTCGCGTGCGCCGTTCAGGCAGAGCAGACATCGCCAGCGAAGCTAGCCACCGACCCCGACGGATCGCCGCAAGCCGAGTACACGTCGCTGTTGTGGCCGAGTTCGGCCGACGCTGCGCCGAGTTGTGGCCGACCAGCCTCTCGACCGCCCGCAAGTCGCGGGAATTCCTTCGTGCGAACGACCGCAGTCTTCGCAGCCTTAAACATCTGCAGCGGGTGCGAAATCGAGAGGATTTCGCACCCGCTTCAACCAGTGGAGACGGACGCAAAGAATTCGAACCGCGGCGGAGATCCAGATCGAAGCAGCAGTTGCCGAGGCCGCAGAGCCGCCGGTCCACGAGCGGATCGCGGCGAAAGCGATCCACCTCCGAGACCTTGGACTGAGTAATAAGGCCATAGCTCGGGCTATGGGGGTCAGCGACAAGACTGTCGCCAAGAGCCTCGGACTGTTCATCAGCGGTCGCGTATCGCACCACAAGGCGGCGGCCGCTAGGGACACCGTGGGCAAGCACCAAGACCGAGATCGTCTCGGATCCAGGCGTGGAGACGTGACCTCACGGCATCCCGATCTTGAAGGCTAACGTCCTTCCGAATTCTCCCTACGAGATCCGTGGGCAACATGTTGATGGAGGGATCCTTCAGGAGGCAGCATCTCCGTCCAGTCATCAACATCGCCCCAACTTCGGTTGTCAGATTGTAGTTGAGACCGAGCGGCGGCTCAGCCAGATCCTCGAAGAAGCCAATGCCGTACCGGCTAGCCCACATGTGAGCGGCGACGTTCGTCCACAAGTCGTCATGAAGCTGCCGATCGCTCGCGAGGTGGAAATCCAGGCCATGGTCCTCGCATGCTTGGCGGGCGACCGCCAGCGCGGCCTGTACTGGATCGGGCGGCTGGTTAGATCCTTCGGTCGGAAATCGAGTCATCCCAAACACGTTCCGCTCGAACTCATGCTGCTGCAGGAAGTCTCGGAGGATCCCGATCAGGTCAAGCGGCGCACCGAATTCGGGCAAGACAACTGGATGTGCGGCCCCCCCGAGGTTCGCGCCGGCAACTTGTGCCTCGGCGGTGAGGACGGCGAGATCAAGGCCAATGACCAATGCCTCTGACGCAGAGCGTCCGGTCGGCGTCACGCGCCAGAGCCCGCGAGCGGTTCCTCGGCGAAGGAATCCCCTGCGCTCTAGCGCGGTCGCGACGTTATGCGGTTTGACGGGTCCAGGAAGAGCGAATTCGTGGAATAGATCGTCCACGGCCTTGAGTGTGAAGTCTTGCGACCCAGCGCGGGACTGAGCCAGCCGCGCAAGCGCCAGGAACTGGTCGTTCAATGCGAGGCCCTGGATGCGAACTCCGACGCGATCTTGCGGCCCCGCCTTCTGAGACCTCGACACCACATTATGGCTGACGTTCGGCATCGGCCCCCGCTGTCTCTGCCTCCTTCTGAGAGCCCCCCGCTGCGATCGTCTCGAAATAGGCGTCCAGCGCGTGGTCGCCAGCTCGCATTAGGCGATACACCTTGGGATTTCCTGCGGCGTTGGTGGCTCTGGGAAGTTGGTTGAACGCGTAGCGGTAGGCCTGGGCAGTCTGGCTGTATCTCAGCTTCTCTGACAGGAACTTGTGGATCTCCGAAATCGAGAGGCCGTCAATATCGAGTTGGTCACGAGCCCACCTGAGCGTCGCGAGACCGGTGTAGACCGCTTGGGCGTCGTTCGGTAGCTCGGGGAAGCTGTCGAAATCGGCGGTAAGCAGCTTCTCGAGGAATGCTTCGCGACCATTGCTGTTCCCTGGAGGACGGCCGACCCGGCGGTTGGGGCGCTTCGAGGGTGTGGGTTTCTTTGGTTTCGGTTCGTCGAGATCAGGAGCTACGCCGTCGCCGTCGGCTGGCGGCAACGGATCCGACCGCCCTGCAAATAGACCCAGAACGCTCGGCTGAAGTGTCTCCCATGCCCTTTGAACATCCTCTCGCGATCCGACGAGTTCGAGCTCAGCGTCCCCGATTTTGAGTCGGATCGCTTGTGCCTTTGTCGCCTCCGACATAGCACTCGCGTCTTGACCAGAGTCCGTACTCATTCGCGGCCTCCGTTCCCACTCGCCCTGGCTTTGACCGCGGCGCTCCTCGCCGCCGTGAGCCTGTAACAGCGCCTGCAGGCCCGCCGACCGCGTTCGCGCTTCAGATTTTGGGAGGCACGCCTGGTCCCCGACGGTCTGAGCTTGGCCCTGTGAAGGTGGCGATCGACGTCAGTGAGGAGGTCGACATCATCGTCAGGCAGTGAAGCAAGCAACCCTGGAGCGATGAACCCGCGCTTGACGGCTGGGGCGACCATGACTACGACTCGCCGAGGAGGCTGTCGACCAGGGCTGGGAAATTCTGAATGCCTGGCGACTTCGCTCGTAGTCGTCGGTTCTGCCCCGAGCCGCTAACGACATAGCCGTTCAGCTTGGAGATCTGCGTCGAGAAGTTTGCGGAGTCGTAGACCTTCAGGCGGTTGCACTCCGCTCGGATCAGCTCGAGCGGGGTTTCGGTCTCGTCGAGACCAAACCCACGAGTGACCGTGATTATCTGCGCCACGGCTCGCGTCCTGTCCGCGTTGTTGCTCCCTAGCTTTATTCCCGGCAGGCTGACGCGCGGGCCGTCGTCATCCAAGTGGACGACTTGCTCCAGCTTGTTCCGATCGGCACCGGTGTTCCTAGCTACGCGGTCGTAGATCTCATCTTCACTGACGGCCCCTCCCCCGGCACCGTCATTCGGTTCGCCAGCGGCGTCAGCCCGAACGCCGCTCGAGGGACGTCCAGTGGGGCCGGCTCGTCCGGTCGGTTCGGCACTTGCGGTAGGTGACGCCAACAGTCTCACAGCCTCGCGAAAGGCAATCGGCTGAATCTCTCGCGGTAGATCCGCCTTCTCCACCGCTGACCACGCGTCCTTCAGCACATCGACGGCATCCACAACATCACCTTTCGGGTTGATTTTCTCCAGACTATCATCAGCCAACGGAATGGCGCCACCAGCCGGTCTCCCATTGCCTCCGTTGCCCGTTTGCATGATGGACTTGCCATGCTGGAGCGACTTCCCGATGGTCGAGCCGCTGGGCGACCGGCCGCGTCCTCGCTGAGCCCTATGAACGGCTGTTACGCCACATGCCGCCACTCCCACCAGAGCCAGAAGTGACTCGTGCCGGCACGGTTCGTCATGCCCCATGGCACGGGGGGCTCTGAATGCATTGAGCTAAAACGGCCTATTATACGGCACTCAGTCGATCTCTTTTACATCGTCTTGTTCCTTTCTACCTGCACACAGCGTTTTTTGTGGCGCCAATCTCGTCTTGGATGGCACGCGTAAAGCTCTGCGTGTCCTTTCGCTCCATGTGCCGTGTGTTGTTGGCGTCGTGCCGTATCTCTGCTGCGACCTGAGTGACGGACCTACGCCTCGTCGGCACCCGAACTCGCCGTTGGAGGACATGAATACCACGAGAGAGCCTGATTTCCAGGGCATTTCCGCCATCTCGGTCAGCCGTGGCACCAATGCCTGTGCCCAACCCGCCGGATTCACAGCCCAAAGGCACACCATTCCCGACCGAGGGTCGGCTCCCCCGCATCAACCGCAAAAGGACACGAGTCCGAGAGCCGCCAGCCCGCTAGGAAATCGGAACGGCCGCTCTCGAGGCGAAAGCCCTACTGATACTGGGTAAATACCCAATTCGTCGCGGCGCTGTCCGAAGACGAGAAGGTCCTTCGTCATGTGCTCCATTTGCCGTGCGCTGTGAGCGTCACACCGTGTGCCTGCTGCGACCTGAGTGACGGACCTGCGCCTCGTCGGCACCCGAACTCGCCGTTGGAGGACATGAATACCACGAGAGAGCCTGATTTCCAGGGCATTTCCGCCATCTCGGTCAGCCGTGGCACCAATGCCTGTGCCCAACCCGCCGGATTCACAGCCCAAAGGCACACCATTCCCGACCGAGGGTCGGCTCCCCCGCATCAACCGCAAAAGGACACGAGTCCGAGAGCCGCCAGCCCGCTAGGAAAACCGGAACGCTCGCAGAGAGGCCGTCCAATCGCCAGATCGTCTCGACGCTCGCTTCGGAGCGGTCGGCGATTGCGCGGGTCATGTGGGAGACGGACTGCCGGGTGAGCGGCGAGAGCAGGAGAGTTGGGACGGCCTCTCTGAGGCGGTGGCCTGGATCGCCAAGCATCTCGCGCAGATGGGGCGCGGGTAGCGCGCCATCCAGAGCGGCTACGACGACTGGGGGCGCGCGCGTGAAGCCGCGCCGTGGAGCGCAGGCTTCCAATCGACTCAGTACACGCGGCGCTTGGCCTTCGGCGGAGGACGGCTTGGGACCGCAGGCCTTTGGCCCGCCGGCCCTCTTTCAACTCGGCCGGGATAGGAGCCCCGCGGCCCGCGCTCGCGGCGCGGGTAGGGGATGCCGGATTCCGTTCGCGGAGCATCCGCCCGAACGCGATGCTCCGGCTCGCGGGCGGCATCAGCGCGAGCGCCAGAACCTTCGCCCATGGCAGCCTCAGGTTCTCGGCGATGCGCCTTGCAACTGGCGCATCCGCGTGTCCACAGCGCCCAGGGTTACGCAGGAGATTTCGTAAGCACTCGATTCGCCCAGAACGCAAGCTCGCCATTGCTGCCAGCCCAAGCCCCCTGACGAATTCCCCGACGACGGCAACGGCGCCTTTCTCGCGCCCACCGACGGTCGCTGATCTGCAACTCGCCGGCAGTTATCCCGGCCACACGGCGGTACGGCCTTCGACTGCCATCCCAGCTGTGCGCGCGACGATCGCCGCGTCGTCCCATTTACCGGACCCAGTGACGTCGGGTGGAATCCATTCTTTTGCCGCCTGAAGTATTGGCCGCTTCGCCGCAAACGGCTTATTGCCAAGGTCGTTGTTGAGGGTCTCCGACACGTAGATCAAGTTGCCGAGCTTCCCGAGTTCCTCGCCCGACCCACTCTGCGGAGCGAGATGCTCAATCGTGAACTTCTCGAAGTCGACGACCGCCTTGGGCGCGGAGTGCTCGTAGAACCTGCGCAGCACGTACTGGATCTGCTTTTTGTCAGCCGTGTAATCGTCGCTGAACCACAGATCGGCGAACGCTACGTCGAATTCCTCGTCCGATGGGCGTCTCGACTAAAGCTCATCAACGAGCTCGTCGATCACTCCTGCAGTCGCTTGCTTGCCAACCGCCCCCTGCAGCGCCAGCGCCCGCTTCACATAGAACGCGGACATTCCGCCGCTCGAACTCTTGCCTGCGAGCACATTGAACGTGAAGTGATAGTCCTCGATCGCCCGCATCGCTCGACGTAGTTGGGCGTGGCTGATGCACTTCGCGTCGCGAGCTCGCAACAGCGACAGGAGCAGCGGGCGCGGTTGACTGATGAAAAAGTTGAGAAGAAAAGAAGCGAGTCGCGCGGTTCAGTTTGGTTCCTTGCCCAGCGCCGATAGGACGGCTCGACTACCTGACGGTAACGCTCGGCATCATCGGAGAGTTCGGACAAGAACCTGTCAGCATCGGACTTCTTGATGGTCTTGCGTATATCCTTATCCAGCGACTTACGAGTCGTCGGGCCGTAACGGGACCGCCAGGCAGCCAGCAAGAAGTCGGTCATGTCGATGTCTACCTGCGACGCGTCGAACTTGGCGACGACTCGCTGCCAGCGCTCCATCGGCGCATCGAGCCCACCCTTCTTCGGTAAATGCTGGAGAAGCTGCGCCTTGACTAGATCCGATGGTTCGAGATCCTTGCCTCGAGAGTTCATCGTGACGAAGACCGTTGTGGCGTCATCCTGACCAGCGGCCTCGACGAAGACCACTCGCAAACCCAGAATTTTGTCCCGGATCGCGTCGAGACGCGCTTCGGTCACTATTGGCTTCTGGGCGGGCTTAACGGCTTCGTCCTCTTGGACTTCGATGACCTCGTCATTTACATAGCCGCATATGCGCGCGAATGCGTCCGCAATCGCCTCCTGTTCGGTGCCGTCTGGATCACCGAGCTGACCGGGACCTCGCGCGAAGACATGGTCATCCAGGAACTTTCGCGAAGTCTCGGCACGAAGAACGAACCTAGTCTCATCTTCCTCGTCCTTACGCTCCACGACGTTGTGGGTCCCGTTGGCGAGCTTGGTCAGGCCTTGTTCGTCGGCAACTTCACGGACCGCACGGAGCACCATGAGTAACGTCGTGAGACGCTGCTGTCCATCGATGACTGCCACCGTATCCTTTGAACCCTGCTTTGGGTGCACGACCATCGAGCCGATGAAGTAGTCGCCGCCATCGTTGTCGTCGACCGCATCCGTCCAGAGGTCGTCGACGTTCTCGCGCGTCCACGAGTACGGCCGCTGGTATCGAGGGACGAAGAAGAAGTTGCCGGCGAGGATCTGACGCAGCGAGCGATCTTGGCTGGTGAACTTCATGGACCCGGAGCGTACCGCGGACCCCGGGACGTTCGGTCCGAACACCGACCGGACCGTTTCGGAGATCCGCTGGGTTTTGGGTCCAGCGCCTGAGCGCCGGGACTATCCTCATCGCGTGCTCGCACTTCCCGACCCGCCGCCCGCCTCATCGTCTTCCGTGCGCTCCGTGATGCGAGGAAACCGATCCACAGACACTCGCAATGAGATCGCCCTACGTAGTGAGCTGCACCGCCGGGGGCTACGGTTTCGTAAGCACGTAGCTCTCGTTCCCGGCCTGAGATTCAGGCCCGACATCGTGTTCCCTCGGAGGCGGATTGTCGTCGAATGCCTCGGCTGCTTCTGGCATCGCTGCCCGGTAGACGGCGTCAGTCCCAGGACCAACAGTGAGTACTGGGAGGCGAAGCTCGAACGCAACGTTCAGCGGGACCGACGCAACGCGGCCGCCCTTGCCGCCGCTGGCTGGCAGCTGATCGTTGTGTGGGAACACGAGGATCCGGTGATCGCCGCCGATCGGATCGAAGCATTGGTGCGCAATACGCCGCCGTGCGCATAGGCTTCCGGCGTGCCGATCACCCTCCACGCCGACGAGCTTGCTCAGACGCTGGAGCGCGCCTACGTGCTCGCGATCGGCAAACAGGCGCTGCCAGCCGTGTGGATCACACGCGCCGAGCAGCTCGCTGACAGCCCATCGGTGGCGTTCATCGCGGCCGTCGGCTCGGTGCTGCTGGCCAAGGCGACCGATCCCAACGTAGACGCGCTCGTCATACAGACCCGTGAGGGCAGCGCCGGTGCCTTCAACCTCCGAGCAGCGGCGACCGCGCTTGGCGCCAAGAAGCGGGCGTTTGGCTACGACATCGGCTCGAGCAGCGACCGCGACCCGATCAATCACGGCACGTTGGTGGGCTCGGCGCGCTGGGATGTCGCCCTCGACCGGATCCGTGACGACCACAAGCCGTTTTTTCAGCTCATCCTGACCTGGCTTGTCGAGGTGAACCGGATGGACAAGAACGCGGCCACTGAGGCGCTGGCCGCTTACCTGCGGGTCCGGCGAGCCATCGTCACCGGGACGGCCGCCGCGCAAATCCCCGCAACGCTGACGAACGTGCCAACGCTGCCCGATCTGATCGGTGTGCTCGACGGCTTTGTCGGCGCCGACCCCGAGGGCGGCGCCCGCGGCATGGCGCTCGTGGCCGCAGCCTACCGCGCGTCTGGTTTCGAGGCCGTCCTTCCCTCTCGCAACGACCCGCGTCGAATCGACATCGCGATCAAGCGTGACGGCGCCGTGGTCATCGGTGCCGAGGTCAAGCAGGTGGACACAAGCGAAGCGACGGCGGACACCCTCGCCGCGGACGCCGCCGACGCCGGTGCTAGTCGAGCGCTGCTGGCCGTGCTGCGTCCCGGCAATCTCGTCGACTTCGACCGCACGGCCGTCATCCGTCGGGCCGAGAAGGACCATGCGGTTGTTCTGCGGGTGGCTCACGGCAGCCGTGAGCTGATACACGAAGCGTTGGTCACCAGCACCACCGGGCTTACGGACTTCTGCGCAGCTCTTCCGCGGCTGTTCGCTGAGGCGCTGCGCGACATCCGCGTGAGCGAGCAGACGATCGAGACCTGGGCCGCCATCGCGAGCCGCTGGCAGTAGGTCTTTCGCGCTACCCGCTATGCGGCTTGTAGCGAGACGTCGCTGTCTGCAAGGTGGCAGGCTCGGTCCTGGCCCTCCAACACCGCGCGCACGCTCCGCGCAACCGCCTCACCCAGGTTCGGAGGGACGGCATTTCCCACCTGCCGATACTGCGCCACGCGCGGCCCAGCGAACGTCCACTCCGGCGGGAAGGTCTGCAGCGCGGCGGCTTCCTGCACGGTGATGCGGCGGAGCCGGTCCGGTGCGAGCGTGAGCGGCGGCTCACCCCTTTGAAGCCGACGGTGATAGTCGACGACCCATGGTTCGGCCCCGTGGTCCAATTCCTCCTGATCAAGGATTGGCGTCGCGTTGCCCCCCATCGAGGCTGGCAGCGTCTTCGCCGGCCGATCGAGCTGGAGCGGACGGCCGGACCCGTTGAACAGCAGACTTCCGCGATGTGCCGTCGGGCGCATGATCGGCTCACGCGCCGGGATGACGCGGGCGCTGCAACCAGCGTCGTTGCCTGGCTCCCCGAAGCGCGGCAGTCGGCTCAAGGCCTCGCGCACGGTCGGCGGGCGACCGGCCGTCGTCGCTCTTGGACGTACCGGAGACGCCCCGCGGATACCGATGAGGAACATACGCTCGCGCGATTGGGGGACACCGTAGTCCTGGGCGTTCAGCACGAAGAGCTCGCGCTCGTAGCCGAGGGCCGTCGCCCGGTCAAGCAGCCGCTCACGGACGGGCGACCATCGCGGGCTGGCGCCGAGCGCCTTGACGTTCTCCATCACGAAGGCGCGCGGCTGGAGTCGCGCGACGACGTCGAAGAAGTGATCGACGTGTTCGGAGCGTGGATCGCTCGGGTCCATGCGTCCTATAACCGAGAAGCCTTGACACGGTGGCCCCCCGATAACCACGTCAGGTCGCAGCTCCGATGGCGGGTCGATCTTCAATACATCCCCGCAGAGGCCGTACGGCCCGAGGTTGGCGTTGTAGGTCTCGATCGCGAACGGGTCGTGGTCGATCGCCCACCGAACGTCGACGCCGCCCGATACAAAGCCACGGTCGAGCCCTCCCGCTCCGGAATAAAGCGAGATAGCGGTATAGGGACGGTCACTCACGTCGACGGTCATTCTTCCCGCAGGTGCGGACGATCCAAAGTCGATGGCCAAGCTCCCCTGTTTAGCGAACATATGTTCGACTCTAAGTTCCCCGCCGGACGGAACCGAGCGCACTCCCCCCGTCACAGCGATCGGTCGAACTGAACGCGGTCGAGGGTCTCGTCCGGTCGGTGGGGCGTCTCCTTGCGAGGATGGTGAGCGCGTCCTAGCCGCTCAGGCGAGCCAGCGGATACGGTCGCGGTACTTCCCGGTCGGGAGACGGGCATCCAAGCCCGTCTCCCGACCGGAAGTGGATGCTCCACGGGTTCGGGGGAGTCGCCCACACATCGAGAAACAATGTTCGGCTGGCTCCCTCGAAACGGCCGGCAGGGCCGGAGACTGCATCGAGGGCGGCGTGGGACCGGGCGATGATACAGTCTGTCTATTATGCGTCAGCCCCAGCAAACGTTCACTCTCGCGGAGGTAGCGCGCCGACTCGAGGTGCCCCAGCACCGACTGATCCATCTCTGCGAGAAGAGGGTTGTCGTGCCCGATGTCCAAGACGCCGGCGGGCGTGGATCCAGTCGTATCTTCTCGGCCCGGAACGTCCTCGAGCTCGCGGTGGCGCTTCAGCTCCGAGACATGATGCTTCCAGTGAGCGCGACGGGCGCAATCGTCCGGGTGATGCGAGCGTTCGAGGATCGCCTGCGTGATGAGCTCGCCGAGTTCTCGCTCGCGACTAGCCTCAGCGACCCCGATGCACCCGACCTGCGGGTCATCATCAGCGATGGCCACCGGATCTTCTTCTCGTTAGGCCATGGCACCCGAGCGCCGAAGCTGTTCGGAGGAGTCTCCATCGAAGAACTGTCAAATGATGGCTGGGCGCCCAGCGGAATCGGGATCGTGGACGGGCAGGCGACCGGGACAGCCTTCGGCGGGCCCGAAGGGAGCAACTTCGCACGTTCCGAGATCAGCCTGACCGCTATCGCCAAGGCTTTGCCGATCGCGTGACTCGACGACTTCCGTCCGCCTGATGATAGATAATGTCTATCATCGTGTTGGTCCCGAACTCTGCTCAAACCCTGCGAGACCAAGAGTGCGCGTCGCTCGTTGAGCCAAACGTTCGGGACCTGCTGGACCACATTGCCGTCGAACTCGCAGCCGAATACGTCCGATTGATGGAGATCGCTGCAGAGACAGACATCCCCTCCCCCACGAACCACGCTGGCGACTGACCCAGGAGGCCCAAGATGCCCGCTGCCATTTACGCCCGGTATAGCTCTGAGAACCAGCGGCCGGAAAGCATCGACGACCAGATCTCGGCGTGCCGGAAGCTGGCGAAGCTCCGTTCGATCACGATCTCTGACGACCACATCTATGCCGACCAGGCGCAGTCAGGCGCTCGCTCGGACCGGCCGAGCCTGGCGGCTCTGATGGCTGCCGCCCACGCTGGTGACTTCGACGTCGTCCTGGTCGACGCTCTCTCTCGACTGGCACGCGATAACCACCTGATGCTCTCGATCATCGCCGAGCTGTCGTTCGAGGGCATTCGCGTGATCTCGGTTGCCGATGGGCTCGACAGTGACGACGAGGAGTCGACGCTCGCGATCCAGGTCCGTGGGATCTTCAACGAGCTACAGCTCCGCGACTTGAAGAAGAAGACCCTTCGCGGCCAGATCGGGCAGAAGGAGCGCGGCTTCTTCGTAGGCGAGAAGACGTTCGGCTACCGCTCCGTCCCGTTCGGCGAGGTGCGCATGGACAAGAAAGGCCGTCCCCGACCGGAGGGTACAAAATGGAGATCGAGCCGAAGGAGGCCGCGACCATCCTCCGGATCTTCACGTCCTACGCCGACGGCCTGCCCCTCACGAAGATCGTTCGAGCGTTCAACGAAGAGAACGTTCCGGGCGCGATCCGAGCGGCGAAGGGCTGGTCGCCCGCGACGATCAGCCGCATTCTCGACAACGAGAAGTACGCCGGTCGATGGGTGTGGAACCGGACCGAGAGCCGGCGCGATCCGCGGACCGGTCGCCGCCGCCGGTTCGAGAAGCCCGAGTCTGAGTGGATCGTCCGCGAGGATGAGCAGCTGCGGATCGTGCCGAAGGATCTGTGGGTCAGGGTCCGCGAGCGGCGTAAGGAGATGCACCGCACATGGCCCGGCGGGAACGGGAAGCGCGGCTTCTCCGGCGAGCAGGGCAGCCGGCAGGGCCACTTCCCCACTCACCTGCTGGCCGGCAGCATGGTCTGCGGTTCCTGCGGCGCGACGATTGCGCAGGTGAGCGGGAAGAACGGCGGCTACTACGGGTGCCTCGCGGCTACCAAGGGCGCGTGCGAGAACAAGACCCTGGTCCGCCGGACGCTCGCCGAGAAGGTCATCCTCGAGGCGGTCAAGGACGAGATCGCAGACCCAGAGCATGTCGCGTACGTCCTCCGGCGCGTCGAGGAGGAGATCGCCAAGCTTCGGTCGGACCTGCCCGACACGTTGAAGCTGAGGGAGGCAGAGCTCTCCGCCGAGCAGCGCCGGCTCGCGAACTTCGTCGACTTCATCGGCGAGGGCCGCGGGAGCCAGGCGCTCGCGAAGGCCCTAGTCGAAACCGAGCGACGCGTCGAGGCGCTCGGCGACGAGGTCGACGCGCTCCTTCGCAGCCGGGAGAAGGTGTTCCAGGCACCGCCGGTCGAGTGGATCAAGGACCGGCTCGAGAACTTGCACGAAGTCCTGTCGCGCCGCACCGGGCGCTCGGCTCAGACCCTCCGGGATCTTCTCCGATCCGGATGGAGCTCGTCACGCCCGACATCGGCCGGCCGTTCTACCGGGCCGTCACGACCCTCGACGCGTTGGCACTTATCGAAACGCTCTCCGACCGAGACGGTGCGGAGGGCGGTTCGAATTCTTTGCGAAGGTGGAGACGGCGGGAATCGAACCCGCGTAACGTTCCCGGCAAGGGCGGCCCGGGAGAGAGGGCGCAGGGTGCCTTGGGTGCTGGCCGGGGCGGGCGCGACGGCGGCGATCGAGAGCGTGTGCTCCGAGCCGGCGGCGTCATCCCGCATGACATCCGGCCGCAGCTCCCCAACTACCGTGGAGACGACGCCGAGTGAGTACCCCGCTGCCGTACCCGCACGCCCGCAACGACTGTGAGCAGTGTCGCGAGCACGATGCTGACGTCCAAGTCCTCGGCGCCGACTACGAGAAGCCCGGCAAGCGGCCACACGTCCTGTGCGCCCACTGCTTCGGCGAGTTCGCCGCCCTACGCGCGTTGAGCGAGAGCGGTCTCAGCCTTGACCAGCCCGTCAGCCTGACTCTCACGGTCGCCCCCGGTCGACGCGACGGCTGAGGTTCTCACGGCTCGCGGCCTTCGTAGCCAGATAGGGGTAGCGCCATCAACCACCCGGAATCCAACGTTTAGTGTTTGTCGCCACTCGGCACTGGGCCTTGATGAGCTGTGCGCCGCCTACGGTTTGACTTGAGCAAAGGGCGTATGCACGAGGCTCCGGGCGAGTTCGGCGAAACGGAGGTCGCGACGGTGCGATTCCGTCAACAGAGCCTCCCCGGAGCCAGTGACCCCGGAGCCTGCCCCCCCCGGTCATCCCCAGCGCTAACCTCTCGCCCACCTAGAGCCAGAGCGGGATCTTCACGGAGACCGGACTCGGGAGCTGCGAGCACTCGCCATAGTGGAACGACCCCCGCCGGTCAGAACAGG